>OCZT010006562.1_pt1 | contig 11503 bp, 17 predicted proteins | sample 1539031 | NCBI WGS metagenome assembly OCZT01 (sample SAMEA3539308, study PRJEB22396) | soil metagenome | biome: tundra; feature: field; material: soil | place: USA | collected 2010-05 | depth 0.15 m
CCGCCGGGAAATCACAGAGACGCCCTGCGGCTACGAAATCAGATACCTGCGCAGGGCTTCCCTAGGAGACACACTATGTAATTAGACAAGGGGTTGGATGCAGCGTACTGCCTACTAGTTGCTGCGTCCGACATTTCACCTATGCTCCCAAAATTAGCACAGAATCCCATATGGGAACCACAGTAGCCCTGCTAGCAAGTAGTCAATCGCTAGTAAGCACTGCCCATAAAGGGAAACGAAATTGCTGTAAAGCCGTCATGACAAAACATGGCGCTGGATGGGTCTCCGTGATGGAGAGGGCAGAATCGCTGGATGCGTTCTGCTTGGGGTTGGTTCGGCTGATTAAGATCAGTGTCCCGCATGGGATACCCGCAAGAATCCAATATACAAGGTCACCGCTCAATTGCTGCCGTGAAAGCAGCGTGAGAATCCTATTCTTGCTATCGAACTGATAATGCGTTCATGATGTAAAGAGAATGCCATTGTCTTCTACTATCCATTGGGTAGTAGGGATTGCTGCGTTCATTTACAAACCTCTTAGGTACTTAAGTCTATAAGAACAGAGCAAACCCCAGAATGAAAACCCAGAGGTATCAAAGGTACAAGGTGGGGCGAAGTTGTACAAGTTCCCAATGCCTTTTCGTTCCTTGTTAGCCGCGCCCGCCAAGGGCAGCGGCGGTACAAGAAATAACAAGAGAGTTCTGCACAGTATGCAGTGGAAGGAAGTATCCCGCCGGTGGGGAACTTGTTCACTGCACAGTATGCAAGGGCGGCACCTTTGCATTCGACCGCTTGCGGGAAGCAATCATAGTCACGCTCGAAACCTTGGCTGCGGGGAAGATCACGGCTAAGGAACTGCTCATCACCACAGGTGAGCGCCAGCGTACGGATGCTATCCGCATCGCACCGGGATTCAGTTTCGGGCAGTTGTCCGCTGGCCAACAACTGCCCCCAAAAGCATATTCGGTGGAAAGTCTTGCTGTATTTCTCGGGGAAGTCAACGTCAACGGCAGACCTACTGATTCTTTCCGTGCCACATTCGGCGCTCTCGAACTCATTGACGGAAACGGACTGAAGGAAGACGATGGGCGCCCTTGCATACTGTGCAGTAACACTCGCTTTGCACACTGTGCAGACGTTTTCCACAGGTATTTCGAGATAAATCAAAAATAAGTTGAAAAAAGTGTAAATCCTGAACTAGGAGACACACTATGTAATTGGAAGAGAATATCACCCACTAACATCCTACCCCTACTAACCCACCAAAGCGAGAGAGAAGGCAACTATGACCTATACCACTATGACGAGTCGAGTTCAGGCCGTAGAAGCCTTCCGCGATTACCTTGATGTGATTTATTCAACACCCGAAGATGACGAAGACGAGAACGAAGGCGCGGGAATCCTCAAGAGTATTCTGACTTGCTACCTTGACGACCTCAGGCGCAAACAAGACGGGCAAGATGGAGACGACAACCACTTTCTCAGAATCAAGTTGTCTTCAGCGTTGGCCGCAAGTCTGTTTGAAGACCATTGGGCAGAACATTCCGGCGCGTTGGGAAACTGGTATTACGGTAAAAGCCCTGCCAGCCTTGAGGAACTCGTTGCCAATCTCCTAAGCGAGTCCATTCTCAATTTTGCAGAGTCCATTCTTGAGATGAGGCAGTACCTTGTTGAGCCTGACCCTTTCAGAGCACCAAGCCCCGAGATGGTTGACGGCATATATAAGAAATGGGCCGAAGACGATTTGGCTGCCCTTGGGGACTCCCATTAGACATTTGCATTGAGTTTGTCGGGGGCTGCCCCGGCAAGAGCGTAGCCTACACTGCGCGTTGAACGGGGCGGTACTCTGTGCCGTCCTGATTCAATCCATAGAAGACATTGCAAGATTGCCCTTGCACTCATCAGGGGCAGTACAGCGCGGGTCCATCTCTCCTCCCCGCGTGATTGAATCAAGGGCAGTCGAGACAACCAACTCCTGCCCTTGTTCGATTCCAAACACATTGATATTGCTGTCCCTTTCTGGCTAGGGGCAGCAACGTGGACCCCGTTTGTCGGCGTCCTCCGGTCATCCGGGGTCCACACTTATTTTGCACACTATGCAGCACAAAAACACCCGGAAGGTAAAGAGGAACCATGAATGATTGACTCCAATGAAACACGCCCCGAGAATCGCCCCGAGATATACATAGACCTTTGCTCTAATCGGGCGAAGGGCAGATATGTTTTTGAGATCCGTGGTCCCCATACGGTCGCACGTCTGGCGGGTGGGTTCATTCGCAACAGTACTCGGCACACGTTGTTAGGGTTTGGGTTGGCAAGTGCATTGCGCACCGTGAGTCACAACGCGATTGCAAAGTTGTTTATGAACAACAAAGAGTGTCAGACGTTCGGGCAAGCGATGCGCCATCCCCGTAAGGTGCGAATCAGGGTTAGATGCTCAGACGCAGAGTTTCTTACGATGTGTGAGCAAGCCAGTACAGGCAGGCGCAATAGATGCGCACGTAACCTCTTTGATGAACTCCAGACGCAGATGGCACGCTTCGACCTGAGTTACCAACGTGTTGATGAGTTCGACTTGAATAAGATTAAGCATTGGGGCAGCCGTGTACTACCGGAGTCAAGAGACCCTGACGGGTTCCCGCTGCCTACAACAGTAAGCACTAACTAAGGCATTGGTTTGTAGTTCGCAGTACAGACATTGAGACTTGCCACGGGGTTCTTATCGTTTACTTGCCCGTGACAATAGCCAACTGGGGATCAGTCCTGCATTCTTTCACATGCGGATCTTACCTAGAAGGCGAACTCAGGCGGGTGTGTGGCTATGAAACCGCACCCGCTCGACTATCTATATCAGGAATCAAAATTCAGAATCACACAAGGAGCGAACACGAAATGAAGATCGAATGTAAAGTGGACCTCTCAGGATTTGAAGGCAGATTGATTGAACTCGGGCCGAAGTTGGCACGCAAGTCAATGCGCAAGGCGTTGACGCAGGTCGGAAAGTACTGGATTGGAGAAGTCAAGTCCCGCGTGCCAGTTGATTCAGGAGATTTGAAGGACAGCATTATTTCTCGGGTCAGTACCAAGAAGGGCGGCAACGAGGGTAAGGTGAGCGTTGGCCCAGGGTATACCGTATCGAACAAGGTACGGGACACGTCACAAGACCCCGGCGTGTACGGGATGTTCGTTGAGTTTCCGATGAAGAATCGCCCAACGTATCCGACGCAACCATTCATGCGGCCAACCTTCGATTCTACAGCAGACAAGGCTGTACAGGTGTTCGCAGACGTTCTCAAGGAAGCATTGGATGGGTGCGGGAAGTGAGTAACACTGACCGAGTTACTAAGTCATATGCAATCAATGGGATAAGGGCATCAATTATCTAGAGTGTTTTTGCATGGGAACCGTCGCCAGCGCTTTCTGTCTGCACGGACAGTTCAAATGTTTTTGATACAGTGAACAGTTTCAGACGATTCGCTAGTATCCATGCGGGTCAACCGTTGCACACTGTGCAGTGAGTGATCGTGCTTTCGTGCTGTGACCATCTCAGACCCTCTATATCTATTGCAGAAAAGCACTAACAGCACTTCCACACTTAAACTATCACAACTAACTCGAAAACAGGTAATAAATTATGAGCATTTGGCCTTGGAAGTCTAGGGCAGCAAACATTTCGGAGAAGAGAGACGCGCTCGAAGTTCAAGGCGGGGGCGGGCTTACTAACTTGTCTTCCATCTGGTCATTCTTGGATGGGGGACGCTTCAATGAGTCAGGCGAGATCGTAAACGATCAAACGGCTTTGAGCCTTGCAACGGTCTTCACTTGTTGCAGAATCCTTAGTGACTCAGTGGCTAGTCTGCCCTGCAAAGTGTATCGGCAGAATCCAGGCGGCAAGATGGAGGACTTTGACAATCCTCTGGCCCACTTGTTACAGATCGAAGCCAATCCAGAGTGCTCAAGCTACAGCTTTATGGAATCGTTGGTTACTCATTTGATGGTCCGAGGTAATGGATACGCGGAAGTGCAGCGTTCGGCTGCCGGTGATCCAGTGGCACTTTGGAATTTGGACCCTCGCAAGACTGAACCCGTTCGTCTTTTGACGGGGGATCTTGCGTACAAATCCTCCGATGGGGAGAGTCAAGGGCAGACCCGGATCATTGCAGCGAAAGATATGCTGCATGTTGTTTTGTTTAGTTGGGATGGAATCCAGGGTGTGTCACCTATTGCGATGCTGAGGCAGACTCTTGGCCTTGCGATTAGTCAACAGAAGTTCTGTGCTCGTTCGTTAGCCAATAACGCCGTGCCGTCTCTGGCGATTACGATTCCGGGGAAGCTCAAGCCAGAAGATAAGGCAAAAGCCAGAGATGACTGGAATTCGATTCAGGCAGGGGTTAATCAAAGGGGTGTGGCTATCCTCGACGGTGGAATGGGAGTTACCCCCCTCGGCCTGTCCAATGATGACCAGGAATTGCTCGCGTCCATGTCGTTTACACGTTCCCAGATTGCAGCGGCGTTCCGCGTGCCTGCCTCAATGGTGGGTGACATGACCCGCCTTAGTAACTCGAACCACGAACAACAGTCACTTTCTTTTGTTCAGGACACTCTAACGCCAACTTCGACAAAATGATTCTGGATGCCGACGGCCTTACCGCCGATTTGACCCGTATGAAGGCTATTGAGGACTTCAATTCTGAGCAGCGTTCTACGCAGCGTCCCCCGCGTGCGGGCTTCGGCAACGAAGATCACACCGAAGAGACCGCTACGAATCAGAAGCGAGCATTCAAGGAATGGTTCAGGACTGGTCAGGTTAGTTCTGAGAATCGGGCTTTCCTTCGAACCGAAGAGCAACGCGACCTTGGCGCTGGCACTATCTCTGGGCCGATCACGGGCGGCAATGTTATTGTACCCACGGGATTCGATCCTACCTTCCACGCTGCAATGAAAAACTATGGTCAGTTGGCCGATGCGGTTGGACAATTGTCTACCGCATCGGGTGGTCCTCTTCTGGTGGCAGCCGAGAACGACACTGCCCAGGGCTTGACTTTGGTTGGTGAGGCTGTTGCTGCAACTGAGACTGACCCCACGGTTTCGGGGCAGACCTCTTACACGGACACTCTGACTTCAGGCTTGGTCAAGATTTCCAACCAGCTTCTTGTTGACGCGGAATTCGACCTCGATAGCTGGATTCAGAACAAGTTTGGCCTTCGGTACTATCGCGGGCTGACGCAGATGATTACGCAGGGTAATAGCTCCAACATCCCCGCGTTGGCTTCGGCGCTGGGAGCGACCTCCGCAAGTCCGACTGCGATCACGTACACGGACATTGTTGCTCTCTATGGTTCGCTTGACGCGGCCTATGTGCAGGGGGCTTCGTGGGTCATGACCACTGCGACCCGTGCGGCACTGATGGGTCTGATTTCGACCACGGGGCAGCCCATCCTTCAGACTGACGTTTCGGGAAATCCGTTCTCGTCTATCTTCGGTCGGCCTATCGTGATCAGTGAATTTTCTCCCGCGATTGGAGCAACGAACAAGCCAATCCTGTTTGGGGATCTAAAGGCAGCGTACGTGCTTCGCAAGGCGGGCGGGTTCGCAATCAAGCGTCTTGACCAGCTTTTCGCACTCACAAATGAGACTGGCTATGTCCTGTTCGCTCGTGCGGGCGGTTACAACGTCACTCCGGGTACGGTTCCGGTTCGTAGTCTCACCATGCACGCTTAATTAACTAGGAATCGGACTGCCTTGTGTTATGCGGGGCAGCCCCTTTCATTTTGTCGTTTGGAAAATATGAAGAAAATCAAAGTCAAGATTATCAACACCAGAGACCGCGAAGGCAGTTTGCCAGCGGGTGCCGTGCTCGATATGCCAGAACTAACAGCCCGCGTATGGATTAAGCAGGGGCTTGCAATCGAAGTCCAGGGGCCAACAACAGCGCGTGAGTATGCCGTTAGACAGGCTCTCGAAAACGCGATGCTAGGGGAGTAATGATCGTGGCCAACGAATTGGATTCAAATGGAAGACCGATGCTGCTTGGTATTCGCGTTCTTAAAAGTATGGAGTCAGATGGCCTTGTATTAGTTGAGGGCGCAACGATGAAGATACTACTCGGAACCGCTCTCAAACTTATCAGGCTTGGCATTTGTGAACGAAAGAACAAGAGAAAATCAGGCAGCCGCAAAAGAAAAGCGATTGCAGAAAAAAAGGCAAGACTAGCAAGTTCTGAAATCGTTATTGAAAAGGTGGAGTAATGCCAGCACGCAAGAAAAGTTTGACCCTTTTGAAATTGAGCGGCGGTCTGAAGGCACATCCGTCAAGGTATGCGGGCCGAACGGATCTAGCATCCTGCCCCGATGGAATTGGGTTGCCACCTTCGCATTTGTCCATCGCACGCAAGCACATTTGGCAGGAACTCATTGCCCAACTTCCAGATGGGCATTTGCAGTCAGCCGATAGATGGTTGTTGGAAATCGTTACTGGCTTGATGGCAAAGCAGCGCAACAGACGCACCCTGATTACAAAGGGTGAGTTGAATTTGCTTTTGACGGCCCTCAGCCGACTTGGCTTGACTCCTGTAGACCGCAACAAGGTAATCATCCCCCCGAAGCCAACAGCGAGTGTGTACGATGCTTTTGCTGAACTGTAGAATCCAGAAACAAAGCCCCACTGCCTGGAACATCAGGTGGTGGGGCTTTTTGTTGTTTGGTCTATGCCTGCAACGCCAGTTTTAGAACCAATGCAGCGACTAATGCAGGGTCTCTGACAATGTGTTTCAAAGCGTCTTCTTCACAGAAATATTCCCGTGATCCATCAGCCTGAGTAAAAACGAAGTCGGCTGCTTTCTCGTGTCCATCTGCGCATCTGCGATCGTGATTCGGAGGGGCTGAGACATAACGCTCGATTCTTGCTTCATTTGCCATATCGTCTACCTTCATATTTCGGTGAACTGTTCGGCCTCATTTACAGTGGGGCAGGTGATAAAGCATTTCGTGCGTGCCAATCCGCCAGTCTCGCGTCTCGTGTCTCATACTCTTCACGGTTACTCTGTGCGTTGGCTTCCAGGCCGTTCTTAAGGAGTTGATCTGCGTTCGCGTGGAACTGTTCGGTAGTGTCCTAAGAGTGCGTTGCTAAGGAACAGGTAATCCAAAACTGTATATTCCGCCTAGGGGGTGATAAAAGCACTCTCCGCTGGAATGCGCGCCAATTCCAGGAAGAGATATCCCATCCACATCAGAAATCACAACATCGAACGATGGGTTTCTGATGATTCCAAGGAATTTCACCGTCGCAGGGTTAAGGAATCTCACGTCTAACACCTTCAAATCATTTTGATCGTAAATGACAAGGGAATGTCCATCTTGGGAGAATTGTTTTCGGAAGTAGTTGTTGGGGTTGATGAAAAACTGATTTCTACTAAGTTCTGCCACTATTCGACCATCCCTACTGAAGAACTTTACGTTTATGTAAAGATGCCCGTCTGTTTTTTCCATTACAAGAATCGGCTCTTGGTTTATTGCTATGACGGTAGTAATTGGCTTCGTTATAATGGCCGCATTAGTACCGAGGATGACAAGATTATCGGTAGGACTGAAGCGGTCGCAAGCATTTGGGGGTGTTGGCTCGTTGCCTGGAGTAAGCAGCCCGGAGAATTCGTCCTGCTTGCGAACCTCCTCAACGCTCTTCGCTATGCTGTTTAGAGCCTTCATGACGGCGTCAGCATCAAGATGATCTGCCAGGATCTTGTTGACGACGGTGAGTATCTTTTGCCCTTGCTCTTTAGAGATTCCAGGGCAATTGATCGTGATGCTTCCTGTGTTTTTGGGGGCGATAGGGCTACATGGGGAGGATGTTGAAACCGACTGCTGAGCGAAGGCGACGGAAGAAAAGAACAAAAACACTACCAATCTCATTTTGGCTTGTCCTTCGGCGCGGATTCCTTTGACTTAGAATCGTCATTGTTAATCGTCACGTTCCCGCCATTGTTGGGCAGGATTGGACTCGCAGGCCCAGTTGTGGTGTTGACCATGGACGGCGGCTGTATTATCGTCTGCCGATCTGGTCTGTTCAAATATGCACCGACTTGCCAAAGAACAGCGCCTGCGGCACCGCAAGCGAAGAACACAATTACCAAGGAAATGATCGGATGCCTTGCGCCTAAAGCCGCATAAAGCGTTTTCAGTGGTTCGAATAGTCTCATAAACCAGCGCCACGGTTTGCGATTCATACTTCACCTCACTTGTGATACACTTCAAGTGAGCCGATTCCATACTCAGGTGTTTGCGGCACTTGAATACAGCGATTTCGGATCAGCAGTTTTGAATCGCGCCTCTATCTTACGCCAGAATCTCCCCAACGTTCCATATATGATCTGTAATCCCGGCCTCCATCGCCGGGGTTACCCGTAATGTTTGGTGACGGCGGCAAAAGTTGTAGTACGCAAACCATAGAGAATAAGCAGCTTCCAGGTTCCCCCACTTCTTAGAAAATGCGTTGGTCAGCCGCGTCATGCGCCGCATTCCCATGCGGATTGAAAGATTCTGGCGTTCGATGTGAGGTACAAATCCGCTCACGGTCAGGATTTCCCAAGACGATGCATGGGACTGAATCCACAACCTCTGCCGGGCTGTAAACGCGCCCAAGCCTCAGAAAGGCAAAAACTATCATCAATGGCTCAGTGAGCAATACGGCCTGAGAAAACTAGTTGAGCACATTTGGAAGATCATCGGAATTGCTAGTACATGTACGACATTGAACGATCTGAGAACAAAAATGCACGAACTGTACGGGAGAAACGCGTCCGTCCAGTATGCGCTTAAGGTCATTCGCAAATCTGAAGCTCAAGGACAAGGAATGCTCTTTAACCCGACAGAGATGTGGCAGTGACCGGCTGGCGGCCTTACCTTCCGAGGCCGCCACCAAAGCAGCAACGCAGCATTAGGACACTACCAACTGTTCAATGGTCATTTTGTCAATGAAAACAAAATCGATGGAGTCTTGAAAGTCAATCAAGGCGGGTGTGCTCAATGTCTGTCCTCTTTCTTGTGGCGTGTCTGTATCTGTGGTCTGAAATGACCATACACCCGTTTACGATGGTTTCAAGGATTATTTTCGTTGTAAGTTACTTATTATCAATGATATGTATTTTGCTTGTGGTATCGCTTAAGATTTTCAGGGGTGGCTCTGCCCACCACTAGTGACCCAAAGGAAAAGGGGCAGGGCAAGCCCCACAAGCCCCGTCCTGCCCCTTGTGTGATCGTGGTGAGTGGTCGGCCGTCCGGTGAACCCCAGCGCGTTAATTCTTGGGTGCAGAGTGTGCAGCGTTAGGGCTTGGGCAGAGTAGCGGTAAAGTATCGATGCGGCCAAAGTCTGACCTCAAAGACTTTTCCTCCACCAAGTTCTAATTGAGACTTGCCGAGGTGTCCTGAAGGGAAGGGGTCACTGCAAAAGCGTCCATTCAATTCCCGTCCGATAATTTGACTGCCTCCAGGTCCGCTCGCGCTGACAGTCTCAATCGTCATTGATTCAATTTCTACACGGACAGTCAGCCCGTCTACGGTAAGCATCGCGCCTTGGGGCTGGAATGTTTCAACGTTGTTTTCCATCCCTGAAGCCTATTCCCCCTGCACACAAGGCGCAATCTAGGCGGCGGGCAACGGGTCCAAGGTGGCGGGCTGGTGCGTTCTGGCGGGTGCGGGGTTGGAGTGCAGACCGTGCAGCCCTGTAAAAGTTTTGCGAACAACTACGTGATAGACTTTCGTCTATGTGGGTGGCGGGTTCCAATCCCACTCTCACTGCCGGCGCAGATAGGAAATTGTGCTAAATTGTGCTAGCGACTCCGTTTTCTGGTGCTTCTGCCCCTTAGGATGCTTTTTAGAATCTGTAACTTACTGATTCTAAAAGAGACAAAGGGGTTCGATCCCCACTAGCCGCCCCAAGAGATCTAAATGACTTAGCCGTGATTCCTTCCTGTAGCGTGCAATAGCGTGCTAGACCGTTGCACATTTTGGAGGGGTTTTATGGCATTGAGACTCTACCGGCGGCACCGAAAAGAGTGCGAGGCCGGGCACCCGGAAGACTTCAGAAATGGTGAGTTTGAGGAGGCACGCAGGGGCTGGAAACGCTGCGCCTGCCTCATCCACGCATCCGGCACCGCGGCCGGTAAATTCAAACGACAATCGACTGGCCAATGGGAAGGGGAGGTGGCCAAATCCATCGCCGCTCAATGGGAAGCTGGCGTTGGCTGGACCGATCCGCCTCGGTCGGATAGAGGACAAGGCGCCAGCGGCCCTACGGCACCGCCGGCTACTACCATCCTCGACGCCACTGAAGCTTTTCTTTCGCGGTGCCAAAACCGCGGCATCCGGCGCACCACGCTTGCCAAGTACCGCACGTTCGTCAAGCAACTCAACGCATTTGCCGAACGCTGTGGCTACGTCCATATCGACCAGCTCACGGTTGTCGATATGGACCGCTTTTATGCCTCCTGGTCCGACGGGATTCGGGGCCGAGCGAAGAAACTCGAACGGCTCAAAAGCTTCGTCCGATTCTGCTTGAAAAGGAAATGGCTGGCCGAGGATATTGCCAGCGACTTGCAGGCGCCGCAGGGCTCATCGGTCACCATTCCCAAAGCCCCATTCACCGACGAAGAGTTGCAGAGAATCTATGCCGCCTGTGACGCTATCGGCGCACCAACCAAGCCAGGTCCCGGCTACAGGACTTGGAGCGGGGAGGATGCCAAGGATTTCATCTTCCTCTCCATATATACATATACAGGTTTGCGCATCTCAGATGTTGCCACCTTCGATATCACCAAGCGCCTGGACGGAAACAATGTGTTCCTGCGCATGCACAAAACCCACAAACCGTTGTCCACTTGGATACCTGACTGGCTTGTTGACCGGCTGCGTGCAAGAGAGAAGATTCATGGCGCACTTATCTTTCGTTGCGGTGTCACGCTCAACATGAAGCAGCTTTGTGACATCTGGCGCAATGCGCGCTTCAAGAAGGTCTTTGTCCTTGCTGGCCCGTTTGAGGAGAAGCCCACGCCCCACCGGTTCCGCCATACGTTTGCCCGTATCCTTCTCAAAAAGGGCGTACCGGTCGCGGATGTGGCCGAATTGATCGGTGACACCGAACGGATGGTCAACCTACATTACGCGAAATGGATTCAGACGCGACAGGACAGTTTGACCCGCATTCTGCAGGACGCTTTCGAAGACAAGCCGAAGCCGAAACTGGTTACACTTCGCGGCGGTCGTCGTTAAGCAACGTTCAACAGCCGAGTGTGAATCCTTCGGGCTGTTGATGCTGGAACACTGTAAGTTGTATGCGCCTTTTTGCGTCCCTGCCTGATCTTGATGACGCCGGGTTCATCCTTGACTAGCTTCCGCACCGTCTCTCGGCCTAGGGAGACTCTGCACAAGTTCCCGCCCCACAGCCAGCTTGCATAGAATTGAAGCATGAAGCGGAAGGCGCATTTTCAGCGGACGTTGGCGGCTCAGACGAG
>OCZT010006564.1_pt1 | contig 11503 bp, 12 predicted proteins | sample 1539031 | NCBI WGS metagenome assembly OCZT01 (sample SAMEA3539308, study PRJEB22396) | soil metagenome | biome: tundra; feature: field; material: soil | place: USA | collected 2010-05 | depth 0.15 m
CCATCGCCCATGTAACCGACTACATTTCCCGCCTTTTTCATGGCTATGATAATTCTCTCTTTTTGATTCGGCTCTATTTCAGCAAAGACATTTATTGAACTTACTTGTCTAAGCAGTGCTGCATCACTCAGTCGATGAAGTTGGATACCAGTAATAATTTTATTATTTTCAAGTCCTATCTTTTTGCTTAGGCTGGCTGCCACAAGATGGTTATCGCCGGTGATAATTTTGAGTGAAATGCCCAGTTGCTTTAAGCTGGTAATTATTTCTACAATGTTTGCCTTGGGAGGATCAAAGAGGGTTAGAAATCCTACAAAGGTCATATCTTTCTCCTCGTCTTTTGTAATAAGTGACTTTGACTGTAATTTCTTATAGGCAATGCCCAACGTACGAAATCCCTGATTACTAAATTCCTCAAATTTCTTCTGTATCTCATTCTGCATCGATTTGATAGCAACAACAGTTCCTTCCTTGGTTTCTATCGTTGAACATACTTCGAGAATATTTGTCAGTGCACCTTTGGTGACCAGTATATAGTCATCGCTCTGTTGAACGGATATACTCAGTCGTTTTCGAAGAAAATCATACGGAATCTCATCGTGCTTTTTATATCCTTTTAAATCCAATTTCCGATATTTTACAATGGCTTCATCAATCGGATTGGTAAAACCGGTTTGGTAAAATGCATTTTGATACGCATATAGAAATACTTTATCACTTGCTTCGCCATTCACATCCAAAGCAGCTTGTACTTCGACGACTCCTTCGGTAAGCGTGCCAGTTTTATCGGAACATATTATATTCATGCTTCCAAAGTTCTCAATAGAAGCAAGCCGCTTTACAATCACTTTCTTTTCAGCCATTTTCTTGGCTCCATGTGCCAGATTAATACTGATAATAGCCGGTAATAATTGAGGAGTTAACCCCACAGCCAATGCCAGCGAGAAAAGTAAAGCTTCCACAACGGGTCGTTGTAAATAAACATTGATGGCAAATATAATGACTACCAATACAAGCGTTACCTCACCCAAAAAATATCCAAAACGTCGGATGCCACTTTCAAATTCTGTTTCAAGCGGTTTAAGTTTAAGACGTTCCGATACTTTCCCAAACTCGGTATCTTTAGCGGTGAAAGTAACTACTGCTTTTGCAGTGCCACTCACTATATGTGTGCCCATCCATACTGTATTTGAACGTTGAGCAAGGGCGGTTTCGATAGGTAATATTGCTGCCATTTTTTCAACAGGATAGGTTTCACCTGTAAGCATGGCTTCATCTACAAACACATCCTTCCCTTCAATAATCTGACAATCACCGGGAACTATATCGCCGGCATTGAGAATAACAATATCGCCGGGCACAACTTCTTCAATATGAATTTCAACTTGTTTTTTGTTGCGTAGTACAGTGGTTTTAATCTGAACGATGGCCAGTAATTTAGCGACAGCATTAGAAGCACTGTATTCTTGCCAGAAACCAAGCAATCCACTTAGAATAACGATGGTAAGAATGATGGAAGCATCCACCAGATTATGTAGAAAGATTGACAGTACGGTTGCAAATAATAAAATAAGAATGATTGGACTTTTAAACTGGGAAATAAAGAGCGTAAACGCATCCGTTCGTTTTTGAGGTTTCAAACGGTTGGGACCATATTCTTTAAGCCGGCTATTAGCTTCGCCGATGGTAAGACCACTAACGGTTACCTGAAGTTTCTTTAGTAAATCTATAGTGGAGATATTCCAAAATGACTGAATGTTATGTTCCATCGATCTTGTTTCCTTAAGTACATTGAATTTGACTAATGAACATCCATATTTGGCTTGTTTCGGTGTGCGTTTTTCTTTTCACACAGTCTCTCTAATCAAAACATTAGATATTGAAAGCCAGTTTTATTCCTTGTATCAGCATATTGGCTCCCAGCACTCCGATGATAAGTCCCATGATTTTGCCCACAATAATGAACTTTTTATCACCAACAAACCGAACTATATAACTGCTGTAGATAAATGCATAATAAGTAAGTATAGTGATGACACCGAAAATAAACACAGTAATGGCTAGGTTGAGAGGATTTGCTTTTACCACAAAGTTCATGGCAGTAACAATGGTTCCCGGGCCTGCCAGAATAGGAATGGCAAGTGGTGAGATGGCTATTCCATCGTCAAAGTTCGCATCGTTTTCAATATTTACGCTTGTTCTTTTTGAATGAAGCATGTCGAACCCGATAAAGAAGATAAGCACGCCTCCAAACACTTTAAAGGCTGGGATAGTCAACCCGAATATCTGGAAGATATATTGACCAATCAATATAAATGCCAGAACAATTAAAAATGCAACAATGGTTGAAGTTTTGGCTATCTCTTTTTTCTTTTTCTCATTTTGTCCCTCGGTAAGTTTTACAAAAATAGGGATATTGGCAATGGGATTCATAATGGCAAAAAAGGCCATAAAGACGGTAAGTGTGTAACTCCAAATATCTTCCATAAGCAGTTTTATTTGTAATATTCCAATACAAAATCGTGCATTTGTGTGTCCGACATTTTAATGGTGTCTATGCACTCAATCTTCACATTACTTAAATGCTTATTGGCCTCTAAAAGTTTAAATAATTCTAATTTAGTTTCGGTAGAACCAAAGATGACTACTTCCTGATAGTGGCTCACGATATCACTTATTTCTTTGTAATACGCAAATTTACGTTTGTGCTTAACGCAGTATTCTAACTGCGTGCAATGCTCATCCTGACTATCCGTTTCTTTCTCTTTTGGCTTGAATACAATATTCCTCGACACAATCATGTGATTGTATAATTCCATCAATAAAGCATTTGTATCATTCACCAGAATGGCCAATTGTTTATTTTTTATCATCTTGCAATTTACTTTAGTTGATTTTACAATCAATTTTTGACTTGTATTTATCACGACTTTAGGTTGTGTTGTTTCGTTTGTTTTAAAGTTAGCGTACTTTTGCTGGCGGTACCCTGACTTTAAAGATACATTGTTTTCAAGCTCGTAGTTGGTACTATCCATATCTGGCTAAACTATCTTCTGTTTGTTTCTTGATCCGGAGTTTTAGTTTGCTCTTCCTTTACTCTTTGATTTACAGATTTTTCTTCTTTTGCCGGTTTGGTGTTGTTATTTTGCCTTGCTTTCTGTTGTTTTGCCGGCTGAGATCTGTTTATAGTATTTGCAGGTCGGGCAGCATTCGGTTGTTGATTAGAACCGCTATTTTGTATATCTCGTCTGTCATCAGTTGCAGTTCGGGGAATATTTTGTTGCCCGTTACTATTTTGTTGCTTATTGTTATCCTGCTGATTTACATTCTGTGGTTGATTAGGCACATTATTCTGATTGTCCCGGCTATCGGGTTGTCTGTTTATCGGTTTACTTATATCTGCCGGCGTTGCTCTTGTTGGCTGAACGGTTTGAACGTTCTGGTCGTGATTGGCAGGCTGATTTATATTCCGATTCTGTCTGTTATTATATTGCTGATTCATGTTCTGTTGTTGATTCGGTTGATTATTCTGTATATCAACTTTGTTCGGTTGTCTTATCGGTCTGTTTATATCACCAGGTGTTGTTCTTGTAGGATCATTGTTTTGAATGTTCCTGTTCTGATTTACCGGTGGAGTCACTTTGTTCTGTTCTACCGGTCTACTGTTATTCTGTTGATTTTTGTTATCTACCGGCTGTATTGCAGGTCTACTAACCGGATTTCCAACTTGATTTTGGTTAGAAGCATCCCTTGTCGGATTTCGTTTTACATCCTTTACATCTGTTACGCGCGTTGGACTTGTTTTTCTGCCGGCACTTTCTTTTTCAATTCTAGGTCTGTAAATTTCCAATTGTCCGTTACGTACATTTTGTCCCGGTTTGTTGTTTCCTTTGACGGTAAGCGGCGTAATTGTTCTGCCTGTTGCTTGTTGTACCGATTCTCTACTCGGGCCTGCCACATAAGTTGTATTTCTAGTTCTGTCAACATAAGTTCTATTTATAATTGTTGAGCTCCGAACGATTCTATCGCGGTCGGATTTACCCACATAATAATGATTCATATCTGATCGTTCAAAATCTCTGTCACGCACAAACAACCAATGGTCGTTATTACTATCGTACTGTCTTCCAAAGCTAATGTTCAAACTAATTCCCGGTTCCATAGGTGACCAACCATAATATCCATCCGACTGACGCCAGTTAACCCATGCAGGACCCCATTCATTATCAGGTACCCAAAACCATCCAAATGAATTATCGAAACTCCAACGACCGTAGTGGAAAGCGGCCCATCCCCAATCGTAATCGGATGCCCATGACCAACCATATTCTGTCAGTATCCAATGTCCATCAGTAGAGTAGGGGACAAAGTCCGATTCGGCATTTGGAATCCATACATAACCATAATTTCTATAGTCAATCCATTGACCGTAAGGACTTAATTCGTCGTAGAATGTCTGTAAACTGATGGTTGATTGTTGTGCTTCCATCTGACGGGGTAATACAACGCAAGACGTTGCCATCAAAAGGAAAACGGTAAAGACTTTCAAGTTCGGTTTCATGGGTTCATGTTTTTTTAATTATTGTTGATTTATCTTTAAATAATTCTAATGCTCAAAGGTAGAGCATTGCACCTTCCTAAGTGTTACACAATTTTTGTTATGAGTTACATAATTCTTACATAAAAGAACCACCCCAAATCCGTCAGCTGACGGATTTGGGGTGGTTTTAGGAGACTTATGAGTAATTATATTACTTTATTGCGCCAGCAATTTATACAACTCATTCAAGTCCGGCGATAGAATAACTTCTGTTCTACGGTTAGTGGCACGACCTTCTAAACTGCTATTTTCATTGATTGGTTTATATTCGCCTCTACCTGTTGCGCTGATACGTTTCGGATCAAATCCGTTTCCGTTGGTCAGGATGCGTACAATAGCTGTTGCTCTGGCGGTACTCAAATCCCAGTTGTCCATAAATTGTTTTGTTTTGATAGGCACATTATCGGTGTGACCTTCAATAACTACCGAAATATCTTTGGTGCTGTTCAACACCTGAGCAAGTGTTTTAAGCGCGGCAACTCCTTTAGGATCTACCACATCGCTACCCGATTTGAACAACAGTTTTTCCTGAAGCGAAACATATACATTTCCGTCTTTGATGTTTACCGACAATTCATCAGCTTTGTATTTCAACAGTGCATCAGATATAGAGTTCTTCAGTTTGCTCATTACATCCTTTTGTGCCTGAATCATATTTTGCAGGTTGTTCATTCGTTTTGCCTGATCGGCTATGGTCATCTTCGATGCGGATGCCAAAGATTTTAAATCATTGTTTACCGAAGCATTTTCATTTATCAAAGCCGCTTTTTCCGAACTAAGTGTTTTTACCTGTGAGTTACAGTCGTTGAGTTTACCATGAGTAGTGGTACTGTCTTGTTGTAGTTGACTGACCCATGCACGTGAAGCCACCAGTTTTTTACTCGGTCCACACGAAGCAAATACGATGCTAAAAATAAATGTTGAAAGTACGAGAATGTTTGTTCTAGTTTTCATTTCGTTTGTTTTAGATGTAAATAATATTTCGGTAAAGTTCCATAACTTTAATGGGTTACATATTACATAACTCTGTAAATAGTTTGTATAATTCACACATTGTTGGTAGTTGCGTATTTGACCCTCAACCCCCAAATGGGGGCTTAAGAAAGTTTCTAATGTTTGATGAAGATCAGATGAAATATTGGAGAATATGTCTTAAAGCCTCCGTAGGGCTGACGGATTGGGGGTCAAAGTAATAAACATATTACTTACCTTCTATAGAGTGCCTAAAATAATATGTTGGGCTATACGTACAAGGACTCTTTCTATCTTGGCAAGACCACACAAAAGAAACAGGAACTGAAAATACATTCAGCTCCTGTTTTATTTCATGAAAGATCTAGTGATATTACCTTAGCTATTTACAATACCCCCTTTGGCATCAATATTGACGCTTTTGGTTTCTCCGGTTTTTGTGTTTTTGAAGGTAACCAGATAATAAACAATTTGACCTGTTTCATTTTTTACAGAATACGCTACTTCAGCAGTATCCCAGCCTTGTGCTTTGAAATTTGTACCGAGGTCTTTTACCGGTTGTGGTAAATCTGCCGATTTAATTTCTGTTTTTACCAACTTAACTGTAGTAGTGGTGGTAACCGTTTTTGTGGTAGAATCTTTTGGAGCTTGAACTTCCGTTTTAGCCGGATCAACTTTTGTTGAAGTGGTAACGGTAGTCTTTGTTGAATCTTTTGCAACTTTTACAACCCCTTGGGCGAAAGTTGAAGCAACAGTCGTCATTAAAAAACTGACTGCAATAAACATTACTTTTCTCATGATTTATTTTGTTTTGAATGATTGATAATTATCTGACAAAGTTCCATAACTTTCAGCACATGTATGTTACATAACTTTTCGGATTACTTGTAACATTCACACATTTGCCCGGAAAACTACAACCCGAAGATAAACAAACATTAAATGTTTGTGAAACCTTATTAATCTTCTGCACATTACTGCTGTTTTTTTCGTTGAAGTAAAGTCAATGCGATGGCCCGGGTGAGTAATGCATTTCTGTTTTATTCTTTAACTGCTGCTTGTCTGGTTTAATCAAGGTTAAAATTCATATTTGTTTTTTTTACCCCCTATCCCCCAAATGGGGGATTTTGAATAGTATTGATATATTTCAACCATAGCAATTCTTTTGAAATTTCTAAAAATACTGCGTCTTAAGCCCCCATTTGGGGGATCGGGGTCAGAAAACTAATTATTTAAGAAACATATCAACAATAAATTCCAAGCACATAAAATCCGCGCCTGCCTGCGGTAGACTAGTTCTATTCTTCTAATATAAAACACAACACTAAACACAATCCACAGCATATGAAAAAGACCGGTTTTCACCCCTCGTTTCTACAACTCATTTATTTGATGCTGTTTATATTCCTTTTTGTCCTTATCATTACCACCCCCGAATTTATTATCGGATCGTTGCGTATATCCGAAAAGCTCATTGTGCAGGAAGAAATTATGAAAGGTCTGGTGCTTGGTGTTTTGTTTATTGTAAGCACCCTGATACTCAATTTGTACAAACTCGAAGTAGCCAAGCACAAAGACCAGATAGAGAAGATAAATACCGACAAGCAGAAAGTGGAGGAAAGGCTTCAGATTTCCGATCAATACATAGGAACGATAAATGTGCAGTTAAAGGAGATAAAAAATGTTTTCTTCAGCATCGACAATTACCCGCAAACCAAAGCCGACTTTAAACGCACCTTTACCTTCTTTGGCGAAAAGGTGCTGGGCATTGTAAATTCAAACTGGGTATTAATCCGTATTGTAAATAGCGACACGCAACGAACCATTAGCGAACATTATAAAGCGCGAAACAGGTCTATAAACAAATACCCACAAATCAGCAATAAACTGATGATTGACGCTCAACCCATCGCATCACATACCTCCATCATTTCCAATCCTAAGGATATAAATGTACTGGTGTTTTGTGTGTTGCCACTCGAAACCATAAGCAGCGATGAGCAAATCTTTCTTCAGGCTATTATCGACGAAATTACCAAGATGTATATCATTATCAACTCTTCCTATTTTAAAAACAACGCAGGAGCTAATATATAAAGCCATTTTTCTGATTTTGAATTTGTTTTAAAATAACATTAATTACTGTTGGTGGTGTTAAATTGATTTTGTACTTTTGGAGTGTAAAATATAATCTGTTGCGGATATTAGAATATAGGGGATATGTGCAATAGATTTTTTTGTATAAAAGAGAAATAGGTGCAATTGCGGATAATTGGTGTTAGATGCAAGCCTGAAAAAACACAACACGAATAGCATAGAAGAGATTATACCCAGACCTCGTGGATATGCAATATTTAAAGAAATCGATACCAAATATACTATCACTGCTGCGTATACTCCTTTCGTTTGCATTGCCACTCACCATACATTTGAGGGGATTATTTGTCGGCTTGGTTTTGTTGATTGGTGTTACTGATATTGCCGATGGATATATTGCACGCAAATATAAATGGGTTACAAAACTTGGTGCAAAGCTAGACTCGTTAGGTGATTTGGTGTTTTTTGCCATCATTCTACTTATTGTATTTTTCAGGTATGAGCAGATTATAACCGATAATTATAGTTGGTTTTTGATAACGCTTGCTCTTAAGCTAACAACTGCTGCACTTTCAAGAATCAAATATGGTGAGTTTGTCTTTATTCATACCATTGCGAATAAGCTAACCGGTTTTCTGGTGTTTGTAGCTATCGTGATAATTCCTTTTGATACTATAGCGTATTTTATAACCGGCGTATTTCTGATGGCTATACTTTCTGCTGCCGAAGAACTTGGAATAACTATTCTGAATAAAACACCGGATGTAGATCAAAAGAGCATTTTCAAGAAAAGAAACAATGTTGCTGAGCATTAGGTATCAATGCCCTGTATAGATATGTATTAGTGATAGCACCACTTAAAGTTCTACTATCACTACTCTTTTTCTTCCAAGTCTATTCTAAAGTTGCAAACAGTATCTAACTCCTCGTTAGCGCAAATAATTATAAAATTTGAAAAACAAAGAAAATAATGAATGACTCTAAATTTAATATCGCAGTACTGATTGACGGTGACAATGCACAAGCAAAACTCATTAAAGAAACCATCGAAGAAGTTTCGAAATACGGAAAAGCCACCATTAGACGAATATATGGTGACTGGACAACACATCAGATGAACAGTTGGAAAGAGATCATCAATCAGTACTCCATAAATCCAATACAGAAGTTTTCCTATACCACGGGAAAGAATTCAACCGACAGTTCGCTTATTATCGATGCTATGGACATTTTGCATGGTCGAAGTGTGGATGGTTTTTGCATTGTTTCCAGTGATAGTGATTATACCGGACTTGCCAAAAGAATAAGAGAAGAAGGACTTTTTGTTATGGGCATTGGTAGAAGAACAACACCCATTGCCTTTGTGAATTCTTGTGAGATATTTACGTTTGCGGAGAATTTACTTCCGGATACTGAATTGACTGAAGAGAAAGTAGAAGAAAAAATGGAAGCAAAAAAGGTGGAAACTCATGACTTAAAGCCGAAGAAAGCATCTCCGAAGATGATTGCGAAACCGGAAGCTATGGTTGAACCAAAAGCGGTTTTTCCAAAACTAGATATAAATATTATCGACAAAGCCTTTGAAATATCAATAAATGAGGAAGACGAGGCTTATATTGCCAATGTTGGTTCTTCACTTAGAAAGATTGACCCCAGCTTTGACTCCAGAACATATGGATTTAGAACCTTAACTCAACTTTTTAGGAGCATAGACAAATATACAATTGTCAAGAATGAAGTAAACGGACTAAATCATCCGCTTGTTAAACTGAAATAATACCCTTGTTGAGCGTAAGAAACATTTACATGACCGAACCGGTCGCGACCTGTCCAACGATATATATGCATTTATAATGTCCAATGATATAATATCCAATGGTACTAACCACAAGTCTCCTTCATGGGATTTAGGGGTGGTTGTAGGAAATGATACAAACTTCTAAAGTCTACGACAGTTGATGGAGATTAGGGGTGCTTAAAGAGAAAATCGAAACTAACAATGAACAATGCAATTATCGATACATTCGGTAATTGCATTGTTTTTTTTATAGTGGGAGTAGGGAAGGTGGTTAATTGACAGTAAGGTGATGGTTGTTATTCAGGGCGCGATTTGAAGTCGCACTCTGAATATAGTTAGCTGTAAAAGTATGTAGGGAAGGGGCTTGTTTTCATCGTTTTTAGTGTCTTTGTGATCAAAATAACGACTCGTACTTCATCGATAGTAAACATCTGCCTCCCCATTTGTTGCCGTGTTGTCTAACTGTGGCGGACTCTAAAAAGTCAACTCCAAACATCTTCAAACAGTGTTTGCCTCTGCTAAGATCTTACTATTCGATTTAAAGCGATACAATCCAGAGAAATTTTTTAGTATGATTCATGAGATATTTCCACACCAGCTTGATAATCATTTTGTAATAACAAACAATATTGTTGAAAATGATTATATTCTTCAATACAATGAACATGACATATTATTAAAGGTAGATGGGGGAGACTTCGAATTGGCCCGAAAAAAGATGTTTCGACCCTGTTCAGCACTGCAGAAAGTACTTATTTATTTATGGTCAATGATGTACGTTGTTTTCTTGTCTGGGATAAGCCAAAGACCGCCAACGACCAGTTTGTTTACAAAGACATTAGTTTCTTGCGCAACTTTAAACCAAAAGAAATTGCCTGGGTAGGCGTTGTTGGCTTTCAGTTGAAAAACTGGTATTCCCAAAATAAATTCTGTGGTACGTGCGGATCTGAAATACATGAAAAATCGGATGAAAGAGCTATAGTTTGCCCCAACTGTAATACCATTGTTTTCCCTAAAATATCACCGGCCATTATAGTAGCTATTCTGTGTAAAGATAAAATACTACTGGCACACAATTCTAATTTTCAGGATAACTGGTACCTCGTTTCTCAGTGTCACATCTTCACAATAAATGTGTGAATCTTACAAGTCTTCACAAAAATTATGTAACGCTTTCGTTCTTATAAACCCTCATCTTTGTGCAGTGAAAATTAATTCATAATTAAAACAATTAAAATGAAAACATTTAAATTACTCGCATTTGGATTATTCTTGTTACTTGCCGGTTCGGTACAAGGTCAGGTATCAATAAACGTCCATCTTGGGACACCTCCTCAGTGGGGTCCTGCAGGTCATTCCGAAGCAAGATATTATTATCTTCCCGATGTAGAATCTTATTACGATGTACAAACATCCAGATTTATTTATTTCGATGGTAGAACATGGGTGCATAGAGCTAATTTACCTGCAAGATATCGAAACTACGATTTGTACAATGGCTACAAAGTGGTAATGAGTGACTATCGCGGCAATCGTCCTTATTCAAATTTCAAGAGTCACAAAATGAAATATGCAAGAGGATACCGTGGACAGGAACAACACAATATCGGTGTTCGTCCTGGAAATCGTGGTGACAACAATCGTTTTGACAACAACTCGTCGAAAAACGATAGAAATCAAGGCAACAAAAAAGATAACAAGAGAAATGAAAAAGAAAACCGTGGAAATGATCGTGGAAATAACGATAAACACGGTAGAGACTAATCACACAATTAAGTAACGCAAATAGCAATATGAAAACAAAAACAATATTAGCCATCTCATTGGCATTAGCACTTTCAGTCTCGACTCTATCGGCACAAACCCGCCATCGTACCTATTCCGAAGGATATGGTCATACCTTGAACTTAGGATTAGGAATTGGTGGATACTCAGGCTACTACGGATACATTGGTCATACCTTGCCTGTATTTAGTGCCAATTATGAATTTGACGTAGCTCAAAGTTTCACCTTAGCGCCTTTTGCCACACTGTAT
>OCZT010006565.1_pt1 | contig 11501 bp, 9 predicted proteins | sample 1539031 | NCBI WGS metagenome assembly OCZT01 (sample SAMEA3539308, study PRJEB22396) | soil metagenome | biome: tundra; feature: field; material: soil | place: USA | collected 2010-05 | depth 0.15 m
TCGGCATAATCGCGCCTGAGCGCAGGCCTGTAACCCCCTTTTCCACCGGCAATTCGGTACTGGTCAAGTTTGGATCGGGAGGGCTAATTGAGACTCCGTGACAGGGCAGCGCTACTATACTTTGCACTCGTCGTCGTAGCAGTTGTGGGTTGGACAATAGGTCGTCCCAGATTGAAGGACGTCTGGCCCGGGCCTAGCTCCGCTGACGCGGTGTATCCACACCTCCCAACAGTATTTGGTGATGTGGGGTTTGGTATCGAGGAACGTGTCTCTATATCGCGCCCATCCCCACATGTAGAGATGTATCTTCCCATCCGCCAGGTCTTCCTCCAGGGAGAAGGGGATGCTTACACGCGATCCGACCAAATTGGCTCTCGGCCCCAAGAGGGCGTGATGTGGGCCTTTGTCCGCTTCATTCCCGAGATCAGGAAAGGCGAAGTTCGGAGGAAGCTTAGATGGCAGGTATTCGTAACTTCCAGCCATCACGAGTCCGCTTGTTGGAGTTGTTCCGGAATTCTCCCATTGGGCGTCAACCTCCAGACTCTCGGGCAACGTCTGGGCTGGGTCTTTGGAGATATTTATGAATCGGCTGTCTGCGAAGACATATGCCCTTTCCTCTCGCTGGAAGTTGTCCACAGTGGCTTGAAAAGAGGCGTGGTTGGCCAATTCTTGGGCTTGATTGCTTCGTTGGGTTTCAGTGAGGGTTCTGCTCGCTACTCCGACGGCATTTGCTGCGGCGGTAGCGGCGGTTTCCGACGCATGAGCCTGCCTATAAGCGGCCTTGGTGTAGTAGAACGTGATAATTACCAAGGCAACACCACAACCCGCTGCAATGACTTCAATCAACGTTTTCCACCATGGCGTCTGATCGGGACGACATGTGCAGGTTTTCTTCTTGGGTGGTGGGGTTGGCATAGCCTCCGCAACAATCGGCGGCTGATCTGGGGGTACTGGGTCTTTACTGTTGGCCTCACTCTCTGGGGGTATAGCATCAATTTCATTATGCAGTGGTGGCTGGGACTCTGACTCTGCCATTGGAGACGCCTTTATGAAACACGAATACCACGAAGGCCCGGAAGCGATTACTTTAGCAGCCCCACAAGCTCTTCGATAGACCAAACATGATTGCTGAGTCCAGCTTCCATCGCGGGCGTCACGCGAAGCGTACTGTGAATCCGACAGAAGTTGTAATACATGTAGTGGAGTGCAACTGCGGCCTCATGGTTCTCAAACTTCTTTGAATGTCCGTTTGTTAGCCGAGTGAAGCGGCGGATCGACATACGCATGGTGAGGTTCTGGCGTTCCACAAACGATGTGCTGATGTGCTTCGGATCGGGGTTGCCCATGAGAACCGCCGACTGCGTTCCGATGCACTCGCCGGGGCTGTACCGGGTGTCGAAAGAATCGTTGCCGTACAGTTTTATCAGCATCGCGTAATCGACATCCATACCAAAGGCACCTTCGACAGCCTCCGCATAAGCCTTGAGGCCGTCAGTTGTGATCTGAATACGGGAGTCGATGCGCGATGCTACATCCTCCATAAAGGCGCTCGCCCACTGCGGGCCGCGTTGCCCTACCAGATAGCTTTTTTCAATATGACGGCCGCTGACGCCGCTAAGAAATATCTCAGCGCCATCAAGAAGACTGCGTCAATCAACGCCCTGAGCGATGCTCTCGTAGCTGGAGGCTGGAAAACCTCTGCTAAGAACGTCCCGGAGAATCTCCGAGCTATCCTTAGTCGGCATCCAGACTTTGTGAGAATCAATAGTGAGTTTGGACTCGCTGAGTGGTACCCAGGTCGAAAGACCGCGCGTCGGACAGCAGCGACCGAAGAAGAACCCTCAACCTTGGAAGAGGCAGTAGCCTCGCTTAATGAGGATCAGGAGCGGACTTCCACCGTGCCTGTGACGCCTTCTGGGCAATAGCCTTTCGCCTCTCAGGCGTCAGAGCAGCAGCCCGCTTTAGCCCCCTTTGGGCTGTGGCGGGCTGAATCTTTTTCTTCGGCTCCTCGCCTATCGACATCTGTACAATCTTGTAGGCCAGCGTGTTTATGTCCATGCGCTAATCATCGGCCATCCTCCGGCAGACTGCAAGACCTGTGGATTTCAAACTTGACCAGTACCGGCAATTCCTTGACACGCCTTGTATACTTGTAAAGTAGAGATACAGGAGCGCGGCCTCGTGCCTGGCCCTGTCCTTCTCACCCGAACACGCAGCGGATTGTCTCATAACTTATTGATTCCAGATATTTTGCTTTTTAAGCCACATGGAATCAATATTTTACAGTTACAGTCGGATATAACCGCTGTGTTTCGAAGATCTTAGAGTTTTGATAGGGGGAGGGGGGAGGGGGTACCGCGCTGACTCACCACTTACGACTGCCTTACCGCCCTTCGCGCAGGCGAGCCGCCAGACGTGCCGGCAAGCCCGCCATCAGAACCCGGCCTTGCGCCGCGGTCAGGTCGTAGGCGACGCGATGATAGATCACCTCGCACGCTTCGCTGTCGTAGATTGCGAAGGCCGCACGCCAGTCACAATCGCGGGGTTGCCCGACCGAGCCCGGATTGATCAAGTGCCGTGTCCCAGCAGGAACCGCCAGCGTCCACGAATCCACGTCGTTGCGGCTGCGATAGCGCGGCCGAACCTCCTGCCAGTCGTGCTCCTTCTGCGAGAAGCCGCCTTGGATATGCGTGTGCCCGACAAAAGTAATCGCCGTCGTCATCTGCTGCAGCGGAGCCCAGGCGTCGCGCATGTTCAGGATGTACTGATCTTCGTTGAGAGGCGATCCGTGGGCCAGCGTCACCAGCGCCTCGCCGGGCGATTCGTGTTGCGGATGCAGCGGCCCCTGCGGCAGCGACCGCAACCACAAGAGGTTTTCCGTGCTCAGCTCCGCAAGCGTCCAGTTCGCCGCCGCCCGCGCCGTTGGATTGAAAGCGTTCGATGAGGTCAGTCCGGAGCAGACGCGGTCGTGATTGCCCCGCACCGTCAGCGTCGCCAGCGGCCGGACCACCTCCAGCACCTGGTTTGGACTCGCGCCGTAGCCCACCATGTCGCCGAGGTTCCACAGCACGTCCCATTCGCCGGCCGCGGCGAGCACCGCGGTCAAAGCCTCCAGGTTGGCGTGGATATCGGAGAGGATCAGGGCACGCATGATAGTTCGGTGTGCATCGACACACGAACTTTCAGTCTATCGCACAGCCTTGAGAGTGGCGCGCCTCACGCTTCGGACGCCAGCGAAGCAAGCGGCCTCGTCCGGTCGCTGGACATGGTCGGCGCAGACGCTAGCAGACGTTTCGTATACGGATGCTGCGGGCTGCGAAACAGGTCGGATGTCGATGCCCACTCGACGATCCGTCCATGCTGCATCACCGCGATGTGGTCGCCGGGCTGGTCGCATGCCTGCGCAACCACGGCAAGATCGTGCGAGATGAACAGCATGGAGAGCCCGTGGGTCCGGCGCAGATCCTTCAGCAGCGCCAGAATCTGCGCCTGCACCGTGACGTCGAGCGCCGTCGTGGGCTCGTCCGCGATCAGCAGCCGCGGGCGATTGACGATGGCCATGGCGATCAGAATGCGCTGGCGCTGGCCGCCCGAAAACTGGTGCGGATAATCGCGAACCCGCCGCTCCGGCTCCGGCAGCGCGACCTCACGCATCGCGTCCAGCACAAGCCGGTCAACCGCCCTCGACGACAGCCCTGGCTGATGCGCCCTGACTGCCTCCGCAATCTGCGATCCCACCCGCATCACTGGATTCAACGCGGTCATCGGCTCCTGGAAGATCATCGCAATGTCACTCCCGCGCCTCCGCCGCATCTCACCCTCCGGCAGCGCCAGCAGGTCGACCGCCTTCGCCGAACCTGCATGGCCCGAAACCGCATCGCCCGGAAACCTGCCCGGCGCCGCAAACAGAATCCTGCCCGAGACGCTTGCCTCCGCCGGAAGCAGCCGGAGTAGCGCAAGCGAGGTCACCGACTTGCCCGAGCCCGACTCGCCCACCAGGCCGAGCGTCTCGCCAGCAGCAATGTCGAACGCAATGTTGTGCACCACTTCGCGCCTGCCAAAGCCGATCGAGAGATCCTCGACCCGCAGGATTGGAGGTGAGCTGACGCCGGCTGCTGAATCGATAGTCACGATGTAGATGGTAGCTGAGCGAGACCACTTCGGCTGCTGGGGAGACCCCGCCGCCCGCAGACAGCGACCGATCCTCCCCAGCCCGCGCTCGATGGAGATAGTCTGGGTGAGACGAGGAACGCTTGGCTCGCGTCTAACGACAGCATGAAGCAGGATGGGGACAGGATGAAGCATGATCGGATCGAACGCAGCTTGCGGACGGTCACTGGGGCGCTTGGTGCGCTGGCGATCTTCGCGCTGGCAGGCGTGCCCTTGTGCGCCCCTTTGTGCGCCCAGACCCACAAGGTGGCGAAGCCGGAGACCGTCGTCCGCGCAATCGGCGTCTACGAGTGGACCGGCGACATGGCAAAGCCCGCCGCCAGCCGGCTCATCCCAGTCTCACTCTTCATCGAAGGCAAGCTCGTGGATGCCGCGGTCTACCAGGCGCGGCCCGTGCCCTTTGCTCTGCTTACCGGCAATGTATACGAACTCGACAAGGCCGGCATCGCGATTGGCACACTCGATCTGGCCTACGCCCGGCACCTCGTCGCATCCACTGCGGCGACGACGACCTACGACGATGGCTGGTTCGGCTATGGCAAGTTCGTCCCACCTTCCGTCGCAAAGAACAAGTCGACTCTGAAGCCATCCAAAACGCTTTCGGCCATCGTCACCGACGAGGATGATTCCAAGCCGCACTTCTCCTCAAAGTCCGCAGCGCCCGGCTCCGGTGGAGCGGCGACCCCAACTCCGGGCGCCGCCTCCCCGACCGAAACTCCCGCTGACGATCCCGACCGGCCCACCATGCGCCGCCACAGCGACGCGTCGGACAAGACCGCCTCATCCGGCTCCGGCAGCCCGGCCGATACGCCTGCGGACGATCCTGACCGGCCCACCCTGAAACGCCGCTCCTCCGATTCGGCAAGCAAGGCAAAGGGTGACCAGCCGAGCGTCACATCCGTCCCGAACTCGCTGAATGAAGACCCGAACCGGCCTCTGCTGCACCGTGGCAAACCGGTCGGGTCGATGACCGACGCGGACATCCCCAAGCTCTCCGGGCTTCCCGGCGATCAGGATCTCCACCAGATTGTCGCGGTGTCCGATGCAGCGGATCGTCCGCCCCATAACTTCTCGCGTACCTGGGACGATGAGGCGGAACACCAGGCCATACTGGGCAAGATGCAGGTGGCCGCGAGGGCGCAGCTTGCCGCATATGAGGCCGCCAACGGTGCTCCTCCCGCTACTCCTCACCCTGCGCCGGACACCCGCAGAGTCAACGGTAAATTACGCCGCCCCGTGGCCAAAGAGACGCCACCGCCTCCGCCCGAGGCGCTGCTCGATGAGGACCTCAAAAGCTACACACTCAGCTACGGCGGCGCGGCCACCTATGTTTATTTCGCGCACACAGACGGCCTTGGCCCGACGCTGCGATACGTCACGCTGGTGGCGCAAGTCAACATGCAGCGCGAGCCGCAGATCGCGATGAAGAATGTCACCGACGCCGCGCATCTTGACCGCACGCCAAGGATGCGGCTGGTGGACGCGGTCGATGCGGAGGCGTCCAACCGCGCAAGCCTTCTGTTCGAACTGCGCGCGCAGAACTCACGGCAGTTCGCGCTCTATAGAGTAATCGGCGCGCGGGCCGACCAGACCTTCATCACCGGCTCGACCCAGTAGACGCTCTAATCAAGTCAATCGGCGATGCCGACGTCGGGAACGCCGATTCCCAGGGCAGTCGCCAGCGCGATCTGATGGTCCTGTTCCTGCAGCAGGATCTCGCGGATATGTTCCGCGGTGGCGAACTCGCCTAGTTCATCGCACTGCTTCACCCTGCGGCGATAGTTGCGAATCGTCTCGTTCTCATTGTCGAGGTCAAACCGCAGCATGTCCTCAGCCTTCTCCGACGTCTTGACCGGCTTGGGAACCGTGGTGGGCATGCCGCCGAGGTAGTCGATCTGATTCGACAGGATGAGCGCGTGAGCCAGCTCTTCGGTGGCATGGACCTCGAGTTCTTCAGCGATCTTCATGTACGCCGCGCCCTTCAGCACCTGCGAGTAGTTGACGTAGGAGATCACCGCCTGGAACTCGCGGGAAAGGTCCTGGTTGAGCAGATCGATAAGCTGCTTGCGGGTGATCGCCACGTCGGGCTGGCTTGCATTCTTCGCATCGGGCTGGCTTGCATTCTTAGTAGGCATTTCATCTCCGTGAGGGGTTGACTGCGCATGAGTCTAGTCAAGAACTGAGATGCAGAAAATCGGCATGGCGTTCCCGCAAGGAAGGGCCGTGTATCTTCCACCGCGTCGGTTGTGGTTCGCCGAATTCTGCAGGATGAAACTTCCCCCTAATTAAGCTCATGCGGGCGTTCGTCTCCCGTGTGAATCAGCATCACAAAAGAGTTGGTTGTGGAACGGTTTACTGTTTACTATTAAATTTCCATGTCTTTTACAGATTCCTTATTTGGCAGGCCCCTGGCCACCAGCGAAGAACGCGCCGAGCACATCGGCGTAGCTGCCGGAATTCCCATCTTCGGGCTCGACGCTCTGACCTCTGCCGCATACGGGCCCGAAACCGCGATGGCCCTCCTGATCCCGCTCGGGCTCATGGGAATTCAGTACATCGTCCCCATCATTTCAGCAATCCTGATCCTGCTGATCATCGTCTACTTCAGCTACCGGCAGACGATCGCCGCGTATCCCGGAGGAGGTGGCTCCTACACCGTCGCCACAGAGAACCTGGGCACCGGTGCGGGCCTGCTCGCCGCCGCCGCGCTGATGGTCGACTACATCCTGACCGCGGCCGTGGGCATCTCCGCCGGCGTCGAGGCCGTCGTCTCCGACCAGCAATGGCTGCTTCCGCACACGCTGCTGCTGTGCCTTGTCATCCTCGGCGTGCTCGCGCTGATCAACATGCGCGGAGTCAAGGACACCGGCGCCGCCTTCATCATCCCCACATTCCTGTTTGTCGGGACTCTCCTGAGCGTGATCTTCGTCGGAGCCTTCCACGTCTTCAAGACGGGCGGCCATCCAGTCTCGCAGGTGGCGCTCGCGTCGCCCACAATCAAGCTCATCGGCTACTGGCTCTTGCTCAAGGCTTTCTCCAACGGATGCGCCGCGATGACCGGCGTCGAGGCTGTCTCAAACGGCGTCATGGCGTTTCGCGAGCCGAGGGCGAAGCAGGCCCAGCGCACGCTTACGGTCATCATCGGCATCCTGATCGTCCTGCTCTTCGGCACGGCGTGGCTGGCAAAGAAGTACCAGATCATGGCGATGGAGCCGACCAACCCCCACTACCAGAGCCTGCTCAGCCTCATCGTCATGGCTGTCTTCGGCCGCGGCTGGTTCTATCACCTGACCATGTGGTCCGTCTTCCTGGCCCTCTGCCTGAGCGCCAACACCGCCTTCGCCGACTTCCCCCGCCTCACCCGAGCCATCGCCATCCGCGACTATCTGCCGCACGTCTTCACACTGCGCGGACGCCGCCTCCTCTTTTCCTATGGAATCTATGCGCTGACCGGGCTCACCGCGGTCATCCTTATCATGTTCCGCGGCCGAACCGACTGGCTGATCTCGCTCTATGCCATCGGCGCGTTTCTCGCCTTCACCCTGTCCCAGGCCGGAATGGTGATGCACTGGAAGAAGCAGGGGGGTGTGCATAGGGGGCGCCAGTGGCACATGTTCGTCAACGGCGTCGGCGCCATTGCGACCGGCATCACGACGATCATCGTGCTGGTCGCGAAGTTCACCTCCGGGGCGTGGGTCACTGCCCTGCTGATTCCCACGCTGATCCTGCTGATGGTCGGAATCAAGCAGCATTACACCCGCGTCAAAGACGTCGGAAAGATGGGCCCGATCAACCTGACCAACCTATTTGAGCCGCTTGTGGTGATTCCCATGGCCCGGTGGGACAGGATGACCGAAAAGGCAATGCGTTTCGGCGTGCTCCTTTCGAAGGAGATCAAGGTAATCAACGTCCAATCCGACGACGGCGAAGACTCGCTCGACGCCATCTGGGAAGAAAACGTTCTCGCGCCGATCCGGAAGAAAGGACTTTCCGAGCCGGAACTCATTACCCTCCATTCCACGTTTCGCCTGGTGATTGCTCCGCTGATGGACTACATACTCGAGCTCGAGCACCAGAATCCCGACCGCAAGATCACCGTGCTTCTGCCCGAACTGGTGGTCAGCCACTGGTGGGAATACCTGCTCCACAACCAGCGCGTCCAACTGCTCAAGCTCCTTCTTCTGCTCCGCGGAAATCAGCGCATCATTGTGGTCAATATTCCCTGGTATCTGTAGGACAACCTGTTCTTCGCCAGAGCCTCAGGGAGCATTGAGTTTCTTGAGCATCTGCACGGCGTTGCGGTTCTTCGGATTTAGCTGAAGGGATTCTCGATAGTCGGCGATGGCCTGCGGTTTATTGCCGTCGTCCATATAGGCCTCCGCGAGGCTGTCGTAGACGTTGCCCGAGTGCGGATACGCCTCGACGTTGAGTTGAAAGATGCGGATGGCTTCGTCGAACTTCCTGTTGCGAATCAGATCGTAGCCCAGAGTATTGAGTTCGTCCTCGTTGAAGTTATAGGTGGCGGGTTCTTCGGCTTTGAGGTGGTGGTATTGCATAACAGCCGCGTCGATGCCGCTGGACGCGATGGTTGCCGAAAGAGCTTCGCTAATGGATTTGCGGGTGTCAAATCCGGCTTTGATGCGGGGCAGAAACACGGTCATGGTGGCGAAGGAAATTCCAGCGCCGAGCGCGATGGTCAGTACGAAGAGACAGGCTGCCATAGCGATGCGGCGGAACGCGCCCGGCCGCTCCTGTGTGCGCAGATACAGTTCAAGAACCGCAAGCGGCACCAGGTATTGGGCGAAGGACAGTTCAGTGAGGAACGGTCCTTGAAGCGTCGCCGGATTCAAGCCGAACGGACCTGTCAGGGGGACCAGCGGCAGGATAATCGTAGCCGCACGGACGAATAAGGATGCACTCACTACGAGATAAAGCCGCAGCGCCCAGCGGCGATGGGTCTTGAAGTCGCGGGCAAGCGCATAGCGCAACGCCATTACGGCGCACACCATGATCAGGATGCCGTCGACGCCTTGTCCGAGGTGTTGAGAAAAGCCGCCAACCGCGCCACGAAACCACAACATATAAAGTCCGGCAAGGCTGACGGTGAACGCAGTCACCACGTAGATCCGCCCATTCCAACGATGGAACTGCGGAGCACGCTGCCGGATCTGCGGAATAAGCTGAAGCGCTCCGCTAAGGATAATGATGACGGCAGAAGCGAGATGGATGGCGACGACCGTGTTGCCAACGTGATAGCCCGGGGCGTACCCGTGCAACATGGCCCTGTTCCACGCAAGCCAATTGCCTCGCACCGCCGTAAGGCCATAGAACGATGCGATGGAGAATGCGAAGATAATCTGGCCGATGACGGCCACTACAAACCAGAATCCGGCAGCCGCTCTCAAGACCGTGCCTGCAAACTTCCGCAATGAATAACGCCTGTGCAGGGAACCGGAGCTCCCCAATGTCATCGGAACGGAATCGTTGGTTGCGCTCTGTATGCTTGGCATAACCCTTCCCCTCAAGCACTTGGCCTGTTTCCCGGAAAGACAGCGATTCTACGCTCTACAGCCAGTTGTTTGAGGATACGCAGTTCGGTGGGAAAAGTTCCGGAACTTTGCGGAGGGCCTTAGAGGCTAAGAGCAACCGGCTGTTTCGCTGGACTCAGTTCGCGAAGTCGCGCTACGGCAGCGGGGACCAACGCAAGCGCAGCGCCTACTTCATCGTCGGTTGTAAGCCGGCTCAACGAGAAGCGCACACTCGCCCGCGCGCGTGCGTCGCTCAGACCCATCGCGGTCAGCACATGCGATGGCTCGGTCGCGCCGGACTGGCACGCCGATCCGCCCGACACCGCCAGGCCCTTCAGATCGAGTGCGATCACCAGCGCTTCAGCCTCCACATGATCGAAATAGAGGTTGCTGGTATTCGCCACACGCGTTGTACCGCCGCCATTGACTCCCGCGTCATCGACCGATGCAAGGATGCCCTGCTCGAGCCGATCGCGTAGCGTTGCGAGTGCTCGCGGGCTCTCTGGAGCAAACTTCCCGTCGGGACTTGAACCCTGATCCAGCAGCCAGGTTCGCGCCATCTCCGACGCTTTGCCCAGCCCGATGATCCCAGCCACATTCTCTGTGCCGGGACGGCGTCCGCGCTCGTGCAGGCCGCCGAAGAACATCGGCTTGAGCCGCACATTGCGCCGAACGAACAGCGCACCCGTTCCCTGCGGCGCATACATCTTGTGACCTGAGATGCTGAGCAGATCGCAGCCCAGCGCTTTGACGCCCAGCGGCAGTTTGCCCGCGGCCTGGATCGCGTCGGTATGGAACAGCGCGCCGACTGCATGCGCACGGTCCGCCAGCTCGCGTACAGGCTGGATCGCTCCAGTCTCATTGTTGGCGAGCATCACGCTTACGAGCTTCGTGTTCGGCCGGAGTGCGGCATCGAGCGCGGCGACCTCGACCAGCCCATCGGCATTGCACGGCAGGAACGTGACCTCGACTCCGCGTTCCGCAAGAGCTTCGGCCGCATGCAGTACGGCATGATGTTCAATGCTCGTCGTGATCAGGTGGTCGCCCGGCGCGAGCAGTCCGAACAGCGCCATGTTGTCGCTCTCGGTGCCGCCGGAGGTGAAGACAACCTCCGCGGCGCGGCAACCCAGCAGCCCGGCAACGGACTCGCGCGCTCGATCCACGGCGGCCCGTGCGTGCTGTCCCCGCTGGTGAATGGAGCTGGCGTTGCCAAACTCCTCCGTCCAGAATGGGCGCATTGCGTCGAACACCTCGGGCAGCACAGGCGTCGTGGCGTTGGCGTCCATGTAAATGCGCCGCATGCGTCAAGTTTACGCTGCTACGCTCCCTGGCTGGTGCGGGTAGCGGGCATCGAAGCCGTGTCGCCAGGCTTAGGCTTGGTAATCATGGGGTCGGGTTTAGTGGGGTAAGGCGGCCCTTTGCTGAGGACTTCCTGAAGCTGCTGGTCGTAGCCGTAGATGTCGTCGAAGAAGTGGATGTGGTCGTCCTCGGCTGCGATCGCCGTGATGTAGAAGATGACGATGGGGATCGGATTCTTAAGGTTCACCTGCTGGTTATCCTGGCCGTTGGTCATCGCATCGTGGATCTTTTCGGCGTCCCAGTCGCCTGGCGTGTCGCTGGTCTGCATCACCCACACCGCGAGGTCCTCGGGCTTCTGCACACGAATGCATCCGTGCGAGAAGTCGCGGCGGGTGCGCGCAAAGAGCTCAGGCGCCGGCGTGGAGTGGAGGTAAATGTCGTACTGGTTTGGGAACATGAACTTCACCAGCCCAAGCGAATTCTTCGGGCCGGGCTTCTCGCGCA
>OCZT010006566.1_pt1 | contig 11500 bp, 7 predicted proteins | sample 1539031 | NCBI WGS metagenome assembly OCZT01 (sample SAMEA3539308, study PRJEB22396) | soil metagenome | biome: tundra; feature: field; material: soil | place: USA | collected 2010-05 | depth 0.15 m
AACATATCATTTTAAACGATGGAGCCACCGTATTGTTACACTAAAAGATTTATTTTTTGATTTATTTTTATGATATGAGAACCATAGTTCTTATAAATTCTTGAATGCTAATGCTATAATTATATATAATGGAATAGATTTTTTACAATAATTTCACACTATTTATTACATTGAATTATGAAATAATATTGAGATTACAATTTCCCCTGAACGGATTCCTGATTTATAATTAGATATAAATATATTCAGGGCATGCCGGGAATTTCAGATTATCAATGGAAAACTTAAAATTGAACTTCTCAGTTGTTTTTAATTACAGGCCAGCTGGTATTCTATAACATGAAAATTCAACAAAACCTGCATTTTTTTTGTTTTACCTTTCTGATTAAAGAAAAAGGAGGCAAAAATGCAAGATTTTTTATGTCCAAAATGCAGGGAATACCTTAGGGTAGGTGATAATATCATTTTCAAGGTTAAAAACAGCAAAAAACAGTCTGCTCTTTTCTTATTAAGCCCGCAAATAGGTAATTATTCCAGCCATAAGCACCGTTCATTCGAAATTAAGGCAGGTGAGTCACTTGAGTTTTACTGTCCATTGTGCAATGCATCTCTTATTTCAGATATTCATAAAAACCTTGCACATGTTATTATGCTGGATGAGAAAGGCATGAGCCACGATGTCTATTTTTCTCAGATAGTGGGAGAACATAGTACATTTGAGACAGATGGCGAATCTGTGCATGTTGCAGGAGAAGATGCGGGAAGATACACTTATTTCAAAATCGGAGATAAATTCAGAAAGTATTTTTGATGATTTAATATTGATAGGTTTTTTATAATTTTACATTTAATCAATTGAACTAACCTTAACTACCCAATTATGAAAACGAAATCAATTCTTTCACTCCTCATCATGATGTTCTTTCTGCCTGCCTTTACTGTTATTGCTCAGAAACCAGATTTTCCCGGGGAGTGGAAATTAAACAAAGAAAAGAGTGTGCTTACTGATAACCAGTTATTTCTTTCGAAGATCACAATTCAGCTTAAATCAGACAGTCTTCTTACAACCCGTGTTTACGAAAACGGGAACGGAGAAGAGTATCCTTTTGAAGAAAATCTTTCCCTGGATGGAAAAGATTGTAAGATAGTTATTTATGATATGCCCAGAACATCAAAGGCAAACCGTTCAGATACTGACGGATCAATCATGATTGCATCAACTACCACATTTAATGGCAATAGTGGTCAGGAAGATATGACAGCAAAAGAGACATGGAAGGTTGAAAATGCAGGGCAATTTCTGACGCTTGAATTCACGAATAAAATGTCAGGTAATGAAACTACTGGGAAATACTATTACGATAAGGTAAAGTAGTTATTGATCGGCCAGGAATTCTCAAAAGAAGATCTCTGATTACTCCATGATTATCAATATTGTAATGGTTTCTCTTTGTCGCCTCCCTGTACCAAAAGTTATGAACTGTCACTAAGGTTCACAGAGGAGGTACAGAGGACCATTGAGATCTTTATTTGTTTAAATCAGGATTATTTTAATATAAGTTCCTGCTCGTTTACATTCCAACCCGATATTTTAATTGCCGGATTTTTACCAATTAGTTTTATGGTTGGACAACTTACAGTAACCGTCGTGGTTTCAGAAGGTGCCAGAGTAAAATAATTGGTTGTCCAGTAAGTTGGAAGTACCTCTTCTCCTCCAACCATTAATTGTGGACGGATAAAAAAGGCCATCATTTTTGTGGGATTGGTTATCTGAATGGTCCAGCTGTTTTCACTTTTAGCTCTTACAGAAGTAAGCACTTTAGCATCAACTTTGGATTTTTGCATCTCCTGTAACGACTTGTTATCTCCGTCACTCGATAACCAGTAGACATTATGAGAAATAGTCTTCCCTGTACTGTTTTTTAAATTCAGTACCACAAAATTCACTCCTTTGGTTCCGGCTAACACTGAAGATATTGAGGTTGTTTCTTTCACATCTGTTGCAGTAAGGCTGATGTTTTTTTCTTCATGAAATAATGATTTGGAATCCAGGTCAAAAACATCAATCTGAGCAACCAGCCCGGAATAGTTATGATATGTTCTGTTAATAGCAAGAACTTTCAGATTATTGAGGTTCAGCTGAATATGAACAGGTTCACACGCATTCTGCATAAAATAATACCCGGCATTTGGCATTAAAAACCAGTCATACACCTGCCAAACTACACTTGGGAAAGCCGAATTTATCTTCCATAACATAACACCACCGATATCATTTAACTTATGTCCGGCTGCCTCAAAAATACCCTGGTAACCAACAGCGTTCATTAACTGCATCTTATTACAGAAATCCTCCATATTCACCGGTTCCCCATATCTTTTTATCATTTCTTTATAATAAAGGTCCCATCTGCCATTTCCGGTTGCAGCATCATGATAACCCCATGTATTATTCAGAGGAAAAGGTAACTTATTGTCCCACACCAGATCAGGAATTATTTTTGACATAATATTATAAGGAGGCTGGGATGGAATTCCGGTTTCATCTTTAAATACCCAATCCTTTCCTGCCATAGCTTTTGAATAGTATATTTTCGGATCCTGCCAGGTATAAGGACCCCCGCTGTATACTCCTGAAGGCAGATTATCGGGCCATGCCCCGTTCCATCCTGTTGGTAGTTTGGCAAATCCCGATGAACTGGGAATAAAAGGTCTTGTTCCATCAAGCGTTATGATGCTTTCTCTCATAACGTCGTATAGCTCTTTCCGGGCATGACCTTCATTACCACCAGTCCAAACCAGAAGGCTGGGATGATTGCGGATCCGAAGGATTGTACTCTTTACATTTTTAATAAACACGTTGGCTTCAAGCGGCCAGTCGGACGATCCTTTAAACTCACCCTGTGTATCACCAGTGATCCAGAAATCTGACCATACCAATAATCCATACCTGTCTGCAGCTTCAAAAAATTCATCACAAGGAGTTACTCCACCTCCCCAGATTCTGACCAGGTTTATATTTGAGTTCCTGCAGAGATGCATTTCATAATCATATCGGATAGAATCGCGATTAAGCATCATATCAGGAACCCATGCCCCACCTGTTAAATGAACACGTTTTTCATTAACATAGAAATCTCGCCGGTATGACCCATTAACATCTATTGCCTTTGTGCTTACAGTCCGGATGCCAAAAACAAAAGAAGTATCATCAGAAATCCCTGAGTTGTTTGTATACTGAAGCCTTATTCTGTAAAGGTTTGGGCTCCCATAACCATTTGGCCACCAAAGCACAGGATTGTCAATAATAAGTTCTTTTGTATTATCTCCATTCAGATCAATTGTTGTCGGGGCATTTTTTGTTACCGAAACATTTTTGGAGAACTGGAGAAGCTTCCCTTTAAAGTTATCAGGAGTTATTGTGACTGTTAATTCCCCTTTTTCATCTATATTGTTATGATTCTGCAGTTTGAGATTCAATGATATCTTTGCGATAGTTGTATCAGGAAGGTTCGGAAGAGATGTGACAATTTTCGGTTCACCAATTGTTACTCCTCCTGAAGTTCTCAGATAAACAGGCAGCCATATACCCATATTGCGATCCCTCACAGGAGGAATCCAGTCCCAGCCGACAGAGCAAAGCATAGTGACATTCTTACCTATATCGCCCGTGGGACCTCCATTCTCGAAAAAATCACCAAGGGCCTTCAATTGTTCAGAAGCTGGTAATCCCGGATAATCAAGCGGATAGATCTTTACAGCAAGCGCATTATCTGAGCCGGCCCTGATTTGTTTACTTACGTCAAGGCTGTATTCAGCAAACATGCCAGCCATCTGAGTTGAATCGGTTATTTGCTTTCCGTTGAGCCATACAGCTGCACGATAATTAATACCTTTAAATATCAATTGAAAACATCTGCCCTGGTCACTCGCCGGAACATTAAATGTAGCGCGATACCAGTACGGTTTCTTCCAGGGGTTAGGGTTATCAGGAAGATGACTGAATTGTTCCAGGTTATACTTTTTATTGAATTCATCTGAAGCATCTGGGATAAGCATATTGTTAAGCCCTGAATAGGGATCGGGGTAAATTTTATTAGCAACCAGCCCTGTAAGAACAGTAGATGGTACTTTCACTGGAAACCAGTAAACTTTAGGTTTATATTCAGGGGATGAAATTTCAGCTCCTGTTGAAGAAATCAAAACAGAAGACTGTAATTCAAATCTGGTAAGTTTTTTCTGTTTTATTGTGCCGTTCTGAGAATTAGCCGGAACTGAAAAAGCAAATAAAATTATCAAAAGAGAGCCAACGGAATAATAATATTTTTTCATAATTGAATTATTAAAAAGGGATGATAAAGAAGTTTAATTTAATGTAAAAGATAAATATTAGAAAGATCCAAAAAACCTTTTTATTCAGTTTTTCTTTATCACTAAAATTTCAGGTTTCTCTGTCTCTGAATATCTGACAATATAGACACCGACCGGAAGTTTTTTAAGATTTGTTTCGACTGTAAAATCGCCAGTTCCCTTGATTAATTCTGTATATACTTTTTCTCCCATTGTATTAAAGATATCAACCGCTGATGGTGAAGTCTTTACTTCACTGAAGTGTAAATTGAAATTACCGTCTGACGGATTGGGATAAACCTTTAGGCCAGACTGAATCCATTTTTCACCTTTAAGAGAGAGCGGGGCATCCAGAACAGTTACTATCCATTTTTTTATTATCTGACTGTCATTGGATACAACATCATATAATACCGGATCCGAAAAGTTCATGTAATTTACATCACTTACCTGTTCCTGATTTCCAATCCATGCATGTGAATTCGAAGATAAAACGAAGGATGGTTTTAAGGAATCTTTTAATCCGCCTGTTTTGATTTCAGCATTTATCGTGTTATTAAAAGTATCAATCCTGGCCGGGGCAATCAATCCGGGTACACTGAATGAAACAAAGTTTGCAAGGTTTTTCGAATTATGTACGGTTATTGTCCAATCTCTCTGAATAGCCCTGTTTTCGGCGTAAACCCTATAGATAACCGTATTATTAAAGTTGTTCGATGTAGCTCCGCTTACCTGCGTCCTGCCAGTTACTTTTGTATAGGCACCGGGAGAAAGTGTAAAATCGGCCGAAAGAGATCCTCTATTGGTTCCATACGGCAACTCCACTGAAATATTAGAATTGACAGTATCTATTGAGAAGGATCTTTGTCCCGGTATGCTGAATGATTCAATACTGGCTTCTTGCGATCCTTTGTGCCAGTGTATAGGATGAAGAAGTATTATAACCCGGTCACCGGCCTGCAATTGATCAAGGTCGAGCATTCCAATATTCCATCGTGTACCACTCGTCATGGTAGCGTCCGAGAATGCTTTGTTATTATTCATAAAATATGCTTCATATTGCAGACCAAAATCACTCAGCTTCCCTTTTATTAATGCAATATTCTTCCCTCCAACAGTGACATTAATGTTATTATTATAGTTTGGCACAATCGGGAAGGTGCATTCGTCAAAAAAATAATAGTTTAGATAATGATAAACCTTGCAATAATTTGAGCCATGAGATGCTGTACCAACAATATTAATTCCATTTGACCGGAGCCAATTCAGCTCATTGTGAAGGAATGTAACAGGATTTATATTGTAAACTACCTGCAAAGTAACCAGATCATTATGCCAGCCTATTTCGAAATGTCTTACATTCTGCATCGTTTTCAGAATGGGAATAATTTTATCATTATGAACCGCCATATTATTTGGATTTGACAGATAATATGAAGCACTATGTAAGACAAAATATGTTGAACGGAATCCAAGCTTTGATTCAATTTCAGAAAATTCATATGCTACATTAAGATCAACATCAATATCATGTCTTAACCCTATGATAATCTTTTTGCTGTTAAAGGTCTTACGGAATTCATTTAAGGGAAGAACAATATATTTGCTGGTATCAGATACTTTATTAAGAAATTCAGCATATTTCTCCCACGTAAAATTAGTATCAGGTTCCACGGTCAAAACATTCCGCCTTTTAGTCTCATCAGTCGTGTCTTGTCTCTGGGTGATCTTCTTTAAGAATAAGCTTAACCCTGATGGATTATTCTTTTGACCCGAAAGTGTATTGATAAAAAAGAGAGAGACAATAATAAAACTAAATAATAATGGTAAGATCCTGTTTTTTCTAAAAATCATGGTCCTGGGTCAATTAATTGTGTCTGCTGAAATATATTTTGCAAAAATATATTTTTGTAACCTATTTAAGCAACTTTTTTATATTATATAGTTTATTTAATGCTTCAACCGGAGTAAGATTATCTATATCAATTTCAAGAATCTCATCACGGATCTGTTTAAGTACAGGATCATCCAGCTGAAAGATGCTGAGTTGCATTCCTTCCCGGTGAGCTATTATGTCTGCTATTGGTTTTGCGAGTTCTTTTTTATCGTGACTTTGCTCCAGTTCTTTAAGAATTTCATCTGCCCTGTTTACAACACTTCTGGGCATACCTGCCATTCTGGCGACATGTATTCCAAAACTATGTTCACTTCCGCCTCTTTTAAGTTTTCTGAGAAAAATGACTTTATTATTTAGTTCTTTTATTGAGACACTATAGTTTTTCACCCTTGAAAATGAGTCCTCCATCTCATTAAGTTCATGATAATGAGTTGCAAATAAGGTCTTTGCTCTGAGTTTATTCTCATGCAGATATTCAACCATTGCCCACGCTATGGAAATGCCGTCATAGGTGCTTGTTCCCCTTCCTATTTCATCAAGCAGTATAAGGCTGCGGTCAGAGAGATTATTAAGGATACTGGCAGTCTCGTTCATTTCAACCATAAAAGTAGATTCTCCAAGACTAATATTATCTGATGCACCAACCCTGGTAAATATTTTATCGACCATGCCAATTTCTGCTGCTTTTGCCGGAACAAAACAACCTGTTTGAGCCATAAGTACAATCAGGGCTGTTTGTCGTAAAAGAGCAGATTTTCCCGACATGTTAGGCCCTGTTAATATAATAATCTGCTGATCTTCAGTGTCTAGTATCATGTCGTTTGGGACATATGATTCACCCACGGGCAATTGTTTTTCGATTACCGGATGGCGGCCCTCAGTTATGACAAGCATTCTGGAGTCATTCAGAACCGGCCTGACATAATTGTTTTCTCTGGAGATAACAGCAAATGACTGAAGGCAGTCGAGCCTGGCGATCAGCACTGAGTTCAATTGAATCGGAGGGATATATTCTAAAATTGCCAATACAAGATCGGTGAAAAGCTTCGTTTCGAGAGCAATTATTTTTTCTTCCGCCCCGAGTATCTTACTTTCATATTCTTTAAGTTCCTCAGTTATATAACGTTCTGCGCTAACCAGTGTTTGTTTTCTGATCCATTCGGGAGGAACCTTATCTTTATGAGTATTTCGTACTTCAATATAATAACCAAATACATTATTGAAACTGACCTTGAGTGATGATATTCCGGTTCTTTCACTCTCACGGGTTTGCAGGTCAGCAAGATAATCTTTACCGTGGTAAAGAATCTTGCGCAATTCATCAAGTTCCTCAGATATTCCTTTGGCAATTACATTTCCCTTATTAAGCTGCACAGGCGGATCGTTGTCAAGCTCTTTGTCAATTTTATCTGCTATAGACTTGCATGGGTTAAATTGTTCGGCAATCTGCCTCAGAGGAAGGCACCCGCTATTATTGCATATTTCACGGAGTGGCTCAATAGCTTTCAGCGCCCTTTTCAGCTGCACTACTTCCCTAGGGTTAATCCTGCTGACTGCTACTTTTGAGATAAGCCTTTCCAGGTCACCTATTTGCCGGATCAATCCGCCAATTTCATCTTTTATCAAACCATTTTCAACAAAATACTGCACCACATCAAGCCGCTCATTAACTGGTTGAATATCTTTCAGGGGCAATGAAAGCCACCTTTTTAACAGCCTCCCTCCCATAGGTGAAATGGTACGGTCCATTACATCGATAAGTGTTCTTGCCCCTTCGTATGGAGAATGAAACAACTCGAGGTTTTTAATGGTAAATTTATCGAGCCAAACATACCTGTTCTCTTCAATCCTGGACAAACTGGTAATATGTCCAAGTTGTTCGTGCTGAGTAATGTCGAGATAATATAATATTGCACCGGCTGCTATAATACCGAAATTGAGATTATGAACCCCGAATCCTTTTAAAGAACTGGTTTCAAATTGTTTAAGAAGCCTGTCATTCGCAGCATCGGATGTAAAGATCCAGTCATCAAGTTTAAAAGTATAGAACTTCGGACCAAAATATTCCAGGAACAGGTCCTTCTTTCCTTTTTCAAACAATACCTCCTTTGGCTGGAAATTATTTAGCATCTGATCTATATATTCAATACTACCTTCCGATGTAAGGAACTCACCGGTGGATATATCGAGGAAGGCCACTCCTGCAATTTTTTTATCAATATGTACTGCAGCAAGGAAGTTATTCTCTTTATGATTTAAAACATTCTCATTAAGTAAGATCCCGGGGGTCACCATCTCAATAATCCCTCTTTTAACGATTTTTTTTGTGAGCTTTGGATCTTCGAGCTGTTCACAGATAGCCACCCTCTGGCCAGCTCTTACAAGTCGTGGAAGATAAGTGTCGAGGGCATGATAGGGAAAGCCGGCGAGTTCTACAAAGGAAGCGGAACCATTTGCACGACGTGTAAGGGTAATCCCGAGTATTTCAGAAGTCCTGATCGCGTCTTCTCCGAAAGTCTCATAAAAATCGCCAACTCTGAAAAGCAGTATTGCATCAGGATGTTTGGTCTTGATGTTGTAATACTGCTTCATCAGTGGTGTTTCTACATACTTCTGAAAATCAGACATCTGGAAAGTAGGTATTTAAGAATGTTTCTCCTGTTTCAGCTTGTTCCTGGCAAAGATACATCGCAGACACCAAGACACAAAGAATTCACAAAAAATATCATAGAATCTATAAAAGAGTTTATTTACCTTGAGGAAAATTATGTTACTTAAATCGGTATTAGTTTATAGCTTTTCCCAAGTCGCTTGAAAATCAATTTATTTACCCCAACCCCAGGGGGAGTAAATTGATTTTCTTCGCTCCCCTTGGGGACGGGGTAAACGAAGAACCGAGTCCCGGTTTATCGGGACGAGCTCGACAAAGTCAAAATCAATGAATATGAAAAAGGTATTAATACTCGGAGCAGGATTGGTAGTTAAACCAATGGTCGAATATCTGCTTAAAAATAATTTTAGGTTGATGGTTGCATCTCCAATGAAGGAGAGAGCCGATGAAATGATAAATGGAAATTCGTTTGGATCTTCGATTGACTGGTCAATGGATGATCCGGCAATGCTTGAAAAACTTGTGGCAGATTGTGATATCACGGTAAGTCTCCTGCCTTATAAGTATCATTCAGATGTTGCAAAGGTTTGTCTGAGCCATGGGAAATCTCTTGTTACCACATCTTATATTCAGCCTGGGATGAAGGACCTGGATGAATCTGCCAAAAAAGCCGGTTTATTGTTTCTTAATGAGATTGGCCTTGATCCGGGAATAGATCACATGACTGCAATGAGAATTATTGATCATATCCATGGCAAAGATGGAAAAGTGGAAGAGTTCTATTCACTATGCGGAGCCCTTCCGGCGCCTGAGTCAGCGGATAATCCTTTGATGTATAAGTTTTCCTGGAGTCCAAAGGGAGTTGTCCTGGCAAGCAGGAACAGCGCACTTTATCTGAAAAAAGGAAGAAGAATCTATATTGAACCTATCGATCTCTTTAAAGACAGATTTAATTATACTTTCCCAGGAATTGGTGATCTTGATGTCTATCCGAACAGGGATTCTATAAGTTATATTGATATTTATGGGATATCTGAAACACAAACAATGTATCGCGGTACATTCAGATACAAAGGGTGGTGTGAAGTGCTGGATGCAATGAAGAGTCTCAAGATGCTGGATGATTCTGTAAAGGATTATCACAGGATGAGTTATGCCGGATTCCTGGCAGAAAGAGGTGGATTAGAAGTTGATGATCTCAAGAAAAACTTAGCGAAAAAGCTCAGAGTTTCCATGAAATCAGTGATTATTCAGTCGCTTGATTATCTTGGTTTCTTCAGTGATGAAAAACTACAGTATCACGAGACAACACCTTTTGAAATCACTTCTGACAGGATGATAAAAAAGATGCTGCTATCTGTTAATGAGCGCGATATGGTAGTTTTACAGCATGTCTTCCTTGCCTCTTACCCTGATGGAACGAGGGAGGTTATAAAGTCATCCATGCTTGATTTCGGATCTCCTTCAACGAATACATCTATTGCGAGGACAGTCGCTCTTCCGGCTGCCATTGCAGTTAAAATGATACTTGAAAATAAAATTGACGTAAAGGGTGTTCACAGACCGGTTATCCCTCAGATTTACAATCCGGTTCTTAATGAACTCAAAACACTTGGTATAGAGATGAAAGAAGAGTATGGGTTGCCGGAAAGCGAGATGATTCCATGATCAGAACTTCAGGTAAAAATCCTTTGTAAGGTTGATATACTCTTCTGTGAATTCATGTCTTCTGCCATGCTCAATAGTAAGGAAGCTTTCAACAGTCTTTTTCCGTAGTCTGCTAAAGGTTAATATCAGCCTCCTGATTTCAGAAGTCGGCAATGGTTTTATTTTCAGTATATTATTACAATACAATCCGTATTTATGAGCATCTGCAATAAATACATTCCCTTCAACGTAAGGTATTATCAATTGCAGATGACCATCATCTTTCATGAATTTCAAAACACCCTCCAGTATCTCATCTGTGGTTAATGAATCATTATGCCGGGCAGCTGATTTTCGCGGATCAGGGCTTTTTAGGGAATCACTAAAATAAGGTGGATTGGTTATAATCAGATCAAATTTATCTTGCTCTGGATTAAAGTTTTGCAGGTCAGTATTTTCAACTTTTATCCTGTTATTCCATTCGCAGCGACTGACATTTTCACATGCCTGAATAAAAGATTCACGATCAGGTTCAATAGATGTTATCTTTGCTTCGCATCTTTGCGCGAGCATTATAGAGATAAGGCCAGTTCCTGAACCTATATCAAGGATACTTCTGACACCGGAAATATCTGCAACGGCTCCAAGGAGTACACCATCAGTACCAACTTTAAAGGTTGATTTATCCTGGCAAATTGTGAACTGTTTAAAACTGAAATAATTATTGGTCATTTTCAGAACTTTTCATTCACCCCGAGACCAAAGAGTGCGAAATCATATTTCACAGGGTCAGCCGGATCAAATTCCCGTAGGATTTCTGTAAGTTCTTCCACCGCTTTCCAGTCATCCATTTTTCTTGTTAAAAGTCCGAGTCTCCGGGCAGTATTTCCTGAATGGAGATCCAGAGGTATATAAAGTACAGCAGGATCTATCTTTTTCCAGATACCAAAATCCACTCCCAGATTATCTTTGCGAACCATCCACCTTAGAAACAT
>OCZT010006567.1_pt1 | contig 11498 bp, 13 predicted proteins | sample 1539031 | NCBI WGS metagenome assembly OCZT01 (sample SAMEA3539308, study PRJEB22396) | soil metagenome | biome: tundra; feature: field; material: soil | place: USA | collected 2010-05 | depth 0.15 m
GCCCGGCCGGCCCGCAGCCGCGATTGCCTCCCGCCAGGCCGAGCCGCTGGTCACCCCCCGGATCAGCTGGCTGAGCGCTGGCCCGCGCGAGATCCGCACCGCCCTGCTGCTGCCGTCCTGGCACACTCCGGGCACGCGGAAGCTGCCCGTGCTGATGGACCCGTACAGCGGCCCGGCGATGCAGCTGGTCACCCGGGCCAGGCACGGCTGGTTCTGCGAGGCGCAGTGGTTCGCCGAGTGCGGCTTCGCGGTGGTGATCGCGGACGGGCGCGGCACTCCCGGCCGTGGCCCGGCCTGGGAGCAGGAGGTGCACGGCGACACCCTCTCGCCGGTGATCGAGGACCAGGTGGACGCCCTGCACGCGGCCGCCGGGCGCTGCCCGGACCTGGACCTGGAGCGGGTGGGAATCCGCGGCTGGTCTTACGGCGGTACCCTCGCGGCGGCCGCGGTGATCCGCCGGCCTGAGGTGTTCCGCACCGCGATCTCGGGCGCCGCGCCGAGCGATCAGCGGCTCTACGACACGCACTGGCGAGAGCGCTTCCTCGGCCATCCGGATGACGAGCCGGAGCGCTATGACCGCTGCTCGCCGGTCAACGAGGCCGCCTTGCTGCGCCGCCCGCTGCTGCTCGTGCACGGGCTGGCGGACGACAACGTGGTGGCCGCGCACACGCTGCGGATGTCGGCGGCGCTGCTGGCGGCAGGCCGTCCGCACCGGCTGCTGCCGCTGTCCGGCTCGGCGCACACGCCGGCCGACGAGATCACCGTCACCCAGCTGCTGCTGTACCAGCTGGATTTCCTCCGCGAGACGCTGCCGGCGGGAGCGCCCGGGGACCGGTGACAGGGCGTCCTAGGAGAGGCCGTCAGCTAGGCGCTGACAGCTGACTGCCGGGCTGGTGCGGCCAGCAGCTGGCTTACCGTAACGAACGCATAGCCGGCGTCGGCCATCGCGCCGACAAGCCGGTCGAGCTGCGTCATCAGGCTGGTGTTTGGCTCCGAGCCGCCGTCGTGGGCAAGCACGATGCTGCCGGGCGTCGCCTGCCGCAGCACGGTATCCACATTGGCGCGGGCGTTGCTGCCGGTGACGTGGTCTGACCAGAGGGTCACGCCATAGCCCATCCTGGCACAAACCTCTAGCCCCACGCTGTCGATGCGCCCGTACGGCGGCCGGCACAGCGTCGGCCCGCGGCCGGTCAGCCGGGTAATGAGCTCATGGGTGCGTTCCAGCGCGCCGCGAACGGACACCTCGTCCAGGTGGGTGAGGTCGGTGTGCGCCCAGGTATGGTTGCCGAGCTCGTGCCCGGCATCCGCGGCGCGCTTGACCAGCTCCGGCAGGGACTGCGCCCGTTGGCCGACCAGGAAAAACGTTGCTGGCACGCCGCGGCGCGCCAGGATGTCGAGCACTCGTGGCGTCCATTCCGCCGTCGGGCCGTCATCGATGGTCAGCGCCACCAGCCGATTCGCCGGCTGTTCCCGGAACCGCACCGTGACGACCCTGGCGTCTGTCAGGCCGGAAGGCACCGCCGTTCGCGCCGTCGGGCCCTCGGTGTCCAGCACGGGCTCCATGACGAAGCCGACCCCGGCGCCAGGAAGCGCGCCCGCGGTCACCAGGCCGGCCCGGGAAAGGAAGGAACGCCGGTCCATGCGGCAACCTTAGCGCGGCCTGCATGTGCTCGGCCGGCGTCTCCATTGGCGTCGGCGTCTCCATCGCAACCGCAAGTGCTTGCGTTCGGCAAGATGGATGCCTAGTTGGGCCGTGCCGGCGCGGACTTAATCGGCATCCACCAAGCGGAACGCTGTTTCCGGCTGCCGTCGGAAACCCGGCCGCCGGCACGGGTTAAATTGAGTGCATGTCAGTGCAGAACGGGCCGGAGCTGACCGCGCCGCAGGGCCTGGGGCCGGCCCAGATGGGAGTCCTGCTGCTCGGCCGGGTGACCCTGGGCCACGCGGCCGCGACCGTCACGGATCTTGCCGAACGAGGGATCCTGCGCGCGGCGGAGACCGGCGACGGAGCGGACAGCAGCTGGCAGTTCCAGCGGCAGACGCCGCGCCCGCGCGCGGCACCGCTGCCGTTCGAGGAGGCATTTATCAAGAGCCTGTTCCACGACAGCGATAAGCCCCTGCTCTCTGGCCTCGCGGAGCGGCTCGGCGCGATCATGCACCGGTTCCAGAAGGACCTGATGGCCGACGCGGTGCACCACGGCTGGCTGCGGCACCTGCATCACGACCGCCTTTCCTATGCCGTGCTGTTCGGGCTGGTTTCCCGGGACCGCCTGCCGCCTGCCCGCCTCGCGGCAGCGTGGCTGCAGGCCTGCGCTGGCCTGCCGGACTGGCAGCCCGTCGAGGCAGCCCGGCCGGGCTTCGATGACCCGGACTTCACCCGGGACGAATGGCGCGGAATGGGCCTGGGCGGAGCCATCGTCCTGGCCAGCAATCAGTAACCATGAGGTCCCTGCGATGACGACAGGTATCTCGCCGATGGCGTTCGAGCTGGAAACCGAGCGGCTCATCCTGAACAGGTGGCAGGAGTCCGATGCTGCCTCCTACCGGCTGCTGGTCGGCGAGCGTGGCGTGGCGATGCCGACTCTCGATGCTGCCCGCGCCAAGATTATCAGCGGGCGGGCCGCTTCCGCCGATAACGGCATCGCCACCCTGCCCATCCGCCGCCGGGCCGAGGGCGATTTCATCGGGTACTGCGGCCTGATTACCGGCCGGTCCACCCTGGAAGAGCCGGAAATCGCCTACGAGCTGCTGCGCAGTGCGCACGGCAAGGGCTATGCGACCGAGGCAGCGTCCGCCGTGCTGGCCGCGGCGATCGCTACCGGCCGCGGCCGGCTCTGGGCGACGGTGCGCACCTGGAACGCTGCATCCTTCCGCGTGCTCGAGAAACTCGGCTTCGAGCGGCGCCACAGCACCTGGGACGAGGCCGGCGAGATCGTCTGGAACGTCCGCGAGCTCTAGCCCGCGGCGCCGTCCCGCGCGGGCGCGGCCCCGGGCGCGATCGCGGGCATCCGCGGCACGATGAGGAACGCCAGCGCCGCCGCGCTCAGCGTGAGGAGGCTGGCGGCGATGCCCACGCCGGAGATATCCGCTGCCTGCGCGAGGAAGGGCCCGGCGGCAGCGCCGGCCAGGGTGGCTGCAGCCTCACCGGTCAGGAAGACGGCGCCGACCCGCCCGAGTGCCGCGTTCGGGATCACTCGCTGCAGGGTCGTCTGCGGGACCACCACGGACATTGAGCCGAAAATGCCGACGGCCACCGCGGCGGGCAGCGCGCTGCTCAGCGACGATGAGGTGAAGAGCAGGAAGAAGGCGGCGGCCGTGGCGGTCAGGCATGCCGTCAGCAGGTTCCTGGGCTGGACCCGGTCCAGGAGCAGGCGGAGCAGCGGGGCGCCGAGCAGGTAGCCCACGCCCAGGCCGGACAGCAGGAACCCGGTTTGCTCGCTGCCGCCCAGCTGCCGGATCCCGAAGGGGATGAGCACGGCACTGAGCGACGCGTTGGCGCCGAGGAAGATGACCGTGACGGGAAGCAGCGCCCGTGCAACGGGCTGACCGCGCAGGATGCGCAGTCCCTCGGTCAGGTCACGGGCGACGTCGCCGATCGAGGTCGTGCGGCCTGGACGCGGATCGTCCGGCCGGGATGTCAGGAACACGGCAGCGGCCGACAGCAGGTAGCTGACGACATCAGCGCAGATCAGCCACTTGACGCCGTAGGCGGTCAGCAGGATCCCGCCGAGCGGGCCGCCGATGAGCCGCACGGCGCCGCCACTAAAGGAGTAGAGCGAATTGGCGCTGCTGAGCAGAGAGCCAGTGCCCACGATCGCCGGGATGCGGGCCTGCAGGGCAGGCGTGAACAGCACGAAGCCGCTGTTCTCGGCAATCAGCGCGACATAGAGTACCCAGTAGCGGCCAGGAGAGGTGCCGAGCAGCATCACTGCCACCGCGCCCGCGCGGAACAGGTCTGTCGCGATCATCAGCCGCCGCCGGTCCCACCGGTCGGTGAAGACGCCCGCGACCGGGCCGAGCACCAGCAGCGGCAGGTATTCAGCGGCGAGCGTGAGCCCGGTGTCGCGCAGCGATCCGGTGACCAGGAAGACATGGGCGGGGATGGCGAGGATCAGCAGCCAGGAGCCGAGGGAGCTGACGATGCCACCTCCCCACAGCAGGCGGAAGTCCCGGATCTGCAGGGCCTGGAGCATGACTGCCGCCGTTCACTCGACTATCCTGACAGGATAGTTTCACAGATTAGTATTCTGTCAAGGAGAGGCATGGAACCTCCGGCCATCGGCCGCGAGCTGCGGGCGCGACGGACTGCGGCAGGACGGACCGTAGCGTCCGTTGCCACGGACGCGGGCCTGTCCGTGCCCTACATCGCGAACCTGGAGAACGGCAGGGGCAACCCGACGACCACGGCGCTAACCCGGCTCGCCGAGGCACTCGGCATGCAACTGGTCGTCACCCTCGGGCCTGCCGGGGAAAGCCAGCAGGCGGCAGCCGGCTCGCCGCCAGCGGTACCCGCGTCGCTGGTCCGGCTCGGGCGCACCGCCAGGTTCCGCCAGGCGCTGCAGGCCATTGCCACGGCACAAGACCTGGATGCCGACGAGTTCTCCCGCCATCTCGTAGCCGCGCTGGCGGCGCTCGCGCAGGCTCTCGGCAGGGATCTCGCCGAGGCGGACTGGTGGCGCCTGCTGGACGCCCTTCTCCTCATCGCCACGCACCCCGCCGGCCAGTAGGCCGGCCGCCGGGGAGGCCCGCGAGCCCGGAGCCGCGCAGGCCCGTCAGCCTGTAGCCGCAGCGCGTCAGGTCAGTGCGGCGTGTCACCCTCGGCATCCGGTGCGGATGACCGCCACCTGAAGCTGCCCGCCCGGATCCCGATCGCGATGCCGACGAGTCCGCAACCGAGAGAGACCACGCGGGTGCCCTGGCCGATCAGCGCGATGAAGTGAAGCTGGCCGCGCTGTGCGGTCATCCGCCGCCCCGGGTTCCGCGCTGGACTTGCAGCAGGTATCCCGTGCGGTCGAGCGGGTTATGGTCAGTCCGCGGCCTGGTCGGCGCGAGGCCGCGGACGGGCTGGTAGCGGGCGAACCCTGATTCGAGCATGCCCTCGCCGCGGGTGAGCGGCGGCAGCCGCTGCTGCAGGTCATGCACCCGGCCGACCGGGATCTCGCCCGCAAGTACGCAGACGCTGCCGCGGATCTGAGGTGCCTGCGGAATGGCGCGCAGCCGGGCAAGCACGGCCAGCAATGCGGGCAGGCAGTCCGCCGGGAACTCCAGCCGGAAGCCGTTCAAAGGCTCGCAGACCTCCGTGCCGGCCCGCTGCAACGCGCTCATCAGGACCAGCGGAGTGAGATTGCGGAAATCCTCGCCCGTGCTCGAAATGCTCTTGTTGAAGCGCTGGTGGCCGAGACCGTGCTTCCCCAGGTACCCGGAGTGCGTCATCATGACGGCGCAGTCGGTGACCTCCCAGCCGTGGATGCCCTGCCGCAGCGTTTCCGCCACGGTGTCCTCGACTGCCCGGAAGAACGCGAGCGGCATCGAGCCAAGCTCCGCCTCACGCCGGAATTGCACGCCTGAGCCGATAGCAATCGGCTCGATGCGAAGCCCGACCGTGGCAAGGAACGGGTTGGGCGGCTCGTGCATTCGCTCGACTGCCGCGCCGGTACCGACGGGCCGTTCGATGCAGATCGTGGTTGACTCGCGGAAACCAACGGCCAGGCCGAAATCGCTGGCCAGCGTTGCCTGGATGACTTCCTTCTGCACCTCGCCGTAGAGCGAGACGAGCAGTTCCTGCCGCTCATCATCCTGCCGCAGGTTGATCAGCGGGTCCTGCTCGGCGAGCGTGCTCAGCGCGACGTGCAGCGCGCCCTTGTCGGCCGGCCGGGCCGGCACGACCACCGTCTCCAGCGTGGGCGGCACGAAAAAGTGACCGGCCGAGGCCGCCCGGGGCGCGCCGAGCGCATCGCCGACCCGGACCTCGGCCAGGCCCCAGAGCCGGGCAATCTGCCCGGCGCCCGCCGCCGCGCGCCGGACCGCCGAGCCGTGATCGAAGACGCTGATCGCGGTGACCTTGCCCTCGCTCCCGTCGCCGAACTGCAGCCGGTCGCGGGTTCGCACCGTTCCGGCGAACACGCGGGCATAAGCGATCTTCTCCCCGGCCGGGCCGCGCTCGACCTTGAAGACCGAGCCCGACACAGGGCCGCCGGCCCGGCCTTCGGCAGCGGGCAGCAATTCCGCGATGCCGGACATCAGGCTGCCGACGCCCGCGCCGGTGATGGCCGAGCCGAAGAAGACCGGGTGCACCAGCGACTTGCCCACCTGCGCCGCCAGTTCGGCCCGGAGCCGGCCGGCGGAGATCGTCGCCTCGCCGGCCACGTAGGCGGCCAGCAGCGCATCGTCGTGCCCGGCCAGCACGCCGCCCAGGCTCTCCGCGAAAGCGGCATCGGCGGGGCTGAACGCGGTGAACCCGGCGCCGCGCGTGCCGAGCCCGCGCGTGGTGCCCATCGCGATGATGGCCGGGGCGAGCTTCGCCGAGATTTCCTGCAGCACCTGGTCATAGCGCGCGCCGCCACGGTCGATCTTGTTGACGAAGATGATGACGGGAACGCCCAGCCGCCGCAGTGTCCGCATGAGCACCTTGGTCTGCGCCTGCACACCCTCCACAGCGGAAATAACGAGCACGGCGCCATCGAGCACAGTCAGGACCCGCTCCACCTCGGCGATGAAGTCCGGGTGGCCCGGGGTGTCGATCAGGTTGACGGTGATGCCGCCGATGGTAAACGAGACGACGGCCGACTTGATCGTGATACCGCGCTGCCGTTCCAGCGCCAGCGAGTCGGTCTGAGTGCTTCCGTCATCGACGCTGCCGATCTCGTCGATGATGCCGGCCGCGAAGAGCAGCCGCTCGGTCAGGCTTGTCTTACCGGCGTCTACATGCGCCAGGATTCCCAGGTTCAGCATTCGCACGAAGCGTCATGTCCCTTGAAGAGGCGGAAATTGCCATCTCGGTAAACATGAGCTGTGCCCGCATCTGGGTTTCTCCCTGGTCGTCGTCCGGCGCGGCGGATGCGCCGGCCTGCGAGCCGGTGCACGTACAGCCTGTGACTACACCATGACGGGCCGCGCGATCGCAACTGATTTTCTCGCCCTTAAACTGCGTGCAGCTGCGCGCAGCGCAACGGGTGCCGTTCAGTACGGGAGGCGCGCATGGCGGGGTCGTACGTGACCTTCACCAACCTTCGCGTCGGGCTTCCGGTTGAGTATCTCGGCGACGACGAGCCGGTAGTGGTGCTGAGTGACCACCTAAAAGCGATCGGCCTGGTCCTGTACTCAGGCCACCCCGGACGGGTCTGGAGCACGTTGCATCAGCATGTCCAGGTGACCTGGGCTGGCCTGGAAGACGAGCCGGCCACCTACGCACTCGGATTCAGCGTCCCCGGCGAAGAGGACACTTTCTACCCGGCCCTCGGATCGCTCACCGAGGAAGAGTTCGGGCTCAGGGAGCGCGCGCTCCAGGACAGCCTCGCGAGCGGGGAGCAGCTGTCCGGATGGGTTCCGCCCTGGCGGGCGAGTAGCTGACCGGAGCGGCTCTAGCCGAGCGGGAACGCAATGTCGCAGATCATCTCGTCCTGGCCGATTGCCTGTGGCTCGGCTATGTACACCTCCCGGCACGACAGCCGGCTGCCGGGACGGGCGGTTGCCTCAGGCGAGCAGGCGACCGCGTCGTAGGCGGCGAGGATCGCCGGGTAGTCCCACTGGGCCTTGGTGATCGTGGTGAAGGCTTCGTCGTGCGCTGGCTCGGTGCGGATGCCGATGAGATCGGTCGGCTGCGCATCGCCGGGGCAAGCCAGGATCGCCTCCAGCGGCCCGTCACTCTCGTGGTCGACGATGCCGTGGAAGATCAAGGTGAACGGCCCGCTCGGCGGGGCCCCGTGCAGGTGGGCGGTAAACGCTGCCTTGGCCTCCTTGGCGAAGGCGTCGGTTTCCGGTACTCGCAGCCTGCGCTGGATCGACATGACTCGCTGGGCCGGCACGTGCCGGGTCTGGATGACAAACATCGGATGGTCTTCCTCTCGGAGGATCGCGCGGATGTGGCGGATCAGGAACCGGCGGCCGGTGTGGCGGGCTTCCAGCTCGATCAGGTGCTGGTCAAGGTGCGCGCTGGCCAGGTCGCGGTTGCTGTCAAGATCGGCGAGCAGCAATCCGATCTCGGCCAGGCTCAGGCCCGCGCCGCGCAGCATCCCGATGAGCCGGGCTGGGCGGACCTGGCCGGCTCCGTACCGGCGGCGCCCGTTGGACGGATCGACTTCAGCGGGCCGGAGCAGGCCGATCTCGTCATAGATCCGCAGCGCCTTCGCGGTCAGCTGGGCCCGGCGCGCGAACTCGCCAATGGTGAGCAGTTGGCTGGCCGAGTCGGTGGTCACGTCCCTGATGATTCCTCTTCCCCCAGGGGCAGGATCAAGCCCGAGCCGGTCCGGCGCCGGCCTGGTGTGCAAGCATCACGGAGTGAGCACTCCACACGACGTTTACTTCCAGCGCGATCTGGCGATGGTGCATCACCGGGGCTTCGGGGCTCATGCTGCCGCTTGCGCGCCGGGGATCATTGACTTCCTGGCCCCAGTACGCGCCCGGCAGGGCCCTGTCCTCGAACTCGGGTGCGGCACCGGCCTGCTGACCAGTCATCTGATCGCCGCCGGGTATCGCGTCATCGCCACCGACGCGGCCCCCGCGATGCTCGACATTGCCCGCGACCTGGTTGGCGGATCGGCCCAGGAGGTGCGCCAGCTTGTCCTGCCCGATGACCCGCTCCCGGAGGCCGACGCGATCGTGGCCGTCGGCCACCCGTTGAACTACCTCCCGGATGCCGGGGCAGTCAACCGCGCGCTGATCGCGATCGCCGCGGCGCTGCGCCCGGGCGGACTGCTGGCCTTCGACATCTGCGATCTGGAATGGGGCCGGCTCCGCCGCGATGCCCCGGCCTTTGCCAGCGCCGGTCCTGACTGGGCGATCATCACCCAGTTCTCAGTGCCCGTACCTGACCGGTTCATCCGCGACATCACCACCTTCCTGCCCAACTCCGACGGCTCCTGGCGGCGTGACAGCGAACATCACGAGAACGTGCTCATCGACACCGCGCAGGTCCCGGCGCTCTTGCGCGAGCATGGCATCGAGGCCCAGGCCGGATCATCGTTCGGCTCGGCGTCAACCCCGCCGGGCCTGCGGGTGATCACCGGGCACAAGCCGTCCACTGCTGGCAGCACCGCCGAGTCCTAGCAGATCTGCTGCAAAGCCTGATCTCGCCCGGCCTTTCTCGCGGCTGCGATCCTGAGTTCAGGCCGGACCAGCGTGTGCCCGGCGCCATGCCGGGCTCAGTAGCAAGGGCTGCTCGCCCCGGGCCGCGCAGGTTGCCGCCAGCGCCCTGGCCGCCAGGCGGCCGAGGACACCGCCCTCATCCGGCTTCAGGATTGCGGTGAGCTCGGCGAGACGACGGTGAAAGGCCGCACCCAGGCCCGGGGAGGCGGCCTGCATCCGCGCGAGCACTCCGGTCCACCGCCGGACAGCGGCGGCTGCCTCGTCAGGATCGTCGCCGAGCAGCCGGTGGGCGACCGGCAGCCCGCTGCCGGCGTCTTCCATGAGTACTAGCGCCGGATCGTCGCAAGCAGCGAGCAGCCGGGGCACAAGCGGGACGTTCGCGCTGGTGAGCACCTCCAGCGCTGCCCGTTCCCGGGCCCGCGCGGTCTTAGCGATCACGCTCCGGTCGCCTGCATCGGTACTGAGCGCCAAGCGCTCGACTGACCAGCCCCGGCGGTCACGCAGCGTCGTTGTCGCGGCAACGTTGAAGGGGCAACCGCCTGGCGCCGTGAGGTTACTCGCCTGATCGACGATTTTATTCGGTTCCGATATACATAGTTCCGAGACGAATATCTTGACTCGGAGGTAAGAGGCCCTTAGGTTACCCACAGGGGGGCAGGCAGCCTCCGCTCTCGGAAGGGGAGACCACATGAGCGCCACACTTGTGATCCGGCACAACGTCCAGGACTACGCCGCATGGCGGAAGGTCTACGACGAACTCGAGCCGGTGCGGACCCAGCACGGCTGCACCGCGCAGCGCGTGATGCGCCTGCCCGATGATGGCAATGACCTGTTCATCACCCATGACTTCCCCAGCGCTGAGCAGGCGGGCAGTTTCGCTCACGACCCGGCCCTGCGCGCGGGGATGGAGCAGGCCGGGGTCGAGGGCGCACCGCAAATCGAGATCTTCACGGATGTCTGAACCCAGCCGCGCGCCGAGGCCGGGGAGGGGCAGCCGCCCCTCCCCGGCCTCGCTCGGCGTAGTCAAGGTCGACGCCGATTTCGCGGACGAGTACCCCGACGGCGACCCGACCTGCACGGAGGCATATGCGTCGTTGTGCCGCACCGGCGAGGCCCTGCTGGGAGAGCTTGACCGGCGCATCCGGCTGACCTTCGACATGCCGCAGGCCGCCGCGACGGCACTGGCCGTCATCGACGGGGCACGCGCGCCGCTTACCCCCTCACAGGTCAGCGACCGGGTTCTCGTCGCTTCGGCAACCATGACGGCAACACTGGACCTCCTCGAACACCGCGGCTGGATCCGCCGCATACCCAACCCCGGCGACCGGCGCAGCGTCCTGATCGAGATCACCCCCGGCGGCCGCGCCACCGCCGATCAGCTGCTCCCCGGTATCCGCCATATCGAGCGGAACGTCCTGACCGCCCTCAGCCAGGACGAGCGAGCATGCCTGCTGGACCTGCTTTCCAAAATCCTTGCCCGGACAGCCGACGTCGCCGCCGAACAACCCGAACCCCTCAGCGGCCAGCGGATCCGGCCCGCGCGGCGTGGCGGTCTCCCGCCGCACACCTAGCCAGTACCCGACGACCCGCCGTTGATCTTGAAACTTGGTGTTCTGGCCGGCGCGCCTGGCAGGACTCGAACCTGCGACCGGCTGCTCGCCGTACGTGACCCTCCTTACGGGCTCGCGGCGGGTACGACCGGCATCTGCGACCGTGCCGTCAGCTCAGGCGGAAACTCAGGCGACCGCAGTGCACCGTCTGAGTAGGGTTGGCCGGTGCCCGAACTGCAGCGCCTGCGCGCCGACCACGCCCCGGCGGTCCTGGCCTTCGAACTGGCGAACCGCACCTACTTTGCCACCTTTATCTCCGACCGCGGCGATGAGTTCTACCACCACTTCACCGAGCGGCACAACGCCCTGCTGGCCGAGCAGGAGGCTGGCACCTGCGTCTTCCACGTGCTCGTCGGCGAGGATGGCACGGTGCTCGGCCGGTTCAACCTGGTCGATCTTGAGGACGGCACCGCCGAACTCGGATACCGGGTCGCGCAGCAAGTCGCGGGTCGCGGCGTGGCGACCGCAACCGTGCGAGAACTGTGCCGGCTCGCGGCCGCGCAGTACGGGCTGCGCACGCTCAGAGCGGCGACCACCTATGACAACGTCGCGTCCCAGAAGGTGCTGACCAAAGCCGGGTTCGTC
>OCZT010006568.1_pt1 | contig 11497 bp, 9 predicted proteins | sample 1539031 | NCBI WGS metagenome assembly OCZT01 (sample SAMEA3539308, study PRJEB22396) | soil metagenome | biome: tundra; feature: field; material: soil | place: USA | collected 2010-05 | depth 0.15 m
CCAAGAGCGTCCCCATGAGTGGGGACGCGGCAGGCATGAGTGCCTGCGCCACGTCGTACCACCCTTATCCTTCATTCTTCTTCCTGTTGCGGCTGGATCTCGGGGCCGGGGATTACGTATTTGTCCGTGGCCCAGTTGCCCAGGTCGATGATGCGGCAGCGTTCGCTGCAAAAGGGGAGATCGGGGTCGTCCGGGGCGACCGCTTTCTTGCAAATTGGGCAAGTCATCATACGGCTACGAGGGGTGAAATATTGATGAATGCGGAGGCTGCCGGCGGCGGGGCAGGTTCGGTGGGCGCGAGCAGGGTGCCCACCACGTCGTAATCGTGCGCTTCGGTAATGCGCAGGCGGCGGATCTCGCCGGGGCGCGGTTCGGAGCCCTCGAAATCGTTGATCAGGGTTACGCCATCGATCTCCGGCGCCTGGGTGGCCATGCGCGATTCCCATAAGAGATCGGTCTCGGTGGAAAGGCCGCCGACCAGCACGGCGACTTCGCTGCCCACCAGGGCGCGATTGCGGGCGCGGGCGATTTTGCGCTGCATGGCCATCAGGCGGCGCTTGCGGTTCTGAATGGTGCGCCCGTCCACTTTGCCATCGAGCGCGTAGCTGGCGCTGGTGTCCTCATCGGAGTAGGCGAACACGCCGAGATTATCGAATCTGGCGGCCGCGACGAACTGGCACAACTCCTCGAAGTCCCCAGCGGTTTCGCCCGGGAAGCCCACGATGAAGCTGGTGCGGATGGCGACGCCGGGAATGGTGCGGCGGATGCGCTCGATCAGCTTGAGGAAAATATCGCCCGCTCCTCCGCGCTTCATGCGCTTGAGGACGGCGGCACTGGCGTGCTGCAGCGGCATGTCGATGTACTTGGCGAGCGCGGCGTGTTCGGCGATGGTATCGAGCAGGCGCTGGGTGACCTTATTCGGATAGGCGTAGAGGAAGCGGATCCACTTCTCGGCAGGGGTGTCGATTTGCGCGAGGCGGGCGAGCAGATCGGCCAGGCCGTGGGGGAGCCCGAGATCCTCGCCGTAGCAGGTGGTGTCCTGGCCGATCAGGTTGATCTCGCGGATGCCCTGCTGGAAGAGGCGGGTGGCTTCGGAAATTACGGATTCGAAGCGCCGGCTGCGGAAGGCGCCGCGATATTGCGGGATCACGCAGAAGGTGCACGGGTGATCGCAGCCTTCGGCGATTTTCATGTACGCGAAGTGGTGCGGGGTGGAGAGCACGCGCGGGGTGAGGTCGTGATAGAGGTAGGGCTCCAGCGGATTGGTGTCCGGCTCCATCCCCTCGCAGACGGCGACGATACTTTCCAGTTGGTTGGTGCCGATGAGGGCATCCACTTCGGGGAGTTCGGTGCGGATATCGCCGTGATAGCGTTCCACCAGGCAGCCGGCGACGATCAGCTTCCTGGCGCGGCCGATTTTCTTGTACTCGGCCATCTCCAGGATGGTGTCGACGGACTCCTTTTTCGCGGGGTCGATGAAGCTGCACGTGTTGACCACGAGCACGTCGGCCTGATCGGGATGCGGGGTGAGCTCGTGGCCTCTGGCGACGAGTTGACCCATCATGACTTCACTATCGACGAGGTTTTTGGGACAGCCCAGACTGATGAAACCGACTTTCAAGCGTGTGTACCGACCTTACGGGGAGGATCTTCTTTCAGGATAGCATCGAGGAGTCCAAGGAAACTGCTACCGGCGGCGCGGACGCGCGCCTTCGCGATGCGGTACTGCTTGTCGTTCTCGATCGCCGGCGAGCGCGTCTTACTTTTCCGACTCCGCCTCAGCCTCGGTGGCCGCGTCGGGTCCCGCCGCTTCCGCCTGCTCGATCAACTCTTCGGCCTGTTTGACCTTGCCGCGCGGCACCTTCACCTCAAACCCTAGATTGGGGTACTGCGACGCTCCCACCACCATCACAGGAATGTCGTTCGACTCCAGTACTCCGCGGATCATGTCCGCTTCCATTTCGGCCGTCACCGTGCCGGAACTCCACAGCGTGACCATATCAAGGGCGTGCGACGTCAGCAACTCGTCCTGGCCTTGTTGCTCTTCTTCACGTTCGGGATCTTGCGCCATGACTAAGGATATCGCAGAATACAAGTAAGGAGCCCTTTTACATGCCGGACGAATGCGCGGAAACAGACCAGAAGCAAAGCCAGGCGACCAGCAACCTCGCATGGTTCCTCACCGGCGCTTTCATCGGCGCCGCCGCAGCCATCCTCTACGCCCCGCAGAGCGGCAAGGAGGCGCGCAAGTACCTTACCGACAAGACCCAGCAGGGCCGCGACGCCGTCGAAACCGCCAGCCAGGACATCGCTGACGCCAGCAAGGACATGTTCGAACGCGGCCGCAAACTGGTCGATGAAGCCGCGGACCTTTTCGAGCGCGGCCGCAAGCTCGTCAAAGGCTGAGTGTTGGCGTCCGATTTCGCCTCGGACCACGCTCAAGTGGGCGATTTCGCACTAACCCGCTTGCGCGATTCCATTTATTGGTAGGACGGCGGGGCCATGTTCGGCGTCGTCCCCAACCCGCTCCGCGGTAGCGCTCTTCTCCGCTTCCTCCGCGCACCCGGTGGCCCACTGCGCAAAAAGTCTACACTTTCGGCGCGAAGTCGATTATCCTTCAGGTTAATGGGTCTGGGAGTCCTATTTCGATCGGCCTACTGGGTGCCGATGCTGATTGGGTGCGGCGCGGTGCGCGGCCAGGGCGTGGTTCCCGTGCCGTACATCTATACGGAGGCACCCCGCTACGATTCCGCTGCCACGCTGAAGGGTGGCGAGCGGTTTCCCGCCGGAGCCGCGCTGCAACTGGTGGCGGGCGGCCGCCAACGGGCGCTGGCGGCGGGCTTCGCAGCCTCCGCCGATGCGACGGTTTCGTTTGACGGGCAGCGCGTGCTCTTCTCCGGCAAACAGAAGGCGGGCGACGCGTGGCAAATCTGGGAGATGCCCGTGAGCGGCGGCGCCGCGCGGCGCATCGTCCCGATTAAGGCAGGTGACAAGGCAGGTGACAAGGCAGGGGTCAGGGAAGACGCCATCGCGCCATTCTACCTGCCCGGGGATCGGATTGTTTACTCCCGGCGGACGCCGGCCGGTTTTCAACTCGTCTCCGTGGCGCTCGATGGCGGCGCGCCGCTAGAACTCACGTATGGGCCCGGGAACCGCGTGGCCAGCGATGTGCTGCGCGATGGCCGAGTCCTGTTCGAGGCGGGGCGCGAACTTTACACCGTGTATTCCGACGGCAGCGGAGTGGAGAGCTACCGCTGCGATCACGGTCCCGAACGCGGGGGCGCAAGAGAACTCGCTTCCGGCGACATCCTGTTCGCGAGCGGCGGCAAGTTGGCCCGGTTTACTTCGGCGCGCGCGGTCCAACTCCCGGTGGCACTGCCGAAAGGGGACTACGCCGGCCCGGTGGCCGAACTCCCGAGTGGAGCCTGGCTGGTCTCCTACCGGCCCGCTGCCACGGCGCCGTACGGGCTTTATCGCTGGCGGCTCGGGGAGGCTTTGCCGGAGAAACTGCTGACGCCCGCGGGGCAGGCGGTCCAGCCGGTTCTGGTGCAGCCGCGGCCGGTTCCCAAGCGCCACCCTTCGGCGTTGGGCGATCGGCAGGGGGCCAACCTGCTGTGCCTGAACGTGTACACGTCGAAGCTGCGCATCGCCGGGGGTTCCGTGGCCAAGGTGCGCGTCTGGGCGCAGAGTGATGGCGGTTCCGCCGTGATGATGGGCGAGGCGCCGGTGGAAAAAGACGGATCGTTCTTTGTGAACCCGCCGTCTGAGACGGCCATCCGCTTCGAACTGCTGGACCGGTCCGGGAAGATCGTGGCGGCCGAGAAGGGCTGGTTCTGGGCGCGCCGCGGCGAGCAACGCGTGTGCGTCGGCTGCCATGCCGGTCCGGAGCGCGCCCCGGAAAATGCGGTTCCCCAAGTGCTGCTGCGCAGCACCGAACCGGTGAGGCTGAGTGTGCCGGGGGTAAAATGAAAATGCCGCGTGAAATGAAAGTCCGCTACCTCTCGATTCCCCTGCTTTTGGTGGCCGCGCTGGCGCAACAACCGGCGGCGGGTCCCATCCGCTTCGAGGAGGTCGCTTCCCAGGCGGGTGTTACCTTCACCCACAGCTTCGGCGCCGAGAAACTGGGCTCGCTGCTGGAAAGCACTGGCGGGGGAGCGGTCTGGTTCGACTACAACAACGACGGCCTGCTGGACCTCTTCGTGACCAGCGGTAAGCCGCTCGGCCCCGGCATCCATCCTTATCCGTTGCGCAAGCCGCCGCAAACTCCGCCTACCAACCACCTGTACCGGAACGACGGCAAGGGGCACTTCACCGACGTAACGCAGCAGGCGCACGTGGGGGGCGACCTGTTCAGCATGGCCGCCATTGCCGCCGACTACGATAACGACGGCAACACAGACCTGCTGGTCACCGGTTTTGGGCGCGTGATACTTTACCGCAACAAGGGCGACGGCACGTTCGAGGATGTGACGGAGAAGGCGGGCCTCAAAGTCCCCGGCTGGAGCATCGGCGCGGCGTGGCTGGATTACGATCGCGACGGCTGCGTGGACGTGTTCATCGGCCGCTACGTCAAGTTCGACCCGGAGTATCGCTCCTACTACGCCGCCGACAACTATCCGGGCCCGCTCGACTACGAGCCCGAGACCAACCTTCTGTTTCACAATAACTGCAACGGCACCTTCACCGATGTCAGCGACAAGGCCGGCATCGCCAAATTCAAGAGCCGCGCCATGGGCGTCACCGCGGCCGATTTCGACCTGGACGGCTACCCCGACATCTACGTAGCCAACGACAAGACCGAAAACTTTCTCTTCCATAACGAAAAGAACGGCACCTTCAAGGAGATCGCCCTGCCTGCCGGTGTCGCCTACGGACAGAACGGCGAAAGCACATCGGCCATGGGACCGGTCTTCGCCGATCTGGACGGGGACGGCCGGCCGGACCTGTGGGTAACGGACTCGAAGTTCAACCGGCTGATGAAAAACAAAGGCGGGCTGTTGTTTGAGGATGTGACCGAGCACGCGGGCATCTCGCAACTGGCGGCGCAGTATGTCAGTTGGGGCACGGGAGTGCAGGATTTCGACAACGATGGGCGCGACGACATTTTCATCGTCCACGGCGGGCTGATTCACCTGATTCCGCAGGAGCACTCGGTGTTTCGCAACGCCGGCGCCATGAAGTTCGACGATGTGTCGCGCGCGGCCGGGCCGTTTTTCGAGGTAAAGAGCGTGGGGCGGGGCGCGGCGTTCGCCGATTACGACAACGACGGCAAGGTGGATGTTTTCATCGTGAATCTGGGCTCCCCGGCCTTTCTGTTGCACAATACTTCGCCCGGGGCGAATCACTGGATTACGGTGAAACTGGTGGGGCACAAGAGCAACCGCGATGGCATCGGGGCGCAGGTGGAGGTGGCGGCGGGCGGCCTGCGGCAGCAGCACGAGCGGGTGGCTGGGTCGGGCTATCTGTCGGCCAACGATCCGCGCCTGCATTTCGGGTTGGGCGCGGCGGCGAAGGTCGATAAACTGACGGTGACCTGGCCGGGCGGTGGCAAGCAGGTGGTGGAGAACCCGCCGGTGGACCGCGTGATCACCATCGAGGAGAAGTAGCAGATGGCACAGACCTTGTGGGGCAACTTGGTAGGGGTACCCTCTGGGTCCGGCCGATTGTTAATCGGCCCAATGCCGCGTTCGCAGCGGACCGGCGGCGGTAAGCAACCGCCGCGCAGGTTGCCAACCTGCCCCACATGGATGGTACGCATCGTTTGTATCACACTAATGTGCTCCGCATCGGCCGCGGACGGTCCGGGCGCGCCGCGCTTCCCTTCCCCCATCGAACTGGCGGTTTCCAAGGACGGCGCCCGGCTCTATGCGCTGTGCGAGGGCACCGACGAGGTGGTGGCGTACGACGCCCGCTCCGCCAAGATCGTCCGGCGGATCAAAGTGGGGCGGGTGCCCAAGGGTTTGGCGCTGTCCCCGGATGGAACGCGCCTGTATGTGGCGAATTCGTGGAGCGATTCGGTTTCGGAGATCGATACCGCGTCGCTCGTGGTGGTACGCAGCCTGCCCGCGGGGTTCGAACCGAACGCGGTGCTCACGGATCTCCCCGGCCGGTTCCTGTACGTGGCCAACCGCGTGAGCAACGATGTATCGGTGGTCGACCTGGCGGCGGGCGTGGAGGTCAAGCGTTTGGTGGGGGGGCGCGGCGCCAGCTACCTGGCGCTTTCTCCCGATGGCGCCAGCATCTATTGCACCCACATCTACCCCGATGTGGGGGAATTCCGCGCGCCGCCGCAATCGGAGATCACGGTCATCGACACCGCGCGGCAGACGGTCACGGACCACTATCGCCTGCCCAATGCGGCGGGAGTCTTCCACGTGGCGATGTCGGCCGACGGGCGTTTGGGAATGGCGGCGCAACTGCGTCCCAAGAACCTGATTCCGCTGGCCCACGTGGAGCACGGGTGGGTCTTTGGAAATTCGATTTCGGTGTTTGGCCCCGACGTGAACAAAGCCGTGGGCAATGACGTGGGGGAAGTGGTGCAGATCCCGCTCGACGAATTGGACCGCTACTTCACGCCGCCGTTCGCCATCGCGCTGGCGGCGGACAAGAGCGTCGCGTATATTTCGACCACGGGGAGTGACAGCGTTACCGTGATCGACATCGCCAAGATGCTGGAGTTCATCCGGGCGGCGACCCCGGCCGAACGGCGGACCATGGCCAACGACCTCTCGGCGTCGGCGAATTACGTGGTGACGCGGATCCCGGTCGGATCGGCTCCCAAGGGCCTGGCGCTGTCTCCCGATGGGAAGCGGCTGTACGTGGCGAATCGGACGGACGACACCATCTCGGTGATCGATACCGCGGCGCGGAAGGCGATCGCCACGCTCTCGCTCGAAGGGAATCCCACGCCGACCGCCGAGCGGCGCGGCGAGCGCCTCTTCTTCAGCGCGCGCTTCGCATTCCAAGGCCATTTCGGCTGCGCCAACTGCCACCTGGAATCCACCTTCGACGCCCTGCAGTGGGACCTGGAGCCGGACGGCTTCGGTAAGGACATCGTGGATAACCGGCTACTCGAAGACGTAGCCGATACCGCGCCGTTCAAGTGGAATGGCTCTAATCCCAACCTCGAAACCGAGTGCGGTCCGCGCACCGAGAAGTTCTTCTATCGCTCGGAAAGCTACGACGGCTGGGAGTTGGCGGACCTGGTGAGCTATATCAAAGCCATGCCGCTGCGCCCCAACCGCTTCCGGCTGCCCAACGGCGAAATGACGCCGGCCCAGGAGCGCGGCAAGGCGATTTTCGAGCGCACGCGCAAGAAGAACGGCACGCCCATTCCGGAAGCCAACCAGTGCGCGGTGTGCCATTCCGGGAAGCATTACACCAACCTGAAACTGTTCGATGTGGGCACCGGCAAGGCCACGGACCGGTCGCCGCTCATCGACACGCCGCAGTTGAACAACATCGTGCTCACCGCGCCGTATCTGCACGACGGCTCGGCGCGAACGCTGGAAGAGATCTGGACGGTGTTCAACCCCAACGATACGCATGGGGTGACCAACGATCTGCAGAAAGACGAGCTCAACGATCTGATAGAGTATCTGAAAATTCTATGAAACAGACTTTCGCACTTGTGACGGTAGCGGCCTGCCTTTCCGCGGTGACGCCGGCGCTAGGGGCGACGCCGGAAATGCCCCGCTTCCGGTGGGAGAATTTCACCACGGCCAACGGGCTGCCGGACGACCACGTGTTCAATGTCTGCGTCGATGGCGACCGCGTCTGGGCGGCCACGGAGAACGGGCTCGGGTTGTACGAGAAGGGCAAGTGGAAGGTCTACCGCCCGCAGGACGGATTGGCCCACCGGGCGGTGCTGGGCGTGGCCGTCGACCAGCGGACCGGAGTGGTCTGGGCCGCCACCATGGGTGGCTTGAGCCGCTTCTCGGCGGGCCGCTTCGACAATTTCACACAGCTCAACAGCGGGCTCTCCAACGATGTGGTGTACGGCGTCGCCGTGGAGGGCGACCACGTTTGGGTGGCCACAGCCGCGGGCGGCAGCCGCCTGGATACGCGCACCGGCCAGTGGGCCCTGTTCAACGAGCGCAACACCCCGATGTACGAGATCTGGACTTACAACGTGAGCGCTACCAAGAGCAAGGTTTACTACGCGGTGTGGGGCGGCGGCGTGCTCGAGTATGACGTGAAGACGGAGCGCTGGAAAGACTACAACGACCCTGATGGCGAGACGGAGATGGTAGTCCAAAGGGACCAGGGACTTATCCATGAAATCACCACGTCGGTGAGTTATGTGGAAAAAGACAAGATGTTATGGGTGGCCACTTACTTCGGAGCCAGCCGGTACGACGGGCGTAACTGGAAGAACTTCCTGGAGAAAGACAGCGGACTGCCGAGCAACTTCCTGAACCAGGTAAAAGCGGTGGATGGAACCCGTGCCTGGTTTTCCACGGACAAAGGGCTGGCTTACCTCGACGGCGAAAACTGGGCCGTCTACCGCCCCGCGCTGGATACCCACAAGCCGGAGATGCTGATTCGGGACGCGGCGGGTAAGGTGACACAAGTCGCCACGGACACGGCGCCCGCGCATCACTATATCCTGGCCGTGGACTTTCAGGGCGACGATATCTGGGTGGCCACCGCCAAGGGCCTGAGCCACGGGGTCCGGATCAAGTGAGGATGAGATGACGTTCGCACAATACGTTGACAAAGCTGAGGAAAGATCGGGGCGTTGGCAAGCTAAAGCATGCCCCACCATTGCAGGCACACGACCTGCAGGGGTGGGGCATGCTTTAGCTTGCCTTGCCCACCTTCTTCTCCTTGCCCTGGGCTCGGCGGCAATGCTATATGCCCAAACCGCCAATACCTGCTCGTGCGGGGCCAATCCGCCGGGGCCGCCGCCAAACCGGGAACAGCACCCGTACGCCAATGCGCCGGAGGACATGCGTCCGTTTTCCAAATTCACGGTTCCGTACTACGAGAATTACGGCAGCCTGGTGCAATACAACGGCGCGGCGCGCGACGTTCCCACCGTGAAACCGGAGGACGTGAACGAGGTGCGCATCGGCTTCCTTGGCCCGGTGGAGAACCACCCGGACCAGCGCCTCGGCCAGGCGATGCTCCACGGCGCGCAGCTTGCCATTGAAGAGGCCAACGGCAGGGGCGCCTACGGCGGCAAGCCTTTCAAGCTGATGGTGCACAACGACCAGGCCATCTGGGGCGCCTCCAGCAATGAAATGGTGAAGATGGCCTACGACGAAAAAGTCTGGGCCATGCTGGGCTCCATCGGCGCGGATTCCACGCACATCGCGCTGCGCGTGTCGCTGAAAGCCGAAGTGCCCATCGTCAACAGCGCGTCCACCGACCCCACGATTCCGGAAACCATCATTCCCTGGTATCTCACCACCATCCAGGACGATCGCGTGCAGGGCTACACTCTGGCGCGCCGCATCTACAGCGATGTGGGCCTGAAGAAGATCGCCTTGCTGCGCATCAACGACCGCTACGGCCGCTTTGGCGTGCTCAAGTTCAAAGACGCCTCGCGCAGGCTGGGGCACCCGGTGATGATCGAGCAGAAATACATGCCCGGCGATACGGATTTCCGCCGCGCCCTGCGCATCATCAACGAGTCCGGCGCGGACGGAATCGTGATCTGGGGCGACGCGGCGCCCGCCGGGAACATCCTCAAGCAGATGCGCGAAATGGGCATGAAGCAGCGCGTCTTCGGCAGCTTCCGGGTGCTGGGCGACGACATGCTGCGCAACGCTGGAGATGCCGCGGAGGGCCTGGAGATCGTGTTTCCGTTCGACCCGACGCGCGACGATCCGCCATGGCTCGCCTTCAACAGCCGCTTCGAGAAGCGCTTCGGCAGCCGGCCGGACGTGTTCGCTTCCCTGGCCTACGACACCATGAACATCCTCTTGCAGGCGGTCTGCCGCGCGGGCTTGAACCGCGGCAAAATCCGCGACGCCCTGACCGCCGTGGAGAACTACAAGGGGGTCACGGGCGACATGGTTTTCGACCCCAACTGCAAAAACATGGTGCCCATGTACCTGGCGACGGTACATGGCGGCAAATACCAGTTCCGCCGCTACCCGATGCAGGTTCCCTACGCCAGGGTGGGTGAAGGGGGCGTGCAGTATAACGGCCCTCCGATCGCAGATTCGGCGGCCGGTGCGATGCGCATCGGCATCTTCGGCCCGGATGCCGAGGCGGTCGTGGCGCGGATTTCGCCGCTGCTGGCGCCGTATCGGGGACGTTACTCATTGATCGCGGTGCCGTCGGATGTGCCGTGGGGCAAGGCGTCCACCGGCCTGGTGAATCTGATCTACGATCGGGAGGCGTTGGGGCTGATTGCCACCGACCGCAACTCCAGCCACCTGGCGGAGCAACTTGCCGCCAAGTCGTTCGTGCCGCTGATTGCGGTCACGGCCGACCATACGGTGACCTCGGTCAACATCCCCTGGGTGATTCGTCTGCCAGCGGATACACCGATAGAGGATGCGCTCTCGCGCTTTCTCGCCGCGGCCGAGAAATCGGGACCGAACCGCGGGCGCCTGCGGGAGATCCTGTTTTCCACGAACTGAAATGCGGGAGACTTCGGGCCGTCGGCGTAATCAGGCGGCCACTTCCTTGTGCGTCGCCACGTAATTCCTTACATATTCCGAGAATGCGCGGGCCAACGCCTGACGCGTGTGGTCCGTTCGGCCGATCTTCTTATCCTCGATCTGGAATACGGGCAGCAGGTCGCGCGTCGTCGAAGTGATGAACACCTCGTCGGCCGCCTCCAGATCGCCGGGCAGCAGCGCCTTCTCTTCGACCCGGATGCCCGGAGCGCGGATCTCGCCCAGGAGCACTTCGCGCGTAATCCCCGGCAGGCAACCGGAGCTGAGCGGCGGTGTGTAGACGTGGCTGCCGTTGGCAATGAAGAGATTCGCCGACGTGCATTCGGCGACTTCGCCGCGCTCATTGAGCAGGATCACTTCATCGAATCCGCGCGCCTGGGCCGATTCGAGCCATGTCAGGTTCATCGCCCAGGAGAGGATTTTAGTTCCGGTGAACTGGCAGGCGGCGTGGCGCGCCTCGCGGACATAGGCCAGCTTGACGCCATCGCCCCAATGCTTGGAATCCGCGGTCAGCGCGATGAGATCGCTGGGGCGCCCGTTGGACGGACCGGCCCACATGCCGCCGCCGTTGCGCACGATAACGATGCGCAGCGTGCAGTTGGGAGCCTGGTTGGCCTCCACGAGTTCCAGCATCTTGCGCCGGACTTGTTCCGAATCCTGGGGCAGGGGGACATGCAACGCCGCGGCATCGCGCTGGATCCGCGCCCAGTGGCGCTCCCACGCGAAGGGAACGCCATCGGCGATGCGCAGCGTACTAAAGACGCCCCAACCGGAAAGCAGCCCTACCTGGCCCGGATTGAGGCAAAGAGCGGTGGACTCCTGAATCTGGTCGTTATGAAGAACGAATTGGTGCAGCACCCCCT
>OCZT010006569.1_pt1 | contig 11496 bp, 9 predicted proteins | sample 1539031 | NCBI WGS metagenome assembly OCZT01 (sample SAMEA3539308, study PRJEB22396) | soil metagenome | biome: tundra; feature: field; material: soil | place: USA | collected 2010-05 | depth 0.15 m
TTGAGCAGAAATCCTACGGGTACGCTGGCGGGATTCCGCTCCCAAACGCGCTCTTTACACGGCAACTCTTACCTTTTACCTTATGGACGCCAGGAATTACACCTCACCTGCGGGCTGTCGCGGCCGCTATTTGAGCGGATCATTCAGATCCTCGTGATAGATCCTCGTGATTGAAGGACGGAGCTCGGCGAAGAGGTGACCGTCAAAGTGGCCCGACCGTGGGAATCGTGAATTTGAAAGTCGCACCCCGGCCCGTTTCCGATTCCACCCAAATGCGTCCACCGTGGCGTTCAACTACCTTCCTGCAGCCGCATGCACTCAGCCGTCTGGCACCATGTTGTCCCGTGGCTGTTTGAAGTCGTCGTCCAGACTAAAGATACACCGTGCGCGGGCCTCCGTCACCCAGTTGGCCCAAGATAGCGCGGGCCAAGATGAACGCCGAAGGCGCCCAACACGGAACATTGGTCTAGTCTGGGACGAGCTGATTCCAAAGCTGTTAGAGTGCCTGCCGGTGGCCCCATAACAGGTCGGTTGTTGAAGCGGGTGGATGAATGAGGATTTGGGCAGCTACAAAATCATCTACAGGCCAGTTTGCGCACCGTAGATATTTTCGCCGTAGTCCATTGATTCTTAATAGCTTATGAAGCTGGAGAAATTGGCCATACCCCCACCTTGGGCGCAGGGGGTCGGGCGTTCAAATCGCCCCGCCCCGACCATTCGTAAGTAACTGATTTATTTGCAACGTTCGCTTTCGGCACGCCTAGCGCACCTGTGGCGTCCGGTGGATTCCTGATGCTCCTGTAGGCTTTCTACAGCTACAATTTTATCTACAGTCGGGTTTCCATCAACGGCGAATCGGGGGCCTTAATCTCCGAGCCGCGCGACAGCCATTGCCGCCCAGCACCGCGGATGACCCCACCATGAACCATTGGGCAGTCGCGGACGGGTCCACGGCATATTCGCGGCTGAGCTGATCGTCGCAGAAATGGTTCTAACATCCCGGCCACTACGCCGCCGAACTCCCAATTGTTGCTCGATATTTCCAGCGATGCTGAAATCCATCGGCGACCAAGAACGCAGTCCTTCTCCTCTAAGCGTCATCACAGATGCCGCGTTTGGTTTTCGCAGCCGCCTGAAGCTCTCGCTTCTCTTCTTGGGAGAGGATGGCTGACGCGTTGACTTCCCTATCCAGAGTCTTCTTCTGTCGGCTTCCCCACAGGCAAGAGACCGTCCCCAGCACCCAGAAGAACACGGCTAAGCCTCTGGGGCCTCCAGTCAAATGCCTCATCCGAACTCCCGCTGCATACCCTGCTTCATATGCAGCACTGTGTGAAGATAAAGGTTTGGGAGCCTTTGGCGGGCTAAACATGAAGATCAAGGCGGCCACTGCCCATAACCCTCCAATACCTATAAATACCCGGCCTAGTCGATTCTTGAACCGTGCAGTTCGGCAGCCATTGCAGTAGCGAATCGAGAGTTCGCTCTTGCTTTGTGAGGGCGTGGGCGGCATAGAACTCCGAAGTTCCGTATTCAGCATACACCCCCAGCGCGACCCGCCCCACGCACCCCCTACGCCTGCCCATTCTCCAAAACAGGAGGGGGTATGAGACAGAAACCCCCGGTTGAAGTATTCGATGCTCCAACTGACGTGAGCGGCGTGTCACGGGATCTATCCTGCAAGCCGGGCAAGGAGGCAACGCGACTTGGGGGCCGCGCTGATCCAGTTTCCGAGATGCCGGTTTCACGGCCCCGATCCGCGCTGGCGATTGGACGGCGGTCGTTCCCGGATGGTCGCTCTGGCGGTACTAGCTCTCCGGTGGGAATTGATCGGACCACCGCCCCCGGACTTATCGATCCCACCACTCGTAATCCGGCGCTTCTCACTGCAGCCGCACGTCGAATTCGAAGAATCCTTCGTTGTCACGGAAATTGCCGGTTCGGTCCTCGATGGAAAACCTGGTGCGTCCGTCCTTGGTTCGGGTGATGAGGGCGCCGGCCCCGAATTGGTTGCCGGCGGGTCCGTTGCAGCCCTCCGGACCGAGGGTCTGCCAGTTCCAACAAGCGATTCCGCGCGCATTCTGAATCGCGACGGGCCGGTTGGACGGGTTCGGAATCGCGGCACCCCATTCCAAGTTGGCAGGCAGCACAATGTGGCAAACTCCCGGGCCTGTTGCCTCGACCAGGGCATGGTGGGGCGTGCACAACTTCCGATCGGGCAGGCACGGACCAAGCAGCGGAAGTACCGCAGGGCGGAAAAACGCTGTGGGTGCCGGAATTGGCTGACCAGACCCTCGACAGTCCATTCGAGCACTTGGCGAGGTACTCCGAGGACTCCACCGCCGCGACCTGGGACAAGAGAGGCGGGTCGTGTTCAGCCACCGCGAACACCATCGCAGCACCGGATGGCAACTCAACCGCCAACACCATCACGGCTTGACCGCGACGCCGATCCTTCAGCGGCAGATCGCGGGCCGCGTATCGCAGCGATGCGAAGTTCCTGCCTTGCATCCGGCATGAGCCCGGCATTGAGCCAGTTGTTGGGATTACGCTTGGAGTATACTTTGCTCACCAGGGAAACTATTTTGGCCCCGTTTTTCGTTGGTTTGCACCTTATAGGGTGAAGGCAGTTGATTTGGGTGCTTCCGTGGCGCCCGGGAATTCACGAACGACAACATTTTCAAAAAGGAGAAACACCATGAACGAACAGACCAAGAAGATTGAACAGCCCGAGCAGGAAGTGAAGCCGGCGGAGTTGTCCGAGCAGGAACTGGACAAGGTCGCCGGCGGCGCCGTTACTCCATCGCAGACAAACAGGGCAATTCACCAGAACGGCGTCGGCACCTAGGCAGCGGCGCTCAAGCGCACTCTGTGCCAAGCCAGGCATTAGGTCTTGTGGGTGAGCCGCCGCCGGGTGTATCCTCATGGAACATTTCGCATGAGTCCTATCCTGAAGACGCTAGCTGGGTTCTGCGTGGCCGCAGCACTGTGGTCCCAAACACCGGAGATTCGCGTGGCCGCTCCCCCGGCCACGCGAGCGGTCCAGGATTCCGCGTCAGGCAGGCTGACCCTTCAGGAAGCGCTCGAATCCACGCTCAGCCGCCATCCGCAGGCGCGCATCGGCGAGCAGCAAGTGGCGGCCAGCCGGGGTGTCCTGCGTGAGGCATCCGGCATCTTCGACCCCGTCTATAGCAGCGGGCTGCAGCAGAGCTTCGCGCCCACTCCGCTCACTACCGCCCAGCAGGATCCGGGCGGTGGCGGGCCCAATGCCGCCGCCCTCAATCTCACCAATTTCAATGCCAGCGCCAGCCGGTTGTATCGCAACGGCATCACCGGCGGACCCGTGGTCGAACTGGACCGCGCGCGCGACCGCTTGTCGAACGCGGGCGGCATCAACCAGTCCCGCCTTGCCTATCAAATCACCATCCCGCTGCTACGCAATAAAGGAGCGGAGGTGGTGGCCGCGCAGCAGACCTCGGCTGGGGTGCAGGTGCAGGCCAGCCAGTTGGATCTCAACCAGACCTTCACCGATCTGCTCACGAACACGGCAGTCGGTTACTGGGCCCTGGTAGGCGCGATTCGGATGCTGGAAGTGGCCATCAGCTCGGAACAGCGCGGACAGACGCTAGTCGAAAACGTCGATGCCTTAGTGCGGGCGGAGCGCATCCCCCGCAACGACACCAACGAGGTGCGCGCCAATCTTGCCGATCGCATCGCGGGCCGCATCGCGGCCGAGCAGCAGGTAGTGGTCGCGCGGCAGCAGTTGGCGCTTGCCATGGGGCTGCCGCCGGAAGGCCTGGCCTCGCTGGCGGATCCGGCTGAGGATCTTCCCGAAGGAATCGGCGCGCCCGCCAACGATCCGGAAACGATCCGCCGCTACATCGACCTGGCGTTATCGCAACGCTCCGATTACCTGGCAGCGCGGAAACGGGTGGAGGCCGCGCGCACGCTGCTGGCGCTGGCGAAGAACGGGTTGCGCCCCCTCGTGGATCTGACGTTTTCCACCGGTTATAGCGGGCTGCGGGAAGGCGTTTACCCGCCGAGCTATCTGGCGTCCCTGTTCCACGGGGTCCGCGGTCCCGATGCGACGGCCGGTGTGCGCTACGAATTCGCACCCCGCAACAACGCGGCCGCCGGACGGCTGGCGCAGACCGAAGCGTCCATCCGCCAGGCCGAACTGCGCGCCGCCGACACCGCACGAGGCATTGCCTCGGCGGTAGTGGTGGCGCTGGCGGGCGTGCGAAACGCGGGCCTGCGTCTGGAAAAGGCCCGCGAATCGGTAACCGCGTTTCAGTCCGCGCTCGATGGCGAGCGGGAGAAGTACCGCCTGGGGTTCGGGTCGCTGGTGAACATTCTCACCATCGAAGACCGGCTGACCGCCTCGCTAGCCGTCCAGGTGCAGGCCCGCCTGGATGCGGCCGTCGAGCTGGCGCATTTGCGCCAGGCCACCGGCACGCTGGTGGAACCCAACGCAGCCGCGCCGCGGGCGGACGGCCGGGCGTTCGTGACGCTTCCCGTGACGTTTCCCGTGCCAGGGGGACAGATCCAGCCATGAGAGGAGGCAGGCGGTGAATACGGAAATCTTTCGCAAAGTCTCCATCGAGCGTCTCTCCTCGCCCGAACAACTCGACCAATTACTAAAGGTCAACTCCACACGAAGTTGGGCAGCGCTGCTGGCTGTTTTGGTTCTGTTGGGCCTTACCGTGGTATGGGCCTTTCAAGGATCGATTGCGACCACGGCGCCCGGGCAGGGAGTGATTATCCGGACCGGAGGCGTGCTCAATGTGGTCTCCGGCGGCTCGGGGGTGGTGGCCGCGCTGAACATCAAAGTGGGAGACCGTATCCACAAGAATCAGGTGATCGCGCAGGTGGCCCAGCCGGCGCTGGTGGAACGTATTCGCGCGATTCGCGAAGCTATCGCCGAAGCGGGACGCCAGCGCGCGGTGGCCGGCCAGATTCGCAGCGGAAGCGCCAAGCTTCAGGTGGACGCGCTGAACCGGCAGCGGCAGAATGCCGAACGCGAAATCAAGGTCCTCCAGGAGCAGGCCAAGCTGGTAAGCGAGCAGATTCCGCTGGAGGCCGAGTTACTCGCCAAAGGACTGTTTACGCGCCAGCAGACCTACGCCACCAAACAGAAACTGGTGGAGATTGAGGGGCGTATCGACGGCCTCAACGCCGACTTGAAGCGCTTCGACTCCGAGCAATTCGCTATGGAGAGCCAGCCAATGCAAGGCGATGTCGAGATGCAATCGCGCGTCGCCAGCCTGGAGCGCGAGTTGGCCGGCCTGCGCAAGGAACTGGAAGTGGCGGCCAACGTGGTGAGCCCGTACAGCGGTGAGGTGATCGAGCTGCGAGTGGCGCCCGGTTCCGCTGTCACCGCGGGCCTGCCATTGCTCAGCATCCAACCGGACCTGGATCAGTTGGACGTCCTGGTCTACGTGCCGTCGGTCATGGTCAAGCTGATCCGCACCGGCCTGGAGGTGCAGATTTCGCCCTCCACGGTGAGGCGCGAGGAATACGGCTATCTCAAAGGTGAAGTGACTTCCGTCGCCGACTATCCCGCCACCCCCGCCGCGCTGATGCGCAATTTCCAGAACGAGCCGCTGGTGGGGTCGCTCACGGGCGGCGGTCCGGTCACCGAACTGCACGTGCGCCTCTTCGCCGATGATAGGACTCCCAGCGGCTATCGCTGGTCTTCGCCCTTGGGGCCTCGTATGAAACTCTCCAGCGGCACTTTGGTTTCGGCGCAGGTGGTCACGCGGCGGCAGCATCCCATCAATCTGGTGATTCCCTCCGTGAAGGAGATGCTCGGTCTGAGCTAGCGGCCTATGGCTTTCTCCCCCTTCGGCCGCTCGCGCGTGCGTACGCCCACGGTACTGCAAATGGAGGCGGTGGAGTGCGGCGCCGCGTCTCTTTCCATCATTCTCGGCTACTACGGGCGGTCGATTTCGCTGGAGCAACTCCGTATGGATTGCGGCGTGTCGCGCGACGGCAGCAAGGCGAGCAATATCCTGAAGGCCGCGCGGACACATGGGCTGATTGGCAAGGGCTACAAGAAAGAACCGTCGGAGCTGCGCCAGATCCGGCGCCCCGCCATCCTGTTCTGGAACTTCAACCATTTCGTAGTCCTGGAGGGCTTCGGCCGCGGCAAGGTATATTTGAACGACCCGGCGACAGGTCCCAGGGTGGTCACTCCCGAAGAACTCGACCTGGCGTTTACGGGTGTCGTGCTGGTCTTCGAGAAAGGCCCGTCTTTCCAGCGCGGCGGCCAACGCCGATCTTTGTTGCGGTCGCTGGCAGCGCGGCTCCCGGGGACCCGGCTGGCGCTGCTCTACGCACTGCTGGCCACGCTGGCGCTGGCCGTTCCCAACCTGATTGTGCCGGTCTTCACCCGCGTATATATAGACAACATCCTGGTTGGCGGGCTCAACCACTGGTTGCACCCGCTACTTCTGGCGATGACGGGCGCCCTCATCATCAAAGGGCTCCTGACGTGGCTGCAACAGAACACTCTCCTGACCCTGGAAACGCGCCTCGCGCTGGGATCGAGCGGCAAATTCTTCTGGCACGTCTTGCGCCTGCCGATGGAATTCTTCGCACAGCGATTTGCCGGCGAGATCGGTTCCCGCGTGGCCATCAACGACCGCGTGGCCGCTCTCTTAGCCGGGGTACTGGCCACCAACGCCGCCAACATCCTGCTGATCGGGTTTTACGCCGCGCTGATGTACCAATATGACCGCCGGCTCACCGCCATCGGAATCGCCATTGCGGCGTTGAACTTTGTCGTGCTGCGCTTGCTCACCCAGCGCTATGCGCGCCAGAGTCTACGCCTGGCAGCGGAGCAGGGCAAGATGCTCGGTTGTTCCATGAACGGGCTGCAAATTATCGAGACGCTGAAGTCTACCGGATCGGAATCGGATTTCTTTTCCCGCTGGAGCGGCTACCAGGCTAAGGTGGTGAACGCCGAGCAGGAACTGGGCACGTGGTCCGAGCTTTTCTCCGTGGTGCCCCCGGTGCTCACCGGGCTCAACGCCGCCGCCATTATCGGTTTGGGCGGACTGCGCGTCATGGATGGCCTGCTGACCATGGGCATGCTGATTGCGTTTCAGAGCCTGATGGCCAGCTTTCTCGATCCGGTGCAGCGCCTGGTGAATCTGGGCGAAACCTTCCAGGAGGCCGGCACTGACCTGACACGGCTGGACGACGTCCTGCGTTACCCCGTGGATCAGCCGCCGCCGGTTTCGTCCTCCGCCTCCAGTCCGAAGTTAGAGGGCTATCTGGAGCTGCGCAACGTCACGTTTGGCTACAGCCGCCTGGCGGAGCCGCTTTTGTTGGACTTCAGTCTGAAGCTCGAACCGGGCCAGCGAGTGGCGCTGGTGGGCCGTTCGGGCAGCGGCAAGTCAACCGTCGCCAAACTGGTGACGGGCCTGTACGAGCCGTGGTCCGGCGAAGTCCTCTTCGATGGCTCCCCGCGCCGCGGCATCCCGCGCGACGTGTTGTGCAACTCGCTGGCCATGGTGGACCAGGACATTTTCCTTTTCGGCGCATCCATCCGCGACAACCTGGCCATGTGGGATGCCACCATGTTGGATGCCACACTGGTGCGGGCGGCCAAGGACGCCTGCGTGCACGACGATATTGCCAACCGCCAAGGCGGCTACGAGTACGCGGTGGAGGAAGGCGGGCGCAATTTCAGCGGAGGCCAGCGGCAGCGGCTGGAGATCGCGCGCGCCCTGTCCACCGCGCCGCGGATCCTGGTGCTGGACGAGGCTACCAGCGCGCTCGACCCGGCCACCGAGAAAATCATTGACGACAACCTGCGCCGGCTGGGATGCACCTGCGTCATCGTGGCCCACCGCCTCAGCACCATCCGCGATTGCGACGAGATCCTGGTGCTGGAGCAGGGCCGCGTGGTCCAACGCGGCACTCACGACCAGATGATTTCCGTCGAGGGCCCCTACCGCGCATTGATTCAGTCGGGATGAGCATGACGGCGAGCACAACGCAATCCGCCAACATCGTTCCGCCGTTCCTGCTCGTTGGCCGCGAGCGGGCGTGGTGCATCGTCTCCGGCGCCGTCGATGTCTTTCTAGTGGACGTGAACGGAGAGACGCCGCATGGCCCGCGCCGGTACGTCGCGCGTCTGGAAGCCGGCGGGGCGCTGTTTGCCGTCGCCATGGAAGACGGCGGCGGCGCAGGTTTGCTGGCCTGCCCGCTGCCCGGGACGCGATTGGATGCGGCCGCGGCCGCCAGCGTCCCGGCGGACGCGCTCGGCATATGGACCCGTGCGCTCGCCCAGGCGATTGTCAGCCCGCCGCCCGATCTGACTGCCCTGCCCGATCGTCCTGCGCTGGCAGAGTTGGGCGCGTTTCATCGGGAAGCACTCGGCGCCTTGGTTCGGGACCGGGCGGAAGCGGACCGCAAGGAACGGGAGCGTTTGACCCTCGCGGCCGGGCAGGAAGCAGCCGCCGCCGGCGTCGCCCTGCGTCAACTGGCCTCTCCGCTGGGTGTGGGGCCGGCGCCAGCGGAAGGCGGCGCGGCGATGGACCTCGCCAGTCCTCTCTTGAGGGCGGCGGACGCTGTCGGCAAAGCCATGGGCATCCGCATCCGCGCTCCCCGCGGACTGCACCGCGCGGAGAACGCCGTCGAAGCGATCGCTCGCGCCTCCGGCATCCGCGCGCGCTACGTTGCGCTCAAAGGCGAATGGTGGCGAGAGCAGAGCGGCCCCCTGCTGGTGTTTCGCGATGGAGACGACCGGCCCGCGGCCGTGGTGCCGGACTGGCGCGGCCGCTACCGCATTTGGGATCCGGTGGAAGACAGCACCCGCCGCCTCGATCGCAAAGAAGCCACGAGTTTAGGCTCCTTCGCCTGGATCTTCTACCGCCCTTTTCCCCCACGCAAATTGGGCGTGCGGGACCTGCTGGTATTCGGCATGCGCGGGGCGGCGGGGGACTTGACGACGATTCTAATGATGGGTATCGCCAGCGGCCTGCTCGCCGTGCTGCTGCCCGTCGCCATGGGAATCACCTTCGACAGCATCATTCCGGGTGCCGATCGCTCGGGCTTGCTGGCCGTATCCGTCTTCCTGGGCATTGCCGCCGTGGCCTCCGCCCTGTTCGAGCTCACCCGGAACTTTGCCGTGCTGCGCCTGGAAGGCCGCATGGATGCCGCCATGCAAGCGGCCGTTTGGGACCGCTTGCTGCAGCTTCCGGTGCCGTTCTTCCGCGACTACACAGCCGGCGATCTGGCCATGCGCAGTCTGGCCATCAGCCAGATCCGCGAGATGCTCACCGGCTCCACGCTCGAGTCGATTTTTTCGGGTATTTTCTCGGCCTTCAGTTTCGCGCTGATGTTCTACTACAGTTGGCGGCTGGCCGTGTTGGGAACCGTGCTGACGGTAATCTTTTTCCTGGTGCCCATTGTGGTGGGCGTCTTGCAGGTGCGCCGCTTGCGCGCACTCTCGGAGGTGCAGGGCAGGATTTCCGGCATGGTGCTGCAGTTCGTGAGCGGCATCGCCAAACTGCGTGTCACGGGCAAGGAACTGCGCGCCTTCACCGTGTGGGCGCGCGAGTTTACCCTTCAGAAACTCCAGGCCACTGCTGCCCGCAGGCTCTCCAACGGTCTGGCGGTCTTCATGTCGGTGTTTCCGCTCTTGTGCTCGGGCGCCATCTTCTACTGCAATTCGCTGCTGGTGGCGGACGGCATGGTATCGCTGACCACCGGCGCGTTCCTTGCCTTCCACGCCGCCTTCTTTCAATTCCTGGCGGGGGCGCTGGCGTTGAGTTCCGCCGCCGTGAGCGTGCTGGGGATCGTCCCCATGTTCGAACGCGCGCGCCCGATTCTGGAAACCTTGCCCGAATCCAGCGCCGGAAAGGGAGAACCCGGCGAGTTGACCGGCAACATCGAAGTGACTCACGCGTTTTTCCGTTACCGCCCGGATTCGCCTTTGGTTTTGCGCGATTTATCCCTGAGCGTGCGCCCGGGCGAATTCGTGGCGCTGGTGGGCGCTTCCGGCTGCGGTAAGTCCACGCTGTTCCGCTTGTTGCTGGGGTTCGAGCGCCTGGATTCCGGCGCCATCCATTTCGACGGCCAGGATCTGGCTGGCATGAACCCCCAGGCCGTGCGGCGGCAGATGGGCGTGGTGCTGCAGCAAGGCCAGTTACAAACTGGCAATGTGTTCGAGAATATCGCCGGCGCGCGCGTGCTCACCATGGACGACGCCTGGAACGCGGCGCGTCTGGCGGGCCTGGACGAGGATATACGCGCCATGCCGATGGGCATGCACACGGTGATCAGCGAAGGCGGCGGCGGATTGTCGGGAGGCCAGCGGCAGAGACTGATGATCGCCCGCGCCATCGCCTCGCGGCCACGCATCCTGCTGTTCGACGAAGCCACCAGCGCCTTGGACAACCAGACACAGGCCATCGTCAGCCGGAGCCTGGAAGCGCTCGACGCGACGCGCATCGTCATCGCGCACCGGCTGAGCACCATCGTGAAAGCCGACCGCATCTTCGTGCTGGAGGCGGGCCGGGTGGTGCAGAGCGGTACCTATGCGGAATTGATCGCGCAAGAGGGGTTGTTTGCGAAGCTGGCGCAACGGCAGCTTGTCTGAAAGATATCTGAAAGGGGGGACGCGATGAGAAAGGCGATGTATCTGATGGGGGCGCTGGAGGATTCCGACATCGAATGGTTGGCCGCGAATGGAACCGCGCTGCGCCTGTCCCAGGGCCAGGTGCTGGTGCGCGAGGGCCAACCCGTCGATTCCCTCTACGTGGTGCTGGACGGGCAGTTGGCGGTGCAGGCGGGTGGCGCGCGCCTGGCCACGCTGTTGGCGGGCGAGGTGGTGGGCGAAATCTCGTTTGTCGATTCCCGGCCGCCGCTGGCCACCGCGACGGCGCTCGATGCGGCGCGCGTTCTGGCAGTGCGCCGGGAAGTGCTGCAAACCAAGCTCGCTTCCGATTCGAAATTCGCGGCCAACTTCTACCGTGCTTTAGCGACCTTTCTCGCCGACCGCCTGCGTGCGACGACTACGCGGATGGGTTACGGTCCGCCGGAGCAGGACGCCACGGCGGAGGCGGCCGACGAGCTGAGCGACGATCTGATGGAAACGGTTTCGCAAGGCGCCCGGCGGTTCGATAACTTGCTGCGCCGCGTGCGGGGTGGGTGACGGGCATGCAAAAAGGGGGCAAGGCTGAGGCTCACCCCGTCACCAGCGCTCACGGCGCGATGCGGTTCAGCGACCGACCCCCGAAGCGCCGATCGCCCTAGTTGGTGGTCGCGGCGGCATCTTCGATTTTGCCAACACCCGGTGACGATATTGCCCTGCCGCCAGCGACGTCGTCCAGTTGCTGCTCCGACAACTCGGTCGGCTTCACTTCCTTCACGTCCTGCTTGGCTTCCTTCTCGATCTTTTCGATTTTCTTGCTTTCTTCGCTCATGGTGTTTCTCCTTTTTGAAATGTTTTCTTACGTGAATTCCCGGGGCGCCGTCGAAGCGTCC
>OCZT010006570.1_pt1 | contig 11495 bp, 7 predicted proteins | sample 1539031 | NCBI WGS metagenome assembly OCZT01 (sample SAMEA3539308, study PRJEB22396) | soil metagenome | biome: tundra; feature: field; material: soil | place: USA | collected 2010-05 | depth 0.15 m
CACCACCGGGCCGTGGACCGTCCACGCCAAACATCAGATCCAGCGCATTCTGCAGGGCGACAGCCTGAAGCTGGTGCACTCCCGCAAGGCGAACTGAAAATCGCTATTAGCTTTTGGCTTTTAGCTAAGGGCCAAAGGCCAAGAGCTAATAGCGACTTTTCCCGAGTTATACTCAGGCGTCACCTCTCAAGTGCAGGAGAACAGGGATGAATCTCTATCGGCGGATTTTGACGCTGAGTCTCGCGTTCGCGGTGGTCGCCGCAAGCGCGATCTGCTTTAGCCAGGCAGTTAAAAAAGAGAAAGAAATTTATAACGAAAGCGCCGATGCGCACGCCGAAATCAGGGAGGCCCTGGAGAAGGCTACCGCGGAGCACAAGCGCGTGATTCTCGTGTTTGGAGCGAACTGGTGTTATGACTGCCATGTGCTCGATGCAGCGTTTCATGGTTCGGACCTGGCGCCGATTCTCGCCGCAAACTACGAAGTCGTGCACGTGGACATCGGCAAGGGAGACAAGAATCAGGACCTGATGACGAAGTACGAGGTCCCGCTGAAGCGCGGCATCCCAGGACTGGCCGTGCTCGACGCCGACGGGAAGCTGGTCTATAGCCAGAAGAACGGCGAATTCGAAAATGCGCGAGCGCTCGCCCCGAAGGATTTCCTGGCATTCCTGAATAAGTGGAAACCCGAAGCGAAGAGCCGGTAAGAGTCTATATCGCCCACACGAAAAAAAAGGGGCGCGGCTGGCGCCGCACCCCAGGAGAGAAAGCAAATCGTTAGTCGTTCACCCGTTAACCCACGCCACTTAGTCCACCACGAGTTTGTTTTCGACGCTGAACGCGCCCGGTACCGAACTGGCTCGCAATCCGGCAATGGTCTTGTCCATCGTGTTCTCGACGGTTCCGTAGAGGGTCACGTGTCCGTTGTCTACCACGATGCGGATCGGATGCGCTGGGTCGGTTGCGTATTTGCCCAGCACCGAGTCGCGATAGATCGCGCGAGCCGTCTGCACTCGGATCGAATCGTCAAAACCCGAAACCGGCAGAACCTTTACATCGTTCACCACGTCCTTGACGCCAGGCGTGCGCGCCACGATGGCGAGGGCCGAGTCCTTTGGCGGGTCCCATAGGGCATCGCCGCTTATGGTTACGACTCCGTCTTTCACGTCAAGCGCGAGATAGTTGAACGTATTGTCGAAGTATCCGACGCGGTCGAAAGCCACTTGCTTTGTCAGTTTCTTCTGGAGCTGGCTATCGGGCACGGTTTCTCCCGCAACCACGATGTCGTTGCGGACACCGCTCACGTTTGCCAGCTTCTTGACTTTCTTGGCGGCGTCGAGCTTGTCCTGATACAGGCCGACCGTGCCGGTGAGGGTCACGATGCCGTCTTCGACGCTGGAGCTTACACTCTGCAGTTGCTTGGTGTCGTGAATCTTCTGGCTGACCGCCTGCTGAATCTGCTGGTCGTACCGGCCGGTGGCGGCCATTGCAGTCATACTCAGCAGGACGAGCAACGCCAAAGTCACCGCAAATCCTTGTCTCTTCATAGTTGCCATCCTTACTGGAATTCCGGTTCCCCACAGGATTAACCGGTTAGTTAAATAGATGCGGAAGGGGTGGGGTGAGATGCACAGGAGGAGGCTTTTACAAACTATTACAGCGCCGAACGAGGTTCTTACTCAGTAGACCAAGCGAAAGCTTTCCGCTTATTTCTTGGGCCGGGCAACCTTCTTCCTGGCGGATGCAACGCGCTTTCGGGTAACGGATTTGGCGGGAAACACGCGCGCGAAGATCTTGTCGATGTTCTGGAGCTGGCGCTTCAGGTCGAAGGCGCGCTCGATCTTCGCTCGCGGCACTCTTCCGCCGATCTCGGGGTCGTTCAGGATCAGCTCGCGGAAGTCGAGGTCTTCTTTCCACGCGCGCATGGCGTGGCTCTGCACCACTCGATAGGCGTCCTCGCGGGAGACGCCGCTCTCGACCAAGTCGAGCAATAACTGTCCGCTGAAGACCAGGCCGTGCGTGCTTTCGAGGTTCGCCATCATGCGCTGGGGATAGACGAACATGGTCTCGATCAGGTTCGCCGTCTTGTTGAGCAGGTAGTCGGCGAGCGTGGTCGAGTCGGGAATGATGATGCGCTCGGCCGAGGAGTGCGAGATATCGCGCTCGTGCCACAGCGCCACATTCTCGAATCCGGCCTGCGCGTTCGAACGCACCACGCGCGACAGTCCGGAAATCTGTTCGCAGGTTACGGGATTGCGCTTGTGCGGCATCGCCGACGAGCCCTTCTGCTTTTCGCTGAAGTATTCTTCGGCTTCCCGTACTTCGGTGCGCTGCAGGTGGCGGATTTCAGTGGCGATCTTGTCGAGTGTGGACGCGATGGTGGCCAGCGTTGCCAGGTAGTGAGCGTGGCGGTCGCGCTGAATCACCTGCGACGACACCGCCGCGGCTTTCAATCCCAGGCGCGCGCACATCTTCTCTTCGAGTTCGGGCGTGAGATGGGCAAAGGTTCCGACCGCGCCCGAGAACTTGCCCACACGCAGATCTTCGGCCGCGGCCTTGAAGCGCGCGATGTTGCGTTCGGTCTCGGAATACCAGTTGGCGATCTTGAAGCCAAAGGTGATGGGTTCGGCGTGGATGCCGTGGGTGCGCCCGATCATCGGCGTGTCTTTGAACTCCCACGCCCGGCGTTCGAGCACTTCGGCAAGACGTTCGAGGTCGCCGGCGATCAGCGACGAGGCCTGCTGGATGAGCAGCGCCTGCGCCGTATCGACCACATCGTTCGAGGTCAGGCCATAGTGAAACCAGCGGGCGTGCGGGCCCACGATCTCGGCGACGGCCGTGGTGAAGGCGATGACGTCGTGTTTGACCTCGGCTTCAATCTGAAAGATGCGTTCCACGTTGAAGTCGGCGCGAGCGCGAATCGCCTTAGCGGCTTCTTTCGGCACAATGCCGGCGGCGGCCAGGGTTTCGGTCGCGGCGACTTCGACCGCGAGCCAGGTGCGGAAGCGGTTTTCGTCGCTCCAGATGCGAGCCATCTCGGGCCGGGTGTAGCGTGGGATCACGGCGGTTTCTCCTCGGGGGGAACTGGGGATTGTAAATCAGGAAGGGTCATCGGGTCATCGGGTCATCTAAGTTCAAATGCATCTGACTTTCGATCACCCGATGGCCCGATCACCCGATCACCCGATGTCTTCTGCTTACTCCACCGTGTGCTTTGCCGTGTACCCGTCGCGCGTGTATACGATGTACTTCACGTCCTTGCCCTTCTGGTCGCGCACCTTCAGCGGGCCACCGTCCGGAGCCTGCAGTTCGACCTTTAGCTTGCGGTAGGTGCCGTCCTGCTTGGCGTTGGTGGGGTGGTAAGTGATGTTGTATTGGTTGCGGATGTCGGCTCCAACCTCGTTAAATATCTCCGGCAACTCGCCTTGGAAGCGAGGAAAGTAGGCGCGCCCACCCGTCAGGCTGGCGAACGTCCTCATCTCGTTATCCGCTTGCAGGTAGTCCATGTTGCCGACCGGTATGAACCCGCGGGTGCGGCAATGGTGTACCTCGCAATATTCGCGGGCTGTGAAACCGACGCTGATTGGGTAGATGGTTACATCTTTTGTGGACTTGATTTTCTTGAGGATCTTGTCCAAGGTGAGCTTGCTGAAAGTATCGACTCCCGTGGTCACCAAGATGATGTACTTCTTACCCTCGACACGGTCGACACGATCCAGCGTGTCGAACAGCGCGTCAAACAAGTTGGTTTCCGCGAAACCCGGCATTCGCAGCTGGTTCAACGCAGCCTGGACCGCGCGCTTGTCCTGGGTAAAGTCCGCGAGAATGTAGGGTTTCATGTCATAGGAAATCACTGCCACCCAGTCATCTTTCTTCAGGGTGTTCGCGAATGCGTACGATGCATTCAAGGCCTCGACCATGAAGTCGTAGTTCGTCGATGCAAACTCTACCAGCAGCACCGCCGTGATCGGAGCCGTGGTCTGATTGAAGGTGGAAATCGTCTGGGGCGCGCCGTCTTCGAAAATTTTGAAATTCTCTTTCTTGAGGCCCGGAATGGTCTGGCCGTCCTTGGTGGTCACGAGCACATCCAGGTTGACCAGCGGCACCTGCACGGTGATCGAGTAGTCGGGCATGCCCTCGATCTTTTTCGGCTTTTCGGGAGCGGGCGGCGGCGGCTCTTCCTTTTTCTTGGGGACCACATACGGCCCAACGTCGTTTTGCGGCCCACCGGCTTCGGGCGGAGCTTCCTGCTTATTGGGATTCGCCGGGGGTTGCTGCGGCGTGTCCTGGGTCTGAGCTGGCGCTGGGAAAGTCGCGACCACCACCCAGAAAAGAACAAACGCCGGCAGAATTGCACGCTTACGGAAGGCCGACGGCCCCTGGTTCTGCCCGCCAAATACGCCAGAAAACATAGCTAAGTCCTCGAAAACTCCTGTGCTAGTATAGATGCAAGTACTCTGCGGTTGGGATATTTTGCTGGCCACAAAAAACGCCGCCTCCCCTGGCAAACCTTCTGATAGCGCGCGGAGTCTAAGCAAGTGGCAGGGTCATTTCTTGACCTCCGGGGTATTCATGGGTAAAGTCGCGCGCTCACTCTCTGTCCTTTTGTGTGTCTTGTCCTCCGTCTGGGTTGCCGCACAGAACGTTACCGCGCCCGACCGGTCAGCGCCTGCCGCGATTCTTCCTGTGACCCTTCCTCCAGCGAGCGTGCCTCCGGCCACCATCATGCCGCTCGATCAGATTCACGAGGGCATGAAAGGCACGGCGCTCACCGTGTTCCAGGGCGTGAAGCCGGAACCGATGGACGTGGAAGTTCTGGGTGTGATGCGCAACGTGAATGGGCCCAAGGGCGACATTATCCTGGTGCGTTTGCATGGTACCAAGCCGGAATATACGGGCGTGGTTGCGGGTATGAGCGGAAGTCCGGTCTATTTCGACGGCAAACTGGCGGGCGCGCTTGCCTTCCGCATCGGCGAGTTCTCGAAGGAACCGATCGCGGGGGTGACGCCGATCGAGGAGATGCTGGAGATCAATGCGCTGGATCGCAGTCCTGGGGCGCGTCCTAATGTTCCCGCTTCGAATTCTCCCGCCGTCAATGCTCCCGCTGACCATACTCAGAACCAGGGCGGGAGCGCGCAGACCGCGACTCCCGGCGATAACGCAGCCCTGCCGGCGGAGTACTACAGTAGTCATCTGAAGAGTTATCTGAAGCCCATCGAAACGCCGCTCGTGTTCAACGGTTTTTCCAACGAAACCTTGCAGCGTTACGCATCGCAATTCGCCGCGGCGGGCATCGTTCCGGTGATGGGGATTGGCTCCGCGAGCGATCGCAAGCAGCCGGAACCGATCGAGCCGGGCTCCGCGGTCAGTGCCGTGCTGGTTCGCGGCGATATGGATATTGCCGCCACCTGTACCGTGACCTACGTCGATCCCGAGCGCTTGCTGGCCTGCGGACATCCACTCTTGCAGTTTGGGGAAGTGGACCTGCCGATGACCAAGGCTACGGTGCTGGCCACGCTGCCTTCGCCCCTGAACGCGTTCAAGATCGTCAACACCACCGAGACGGTCGGCGCGTTCGTGCAGGACCGCCAGAACGGCATTATGGGTGTGCCGGGGCGAGAGTCGAAGATGATTCCCGTGACCGTGTCCATGCATAGTGGCCCGGCGACCAAAGAATTTCACTACGAGATTCTCAACAACGCCCGGCTCAGCCCACTGGCCATGATGGCCACCGTCTTCAACGCCTTGCACGGCACGAACGATTACGGCGAGGACATTACGTACCGCATGAAGGGCGTGCTCAGCGTGAAGGGCTACCCCGACGTTACGCTGCGGAACATGTTCGCCCCGCAAGACAACGGACAGCCCGCGGCGGCTTTGGCCGCGGCCACAATCGGCGACCGCTTTGGACGCATTTACAGCAATCCTTTCGACGCCCCCGACATTCAGGGCGTGAAGCTCGATTTCGATCTCGTCCGCGAGCGCCGCTCCGCGCACCTGGAAGCTTCGCGCACCGACGTGACCGAAGCTCGTCCCGGCGACCTGATAACGGTTGAGACGGTGATTCGGCCCTATCGTGGCGAGCGACTCGTGCGCCAGATTCCCATACGGATTCCGACTTCCACTTCGAAGGGAACGCTGCGCATCCTGGTCAGCGATGGGGACACGCTCGACCGCATGCGCCGCGGAACGCCGATGATGAACCGTGGCCTCGGCCTGGCGCCGACCATCGCATTGCTGAATAAAGAGCGCTCTAACGATCGCGTGTACGTTTCGCTTCTCGGGTCCGATCCCGAAGCCATGGTTGCCGACAAAGTGATGCCGACGCTGCCCCTCTCCATCATGAACGTCATGGACAACCTGCGCGGCACGCAAGAGATGGTCGTGCTCGGGGAATCGTCGGTCAGCGAAGCCTCCACCGATTCGCTCGACTATGTCGTCTCCGGTGCGCAGATGTTGACGATTAACATCAAGTAGATGGCGTAAATTTGCCGCATGATATCCTGCATCTCCTAAATTGTGTCATCCTGAGCGAAGCGAAGGACCTATGCATTTCGCCCGCACCAGCAGAATACATAGGTCCTTCGCTTCGCTCAGGATGACAACTCAAGTTCTTCTAACTGAGGTACAAATCTTGACTCGTAAGACGCTTGCTCTAGCAGCAACACTTCTTCTTTCCAGCTTCGCCCTTTCCGCCTGCGCCCTCGCCGAGGGCACCCGTACCTGGGAGCAATCCAAGTTTGAGGAATTGGTCAAGGGCACTCCCAAAGGCATCGCCCTGCGCAGCGAGGGCGGACTCGAACTTGCCCCGGCTTTCAAAGCGCTCGCGACCACGCCCTCGACCTATATCTGGTCGATCGCCTCCGATGCCGCGGGCAACATCTACGCCGCCGCGGGATCTCCGGCGCGCGTCTATCGCATCACGCCGGACGGCCAAATCGCGACCATCTTCGAGCCGCAGGAATTGCAGGTGCAGGCTCTGGTCGTCGCGAAGAACGTCGCTAAGAACGACGATAAGAACGATAAGAAGGGCATCGTCTATGCTGCCACGGCGCCTGACGGCAAGGTGTATCGTCTCGATCCTCCGCCTCTCACGCCGGCAAAGGGCGCGAAGGGCGAAGCGAGGACATCCTGGAGCGCTACACCTTACTTCGATCCTGGTTCCAAGTACATCTGGGACATGGTTCTCGATAACAGCGGCGCGCTCTATGTCGCCACCGGCGATCACGGCGAGATCTACAAAGTCAGCCCTAACGGCAAGCACTTGCTCTTCTTCAAGAGCGATGAAGTCCACATCCGCGTTCTCGCGCTCGATTCCAAGGGAAACCTGATCGCCGGCTCCGATGGCAGCGGTCTGGTCTATCGCATCGCGCCGAATGGCGAGGCGTTCGTTCTCTACAGCGCGCCCAAGAAAGAAATTACCGCGCTCGCCATCGACGGCGCGGGCAATATTTACGCCGCTGCCGCGGGAGAGAAGCGTCCCGAATCCACGGCGCCGCAGATGGGTATCATGATCGCACCTCCCGCGCAGAACGCTCCCGCACCCGGCGGCAATCTCGCCGTCGGCCCAGTTCCTGCCGCGCCCATGATGACGACGCCCTTTCCCGCTCCCGGTGCCGGCGCTTCCGGTGGCTCCGAGATCTATCGCATTGCGCCCGATGGCGCCCCGTCGCGCCTGTGGAGTTCCCACGAAGATCTCGTCTACGCTCTTGGCTTCGATCAGCACGGACGGCTGCTCGCGGGCACCGGCAATCGCGGTCACATTTTCGCCATCAACGGCGTCGACGATTTCACCGATCTGATCAAAGCCAGCGCCACGCAAATCACCGCTTTTGCGGCCGCGCCCGGCGGAGGACTCTATGCCTCCAGCAGCAACCTGGGAAAGATTTTCGTCCTCGGTCCCGGCCTCGAGTCGGAAGGCACGTACGAAAGCGATGTTTTCGACGCGCGCATATTTTCCCTATGGGGACGCGCCAGCGTTCGCAGCATCGGCAATTCCAATGTCGAGTTTTATGTGCGCAGCGGCAACGTCGACAATCCCGACCGCAACTGGAGCCACTGGACGCGCGTCGCCCTTGCCGGCGAATCCGAACTCAGCGTTCCGCCGGCGCGTTTCGTGCAGTGGAAGTCCGTGCTTCATGCCGGCAATCCCGCGCCTCGCATCGACTCCGTCCTGCTGAGCTACTTGCCCAAGAACGTTGCCCCGGAAGTCGACGAAATCACGGTGCAGCCGGGATACCGCTATCAGCCGATTCCGCATGTGACGGGCTCGGAGCCGCCTGGGCAGGGACAGGGACAACCGCGCTTCGATCCACCACCGCCCGCCGTGCGCGATCGCGACTCGATTGGCATTCGCTGGCAGGCACATGACGACAACGACGACCAGCTCGTCTACAGCGTGTATTACCGCGGCGACGGCGAATCGCGCTGGCTGCTGCTGAAGACGAACCTCTCCGATCGCTACTATTCTTTCGACGCCAGTCTTCTGCCCGACGGCGGCTACACGGTGAAGGTCGTTGCCTCCGATGCGCCGTCGCATTCGCCCGGAGAAGCCCTCTACGCCGAACGTGTCAGCGCACGTTTCGAGGTCGATACCACGGCTCCGGTCATCGAGAACCTGACGGCCGCTTTGGATGGAAGTCGCGATGACAGGCAGACCGGAAAGCAGACCGCCGCGCAAATCGGCTTGCAAATCCACGTCCGCTTCCGCGCCAGCGATTCGTTTTCGCCGATCAAGCGCGCAGAGTATTCGCTCGATGGCGGCGACTGGCAGTTCGTCGAGCCGGTCGGCCAGTTGTCGGATGCGAAAACTGAAGACTACGACTTTCGCGTAACCGTGCCACAACCCGAGCCTGCGCCCGCTCCTATGGCCGAGAGCACTGGGAACGACCACGTGGTGGTGGTTCGCGCCTACGACCGTTTCGACAATCTTGCCACCGCCAAGGCCGTTCTTCGGAAGTAGCATTCCAGCGGCGGAGCCGAAGCGCGGTTGTTCGGGACGCGAGATTGTTTTGGAGGTAGCGCTTCGTATCAGGATTAACGCACTAGAGAACTCAGCCCCGGAGGGGCGAACTAGCTTAGCCCAGCGCTTCAGCGCTGGGAAAGTGGGCTTTAGGGGCCGCGGCGGAAGCCGAGCTACGCTCGGTTCGGACAGCCGGGGGCGGCTGTCCCTACGCGACGCCCCGTCCCTCCACTCGCACCTCTACTGCTGCGCGAAAATGATGGACGCATTCGGATTCGTCTTATCCACATCCATCATCAGAAAATCTAGTACCGCGCAAACCTGACTTTGGTTGGTGCAACCGGAAATGTCAAGAGGGTAGAGCACGTAATTGGCCGAGGGGGTCGTCAGCGCCATCGTAAAGTTGCCGGTAGGCTGCGGCGTGTAGGCTCCGGCCAGCGGCACGCCCCCGGTATTGGCGGCATCGTACTGGGTTCCGTTGACGCACGCGGCGGTGCACGCACCCGTGTTCACCCAGGTAAGCAGCAGGTTGGCCGCAATCGCGTCGACAAAGTAGCTGCCGCTGCTGGTGGTCGCCGCCGCAAACGTTCCCGGCAACGCCGAACCCGGGAAACCAATGGCCGGGTTCCCCTGCGGACTCATCGTTCCCGTTATCACCGACTGACTGGATGTATCGAGCAAGAATCCGCGGTTGGCCCCAGTGGCATAAAGAACGAACGGAATCGGCGGCACGGGCGTGGTCGCAGTCGGATCGCCCAGCATGTTGAAGGTGTAGCGCCCACTGGTGCTGCTGGACGCCGCATACGTGTAATTGTTGGTGCCTGACGAAGGAGGAAATGCGGCGGCGGAGAGGATCGCGCCGCCGTTATTCTGATCGAATTGCCCCGAGAAGTTCCCGTTGCCATCCGTCGTGCCCAGCGTCAGCGAGACATTGGCGCAGGGAATTGCAGTGCACGTTGCCGTCGCTGTCAAAACCGTCCCCGTCAAAGCGGAGACAGAAGTGCCCTTAAAGGCGGCGTTGTTGTAGGTGAGCGACGAATCCTGGAGCACCATGGTTCCCGAAACTGCCGGCAAGGTGGAGTCGGTGGAAATAGCATAGAAAATCAGCGGATTCGTCTTACTAGTGATTGTTCCGGAAGCGACAAAGAGATCGAAACCCATGGTTACGGGCGAGCTTAGCGCCAAATGCCATGAGACGTTACTAGTCGGCGTATAGGTTCCCACGATCGTGCAAGGAGGAGTGCTGCTGCAGATGGGGTTGCTGCTCTGACCGCCGTCGTTCACATCCATCAATCCGCCCAAATCGCCGGCGACGCCTGGGTTGCCGTTGAACCCCATAAGCCCCGCGTACCCAACGCGGCTGCCGCCGGCCACGCCGGTGAAGCCGAACGCGTATGTCTGGGCGGTGAGGCCGGTGAACAGCTTGTAGGACGAAATCTGCGCGACGCCGGAGCCGGTGCCCTGGCCGTCGGATTCGATCATCTCGACGTCGCCATTGCCGTCGAGCACGACCTGGTATTGATTCGGATAAACTCCCGCGGGCAAAGTCAGCGTCAGCGTGCCCGCGTTGTTCGAGTTGTTCGCGTCGCTCATGTTGGGTTTATACAACCCGCCAGTGATCAAAATGCCTGTAGAGGCACCGATCGACGTTAGTTCATCTTCCACGCCCGAAGTGATCGTTCCATTCGACGCGGTGAACGTTCCAGCCACGGCGGTGGGCTTGTTGTTGCTGTCATGTCCGGAAAACTGGAATGCGTACGTGCCGCTTACCCGGGATGGGACTTGGGAAAATTTGGCGATTGTGCAGTTCTTGGGGTTATTCGAGCAGGCTGTCGGATCGAGTGTCGCAGAGGCTGATATTTGAACACAGTTGCCGTTGCAGGCGTCGGCTGCTGTGTAGTACGCCAAGCCCGACACATTCGCATCCTGATGAAAGTTCGCGCAGTTATTTGCGCTTCCGCCTGCCGTGCAGCTCCAGGTAAAGGTTTGGGTTCCCGCAGCATCGGGGACGGCGACGGCGGTAAATGTCTGGGTCAGACCTTTGCCCACGCTCAACGTCGCTGGCGCTACAGCCGCGGGCGCGACGTAGGTGGTGACGTCAATCACGTTCATCGACAGAGTGCCCGTTTTCGTGGAGTCGGCCGCCAATGTCGCTGTCACCGTCACCCCTGAAGTTGGCGTCGGCGGCGCCACGTAGGCTGCGGTTGCCGGGGTTGGCGCCGGGGTGGTCGGCGTGAGCGTCCCGCACGCACTTCCCGTGCAGTTGGTGCCGCTCAGGCTCCAGGTAACGGCCGTAGTCGTCGCGTTCGATACCGTGGCCGTAATTGTCACAGGCTCGGTTGGGTAGATTGCCAGAGCGCTAGTGTCGCTGGGGGAGGTAATAGTAACGTCGATGGTGACTGGAGGGGGAGTCGTGCCGTTGCCGCCCGTCGCGCAACCACCAGCCACAGCCAGACTCGCCAGGGCCACCGCAAACAGAAAAGTTTTCATCATGATTGATCTCTTTGATGCTAGTCTCTTTGAGCTTGCCCGAAGG
>OCZT010006571.1_pt1 | contig 11495 bp, 15 predicted proteins | sample 1539031 | NCBI WGS metagenome assembly OCZT01 (sample SAMEA3539308, study PRJEB22396) | soil metagenome | biome: tundra; feature: field; material: soil | place: USA | collected 2010-05 | depth 0.15 m
AAGTTTTACTAATTAAACAATACGTGGTATAATATAAACAATATGGAAGCCAAAATCCAAAACATATGAGTATTGTTGTTGATAAAATCGACCCTAAAAATAACAGGTACGTTAAAGACTCAGCCAAGATTCTAACCGCCAACCCAAAGGATAAGAAGACTACTCTTTCGTCTTACACTCCTAATGAGTTAGAACGTCAATGTAGAAATGAGTTCCTAAAGGATTTTCGTCTTGGTTGGCAGACAATGCACTTACCTCGTCCAGAGTTTAATGATATGTCCCTATACCAGAGGCATATTATCGACATGCTTTCTTTCAATACCTATCAGGAGAACGACGGTAACCCAATGATGGAAGACCGTTTAGGTGGCTGGCAGTCTACAGCCATGAGACCTATTATTCGAAACGCTTCTGTTTCAATCGCCGCTCACCAAACAGCTAGACAACTAGTTCCAAAACTATTTGCATACAACCAAGATGACGAGGAACAAGAGGATGCCGCTAAGGTGATGTCCTATCTCGTTGACTGGGCACGTGAGGAAGCAAACTATCCATACAAGGCTCTTTTTAGAAATATCGCTGCACTCTACTCTCCAATCAGTTGGGGATACTCTGAGTATGTTGAGGTATTCAAGAACATAAAAGACGGAAGCAATTTAAAATACAAACAAGTAATCGATGAAGAAGAATCAGGTTTCCAACACATCCCTCTTTCCTGCGACCAAGTTTACTTTTCTAACTTCTATGAACGAGAAGTTCAAAAACAAGATTTCATAATAATAAGGAGAGTTATTTCTTTCGATAAGGCTGTTGGAAAATACGGTAAGTATAAGAACTTTAAATATGTTCAACCAGGTATCATTGTAACAATGGACGACGCAAACAGCGGATTCTACAATGTCTACGACCCTCACATGCGTCAAGAAGAAGTGGAAGAAGTTATTCGTTGGAGAAAATCTACAGACTCTAAAGAGGTCATGGTCAACGGAGTTCTAATGACCGAACCCTACGCAGAGAACCCAAGAGCTGACCATCAGTATCCTTTAGATGCTTTCTACTACCTACCAATCAACGAACGCTGTATTGCAGGAAAGTCTTTAGTATTCTCACTTCAGTCAGACGCTCGTCTGGCTAATGAGTTCTACCAAATGATTTCCGACGCTACTAAGTTAAACCTATTCCCTCCTACAGTTACCTCAGGTTCTGATAAAACTGGAACCGATGTTATCGTCCCTGGACTAAACCTTGCGTTTGCTGACAAAGATGTAACCATAAACCCCCTAAGGACAGCTAATGATGCTTCACTAAGAACCACAATGGAAACCCTAGAGAAGATTGAATCCTCTATTCATGAAAGTTCTCAAGACCCAATTCAGCAAGGACAAAATACAGGTCAAGGACCAGCCTCTACTGCTTATGAGATTTCCAGAATCGAACAGAACTCCGCAACAGTACTAGGACTATCAATCAAGTTCTTTACCTTTGCTCACGTTATTCCTTATGGAAAACTTCTTTTGTCTGACATTCTTCAATACATGACTATGCCTGACGCTGAGAAGATAACCAAAGAAGGTGGACTTCTATACAAGACTTTCTACGCTAAGGAGCCTGGAAAGAACGGCAAACAAAACAAGATTCAATTCGATTCTAATATGCCCGACTCTATGACTGAGAAAGAAAAGTTAGACATGTCTTGGAAACTATTAATCGCTCAAGGTGGGCTTAAGAGTAACACAACTTTGTGGAAAGTCAATCCATCTCTGTTCAGAGACCACAAGTTTAAGTTCGCCGTAGATGCCGATGTTCTCAATCCTCGTTCTGCTGAACTCGAGAGAGCATTCGACCTTGAGACTTATGACCGAGCAGTAGCTTCGCCAGTGGCTAATCAAGAAGAGATTTACAAAGACCTCTTGATGGCTACCAACCCAAAGACAGAAAGAAACCCAGATAAGTATGTAACCAAACAAGCTCCTCCAGCTCCAGGTGGTATGGGCGGTCCAGGCGGTCCACCACCACCAGCTAATGGACAAAAAGGAACACCTTCTGCTTCTAAACCAAGTATGCCTTCCTCAAACCGTGCCAGTTTGCCTGTTAAGGCTTAGTGTGGTATAATGCGTTTATTATAAGTACTGGGAGCTTCTCCCGAATTAAATATTTTCAATAATATTCATGTGCCACTTTGGTTGACCCTATCTAAAGAAACAAGATTACACCTTGTTAAGATTTTTAACATACCTCAAACGGGCGTTAAAGAAGTAAGAGACCAGGATGTAGTTTCAGATGGTCATACTAACGATAATCTAACGGCTATCTCTAAAGAAAAAATGGCTGAGTACACTGGTTCTCCATTAACCGAATCATTTAATCGTTTATGGGAGATTACATTAGCAAAGGTAAAGTTCGAACTCAATCCTCCACCAGTGGACCTTAGTTCTTTACAAACTTCCTCAGAAACTACTGGAACATCAACTACATCTTTCTGCGATACGTGCGACGCTAAAGGTCCAATTAAACATAAGAAAACTTGTCCTAAATTTAAATGAACTCAAAGAATAAAATGTTTGTAGTAAGAAAGTATATAATGGCTAAATCAGCCCATGAAGCATTAAAAAAGGAACGCAGGTATAGACCAGATGAAGTATTTGTCGACACAGACTGGCAAAAAGCTCATCAAGATAATTTAGAATCTTGTATTGGATTCAACATAGAACACGAATATTATTCATCTGATAACATAGCAAAAAATGAAAACACCAAGAATAAATAAAACTAAAGAAGAGATTAAAGCCGAAATGGAACGGATTTCTAACATAGCACATATGAAAGATGTTGTCAGGAAAGTATTTCCCCTCTTGACAGTTCCAACAATCTATGATGCTCAGACAACTCTTAATGCTTTAGTTGGATTCATTAAGGCTGATATAGAGGAAAAGACCAATGCTCTCAAACTCTCTAACCTGGAAATCGACCTATCCAAAGAAGCAGATAGTGAAATAAAAACATCAATGCTTGCTATTATAGACCTATTTAAAGACGAACCTGCTGAAGAACTTTCTGCCACACTTGATAGACTAAGTCAAGCCTTTGGTCAATATGGTTCAATGAAGTTTGTTAAAGGTCCAATGACAGACATATCATTAGTAGACATCCTTGCAGAATAATGAATAATAAGATATTACAAAAGTGTGTAGATGAGTTAAAGAAAGAATCTCCAAAGATAGATTATGTTCTTGGTATGCTAGAGTCGGTTATTGAATTAGGTGGAAGTTCATCTCTTCCCCATCTCCCAAGTATTTTAGATGTAAAGTCAATACCAAGAACAGATTCAGTATCAGATGAAGAAGGAAGTGGACTCTTAGCAAGATATGAAAAAGGAACAATCGGTAATATTTAATCCTAAAAAAGTCTTCGAAGTAAAGAATGGAGAGCTTTTTATAGGTGGTGAAAAGATAAAATCCGAACTGAGGGCTATTTTAAAAGAGCAAGCGAGTTATCTAAACACAAGTCAACTTTGGGAAATAGTACAAAACACTGTTACTGATGAATGTATAGACCTTTCCCTGAATCAAAGTACAGAGTGGAATCATATAATCTATGCGAAAGCTTTAAGGTACTATGGCGACATGTTTAAGGAAATGATTCAGCTATTAAAGGAGTAGTTTGATATTTGAATAATGTATGGTATAATAATAAAGTGTTTTCTGGGGAATTTAATGTAGTTACTTGACCGCTTCCCCAGAGGCACGATGGTGACTACATCAAGTTCCGCAAGGAACCAGGGGGTCTATCCTAGCTCGAAAGGCTAAAGGACTTAAAAACTAATGGGGGTTCGCCTCCCGTCGAAAGATAAAGCGAATTAAAACATGACAAAAGAAGAAGAGGTTGCTCAGGCAGCCGCAGCCGCAAAAGTAATAGCCGATAAGGAGATTGCTGATGCTAAGGCGAAAAAGGACGCAGAAGATGCAGTAGCCGCAGAGGCTAGTGTGTTGGAGAAGTTAGAGGCAGAAAATGCCAAATTGATTGAGGAACGTGATAATTATCGAAATGTCGCACTCAAAAGATTAGGTAAACTGCCAGCAGATAGTGAATTTTTAGGTGAAGGAGGTAAGGAAATCGACGCTCTAATCGAGGACAAAGTCAAAGAAGCCTTAATTAATAAGGAAATTGACTCCAAAGGTAAAGAACGAGAAGACCTTTTCCGAAAAGCACTTAAAGAAAACGCTGAGCTTAAACTAGCTTTAAAAAATCGTCCAGGAGGTTCTTTAGGAAGTGAAGGTGGTTCAAGCATTGAGGTAAAAGACAATGTGTTCTCTCCCGAACAAATCGCAGATTTGAAAAGAAAGGCAATAGCCTTGAAAACAGACCCCGAGAAGTTTGTTGAGAGAATGAAACAAAATCTAAACTCCCGAAAGTAATCTTATTACAAGTTTAATTATTAAAACATATGGCAAAAGGAGATATACAGCCTTTCGAAAACTCTGGTACTAAAAATACTGGTGCAATTAAAATGCTTGTTCAAGCAAATTCGAATGGTTCAAGTGGTTCAGCAGGTAATATTTTACCAGGCGAACCCGTAACACGAGCAGCAGGAGTTGCTTATGTTCTCGCAGCTGTCAATAACTCAGGTACTACGACTCTTCGTATTGCAGGAGTTGCAGCAAGTCAATCTACCGAAACAGCTTCAGTTGATGGTACAGTGGATGTTATTCCATCTGCTCCAGGTCAACTTTGGATGATGAAGTGGAAGACAGTAGGTACAGACTGGAACACACAAGCTAACTATAATGCTCACATTGGAGACAGAATGTTAATAGACCTTACAACAGGCAATTACACAATGCTCGCATCCGATGGTGCATCACAAGCATGTATTGTTCAATACAACGACCTTACAAGATACCCAGGAGTTGTAGTATTTACATTCAGTACAGTTACAAATTCAGACAACGTCTAATCTGGGAATCTGGGAATCTGGGAATCTGGGAATCTGGGGTTATTAACTTAATCTTATTATTCTATGTTTACAGAAGCCCAAAATTTTAGTCTCGTCCAGACAGAACTGAATGAGGTGTTTCGACAGAACTATGAAGCTACTTTGCCACCATCATACGCTACGGCTATGACGGCAGAAATCTTCAAAGTTACTGACACTACACACGCAGCTTATATTGGTACAGTACACAAGGGTCCTGGTCTCTTCTCCAAAATTGGTGAAGTTCAGGCTATCCCTTCGTACGTTGCTAAGGTTGCAAATAAATGGACAGTTACAATCGCTGACTTCGGAGAAGGTATTGAAATATCAAAGAATCTTTTTGATGACGACATTTATGGTGAATGGCAGGCACAGGTTGCAGAGTTTGCAATCATGGCTCGCAGAACCCAAGACTATAACGCCTTCAAGATATTCCGTGGTGCTTTCACTACAACTCTGACAGCAGACGGTGCAGCTTTAATCGGTGCACATACCCTTATTGGTGGTGGTACAACTAACAACCAAATCGTAGCAGCCGATGTCGGTGCAGCTACAACGGTACTAACGACTTCAGCTTTTAACATCGCTACGAAGAGACTTGCAGAGGTAAAATCTCAAGCAGGTGTTCCTCTACAGTGTGTTCCTAACTGTCTTCTAGTTCCGCCAGCATTATACGTTACAGCTCGTCAAATAGCTGTTTCTGCTCTTGTTCCTGAATCAGGAAACAATGCAGTAAACGTATTCACTATGGACTACGCAGTAAAAGTATATCAGTCAGTTTGGATTGGCTCAGCTTCTCCAGACGGTCTTGGTTCAGATACAGCTTGGTTCGTATTGGATTCACAACGTCATGCTATCCGAAGATTCGTTCGTGCAGGAATTGTTACCTCTCTACGTGATTGGTCAATGTCTAATAACCGAACTTACTTCTATCAGGCTTTCTTCCGTGAGGAAGTATTTGCTCCTGACTACATTGGTCTCGTAGGTGCTCTTGGAGACACAGCTTAACTATTAACAACCACCTAATCTGGGGGTTAGGTTAATCATAAAATTATGATAGGTACAAATTTTTTCACCCCAGCAGTTGGAAACGTGCAAGTTGCATTATCTGACGCTACGGGAAATGCGGTGCTCATAAAATGCACAGCCGCAAACTTGCCATCGAGTGTCGGTGGATATGCCAAGGGTTGTATAGCTATGGCTACTGATACTGGTATAATCTATACCAATACAGGAACTTCAGCTTCGTCAACATTCACAGCAACTGCAACAGCAGCAGCTCTAGTGTTGCCGTCAGCAATCACTGATTCTACAGCAACCACAGGTGCTTCGTTTGCTACAGTTGCAAACTCTGTCACTACTGGACAACTTGCTAGTTTCACTGGTACGGGAATTACCTCAGGTCAGGGTGTATTGGTTACAGGTAATACTGCAGCCTTTACAACTGGTGCTTTATTCAAGGGAGACCTTGTTGCAGCAACTACTGGTCAAGGACTCTCACTAGTTACAACTGGTATCTACACAGGTACAGGACTTATTCTTGTAACTGCTTCTTCAGCTACTACTGGTAAAGCTATCTCCATCTCAACTGCTGGTTTGACCTCTGGTCACGCTATCAATGTTCTAGGTGGCACAGCTCTTACAACTGGTGGTACTCTTGGTTACTTTGACTTAGGTGCAGGAACAGCTGGACAAGGATTAGCAGTAATTACTACAGGTGCCTACGCAGGTACTGGATTGGTAACAATCGTAGCAGGTGCTATGGTTACTGGTGTAGGATTATTGATTCAATCAACTACGGCTCTTACAACGGGTTCATTACTTAAAACTACAACTTCAACTGCTGGTGCAATATCAGGAAGTGGAGTAAACAGTTTTAATGGTACTGGTGCCCACACAGGAACAGTAGGTATTGTTCACGTTCTTTCAACCGCTACAACAGCAGGAACATTGGCAAGTATTTTATCTGCCTCTCTTACTTCTGGTGTAGGTCTAAGGTTTACTCTCGCAGGTCTTACTACAGGTTCAGCTATTGATACCACTGGTATCGCAGCTACAACTCAAAACTTAAATATGAATGCTTCAACTGGTTCAACGGCTGCTCCGCAGACGAATGCTCCAACTGGATTCTTCAAGATAGGTATTGGAGGTACAGACCAATGGGTTCCTTATTACTCAGCTACATAAAGCTAATCGCTTTGTAAAAGCTAAGTTCTTTCTCTTTCCCTCGCACATGGGGGAAAGGAAAAAGAATTATTAACTAACAAACTAAAAATGAACAGTTCAAATAACTACAAATATATAACAGGTGCGGCAACTACCACAGTAGCAGGACTTGAAACCAAACGTGTCATTATAGAGTGTATCCAAATCAATAAAACAATGACTGGAACACTTATCATAAAGGCATCAGGTGGTTCTGGAACGACTATTGGAGTAATAGCAGCTACAACTATTCCAGGAACCTACTGGCAGACAGCTAGTGGTATTGAAGTAGAAAACCCAGCCTTTATAAATGGCTCGTCTGAAGATATTACAATCTTCTGGAGAAACGCCTGATTCTTTTCTAAATATTTATGCCCAATAAATATTATAAGAAAAATTACAGTAAACACAGGGAACATATTGTAAAACATCACATTATGTATAATAAAACCATAGACGGAAAATATATTAGATATAAATATTCTGCTAAACAAAGGGGTTTAGAGTTTAATCTAACCAAAGACCAATTTAACTCTATTGTTTCTAAAAATTGTTCCTATTGTGGTGGTGAAGGATTTGGTTTAGATAGAATGAATAATGACATAGGGTACTTGCTAGAAAATGTGACTTCTTGTTGTACTCCTTGTAATATGATGAAAAAAATATTACCAACTGAAATCTTTATAGAACATTGTCGAAAGATTGTAAAGTTTAATGAATTAAAACAACATGACTATAACTGATTTACTAGCAGACATCAGTTCCGTAGTTCACGGGACGACCACGAATAAAATTCCAAATGTGTATGGACATATTAATCGTGCAGCTCGTGCGGTCCTATTGGATGTAGACCCAAAAGAAACTCAGCGTATTGTTCAACTATCTCAGGTATTTAATGACGTATTCGACTATCCATCCCCAGACGACTTAAAGGGAGATAGAGAAATTGATTTAAGATTACAAGCAGGTAGAACTCCTCGTGATGTCTTTACTCAACGATATGCCCAAGAGTTTGACTCTCAAAAACTAATCAGTCAAGCGAACAAAATTTACACTCAATGGAATACTGGAGTTAAGACACTTCGTATTGAAGCTCCGACTCTTACTCAACCCCTTACATTGTGCGACACTAGTGTTTTAACAGGTTGGGGAACTACTACAGGAGCTCAGAATATTTCTCTTGATACTACTCTTAATGTAGCAGGAGCTGGAGCTATTCAGTTCGACTTGATAGCAGGTTCTGCGACGGGTTCAATTCAAATATCAACTCTAAATCCGATAGACGTAACTGGACACGTTAACATTGACACAGAGTTCTTCTGGGTTTACCTTCCTTCAGGTTCAGCTATAACAAATCTAAACTTAAAATGGGGTTCTGACTATACGACAAATTACTACAACTTAACAGTTTCAACAACCCAGCAAGGAACAGCTTTTCAGAATGGTTGGAACTTGATAGCTCTTCCTTGGGCATCGGCTACAAAAGTAGGTACACCAGTTATTACTTCCTTCAACTCTTTGCAACTCACAGTAACTTACAACTCAACTCTTCAGACTGGAGTAAAGTTTTGTAACCTAACTTCTAACACTGGATTTATATTTGAACTTCAATACTACTCAAAGTTTCTATTTAGAAATCCTGCCACTGGTGCTTTCTCTGAAAAAGTTCTTGATGGAACTTATAATGCTTACTTGATAAACTTAGATACGGAATCCTATAATCTTTTGTTTAACAAGACAGCTTTCTTTATTGCCCAAGCTCTTCAGGGTTCAGATGCTTCTTACGATGCTACCTATTGGGATACAGAATACAACGAAGCTCTTAGGAGATATAAAGGATTGAATCCGTCAGAAGCTATGCTAAAGCGTTCCGTTTATTACCAACTTCCAAGAAGGGGATTATTTGGTGGTTGGAGACGTTTTAGTCCTAATAATTAAACAATATGCCACTTCCACAAAAAATGCCACCGAAGGAAACAAAAGCCCATATCGGGGAGTATTCCTTGATGTCAAAATTCTCAGGCTACCACGCACGTGAAGACCAAACTACACTTCCGCCATCTATAATGGTAAGTCCTTCACAGAATGTTCTTATTGGAACTTCTGGCAGAATATCACAGGTTAAAGGATATGTTCTTGATGGACAAGGAGGTGGAACATTTACACTCGGAACGGAATTAATAACTAATGGTTCATTCACTGGTGGAACAACGGGATGGGCTGCACAGAATAGTTAAATGGCAAAGATAGGAAAAGCACTTATAATAGCAGGAGGCGGTGGCGGTGGAAATGGCGGCAGTTCTATTGGTGCTGGCGGAGGTGGAGGAGGTGGTGGTGGAGGTTATCAATATGATTCTTCTCATACACTTACTGCCCAAACATATTCTATCACTATTGGTGCTGGTGGTGCTAATGGAACTGTTGGAAACAATAGTATTTTTGATACAATTACTGCAATTGGTGGTGGTTATGGTGGACATACGGGTGTGTTTAATGGTGGTAATGGTGGAAGTGGTGGAGGAGGAAGGGGAGCTAACGATGGTAGTACTACTGGAACTGGCGGGACTGGTTCACAGGGTTCTAATGGAGGAAATGCGGCTACTACTGACCAAGGTGGTGGAGGTGGAGGTGGTGCTTCGGTAGTTGGTTCAAATGGAGTAACCACAGTAGGAGGTAATGGGGGAGATGGACATACAAATAGTATAAGTGGAGCAACTCTATATTACAGTTCAGGAGGTGGAGGTGGAGGTTCTACAGGTGCTGGTAATGGTGGTTCTGGTAATAGCGGGGCAGGTTCGTATACTGGAAACGGAACAGCGGGAACAGCAAATACTGGAGGAGGAGGAGGAGGGGCAGCACCTAAACAACCAACTGGAGGTTATACTGGTGGATTAGGAGGTTCAGGTATCGTAATAGTCCGCTGGACAACCACAGATTTTGCAACTTGTTCAGTAACAGGAGCAGGAAACTCAATAACTACAGGAGTAGATGGAACAGACAGTGTCGCCACTATTATAATAAGTGGAAATCTTACAATGGTGTCAGGAAGTTCTCCTTCGTCCTCAGTATCTTCCAGCCCCTCTAGTTCAGTTTCATCTTCACCTTCATCTTCACCTTCTTCTTCACCTTCTTCTTCACCATCGTCTTCACCAAGTCCATCCTCATCAGTATCAAGTTCAATCTCATCGTCCCCATCCAGTTCTCCCTCAAGTTCTGTGTCCTCAAGTCCTTCCCCATCTTCTAGTCCTTCATCTTCTCCGTCTATTGGAAACTCAACAAGTAGTAGTCCTAGTACTTCAGTAAGTAGTAGTCCATCATCCTCACCTAGTTCATCTCCAAGTCCTTCGTCTTCTGTATCAAGTTCAATTTCTTCTTCTCCTTCTAGTTCAGTATCCTCTAGTCCAAGTCCATCTTCTTCGGTATCGTCCTCTCCGTCAACTTCACCTTCTCATTCTGTTTCAACTTCTCCTTCTGCGTCTGTAAGTTCTAGTCCAAGTACTTCCCCAAGTCCTTCTTCATCTGTGAGTTCCTCACCATCCACGAGTCCTTCCACATCACCGTCGCCAGGTTCACATGGTTGGATTTATGGAACGAATAATGTTTATCAACAAGGATAGTCAAGGATAATTATGTATTACTTATACCAAACAATTCCAATAACAGCAGGAAAAACTTACCAAGTAAGTTTTGACTATGTAACCAGTGCAATCGTTAACGCTGGTAGTACAATGTATACTGGTTTTGGTGTAGATACAGATTTCTTTTCTGAACCCGCAGTTTCAACTTTACCAAATGCGACATATAAAACTTACAGTATGGTTCCGAACGAAACTGGAACGAAAACTTTTAAAATAATAGCAGGAGGTGGGCAGGATTCATTTTTTATAACTAACACCATAGTAGGTGGTGGGACAGTAACTGTAGATAATGTTTCTGTAAAAGAAGTAACCTTTGTATCTGTTATTGACTCTGGTATTTTATCTAACTACGACTTTGACAATTTTAAAGGCGACCGCCGAAACATGCGTGCGGGATTCTTGACAACTGCTGGAAATGATGGCAAACTACAATATCGTTATACGGACTCTTCGGGTGTAGTTACTTGGATAAACTTAATGACAGGTCTCACGACAGTCAAACTTTGTTTTTGTAGTTACTGGGACAACACCGCTTTAATCAAATACGTTCTCTGGGTAGATGGGTCTAATAATGTTTCCTCTTGGAACGGGGCAGTTACAACCCTAGCCTCAGCTACCTCTAATACCCTTACAACACAAGGTTCACTAACATGGCAACAACTTGGATTTACTGCGACTGG
>OCZT010006572.1_pt1 | contig 11494 bp, 8 predicted proteins | sample 1539031 | NCBI WGS metagenome assembly OCZT01 (sample SAMEA3539308, study PRJEB22396) | soil metagenome | biome: tundra; feature: field; material: soil | place: USA | collected 2010-05 | depth 0.15 m
CCGGACGGCCTTTGGCTACCTGATCGGGACAGACCCAGAGATCAGGCGAGTAGCCTCGCACGATCAGCGACATTGCTGAGTACAGGCAAAAAGAGCGGATTTTCCTTGCAGTCGTTTTCCGGCAGGATGTGCACCTCGATCTGGCAGTCGGAACGCAGTCCTTTGACAAACGCATGCGCGGAGGCAATCGTTCTCTGGGTAGTGTTCGCTTCTGTGTAGATTCCGGATTTCTCGCACAGAGAATTTGGCAGGAGCAGGCCATATCTTGCGCGGTAATAGTTGCCCAACAGGCGAAGCGCTTCCTCGCCATGCTGTGTCAGCACTCCAGGCTGCACAGACCAGGATGGCCAGGGATTTACGTTATAGGCGCTGGTGCGAGTTTCAGACTCGATAGGAGCTCTGATCCCATGCCGGGCAAGCACAATCACCGAGCGAACCTCGTCATTATCCGTTGCGCTACTGCTTTGCCCCGAGGACACGCCAATAAAGAACCATGAAACGCGAGCAAGAAGACGCAGAAACGAAATAGCTGTGCTTTGCATGGGGGCAGGCAGTTCATGAGATCAGCCAGTCCTCCTTCTTCTCGTCGCTTGCTCAGCCTTTACAAAATAAGCCAGTCCTTACGGCATCAGCCCTACCTATATATCCAATCGCAGATTCGATTTTGGCCGGTACGGCTGCTCCTTGCCGAAGTGTGAATCCGGTTGGCTGCCAAGCCTGAAGATAAAATGCCCCCCTTCGGCGACATCCGCGTGGCTGAACCAAGAGTTCAGATGCGCATTGCCGTTGAACTCTACTCCTTGGATGTAGATGCTCTCCGGAGTCGCGCGCCGGGCTTCAAAAACGAGCTTCTTCCCTCCTGACAATGACAGCGTAACCCGGTCAAACAGTGGCGTGCCAAAAACGTAGTGAGTGCTGACCGGATCCACTGCGTAGAATCCTATTGAACTGAGAATGAACCACGCCGACATCTGCCCGCAGTCTTCGTTGCCGGCAATGCCATCCGGAGTATTCGAATACATCTGTGTATTCAGGAAATGCACCCGCTCCTGCGTCTTGGCCGGCTCGCCCGCATAAGCATAGAGATAGGCGATATGGTGACTCGGCTCATTGCCGTGCGCATACTGGCCGACCATGCCCGAAATGTCAGGCGGCGCATCGGGTGGCAGCGTCGAGGGCTGATTGAAGAGGGCATCGAGCTTGCTCACAAACGCCTTATCCCCGCCCATCAACTGGATGTAGCCGGTCACGTCGTGCTGAATGCCGAAAGTGGTTTGCCAAGCATTGGACTCGGTGTAGTCTCGCCATTTCTTCGAGTGCCCCATTGCGATTGGATCAAAGGGCACAGCCCATGAGCCGTCCTGAAGCTTGGCGCGTAAGAATCCGGTGTTCGCTTCCCAGTAACCGCGATAATTGCGTGAGCGTTCGGCCAAGAGCAGAGCATTTTCGTAATCCCCCAGTTTGCTTGCTACATGCGCCACCGCCCAATCGTCGTAGTCATATTCCAGAGTCTTGGAAACTGATTCCTCTTCCAGATCAGCTGGGATATATCCCATTGAGCGATACCACTGCAGTCCGCGGTAATCATCCAGTAGTGCGCGCTTCTTCATCGCCGCATAGGCGGCCGGGTAGTCGATTCCCTTGAAGTCTTTGGCGCAGGCCTCCGCAATTACTGCCGCCGAATGATAGCCTGTCATGCAGCCGGTTTCTTTGCCCTGCAACGGCCACACCGGCATCCCCGCTGGGCTTTCCTGCGCCATCCGAATCAGGCTGTTCACCATATCAGGCACACGGTCGGCGTGAATAAGCGTAAACAGCGGATGCTCGGCGCGATATGTATCCCAAAGTGAGAAGGTCGTATAGTTGCGTTGTCCCTTGGAGAGTTGGTGTATCTTTCCATCCATTCCGCGATAACGACCATCCACGTCATCAAAGAGAGTCGGCCCAAGCATAGTGTGGTAGAGCGCTGAATAAAACACTGTCTTACGATCCATGTCTATCGTATCGATCCGGATCTTGCATAACTCCTCGCGCCAGCGTTTCTCCGCCGCATGTTGCACGCGCTCGAACTCCCAGTTTGGAATCTCGGCGGCCAGATTCTTCTCGGCGCCTTCGGTCGAAACTCCTGAAATCCCAGCCTTGATCAAAATCTGCTCCCCGGCCAAGGTCTTGAAGTGAGCAACTGCTTTCAGGTTCTTTCCCTGCAATTCCCCTATAGGCGGCGTCACCAACTGGTCATCGACATAAAATTCCAGCCGGTCGTAGGGTCGTGAAAACTTCAGCGCGATGTGCATCTCGCGCCCTTCTCCCCAGGCATGGGTCGCGTGACTAGCCAGTATCAAATCGTTGCCTGCCTGTTGCGCGCTGCACCAATCGATATCTTTTGGGAACTTTCCGTATGCATGCGTCAAATCAAGCAGGATGTAGCTGCTCTTGCTAGCGGGGAATGAATAGCGATGAAATCCAGCGTGTTCCGTAGCAGTTAGTTCGGCTTTTACACCGCTGTCATCCAGAAGCACTGAATAATATCCGGGATGCGCGTGTTCGTTCGCGTGCGAAAAGCGTGACCGGTAACCTGTTTCGGGGTTCTTGCGGTCGCCGGGCTGTAGGCGCACGTCTCCAGTGCGCGGCACAATGAGAAAATCCAGCAGATCGCCGCATCCCGTCCCGCTCAGATGCGTGTGACTGAAGCCCATAATTGAGTTATCCGAAAGATGATAACCCGAGCACCAATCCCAGTCGTCGTTGTATGTGTCAGGGCTCAATTGCACCATGCCAAAAGGCACGGTAGCCCCAGGATAGGTGTGCCCATGACCGCCGGTTCCCAGGGCAATGTTCACAAAACGAAACAGGTCTTCCTCGTTTGGTCCGGAGCCGGTTCCCTCCGCAAAAGCCAGCGCTCCGGGCCATCCAGCTGCCATCCCCAACGCCGAAAGTCCCTGCATTACTTCCCGCCGAGTCCACATCATCATCTTGTTTTTCGGGGTCATTGCTTTTAATACTCCTTGTTCTATCAACTTAACCGCTTGTTTTCATGCCCACCACAACGCCCACTGTGGCTTGGTCCAACAACATTACCTAGTTGCTCTGCGACTGCCAAATTCTATGGCTGAAATTCAGTTTCCGGCACTTTCCCAGATCCATGGTGATAGCAGCAAAAGGCTCTCAGCACTGTCACCAATCTTAATTCAGGAGATTATAGCGGACAGTGGCACTGCGCAACCGAATCCACGTTGTGACAAACACATTAGATGGAAAGTGGATATCGATTTCTCTGGACTATCCAAGGATAGTAGTGTCCGGCTAAAATCTGGTCGCTCGCTGTAATGGTCACATAATACACGGGATAGAGTATAACCCTCATTTTTCGATTTGAAATTGATGGCGGCAGAACCGGCGGCAATCGGCGAGTAACTGCCGACAACGCTGATTGTCGACAATGGGGGATGAATGCCGGACAGACCGTCTTCTCCCAACTTCTGGACCACCTGCCCTTCTACGAGTTCCTGAAGTGCGTCGAGCGCTATCGCGGGGATGCCCACCATCGGGGCTTCTCCTGCTGCGACCAGTATTTGGCGATGGCCTTTGCGCAGTTGACCTACCGCGAGAGTCTGCGCGACATCGAAGCCTGCCTGGGCGCCATGCGCGGCAAGTTGTATCACATGGGTTTTCGAGGACTCATAACGCGCTCCACCTTGGGTAATGCCAACGAGGCCCATGATTGGCGCATCTTTGCCGACTTCGCCTTGGTGCTGATTGCCATCGCTCGGCCACTGTATGTCGACGATCCTCTCGGCGTGGACCTTGTTCAGGCTCTGTATGCGCTGGATTCGACCACCATCGATCTATGCTTGTCGGTCTTCCCGTGGGCCAGGTTCCGCAAGCGCAAAGCTGCGGTGAAGATGCACACACTGCTCGACCTGCATGGCAACATCCCCACGTTTATTCGCATTTCTGACGGCAAGATGCACGATGTCAACATCCTCGACGAGCTTTTGATCGAGGCGGGAGCGTTCTATGTGATGGATCGCGGTTACATCGACTTCGAGCGACTCTACGGCTTCACGCTCTGTTCGGCCTTCTTCGTGGTGCGTGCCAAAGCGAATGTCTTGCTACAGCGGCGCTATTCGCATCCAGTAGACAAAAGCACCGGCGTGCGTTCAGACCAAATCGTGATCCTGACGTCTTTGGAATCGGCCACGGCCTACCCGGACACGTTGCGCCGCGTGAGCTACTTCGATGCCGTCACCGGCAAGCGGCTGGTGTTTCTGACCAACAACTTTACCCTGCCCGCCTTGACTATCGCGCAAATCTACAAGCAGCGCTGGCAGGTGGAGTTGTTCTTCAAATGGATCAAGCAGCATCTGCGCATCAAACGCTTCCTCGGCACCATCGAGAACGTGGTGAAGACCCAAATCTGGATCGCGGTAAGCGTCTATGTGCTGGTCGCCATCGTCCGAAAACGGCTCGGCCTAAAGGCCAGCCTCTACCAAATCCTACAGATTTTCAGCCTAACTCTGTTCGAGAAAACGCCCATTTTACAAGCTCTTCAGGCGGCAAACTGCAAGAACGAGTTAGACGGATTTTGCAAACAGTTGAATCTGTTCAACTTGTAGCCGGACAGCAGTGATCCTTTGATAAGACCCGCCCTGCTCACTCACTATGTCACAGGTAGCTTGAAATTGCTCCCTTGTAACGCAGCCTAGACTAGCGCTGGTTGCGCTGTTGGAATGTTCATCTCAACCATAACTCGGGCGATGGCGCCGGTTAAATCCTGAAGGTCGTTTGGATAAATTCGTCCAATTGTCCCGATTCGGAAACAGTCTTCGTCACTGACCTTACCGGGATAGATAACGTAACCTTTCTCGTTCAGGCGGCGATAGAATTCCTCAAACTGGTAGTTGGGATGTTTCGGATAGCGAAACGACGTGATGATGCAGCTCTGGTCTTCCGGCTTCAAATACTCGACAAAGCCCATGGACCGCATGGCCTGAATTAAAGTTTCATAATTGGCCCGGTAACGCGCGCCGCGAGCTTCTACGCCGCCCTCTTTCTCCAGTTCCAATAGGGCCTGATGAAAGGCAACCAGTACGTGAGTCGGCGGGGTAAAGCGGAACTGGCCGTCTTTTTCGAGACCCTTCAATTGGGCAAGGATGTCGAGACTGACGCTGCGAGCCGACCCGGCTGAAGCCTGGAGGGCTGCACGGCGGGCAATCACAAAGCCGAAGCCGGGAACACCTTCAATGCATTTGTTAGCGGAAGACACCATGTAGTCGATATTGGCTTCTTTGAGATCCAGAGGAATAGCTCCAAAACTGCTCATAGCATCGACAAAGTAGGTGCGGCCAAATTCCTTGACAACCTTTCCGACTTCTTTCACCGGGTTGATCATGCCAGTTGTGGTCTCGCAATGAATGATCGCGACATGTGTTATGGAAGGATCTTCCTTCAACTTCGCCGCGACTTCTTTCTCGGGATGTGGCTTGACGTTCTCCGGATAAACAAGAGTCTCGACTGGAATCTTGAGCGCTGTGGCAATCTGTGCAATGCGCCTGCCATACGCTCCGTTGACGATCACCAGAACCTTGCCGTTGGCAGGCACGGCAGTGGAGATCACGGCCTCGACCGAGTACGTGCCGCTCCCCTGCATGGGGATGCACGCATATTCTTCGTCCGTGACTCCGCCAAGGGCCAACAACCGGCTCCGAATATCACGAATAATACCGATAAATTCAAAATCCCGCGATCCAAGATCGCGCAACATCGCCTGTTTTACGGTCCGGCTGGTCGTAAACGGGCCCGGTGTGAAGAGCAACTTATCCTTAGCTGTCATTTGATCCTCTCAGAAAACTGATCACCAATTTCGATCCAAAGCTTCATCGTGAGTTGCCTGGATACCCTACCGCAATTCGCGGATCACCGCTTCGTTAATTGAAGTGTATGGCTCGGCCGGAGGATGGTCAACGCATTTCAGTGTCCAAAAAACAGCGAAAATGCTGCATAATGCTTAGTTTTTCGATACCCGTGGCGCAAGCACTCGGGCCGAGCTTCAAATTACGCTAACGCCTGCATCCCGCGGCCCTAATTGCAATGAACATAAACTTCGCGCCGCCATTGCGTGGCCAATAGAGCACCCGCAAAAAGCGAGATTGCGACAAACCAATAAAACAAGCTATCCCATCCATATTTTTGTGTGACATATGCAACCAGGAATGGTGAGATTAGTTGGCCCAATGAGCCAACGCCACTGATCATACCGGAGGTTTTGCCAACGCCCCATTTAGCACCAACATCTTGAGACGAGGCGCCCTGCAGCAGCGTATCTGGTCCGTAATTCATGATGCCGATTACCGCAACACTGACCGCCACGCCAATAGGACCTAAAGCCGCCATTTGGGGATGAAGCCAACAGGCCAGTCCCAAGCCCCAAAACATGATGGATACCACCGGCATGCGGCGAGAGTGCATGAGCTTATCAGATATATAGCCGGCGGCCAATGCACCGCCGAAACCGACAAACTCATAGAGAGATGCAGTGTAGCCTGCCTGGGACGGAGTGTAGTGGAGGTGCTCGGTCATATAGAGCGGCAGCCAATAGAGCAAAGAGTAACGTATAATTTTGGAAAATGCACAGCCTATGGCCAGGGCCCAAACCTGCATATCCGCAAGCATGTGCCATGCTGATAGGCGCGGAGTTTCCAGGTTAGCCGAATCTCCGGCCGGCATAGCGGAAACAGTCAGTGGTTCGTCGTCAATCGGTGGAAGACCAGCATCTTCAGGCCGGTTGCGCACCCACAAGGCATAAACCAACGCCATGGCTACGACCAGCATGGCGGGGAACCAGAAGCCGCGGCGCCATCCCCAATGGACTGCCAATGTGTGGTTCGTTAGCACAAAGACGGCAAAGACGGTCGCAATAAAGCCTCCGATCACATAATTGGTGGACCACCAGCCCATCACAACCCCGCGCTCAGAATGGCGGAACCAGGGCGCTATATTTTTGACAAGGCCTGGCCAGCCAGCGGATTGACCGAGCCCATTCATGCAGGACAGTACCGTTAGTGCCACGAGCGATGGATACACGCCGATGAACACGTTAGCCAATATCACAATGCAGAAGCCAAACGACACCATCATGCGGCTGCCAAATCGATCGGCGAGTGATCCGAAACAGAACTGGCCCAACGAGTAGCAAAGGCTGTAGCCGAAGATTACCTTGGCCAGTTGCATGTTGGAAAAGTGCAACTCCGAAGCCAGGATCGGCATGGCTACGCTGAAATTTCTCCGGCAAAGATAGAAGCCGGCATAAGCTATCCATGTGATGAAAAAGATGCGCCATCGCCAGGCGCGCTGGCGGCACGTCAGATCTGTGTTTTGATTCATCCTGAACATGCACAATACCGAATACTATTAGGCGCTGGCCGTTCTGCGGCCAAGATTGTGCTCAAATCCTGCTCAGTGAAGCAGGAACCCGGTCGCGCCGCTGAGCGGTTGGCAAACACTTGGCAGCGTTCGCCGCCTGGGTCGCCCAGGCAACTGAGAACGATCTCCGCTGCGGAGAAGTCTTCATCCCGGGAATAGCCGCTCATCGTGACTACGCACCGCATTCCCGCAGCCACGGCGGCGAGCAGCCCATTGCTGGAGTCCTCAACCACGATACAATTGCGCGGTGCGATACCCAAACGCTCGGCGGCAAGCAGGTATATATCCGGAGCAGGTTTTTTCGCCTTGACTACATCACCGGCAAGCACCAGCGCAAATCGACCGGCAGTCTCCGCCCCCATGACGCTATTCAGTACGGCTTCGACCGACTCTTGCGCTGAAGTGGAAGCAACCGCCAGAGTCCACCCATGAGAGATTGCTTCTTCGGCCAGGCGGCGTACTCCCGGACGAGGCGGAATGTGTCCCGAATTCACGATGTCTTTGTAGATTGCGCTCTTGCGTTTGTGCCACTCGGCAATTAGCTTCGCGCGTTCTGCCTCATCTGTAGGGGGCATCCATTTGGCCAAAAATCCTTCTTCATGGAAGAGGCTGGCCATCCGCTCTTTTCCCCCGCCGATCTTCAGCTTACGCCCATACTCCTCGACGCTCCACTTCCAGGGAACTCCCAACTCGCGCCACATCTGGTTGAATGCCGGCAAATGCCCATATTGTTCGGTGTCGGCCAGGACTCCGTCACAATCGAAAATCAACGCACGTCGCATCAAGCCCTCCCGGCGCTGCCAAAGACATGCATGAATCCGGCAGCCATGGCCTGTACGTTCTTCTTCACTGATCCCAGCAGTTTGAGCGGGTCGTATTCCGCCGGTCGTTCAGCAAGATAAGTGCGGAAGCTGTCGGCGAAGGTGATCTTCAATTGGGTAGAGATATTGATTTTCACCGCGCCTCGGGCAATCAGTTGCTGAAAGACGGTATCGCTGAGTCCGGTGCCGCCATGTACAACCAGCGGGATTGGTACAGCTGCCACAATCTCCGAAACGCGCTCGAAGTTAATTTTCGGCTCGCCTTTGTACAATCCGTGTGCGGTGCCGATGGCGGGCGCAAAACAATCGATGCCGGTTTCACACACAAACTGGATGGCGCGATCGAGAGCCACAACCGGCCCCCCATATTCGTTTCCAACGCCGTCCTCTACGCCCTTGATGGCCTCCAACTCGCCTTCAACGGCAGTTCCATGCTGATGCGCAAAGGCCACTACCTCCCGCGTTTGCGCAAGATTCTGCTCATAGGTCAGGTTCGAAGCGTCAAAGAGAACTGAATCCCAACCGGCATTAACGCAGTCTTCAATCACTTTTCGGTCGGGGCAGTGGTCCAGGTGCAGTGTCGCCGGTACAGAGACGCGCCGGGCCATCTCCTCGAACATGATCCGAATAAGCTTGGCTCCCATCTGCTTGGCCGTTTTGACAGACACTTGAACAATAACCGGCGACTTGGTCTCTTCCGCGGCGGCGAGCACAGCATCCATCGTCAAATCATTCACGATGTTAAACGCGCCAACTCCATAGCGAAGTCGAAAAGCGTCTCCTAAAATCTCTTTTAAAGGAACAACGGCCATAGCAATCTCCTAGGGGTGAAATCAGCATAGGCCAGGAGCGGATAGGTTACAACGAATTTGAATATTCACATTCCGTCTAAAACCGGGAGGAAATGATGGTTTGAGATAGGAACATTGCATATTCAGCGTCACTACCCACCGAAGCAAGTGGCCCTGAGATCTACCGGGAATCCAGTTCAGAGAAAGTTTAATACCGAGAAGTCGGGCGTTTCACTAAAATAAAAAATGATTGAATAGCTATGCTGTAAATGGTTGATTCTAAATCGCTGGCGAGGCGAACTATTCAAGATGGTTGCCATCACCTAACTGCAACTGAAGATTTTTATGTGTCTAGGGAAAATGAATGGCGATCAATTGAATTTCTCTACTCCCTGAATTTTTTGTGATTACCGGCGTGCTGAGCAAATTGGCGGATTTTCTCAGGCATTTCATGGCGGTCACTTGGCAGCCATCTTATCGTGCTAACAATTGTTGTTCCCCGGCGAGAGTCTAGTGTAGTCCGTCATAAATAGAGTCCTTTATATATCGAAGGTCATCTCATAAGATGAGGGGACCTCGATATGCGTGTGGCATCGGCGATTGCATTTTCAGATGAGACTCGGCTTCGGCTGGAGAAACTGGCACGTGGGCGCTCGACGCCGGTGCGCATCGTGCAGCGTAGCCGGATTGTTCTTCTGGCTGGGGACGGTCTTCAGAACAAGCAGATAGCAGAGCGGATGGAGGTTACGCCTCGGATGGTGGCTTTGTGGCGCAACCGTTTCCTGACCCTGGGCGTCGATGGGCTTCTGCGGGACGCCAGCCGACCGGGGCGGACGCCCTCCATCTCGACACAGACGGTGACTCAGATCATCGAGAAGACGACACAGAGCAAGCCTGCCAACGCCACGCACTGGTCGCGCAGCACCATGGCACGGGAAGCGGGCATTTCCGAATCCAGCGTCGGGCGCATCTGGCGCTCACACGGCTTGAAGCCACATCGAGTGGCGAGCTTCAAAGTCAGCAACGATCCGCTTTTCGCAGACAAGCTGGAGGCCATCGTTGGGCTTTATCTCAACCCGCCGGAGCACGCGCTGGTGTTGTCGGTGGATGAGAAGAGCCAGATCCAGGCGTTGGATCGCACGCAGCCTGGCCTGCCGATGAAGAAGGGCCGAGGCGCCACCATGACGCACGATTACAAGCGCAACGGCACAACCACCTTGTTTGCTGCGTTGAATGTCGCCAGTGGCGAGGTCTTCGGCCTGTGCCAGCAGAAGCACCGCCATCAGGAGTGGCTGAGGTTTCTGCGTATGATCGATCAGACCGTACCCGCTGGCAAAGAAATTTATCTGATCTGCGACAACTACTCGACGCACAAACATGAACGAGTCGAACGCTGGCTGGAAAAGCACAAGCGATTCCACGTTCGCTTCACACCCACTTCGGCTTCATGGCTCAACATGGTCGAACGCTTCTTCCGCGACATCACGCAGAACCGCATCCGGCGCGGTGTCTTCCAGGACCTCGAACAGTTGATCATGGCCATCGGAGAATACATCGACGGCCACAATCAGAACCCCAAGCCCTTCATCTGGACAGCAAAAGCAAACGACATCCTGCAAAAAGTCACACGCGCTCGGGCGGTCCTGAATAAATGACCATCTGTGTGGCGGACTACACTAGCGTCGGAATCGATGCCTCCGGCATAATGCACAGCGCCGTCTGATTAGCCCTGTAAATAGCATGAAATCGGACATGAATATCCATTGAAATGGGCCGTCGCGGCTCCTATTCTGGCACCAGGCATAAGAAAATGATTGTTGCAGCGCTCGATTTGAGGCATTGCCGGCTGAACCCAAGAAGAAGGATTCATGAGCAATTGCAACAACTCATCTCTTGTGGTCGTGTTTTCGACGGTTACCTAGTTTGCTCACCAACGCCATCACAAATAAAAAGGAGAAGACATGAGTGAAGTGAAATCGATCCCGAGCGGAGTACGCGCAGTCATTTTTGATATATCGGGCACGGTACTTGATTACGGCAGCCGCGGCCCGGTGATAGCCTTTGTGGAATTATTTGCCCGCCATGGGATCACTGTTTCAGCGGAGGAGGCACGCCGTCCGATGGGCACTCACAAGAAAGACCATATCTGGATCATGATGAGCGATGCGGAGATCGGCGAACGCTGGAAGAAGGCCAATGGCAGTCTGCCCGCCCGCACCGATGTTGATGCCTTGTATGGCGAATTCACCACGTTGCAGATGGAAGTGCTCAAGAAGCACTGCGACGTGATTCCCGGCGTGCCGGGAGTTGTGACGGAACTTCGTCGCCGCGGCATTAAGGTCGCCAACACCACCGGCTTCGACACCGGCATGATGGTGGATCTGATTCAACTGGCGAAGCAGGGCGGCTACTCGCCTGATCTCTGGGTCTGTCCCGATCAGGTAGCCAAAGGCCGTCCGG
>OCZT010006573.1_pt1 | contig 11492 bp, 10 predicted proteins | sample 1539031 | NCBI WGS metagenome assembly OCZT01 (sample SAMEA3539308, study PRJEB22396) | soil metagenome | biome: tundra; feature: field; material: soil | place: USA | collected 2010-05 | depth 0.15 m
CCTCCGGTGACGAGTGCGACCCGGCCGGCAAGCTTGTCGCCGATCACTCCCGTGGCTGGTTCGATAATGGTCGAATTGATGGTGTTCATTGGGCGCCTCCCAGGCTGTTCCCGAAGATCGGACACAGACCCGCGCATATCGCCACAGCGGTCACGAGCATGCCGCGCCCGCGAATCGCTGACCTTCGCAAGGTCCTACCTCGTCCTCTTGCTGACCGTTACCGACCGTAGGAGGGCTGTGGGAACGTGCGGCGAATCCCGGTTGAACGGATCGAGAACAGAGAGGGGGAGCCGGCCGCATAGGTGGCACCGAGCCACGAAGCGGACGTATGTCGAGGACGTCTTGGCACCTGGAACGACGACGTCACCCGGAGAGTCCTTGCGTCGCTGGAGGAGAAGACGGCACGCTGGCACCGACAGAGTCCGTTTCCATCATGGGAGTCAGCCCGCCAGGGCTCCATGGCGCTGCTGTGCCCGACACGTGATACTGAACACGTCGCCGCTGGAGCCTGCGCCATAACACTGAGGATCAACTCTCAAAGCCCACCATCGGGCGGGTCGCTGCTGAAGGCCGGAGGGAGAGGTCATGGATGTGGAACGTGACGGATTCTTCCATTGGGCGAATGTCCCGCTGGGGCCCGACGCTGAGGTACGAGAAACTCATTCAGCGGTGGTTGTTCTCCTGGGCGACCGCGCGTACAAGATCAAGAAGCCCGTCGACCTTGGCTTTCTGGACTTCCGCAGCGTTGAGGCGCGCCGCGTGGCCTGCCACCGCGAGTTGGCCCTGAACCGGCGAATGGCCTCGGACGTCTACGTCGGGGTGGCCGACGTGACTGGTCCTGACGGTGCGCCCTGTGAGCACGTGCTGGTGATGCGCCGGATGCCTGGTGAGCGTCGACTGGCCCTGTTGGTGCGCAGTGGCGTGGAGGTGCGTAGCGACCTGCGTCAGCTGGCCCGGGACGTGGCTGCGTTCCATGCCTCGGCCCGAACGGACGAGGCGATCACGTCCTGCGGCAGTGCGGAGGCGCTGGCCGCGCGCTGGAGGTCGAACACCGAGGGTCTGCGGGAGTTGGGCCCACAGCTGGTCACCAAGGCCACTCTGGACGAGATCGAGGAGCTAGCCCTTCGCTACGTCGCCGGGCGGGAGCCGCTGCTTAGCTCGCGCATGCGGGCGGGACTGGTGCGGGACGGGCACGGGGACCTGTTGGCTGAAGATATCTTCTGCCTGGCTGATGGCCCTCGGGCTCTTGACTGCCTGGACTTCGACGACCGCCTGCGCTGGATGGATGTGCTCGATGATGTTGCCACTCTTGCGATGGACCTCGAGCGGCTTGGCGCCCTCCAGGCGGCGCAGTCGTGGCTGAGCGACTACGCCGAGTTCTCCGGGGTCGCCCAGCCGGTGTCCCTGAGCCATCATTACATCGCCTACCGGGCCGTGATGCGGGCGAAAGTCGCAGCTATCGTCGAACGCGGGTCCGTCCAGGCCGACTCCGCTGCTGCCGCCGAGCAGACCCGCACCCTTGCGCTTCTTGGGCTGAGCCACCTGCGAGCCGGACGGGTCAGGCTGATACTGCTCGGTGGTGTTCCTGCCTCAGGCAAGTCCACCCTCGCGGAGGGTCTGGGGGACGCGATTCCCGCAGCCGTGCTGTCCAGTGACCGTGTGCGCAAAGAGCTGTCGGGCATCCCGCCGACTCAGCATGTGCACGCACGGTTTGGCGAGGGTATTTACACCCCGGAGTTCACCAGCAGGACCTACCAGCGCCTAGCAGACCAAGCCGAGCGGCTGCTGGCTCTTGGCGAGACCGCTATCGTCGACGCGTCCTTCTCCACCGGGGAGCAGCGTGAACTGCTGCGCTCGGTTGGGTATCTGACCGCTACCGACGTCATCGAACTGCGGTGCTTCGCTCCCCAAGAGGCCCTCGAGAGCCGACTGCGCTCCCGGGTGGCCCAGCCAGCGGCGTTCAGCGACGCGGACTGTGACATCGCTGCTCGCATGGCAGCGACCACAGATCCGTGGCCCGAGGCACAAGCCATAGACACCCAAGGGGCGCCAGCCGACAGCCTCCGGCTCGCGATCCGTTCGCTCGCACGCGGGTAACACCATCGGCCTGGTCCCCGGGTCATCACGCCCATCTCGATGCCTCCCCGCCGCAGCTGCGGCCGGGACAAAGCCACTGGGTCGACGGGCCTGGCCGGCACGTGCTGGTGGGTGGCTGCCGGCCCACCGATTGGCTTGGCGTCCGCACACCAACCGGCCGCGGGGGCGGAGGCTGCGTCGCCTTGGCACGAATGATCTTCGTCGTCCAACAGCGGGATCGGCTACGGGACGATCAATGCGGCAGCGGCTACGTGCTCGGCTGACGAGTGCGGCCAGAGCGACGTGGACGGAACTGCCAGACCCGTTACCAATCGTCCGGCGCCCGAGCCGAGACCAGACGTCACCTTGATCAGCCGCAGGTCCTTCGGCCCTGTCGCCAACCCCGGTCGGCTGCGAGCGTGCAGGTATCCAGCTACCACGGGAGGCACCGGTGGAACGCGTCATCGAGACGCACGAGTTCGGAACGCACACCGTCGTCGTTCTCGAACACGTCGAGGACGAGGGGTCGACCTACTCCGTCCTCGTCGACGGTTGCGCTGCCACCGACCCGCTGCGGTCAGCCCCTGGTTTCGACGACATCGTGCGCATCTACGCCCGGTCACAGCAGCCACAGCCGCGCACCGGGACACATTCGGCAGGTCACTGAGGCGCTGATCTGCCCGTCAGAACGCACGGTCCCGCCACGTCGGCCCAACGCACATTCAGGTGCAATGCTATTGAAGCGGCCTACGACGACGGGCACCCGGGAATGGTCGGTCCGTAGCCTGTCCTGCGATGATTCTGAGGTGAGCGCGCCTGGTACGCGACCACGCTGACGCGGGGGCCAACCTGTCTTTCCTGGCTGGACGCCGGCTACTAGCCCGCGCAGCCACGGGTTCACACGGGTTCACACGGGTTCACACGGCACCTTAAATGAGTGCGGCCTGAAGGGACAGGCCCAGATGGTTGCGGAAGCCGCGACTTTAGGCGCGCGACGTAGGGCGTGGTGTAGGGCTGCCCGTGCTGGGGCCGCCTTCGTTGCTGCCGGGATACATCTTCACGCCAGGACTAGGGGCACTGGCCGAACGCCACGCGTGCGGCCCAGGCTGGATCGTGAGCGTGTGCCGGGACCAGCCCACTGACGCGTTTGGAGTTCGCACGCCCTCCCTCCTCGAAACAGACTGCCTGCCAGCAGTCGCACCGCAGCAACGAGCTGAACAGCGTGATCTTGAACCAGAGGGACACCGTGGTCCGGACCCAGCCGTCCACGCGATCCGCGCCGGCTGTGTATCTGTCCAATTGGAAGGACATCACACTGCGTATTTGGAAGGCGCGACGTCTCGCCCACAAGGACACTGTTGACCGCGGCCCAGGCATCAGGGAACTGCATTTGCCCGGCCCACACGCCTCCGGTTGGCCGGTCAGCCAGATGATGGGTTACACCGGTGCGGTTCGCGATGAGACCGGGCAACCACAGGTACACCGATGTAGGCAACTTCGAGACTGACGCGTTCGTCAGCGGTGATACCCCCACAGCAGGTTCCTTGGTCACTCGCTACCTAGCGAGTGCGAGCACATGGCGTGTAGTTGCAGGGGTTCGGATCGTGCTGGTCTCAGCTGTCGGGGGTCGCACTGCAGTCACAACGTGGCCTTGAGATGTGCAGCTCGGCATCGAGGGTGGTGCCCGCGCCGGGAACCGCAAAGGGAACCGCGCCCAGCTGGTGCCCTCGGGCGTAGACCACGCGGGGCGTCTGCCCGACCAGACCCAGGGTCACCGCGAAGGCCGTCAGCGCCGAGATGTTGCGGACCTCACCAATCCGGAACAACGACCGTGTCTCGGTGATCACGTCGTCATCGCCGGCCCTCAGGACTACGCGAAGGTCCGGGGCAACTGCCAGGGCGGCGATGGCCACCTCGATGTTGTCGAGGTCCTCGGCTCCCATGGCCGCGAGCGCACGAGCGCGGTGCAGGGAGAGTTTGCTCAGGACCCCCCGATCCTCGCCGTGCGCAATCAGGACAGGCACCTTGGCGGCCCTGGCCAGAGGCAGGTTGACAGCTTGCGGGTCGCGCTCGACGGCCACCACGCTGATCCCAAGGTTTCGAAGCTCGATGCAAAGCCTCAGACCGACTTGTCCCATTCCGATGACCACCACGTGGTTGCGCGTGGGGACGGTCCGAGCTCCGATGATGCCTATGCTGCGGCTGGACAACAGCCTGTTGATGACGCCGGCTGTGAAGACTGCGGTGAACACGATCGTCAGCAGCATGGCGACGGAGGCGAACACCTGATACCAACCCGGCGCATGCGCGTCGGCATCGCCGGGGCCGACGGTGGCGACCACGCGGGTGGCGACGTATAACGCCCGAATTCCGTTCTCATGCAAGGCAGTCACGGCCAGAAACCAGTCCAGTAACAGGATGCTCGCCAGCCCCGACAGTCCGATGAACAGGATGCGGGTGGCTGCGTCGTGGGGACGAACCTGGCCCGACAGCGTCCCAGGCAGGCTGCGCAACCATCCGCGTCGTGGCCAGCGCCGGATCTCGATGCCTTCGCCCGCTGCCAGGACCATCGTCGGCTCTCCGCCCAGTGAGGCAACGGCCAGGACGTCGGGGCCGAGGCAGGCGCCGATGATTGACGGCACCGCGACGTTGGCCGGCGAGGTGACCTCGCAGTTGGGGACCACCCGGACCAGCTGCTCGGCAACGGTCCGGTCGAACAGCGTCACAACCAGGCGCACCTCGGGCAGCAGATGCTCGACCAGGAGGGCATACCGCAGGGCGATGACGTCGCCACGCACGAGGATGGCCACCGCACTGACAGTCGGGGTCAACGCCGCACGCATCTCTGAGTCCGTCGGGTGTAGGAGGTGGGTGACCACAAACCCGTGCTCGACCAACTCGGAGCACGTCCGTCGGGCCACCTCGATGTCGCCGACCACGACAGCGTGTGGTTGCTCGGTCATTTCTCGGTATCCAGCCTTCCAGGACATGAGACACATGTTGTCGTGATCGTAGGTGGTGACGGCCACGAGTCTTTGAATGTGAGCCGCAGTCACAGCTCGTCCAGTGTCGTGGACTGGCGACGACCGAGCCTGACTGGTGGAGCTCAAACCAGCAGGCTGGGAGCTGCCCGTCGAGATTCGTGCCTCCCGGGTTGCCACCGTCCTCACCTGCTCGCCTGACTCAGCGAGGCGCGCCGCTTGAGGCGGTCATCGAGACCTTCCCTGAGCTTCTGATGGACCGCCAGATCAGTGCCCTCCGGATTGGGCGACCGCATCGGCAAGGAGTTGCTCGTGTGCTCTAGGGCAAGAACATACGGGCCCCCTTCTCCGGACCCCCGGACCAAACAGTTCTTCAGCCCACCTGCGCGATGCGATGGGGCTTCTGCGTCCAAGATCGCGGCTCGAAAACGGCCTTCCCAACAAGACACCGCGCCAGGGTCTGAGACGCCGTCTTCGACGGCGGCCGAGGCAGCCTCGTCGCGAGGCTCCACTGTAGTCGCAAACACCCCCGGCGCATCCGCCCGACGCCCGCCCGAGCTATATGAGAGGCATCCCTCGTTTCGGGCCGTGGAAGTCTTGTCCCTGTGGGTCGAAGCCCGAGTGCTGGGGGCGGGTCGATGCTCTTGGGGTCTTCGCGCGACGAAGGACCCCAAGTGGAAAGCCCGGGCAGACTCGGTGCTGAGCACGGCGCCAAACGCGATCGTGAGACGTGGACGCAGAAGCGGGAGCGCGAGGCGAAGAAGCTCGGGTGCGCCACGCAGCCGTACACGCTCGTCATCGGCGGCGGGCAGGACGGCATCGCCCTCGGCGCTCACCTGCGCCCGAGAGAACTCAACGTGCGGAACGTGACCGTCTCACATTCGAGGGCAGCCAACCGTGCAAGAAGCCGAGGAACAGAACGCAGTGGAACATCACGAGAGTCTGGACCCTCATGGGCTAAGCATCCCAGACGAACATCCCAGACGAACTCGGCCGACGCAACTCCGGAGTGTTGTCCTCCAGCGACCTCGCCCGCTACGTTGGCCAGCGCTGAGTGCCTCTGTGGCCCCAGCACGCAGATCACGGCTACTTGAGGGTCCACCGGCCAGTGTCAACCCCGAAGCCGCTGTCCATGCTGAACTGCGCGGTCGCGACCTTTGCGGTTGTGGGCAACTCAAACACGATGTACCCCACAGCTTTTTGGCCCGGAGATAGCCTCACACTCGTGTCGAAGATAGGTCCCGGCGCGATGGAAAGCACGGTGACCGCCTCATACCTGTGCCCGGCGGTGTCAAGAAGGAGTGCACAGTTGTCTGGCGTGTCGTCATAGACCAGGGTTCCGATGTTCTTGATCTGGAACTCGACTGCCACATAACGGTCTCCCGGCCCCGGCGTGCTGACTCCGTCCGGGGAGGTCGTTGGGTCAGCAACCTTCGTGGCGGTCACCGCAGCCGCGGACCCTGCGTCCATGCCATGCAGCGTGATCGCGTTCCCGAACTTGACGGTGCTCTGTACCGGCACGGCCTGTGTTGCTACTCCCGAACGTGGCGCCGCTGGTGGCGAAGATACAGCCGCTGATGTCTGGGTCCCGCTGTTGCCGCGGCCCCCGAGCACGAGGATCCCGGCGATCACGGCCACGACGACGGCTGCCGCCCCGATGGCGGCCCAGCGCCACCAGGCCGGCAGCCTGGCCGCCCTGGCAGAGCGGCCGCCCGTCTCGACCGCCGGCTCTGGTGCGTGCGGCGAGGCGACGACCGGCGGGTGAGCAGCATCAGTGGCGGCGGCGGCGGCTTCGTGCGCGCGGTCCAGGAGCAGGCGAACCGTGCCGACCACATGGTCCAGGTGCTGTTCCATCGGCGGGGTGATGGCATCGAGCCAGTGGGCGTTGGAGATGAAGTACTCCAGGGAAGAAGATGGAACGACGTCATCCACCCGCAGGGGCAGGATCGGGATGCCATGGCCGACGGTTCGTTCGATCTCCCGGTGGACGTGCAGTGACTTGTTGGAGTTGTCCGAGAACACGAGCATGGTCAACGTGGCTTCGCTGATCGCCTCGATGATGGCCGCCGCGTAGTCGCGGCCCGGAAGCACGTCGCGCGGAGCGATCCAGCAACGGATGCGATTCTGCTCCAGCTTGGAGCAGATGGCGTTGGCGATCGTCCTGTCCTTGGAGGAATGGCAGATGAAGACGTCGCGGGTCATGATGGCCTCCTTGTGGCCGGTTCTTCGACAAGAGCGACGCGGCCAGGCAACAGGCCCGCGCCCGTGAGGATGTCGCGCAGCGCGCCGGCGAGCTGATGGTCGACCTCGCGCACCTGCCCACCGATCTGCTCCCCTGCAGCCGGGAGGTGCGAAGTCGTGTTCGAGGCGGCGTCGCGCCCGCCCGGGTTCCACCTGGGCGCTCGAGGTTGCCCGGTCCATCGCTTGCGTCTGAGGTGGTCGATCTCCCCTTGGGTGAACACGCCGGGCCAAAGGTCGTGACCGCACACCTTGGCTACCGCCACCTCCGGCCGCAGCCGGGCCTGCGCCTGCCGCCAGAAGATCTCGCGGTCGTCCTCAGACACGCGCGCCCCGCGCCAAGACGGGGTGCCGCATGCCGCCAGAGCGACGACGCACTCGCCCCCCGAACTGGCCCCTTCGGTCGTTGTCCTGGCCACCCTGACCTCCCCGGCCCGTGCCGTTTCCCGTCTGTCTAAAGGTTCTCGTACGTGACGCGGCCCTGGTCCGGGCCAAGGGAGGTGGGCTCCATCGTTCCCGGCCTGCGATTGCCCGCGTGGATCCAGGCGGTCGGTTTGCCGGCGGCCCGGGCCCCGGCCATCACCTCGGCGGCGCCGCCCTGGCCCTGCGCGCCCTGGCCGTCCCAGATCGCGAGCATGACGTCCGCCTGCTGCAGAACCATGTCGCCGGCCGCGGCATAGGCCTCCTCGCGACTCGCCTGAGGCGGCGCCTCGATCACCTCGTCGACGCGCCCGAGCAGGGCCAGGAACTCGTCCTTGGACTGGGCGGACTCGAAGTCGCCCAGGTAGGTGTACTTCGGCAGCGGCAGCACCGCGACCAGCCGCGTGCCGCCTCGCTTCGCCGCCGGGGCCATGGCAAGCCGATCGGCGCCCTCGGCCAGCGCCGACACGATCGTCAACGAGCGGCCCGGATGAGCCTGCGCGATCCGGGCAAGGGCCGCCTCGATCCCGGCCACGACCTTCTCTGGCTCGGCCAGGACTCGGTGACCGGTGACCCCGATCTTCAGCTCGCCCAGCTCGTCGACCCGGGCCATGGTCATCCCGGCGGCCTCAACGATCTTGGGCAGCTCCACGACGATCAGCCGGTCTTTGTCCCGCTCCTGCTCCGGTAGCTCCTCCCACGGGCACACGCACGGGTGAAGCCGGCGCGCGTCGTCGCGCGGGTCGCCGTAGCTCCAGCCCGTCTTGACCTTGCGCCGCAGCCAGCGCTCGTGCTCGTGCCTGGCCAGCTGTTCGACCCGTGGGTCCGACGGATCGATGGCAACCGCGGAGCCAGCCCGCGGGGGCATCCTGGCAGAGCACATAACCCAGGGCTGCCAGCTTCTCGGACAGGTCGCGGGCGGCGTCGCGGTTCTGCCCCTTGAGATGCTCGGAAAGGTCGGCGTAGTCCACCAGCGCCACAAGTGGCGCCTGGGTCGGCTCTCGGCCGGCGAACTCGGCCAGCAGCGGCTGCCGGGCCAGGTACTGCGGGCTGCCGGCCCAGGGGTGGCCCTGGCCGAGCATCTCCTCGCAGTAGGTGATGTGCACGGCCTCGGCCAGGCGCTCGAGCAGCCCGCCGTCGGGGACGTAGCGCTCGACAAGGTCAAGGAACTCGCGCGCGTCCACGTGGGCGTCCAGCTGGTCTGCGGCAGGCAGCGCCGAACGCTCGTAACGGGCTCTTGCCGTACAGCGTGCTCATCGTCCAGATCGTCTCGAGGTTCGTTGCCTCGTGAAGCGCTGCCCACGTACGGTATGGCGGTGAGGTTGGGGTCGAGCCAGACTCGGACATAGGACTGACGACGAGCCAGCCCAAGGCAGTGACGAAGGCGACGGAAGCCCGGTACCGGGCGGCGTCGCGAGCGGATAAGGCCACGGGCATGGACGAGCTGTGTGAGCTCATCGGGTGGCATCGTGACCACGCCCGTTGTAGTCCGGCTGCGGTCCTTGCGCATGACCTCGACGACCCGATCGCGGCAAAGTTGTATGTGATGTCTCTGGCCACCATCGACCGCCGGCTCGCCGGGGAACGTCAGCGTCTGCAGCTGAGGGGCCTTTCGGGCAGCGAGCCCGGAAAGCCTGCTGAACCTGAGGTCTCGATCCGTACGTGGGCCGACAGGGATGAGAAGTCGCGGGGGGCAGGAGACTGATGTAGGCGGCCACGAGGGCGACGACTTCCGCGGGGAGTACGCCCAAACCCTCACGGTCACAATCGTTTTCACCGGTTGGACGAGACCAAGGCGCTCCGAACGGAGTCACCAAGGATAGTTGGACAAGTCGTGTGGACCGATGATCAGGACGGAGGAACAGCCGTGGACGATCGCACGATGAGGAGCGGTTCGACCAGCGGCTCCGACGGGTTGAGCTCGCCGGCGAGTACGCGGAGCACCAGCGCCATGGCACGGCGGCCGAGCTCGCGGAAGTCCTGGCGGACGGTGGTCAGGGGTGGGGTGAAGAAACCCGACTCGGGTAGGTCGTCAAATCCCACCAGGCTCACGTCCTCGGGAACGCGTAGCCCGGCCTCGTGTAGTGCGCGCAGCAGCCCCAATGCCATCTGGTCGTTCGCAGCAAAAACCGCGGTGGGTCTGGACTCACCCAACATCGCCACGCCGGACTCGTAGCCACTGCGCGAAGTCCAGTCTCCCTCGACCATGAGCGCAGGCACGGGACAGCCGCGCTCTTCCAGGGCTATCGTCCAGCCCTCGCGGCGAGCGGCAGCCTCCAGCCAGTCGCCCGGTCCTGGAAGATGCACCACGCTGCGGTGGCCAAGGTCGAGCAGGTGGTTGGTGGCCAGGCGTGCACCCGCGATCTGGTCGACCCCCGCCGTCAAAGGGGTGGCCGACAGAACGCCCTCGACCAGGACGAGAGGCACCGTGATGTGCAGCGACTGCGCGAGAGCCAGGGCTGCCTGGTGGGCGACGATGATCACCACCGCCTCGACCGCCTGGTCCAGAACCCGGTCCACGGCCGTCCGCAACGAGGCCGCCGAGATCTCGGGGAGCCCCTCGAGCGACAAGCTGTATCCCGCCGCGCGAGAAGCTGATTCGAGCCCCAGCATGATGCTGGCCGGACCGAAATGGCTCATGTCGGCAGTGATCACCCCGATGGTCCCCGACCGGCGGGTCACCAGCGTCCGGGCCGCGATGTTACGCCGGTAGCCAAGCTCCTCGATCGCGGCGAGCACCCGGTCGCGCGTCGCCGGACGGATGTGTGGGTAGTCGTTCAGGACTCGTGAGACGGTCTGATGGGAGACGCCGGCGACGCCGGCCACGTCCTCCATCCGTGGCGCGTTGTTGCCATTGACTCGGCCAGGAGCAGCCGTCGCGGCGGAGGTGTTGACCGTAGGGGCAACCTCGGGCTCCGGCATGGGCGCATCGTACGTCCCCGTGAACCGATCCCGCTGAGCGAAAGGCCGGGTCTTGACCCGCATCGTGGACGCGTTTGTCGGCCAAAACCCCGTTGGTACCGCGCCAGCGCGGTGTCGTATTGGTCACGTTGGCACCCTCACAGGGCTGCGGCGTGGTCGTGGCGCGACCGGGGGAGGTCATGGACATGAGAGGGGGGCTGGCGAAAGTAGCCCGCCTGCACAACAGAGGTAACATCCAACTCCACGACCAGGAGCGCCCGGAGCCTGCCGACGGTATGTCACTCGTGCGCGTGACAGACGTGGGTCTATGTGGGTCCGATCTGCATTGGTTCGCCGAGGGAGGAAGGGCTTAGGGGTCCCGGGTGATCTGCACCGCCAGCGCGGTCTGGGAACTTGATCTTGACGGGCACAGCGGTCAGTTTCACGATCGGGATTCGACCCGGCCGGAGCCCTGGCTCGTCGTGGAATCGGCGCGTGGGACCTGTTCCCAGGCAGGGTCAGCCGCTGGCGCCCGGGATCCTGATGGACGCAGAGACTCTCGATGACCATCAGCCGCGCTGTGACTGCGCTGCCTCCACGCCACTAGGGGCGTGTCGCCGATCCGACTCGCCCGTCAGCTTCGGCCCTGCCGGGCCCGGGACCATGGTCAAGGTGGGCGCGCCCTGGTGACAAGACCATCCGCCGCAAGATCACCACCCTCGCTGCCACAGGTCGGGCCGGTGAGCTGCTCGCAGCGATGGCCGCCGCCCACGTCGCCCGGTTGGACGCGTCGGACCCGGACCTGTTGGCGGTGTTCTACGTTGACGGGCACGTCCGCGCCTACCAAGGCGGGGCCAAGGTCGCCAAGACCCACCT
>OCZT010006574.1_pt1 | contig 11492 bp, 7 predicted proteins | sample 1539031 | NCBI WGS metagenome assembly OCZT01 (sample SAMEA3539308, study PRJEB22396) | soil metagenome | biome: tundra; feature: field; material: soil | place: USA | collected 2010-05 | depth 0.15 m
CGCCGGTGGATGCTCGACGATAGAGCCATTGATCGACGGATCAGGCGCTCCGACCTTATGGGCATTAGTCCACCGGCCCGAGGCTGCCTTTCCACGGGTGATCCAACCTACAAACGGAGAGCCTGATCCGTTTTGGTCGGGCCCATTCTCCGAATCTACATCCCCTAAGACAATGTCGTGTCCTTGCGAGCGGCACCAACTTCGCAAGTGAATCGCGAATTCGGGTGCGCTGGCTCGTACGCCTAGCTTTTCTCCGATATCGATCTCCGAAAGCGCTCGCTTGATCAACAGGTGGGCCCCTTGTTCAAACGAGAGACCTTCAATATCGATAGTCCGAGATCGTGATCCGGCCTTGCTCGTCATAAAACCTCATTTCATTTACCGCGGCGTCAAGAGCATGGTACCCGTCTGTACGGCCCAAACGCCATTCTTTAAGACCTTCCAGATCAAGCAGCGGACGCACCCTGGAATCATCATACGACATACCCAAGAGGAGATCGCGAAAGCGCTCAACGAGCTCGCGCGGGGCCGAAGGAGCGACAGTAAAGTTGCAGTGATCGAAAGGTTCGGTCTGTGCGACTATGCGAGTCGCGCCGGGACCGAATGTGCCATCAGTCGCGAAGAGTAGATGGTTACTGTCGAGCATACACGCGGCATCAACTTCGCCCCTTATCAATGCGCGAGCGGCCTCGCGTTCGCCGCCAATATGATCGCCGTGCTTACCACCGAGAAGATCGTTGAGCTGAACTTTGAAATCGACGTCGGGTACGAGACCTTTGCCACGTAAGTACGAGAGCGGGATCATTGTCGCCTGTGGGGAATCAATGGCCCCGACGGCAACCGTTTTCCCTTTAAGATCTGAAACATCGTTAAAAGTGGAATCAGATCTGACAACGATCACGGACGTCAGGTCTTGATCGGAATCGCGCATCACCAGTGCCTCAGCTTGTTGATCGCGGGCCGCAAACAACCTCGATGTCCTGATCCAGGCGAGGGGCGAGTTCCATGCCACATGAAAGTGCCCGGCCAAATGATCTTCGGCCTGGCGTTCGTAGTTCGAGTAAAGTACGTAGTCAAACAGAAGACCGTGACCGTGGAAATAAGCTTTGAACCCCTCCCAGATCGTCACCACCTTCGGGTCATAGGCGACCGCCGCCATGATAAGTACATTAGGATCAGTCAATATGTTTTACCCGTCCTCTATTCGAATAATGGAATTCCGCAAATCGCTCGCCCGATAAAATCGTAAAGCATATCCGTTGTTGGGGCCATTACCGTCGACGCTCGAGCATCGCGGAAATGACGCTCCAAACCGCTGTCTTTTCGAAACGCCGCTCCGCCGCAAACGCGCATACCGAGATCGGTTACCTCTGTGACCAACTCACCGGTGGCGGCCTTAATCTCAAGTACGCGGAGCATTGCGTCGTCTCTACCTTTTTCAAGACTGTCGAGTGCATCCGCCAGGAGTGAGTGGGCCATGTCTGTCTTTATTTGCATGCGGGCGAGATATGCACGGACCGTCGGCAAGTTCGAAAGTGAATTTCCGAGGTGTTGAAGTTCGGTTTGAGCGGAATGCTTTATAGACTTGTCGGTCATTGCCCTCATCGTTCCAACCGAGAACGCTGCACTCATGACCGAGAAGTAAGGCAGGACGATCTTCATCATCAGATCAAAACCTTCTCCATCCGAGCCGAGCATATCCTTGGATTCAATAACTACGCCTTCGGCCAAGACAGGTGAAGAATGATTTCCGCGAAGTCCCAAACCGTCGAAAGGTTTTGGGATGCTTAGTCCCTCAGCATTAGCCGGAACGAGCCAGAGCGTGCTGTTGCCATCGGCCGCAAGCGGACGACTTGACCACACATAAGAATCTGACTGACCTGCCGACGTGACCCAGCTTTTCTTAGCATTTAGTGAAATGCCGCCGTTCTTGCGCGTCGCCGTACCCATCGGGGCCCAGAAGTGGCTGCGCGAACCATATTCCGAAAATGCGAGCGTTGTCACGTGTTTTCCCTTCGCTATAGCTTCTCGCTTTTCGCGATCGCCGAATGCTTCGATAACCGCCGCACCCGCGTAGTGCATACAGACCACCATTGCCGTCGAACCGCAAGCGTTTGCTACACGCTCGACCACAAACGCCGCTGCGCGATGTGATTCGCCTGATCCGCCAACCTCCGACGAACTTACCAAACCTAATAAACCGGCCTCTCCCATTGCATCGAGAGCTTCACGCGGAAAGGCTCCGGTTTCATCTACCTTCTGGGCCAAGGGCGATATTACCTGTTCGATAATGTTGTTTAGATCTGTTTGGTAGGTCTTTGTCATATTCGAAAATGGTATGGGGCTACAATCGTTAGTTCAACAGCACTCTTTTATCGGAGGCCTGATGAGAAGAATTTGGGTCTAATAACCGGATTTCAAAAGCAATTCTGTAGAAGTAAACTGGGCCACCGAACAGTCAGGAACTGTGGCCGAAGCCTCTTGCGGATTGACGCCTAATGGCTAAAAGAGATACTAACAAAAAGCGATCACAAGCGACAACAGAAAAGTATTGTTTCTGAGAACACGCTGAGAAGCATATAGCAAATCCACCTATAGCGGCAACGCCTGGATTACGGGTTGTTAATAGCTCTGGGAAATTATTCCGAAACAACTGATACCCTATCAATGTCACTCGAAAAGGTTCCGGTTTCTATAGAAAATGCTCGAGTTTCTATCGGAAAAGTTCCGATTCCTATAGAAAATGCTTTGGTTTCTACCGACAAAGCTCCGGTTCCTATAGAAAATGCTTTGGTTTCTACCGACAAAGCTCCGGTTCCTGTAGAAAATGCTTCGGTTTCTATCGACAAAGCCCCGGTTCCTGTAGAAAATACTTCGGTTTCTACAGAAAATGTTTCGGTTTCTGTCTACAAAGCTTCGGTTCCTGTTGACGATACTCCGGTTCCTCAAGAAGAAACTTCGGTCCCGGTAGAAAAGTGCCGGTTTCGATCGAAGAAGTTTCGGCGGCGATCGAAGGCACAACAGAGCAGATCGACAATAGGTTTAGATCACTAGAAAAGTGGAGTGGTTCTATCGCCCCGTCGGCAAAAAACGCCGCCACCCCGCCTAATCAAGGCGGGGAGTATTCAAAGGGGAAATGTGAAAAAGTGAAAAAGTGAAGGAGATGAGTTCTCGCTGCTAACGAACGCGATCAGAGAGGTAAATGTTTTGAGCGATCGAGCTGTAGTATTCGACCGGAGCGAGATCATCGGTGAGTGGTAAGGAATTTGTAGGCATTTCGCTGCGATAAAAGTGTTCGAGCAGGGAAGCGATTTCGGGATCAGAACTTTGCATTGACGCCGCCGCCGGTGACTTCGACGCGACCAGGATAACGTTTTGTACCTGATCATCCGATTTGCTGCTGTTTACCTTAAAAAGATAGACGTTGGGAAAGACCGAGCGATAGGTCGCAAGTTCCGCGTGCAGAAACAAGCCGCCATTGCCGGTGAAGGCCGAACCGAGATTTGCGATCACGACACCGTCGGCATTCAATATGCGTTCCGACTGGCGGACCGATTCTTGGGTTGTGAGCTGAAAGGGAACCGAGAATGTCGAGCCAAAGGCATCGAGCATAACCACGTCATAACTGCCGGTGGGAGCGTTATTTTGAAACATTCGTCCGTCCTCATGGACAATATTCATTCGCGGATCGTCAGTTAATCGAAAGTATTTTCGCGCTATATCGGTCATCCGGGGATCGATCTCGACGACGTCGAGACGGACCTCGGGATTTTCACGCAACAGGTCCCTTGGCAGTGTGTACCCGGCACCGCCGATCACAACTGCGTTTCGAAAACCGGGTTTGAAATGCCGTGCGAGGTTAAAGAATCGCGTGTATTCGAGTGCGGGCTCGTCACTATCGATGTATATGGCGGATTGGACAAAGTATGGGTCGAAGACGAGGGCTTCGATCTTTTTTCCAGTTCGCGGCTGGATGGTGCGATAGACCTGTATACGGCTGTATTCCGTGTCGATATCATGAAGATCGTTGGCTTCGCGAAGCATATAAGCATTTGCCTCGGACCAGCCGATCGAAAGGGCAAATAGTATTATCACCGCGATCCTGCCGGTCGAGACGACGAATGGGGCAAGCAGGATAGAGGCCGCGATCAAACCGCCCGAGATGATATACAGCGTTCGAATACTGCCGACAAACGGTATGAGAAAGAAGCCGGCCGCAAATGTGCCGAGAATACTGCCGACCGTTGATACGGCATAAAGCCGTCCGACTGTTTGCCCAGCCTCGGATATCGATTGCATTCTGAGCTTTACCGCGTATGGCGTGACAATGCCAAGGCAGATGCTCGCCGGTGCGAAAAGAACCAGAGCCGCGAGCAGCGATTGAAGCTCGAGCCGGATCGGGGCCGATGCAACGAAGGAAAGTGCGACCTCTTTGATAAGAGCGGTCAGCGAAACAAGCCCACCGGCAAGGAAGATAACCGATGCAAGAACACGTATGTCGGGCCGCCGGTCTGCCATTTTGCCGCCAAGCCAGTAGCCGGTGCTAAGGCTCGCCAATATCACACCGATCAGAGAAGTCCACACATATGTCGATGTCCCGATGAACGGCGACAGTATCCTCGAGCCGATGATCTCAAAGATCATAACAAAGGCACCGCATACAAAGACGACGATCTCAAGCGAGATGGAGCGAACGCGGGTAAGAGTTGGCATTAGGGGATATTTTAACGTATTGAGCGGCGAAGACGTTTGAATCGAACGAGGTTGTTGGCGGCACCACTAGTTCTTTCGAACGGACTTTTCATGACCCACGGTGACGAGCCTCGTGGATTTCTCTCTCTCAGTCGCCAAAGGCGACAAACACTAAAGCCTATCTCTAAAGACGGTGTCATTGTCAACAGATTTCAGGCATGGCTCCGCCATGCCGCCGGTTGGCGGCTGTTTTTGAAAGTTCTTTGACAATTCAGATTTGTTCATTTGTTTGTTTTTGTCTCCCACCGCTCACCGCATAGGTGCCGCCGGAGGCATTCTTATTTTTTGTCTGAATGCGTGGTTCAGACTTGCCGAGTAGAGATCTCGTGGCTCACTCATTCATCTCTTCGGGCAGCTTAAGGACGGGTTCTATGCCCTTCCTTTTGTCCCATGATGTTTGGATCCGCGCCTCCCGATCGTTTGATCGAGAGGGTTGGCTAGCTCCATCAGGGTACGGTCATTTCAGACCCCCAGGCTTTTCGAGCATTGCCAACTGTGCGTTCCACGCCGGTCAAACTCATCCGCGGTGATATTGTCCCGCAGCATTATCGAGAGTTTGACCAGAAGCTTTCTGGCGGTGGCCGTTTTGGCCACTCCTTTTGGTTTCTTCTTCGCCAATCGCTTATAGAAACTCTTTAGTTTCATGTCAGAACGGGCAGCGATTTGAGCAGCTTGTCCGAGCTGAAAGCGAAGTAGCGATGAACCAGCCTTGCTGATCTTTCCGAAGCGTATCTTGCCGGCACTAGAGTCCTCAAGCGAATCGAGCCCGACAAAGTTCGTTACCTGCTTTGGCACTCTGGTAAACCGTGATAAATCACCTATCGTGTGAACCATCGCCAATGCAGTTAGATATCCAACTCCTTTCTGCGTCAGAAGCAGTTCTACTTTAGGATCCGGCTCAGCCTTCTTCCGAAGCCATGTTCCAAGCTCTTCGATCTGCTCATTGAAGTTTTCGAGCAGCCTGAACAAATGCATGCGTTGCATACTGTCGGTCTCATCCATATCGAGAGCCTTGATCACAGTTTGAAACACAGATGTTCTCATTCTTCCTTTTGGCAGTCCTGCATTGTGTGCCAACGATTGAAGTCGGTTATAAACCTGTGTCCTCTGGCGTACCAGCTTCAGTCGCAATCGAAGTATCTCGATAATCTGATTACTTTCTGGTGGACGTCGCCAGATTGCCGGGAACTCATCGCGAAGCAGCAGCTTTAGTATCAACTCCGCATCACGATGATCGTTCTTGTGACGCGATGTAGCTCGTTTTCTTATCAAAACCGGATTCCCGACAAGAAGTTTATGGTTTGTTTCAAAGAGCATGTTCTCGAACCAGATGGCCTTGGCCGAAGCTTCGATGCCAACAATTGCAGGTCCGGGAAGCGAAGCGTAGAACCTACGTATGTCGTCTACGTTATGAGCGAGATCTATTGTTTGCGTCTCACCCGTTTCTGTTTCACACCAAGCAACGGTTTGTTGATGCGGATGAAAATCAACTCCGATGTACAATGTCATTACGGTTTCTCCTGTCAAAGAACAAATCTGTTGTCGTGACATTGATTTTACTTCAATGCCTCGAGAAACCGTCTTTATAACATCAGGGTGCAGGCGAAGCCGGAACCCTAGGAAGCTCGGTATTTCGAAAGCGGTCCCTGAAGGGGAGCCCCCCCCGCCTTCATGTTCGTCCCCTTCAGCCTCTGACGCAGGCTGCCCGCGTTGTTGATTCAAAGGAACATGGCATTTCTTGGGATTAGAGTATAAAAAGGATTTGGACGCGATTTTACGGCAAGCTAAGACCGACCGCCCATTGGTGCGAAAAGTGCCCGTCCTTCAGCATGGTTCCGGAGTCCGGCGATTGTCACATTGGTGAAGACCTGGATCAGTGTCTATCCCGCTTAGGAGAGTTTCCATCGATCGTCCCCGGGCCGCAAAGCGCGTCCAAATTTCAAACGTGCAGGAGGATGTTATGACAAAACGGATTAGGAAGCAATCCAAAGAGGAGAAGCGAGGAAACGTTAAAAGTGTGCTGTCGTTGATCAATCCTAATGCGGCCGGGATAGATGTAGGGGCGAGCGATCATTACGTGGCTGTACCGGCGGATCGGGACGAGCGAGCGGTGAGACGGTTTGGGGCTTTCACGGAAGATCTTCATGCTTTGGCCAAGTGGCTGTTGCAATGCGGGGTAGAGACGGTGGCAATGGAGTCTACCGGGGTTTACTGGATACCGCTGTATCAAATACTGGAAAGCTACGATTTGAAAGTGAAGTTAGTGAATGCCCGACATGTGAAACATGTGCCAGGCCGCAAAAGCGACGTGCAGGACTGTCAATGGCTACAGCAGCTGGAAAGCTTTGGACTCTTGAGCGGTTCTTTTCGTCCCGAGGCAGAGATTTGTATCTTGCGCACCTATATGCGGCAGCGTCAGATGCTCATCCGCGACGCCAGCCGGCATGTGCAGCATATGCAGAAGGCTCTGACCGAGATGAACATCAAACTGCATCAGGTGATCAGCGATATTACCGGGGTGACAGGTTTGGCCATTATCCGCGCTATCCTGGCTGGCGAGCGCGATCGATCGAAACTGACGGCCATGAAGGATAGAAGGATCAAGAGCGATGAAGCGAGAATCGCCAAGTCTCTGGAAGTAGATTACCGAAGCGAACATCTGTTTGCCCTCCGACAAGCACTCGATCTCTACGACTATTATCAGCAGAAGATAGCCGAATGTGACAGCCAAATCCTCGAACAGATGCAAACGCTCTCTACCAGAGCAGATAATCCGCGACCGCCGGCACAAAAGGGCCGACGCAAACAAGCTTCTCGACATAACCCCTTCTCGTTTGACACTGGTGTTGAGCTTTACCGCATTCTCGGCGTCGATCTAACCCGTATTGACGGAATCAACGAGAACACCGTTCAACTAATACTCTCGGAGTTAGGTCTCGATCTGTGTCAGAAATGGCCAACCGAAGTACAGTTCACTTCCTGGCTGGGTCTTTGTCCCAATAATGAAGTCAGCGGCGGCAAAGTGCTCCGTCGAGGCACACGCAAAGTTGTAAACCGTGTCGCCAACGCTCTGCGAATGTGTGCCGAAAGTCTGCTTAATAGCAAAAGCGCTCTCGGAGCCTACGCTCGTCGCATGCGCTCCAAGCATGACTCAAAGATCGCTGTCACCGCCACGGCCCACAAACTCGCACGCCTAATCTATCGAATGCTCAAATACGGCCAGGAATATATAGATACAGGACAAGAACAATATGAAGCTAAGTACAAGCAAAACATCTTGAAATCGCTCAGCCGCAAGGCCAATCAACTAGGCTACCAACTGGTCGCCAACCCGTAGCTAACTATTCTTGTTCCTTAGGAGGGACGGTAATCACCTTGACTGACTACCTAGGGTTCCATTCGCTTCGCTCATTACACCGTAGGCTTTAATGTCCGTCGCCTTTGGCGACTGGGGATGAAAGAACTACCTCGTCCTAGAACCGCTCGAATCGACACCACGCCGCCTACAACCAGGAGGGGAGTCTTAGAGTCCCTCGATTCAGATCTGCTTTTATCCGCTCGATCCGCGTCATCTGCGTTCAAAAGGGCTTTGCGCACGAGACACACAAAAGCACACAAGAAAAAGCGGACCGGAGCCCGCTTTTCAATGCAAATCTGTCAAACGCGAATGCTTTATTACAACACTTTCACGCTACCGCTGTTTTTTTTTCACCGTTGTCGAATGCATATGTCAGCCAGTCGATGCCATTGGGTCCGGGGCGTTCCGCTTTGAGTACCTTAAAGAACTCTTCCTGAAGCAAATTGGTCATTTCACCGCGGCGGCCCGACCCGACCTTGATGTGATCGACCGAACGGATCGGTGTTATCTCGGCCGCGGTTCCGGTAAAGAACACCTCATCGGCTAAATAAAGGGCTGAGCGTTGTATCTGGGTCTCGACGACCTCGATGCCTTGTTCACGAGCGATCTGAATGACGGTGTCGCGTGTGATCCCAGGCAATATCGACGCCCCGAGCGGGGGCGTAAGAAGCCGTCCGCCGTTGACCAGGAAAATGTTTTCGCCCGAGCCTTCGGAAACATAACCACGATCGTCGAGGGCGACGCCTTCGGAAAAGCCTCCGAGAAGAGCCTCCATCTTGATAAGCTGCGAATTCATATAATTCGCACCCGCCTTTGCCATGGCCGGCATTGAATTAGAGGTGATGCGCGTCCAACTCGATACACAGACGTCGATGCCGTTTTCGAGAGCTTCCTCACCGAGGTATTTACCCCACTGCCAGGTTGCAATATAGGTGTCGATCGGAGCCGGGAAGGGGTTGACGCCAAATGATGGGTTTTCCTCGTTAAGACCTCGGATGACCAACGGGCGTATATAGCAATGTTCCAGATCGCTCTGACGGACGAGTTCGATCACGGCTTCGCAAAGCGTCGGGTGATCATACGGCGGGTCCATTCGGTAGATCTTGGCCGAATTCAAAAGCCGCTGCATATGTTCCGGGAGACGAAAGATAGCGGGGCCGCGAGGGGTTTCGTAGGCACGGATGCCTTCGAAAACACTCGAGCCGTAATTGATCGCATGGGTCATGATATGCACCCGGGCGTCGTTCCAATTAATAAACTCGCCGTTTTTCCAAACTTTCGGCGAGATCTTCATAGTCTTAACGTCTTTTGCGGACATAATTATTTGTAGCTGTTCATCACGTCGAATGATACAGCGAATGACCTATAGTTTTCTCGGAAAATGATCAATTTAAGAGTGGGCGATCTGCCCACTTGATTGTAGCCGACGACCGGTCCGTTCGCAATGTCCGCCGGAAACGAACTATAAACACCCGCCCGCCAAAAATAGGCGCACTGGTGCCTCGTTAGAGAATGAAGATCCGCGGAGCCGTATCCTCGACGCGCGAGCTAAACGTTGTCGCGCCCGACACGACGTTAACAACGACGGGCGAATCGCCGCCTCCGTCGAGTGCGGTCGCCATAGTGAAGTCAGCCGTATATACGCCCGGCTCGACAAGCGTAATATTCGAAGCGACCATTGTTTGCCCGTCCATCTCGATCGATACAACCGCTGCAGACTGGGACGTGACACCTGTCAGGTATACACGCATCAAACTGGGAACAAGTTTATTCCCTTTTCGCTGGATCGTCCTGACCGGAAATGGTTCCGTTAACTGCACGGTGTTGGTGACATTAAACACCTTGGCGCGTCCGCCCGGAGCCACTACGCCGTCTTTTCTAAATACGTCGGGGCGTGCCGGTACCAGCGTGACAAACGTCCTCATGATCACACCATTATTATTTATGACCAGCGGATAGATCGAGCCCGCTTCCACCGCGGGAAGGCCAGGCGGAGCGACAAAAACGATGTGATGTGTCGAAACCGATTTTAATCCGCAAGCCGCACCGTTGATCGCCACTGTGACGCCGCTCAATTCGATCGGAAGAGTAAAGGACCTCGAGATAGAACCAACCCCAGTCCGTGTGACGATCGTATTATCCGGGGTGACCGTGTAATCGAGAATGGTCAGCTCACCTGGTGCGATGCCAAAGACCGACGCGGGGGTAATAGGTGTTGGTGTCGGCGTCGGCGAAGGATTTGGTGTCGGCGTCGGTGTTGGTGTTGGTGTCGGGGTTGGCGTTGGTGTCGGAGTTGGGCTTCCGGTCGGCGTCGGCGTCGGTGAAGCGGACAGAGTTATTGGAAGCGCGCTGGCGCCCGTAGCCAACAATATCGTCGCCGGACTTTCGCTCACCGTCGCGGGCTTGAGATAGTAAAAGACCTCTGACAGGCCGTCAAAGTTTCCGAGGCCCAACTCTGTCAGGGAAAGGTTAAAAGCTCCCCGCCGAAGGCTATCGGTCGTAAGAAATTGTGTCGAAGCTAAAACGGAAGTTGGGTCGGGGAACATCGCCAGACGTGTAAACGTCGCCGTCGCGGCCGGAACATTCAGCGGATACGAATATATCTGGGCAGGTCGAATAGTGCTTTGGTTCAATCCATCTGTGACGGTCGTGGCTACGGTACCGTCAGGCTTGATATTCATCCGGGTCGTGAGTACAAGCGTCGACGGCGAGCCGTTTGCATCATTATCCGTAAAGCCCGCGTATCTTTGAATATCGCCAGCGGTGGCAGCCGTATCGGCGTCACTGCGAGCAAGTAACCGACGAAACGTGCTGGTCGTCGTGTCGTATAAATAGGTCGCAAATGATGCGTAATTGACGTTGCCGTTTTCACCGGCAAGATCTGCATACGAATCAAAGACGATATAGCGGCCGTCACGACTCATGCGACGGCCGACATCGAGTATGTTTACAGGGGCTCCCGGCGTTAGGGGCGTCGTAACAGTGACCTGTTTCTTCGTACCTGTAGGCGAACCGGTCGCATCGAGATCCGAATAGAATATTTCCTCGTTACGGCTTGCCAGCGGGTTATTGCCACCCGTCATCCCGACTATCGGATTGTCGCCCGTACTGGCGAAGGCCACGCGCAGTCCACTACCCGAAATAGTAGGATTTTTGTTATAGATCGGGTTTGATATCACGCCACGCGGCGTTTTGGTCACCTGTGATAGTGTCCCGCTCGGCCTAACATAGGTGAAGATCTCGTCATTATCGTCATTCGGAAAAGCATTTCCTACCGACGGAACCAGATCGCGGGTCGAAACAAATGCGATCACGCTGCCGTCATCATTGATACTCGCATCTTGATTATCGTCCGCGATAAACGGGCCGTTCGTTGCAGTTC
>OCZT010006575.1_pt1 | contig 11492 bp, 10 predicted proteins | sample 1539031 | NCBI WGS metagenome assembly OCZT01 (sample SAMEA3539308, study PRJEB22396) | soil metagenome | biome: tundra; feature: field; material: soil | place: USA | collected 2010-05 | depth 0.15 m
TTCAAGTTATTGGCTATGTAAACTGCATTTTCAACCGAGATAGTATTTGTTAAGTATGCATCATCGGAATGTAATTCACAATATTCTAAATCAGTGTGAGCTCCTAAATGAAATAGAAAGTCAGGCTTAAATAAGTTTACATCTTTTTCATAAGCTTTGTACTCCCTGAAGTCTAAATACGATAACCACGCGGCATTTACGTCTATATCTGTACATTTCAGTTCATATTCATTTTTGAATTTTTCATAAAATGCCTGTCCCAACATTCCGCCACAACCGGCCATGTATATTTTTTTCATTAGTGTTAGAGTAGTTTAAATTATCCTGTTAATAAATTTTAATTTGTTTAATTAAGTAATGCCTGCTTAAGTATTTTAAAGCTTATTTGATAATACGCTTTACTATTCTCTTTAATTTTGCTTTTATACTATTCTCCGCATTAATATATACACTAACGTTATCAGAATTATAAAGTAAAGCAACCTCCTTTATTTGCCTTATTTGTTCCTGGCGGTATTTCTGGGTAAGGTTGTCACCATCCTGAACGGTAACTGTGCATATTTTTTCCATGTAAAAAAATAAGAGTTTTTCCTGGCTGATTCTTAAATATAGCTCCCAATCTGAACAGAGATTATATTTTGGATCGTATTTATGTTTCTGATACACATCTTTAGAGATAAAAATATTATCCAGGCCTACAAATGTACCATGCATTAAAAGATTGTTTTTACTGAATTCTCTCCCGGTACATTTATTTATCAGTATACGCCGGGTTTGTGTGAAATAAAAATAATGATCAAAATAAACAACATCAAATGGCAATAAATGATGTTTAGCATTTATAGTGGAAAAAATGTCGTTGTCAAAATAAAAAGCATCTGATGCTAAAAAAGATATAAAATCGCCTGTACAGTATTTTAAACCGATGTTGATCGCATCAGTAACATTTATATCTTTTTCTTTTACCCAAACAATATTTTTATTTCCAGAAGTATATTTTTCAATAATCCTGTGAGACGAGTCACTAGATTTCCCGTCGACGATAATTAATTCTTTATTTTCATAATCCTGATTTAGAAAACTATTAATTGATTTGGCGAGATATTTATCATTATTATAATTGGGGAGAATTACAGATAATTTAATTTCATTCATACTTAGAATATTCTTTTAAAATTGCGCTTACCTTATTTTAACACGTAAATCCAATAAGCGATAAAGGGTGATTAACTGCATTATGATAATCATCAGATAACTTATTTACCCATAAATAGCTCTTATGAAATTTATCTAACCGTAAAGCAGAAATATCTTCAGTATATAATGCACAACAAATATTTACTGTATGCACATCAGTAATCATGTTACCGGTTTTATTAAAAAAACTTTCTTCAACTGAAATGATTTTATCAAAATCACATGTAAGGTTGGTTTCTTCCATTGCTTTTCTTAAGGCCGCTTCTTTAATTTGTTCATTTTTATTTATCCTGCCACCGGGGAACCAGTAAGTTCCTTTAGCAGGCTCATTTTCCCGCAATAATAACAGACATTTTTCATTATGAATGATCAGTACATCAACACATAAAACCGGTAACCATTCAAGAACAAAATTGTACTTATCAGCCGGAATAAACACTGGCGAAAGTCTTTTCTAAAATGGTATCTAAAAGGCGCAGCCTTTCACTGTTAACAAATTGATTGTTCCCGATATAAATCCCATTTTCCTGAACAATTTGGGCATTATTAAAATCAGTATAATTACCATATTTGGCAAAACATGGCTGTATCAATAAATTACCACTGATAATCGGACGGCTTTCAATATTATTCTCTATTAATACTTTTTTAAAAGCATCTTTATCTTCTTTCTTTTTAAATACAAAAGGCAGGCAGAAAGAAGATATCCCTTCATTATCTATAACATACAGCAAGTCTTTAATGGAATTTATGATATTCAAAAATTGTTTGTGATTTTCATTCCTGATAGAAATGTAATTATCAAGATGTTTTAATTGTTCAATTCCTAATACAGCATGAAGCTCTGTATTTCTGAAGTTATAACCATGCGTTACAAATAGAAAATTAAAATCGATATCAGGGTATTTATCTTTATACTTCTGATGTTTTGATGGATGTAGTTCTCTCGCTAATCCATGTGATCTTTTAAGGATAAATAAATCATTCAGTTCATCATTGTCTGTACAAATCACACCACCTTCTACTGTAGTTAAATGATGTCCCCAGTAAAAACTGAATGTACTTGCAACACCAAAATTTCCAACCTTTTTATTTTTAAAAGTAGCTCCATGCGATTCGCAGCAATCTTCCAGGATAAGCAGGTTATAGTCATTAGCTATTTTCTGGATTTTATCAATATTGGCGGGGAAGCCAATAAGATGGGTAATAAGAATGATCCGGGTTCTTGATGTGATTGCTTTTTCTAACTTTTCACAATCGAATGAAAAATCATTTAAGTTTATATCAACAAATACAGGTTTTAATTTTGTTTGAATAACTGAAGTAATATTAGTGGTCCATGTTACGGCCGGAACAATTACCTCTGCACCATCTTCAATATTGTAATATTCTTTCACGGCGTCCATCATTATTAAATCTGCAGAGCTTCCGGAATTTACATAAGTAGAATATGCAATTCCCTGCCACTTACACCACTCCGATTCAAATTGTTTTACTTTTTCGAATTGTGTAAACCTTTCCGTTGTATTTATAAAATCTACCAGATATTCCTTATCCTTTTTTTCCAGAATATTTTCCTGAAGTTTCCACATAATTTTTAAATTTTAAGATTGAGTGTACCTGTTGTAATTTTTTACAAAATCATTGTAAGCATTTTCCAGATCTTCTGAAATATCAGAGCATGATTTCCAACCCAGTTGATTAGCTTTGCTGGTATCCAATAATTTCCTGGGAGTGCCATCTGGTTTCGATGTATCAAACTTAATAAGCCCGGTAAACCCTGAAATTTTTTTAAGCATGGAAGCTATCTCTGCAATTGAATAATCAATTCCCCTTCCAATATTTATTATATCGTTCCCTGAATAATTTTGCATAAAATAAAGACAGGCATCAGCCACGTCATCAGAAGACAATATTTCTCTTTTAGGCGTACCAGTTCCCCATAACTCCACATAAGGCGTTTGGTTACGTTGCGCCTCATAAAATTTTCTAATTAATGCCGCTACCAGGTGAGAGTTTTGCAAATCGTAATTATCATTTAAACCAAAAAGGTTTGTTGGCATAAGACATATATAATCTGTACCATATTGTTTGTTATAAGACGTACAAAGTTCTATACCTGCTATCTTGGCTATTGCATAAGGTTTATTGGATTCTTCAAGATAGCCCGACAGAAGGTATTCTTCTTTGATAGGCTGAACTGAATTTTTTGGATATATACAACTGCTACCGAGGTATAAGAGCTTTTTAACCTTAATATGATGAGCAGCCTTTATTGTATTAAGTATGATCAAAATATTATTATATATAAAATCTGCAGGATAAGTTTTGTTTGCCATGATTCCACCAACTGTACCTGCGGCAAAAAATACATAGTCAGGTTGTTCTGCCGTAAAAAACTCAAGAACATTGTTACCATCCCTTAAATCTACCTCCTTCGATGATCTGAGTACAAGGTTATTATAATTTTCTTTACGCAATTTTCTTACTATTGCAGAACCTACTAATCCATTATGACCTGCTACAAATATTTTTGAATTTTTATTCATTATTTATTTCATTTTTATACCATGAAATAGTTCTTAATAACCCATCTTCAAGACTGATATAGTTAGATTTATTAAATTCTGTTTCTGCACGTGATGTATCTACTTGTACTTCTTTCGGAGCACCCGGAACTGCTTGTAAACTTTCCGGCAAATAAACCGGGACATTAACAATATCGCCTATTGTTTTTGCAAGATTATAGATTGAAGTTTTTGATTTTCCAGCTACGTTATATATGGGTTGTTTTCCAAATAATAATATATTAAACATTATCTCAACCGCATCAGCTACGTAACAATACGTTCTTATAGCCTCACCCTTATCTAACATATTAATCTCACCATTTAATGCTTTTTCTATAAACGCCAATAAAACTCTTTTATCTCCTTTTTTGGAACCCGGTCCATATGTATGAGCCAGGCGGGCTGAAAATGCCTGAATACCTTTTGTTCTATAGGCATTACAAATAGCCTCTCCTGCCCGTTTTCCTTCAATATAACATGCCCGGGGATGTGTAGTATTCGAGATACCAATATCGTCTTCAGTATATTTATCTGCCTTAAGATTACTATACACTTCGCTGCTGCTTATAAATAAAAAATGCCCGTCTTTCTGTAATTTATCAAATAAAATAAATGTAGTTAAAGTATTTAATTTTAAAGTTTTTTCCGGCGATTCCATAAATTTTAAAGGTTGCCCATATCCCGCCGCATGTATTATGTAATCTGCCTGGGGCAAACCATTGGCAAAAGTAATATCAGTAATATCACCTCTTAGATAAGAAGCGCCTTTAAAATCAATTACTCTTTTAAACTGTTCAGAGGGTTCTGACTGGATAACTGCTACTACTTTTATTCCGCCTATCTTAAGAGAAATTACTTTTATACAAGCTAAAAAATATATACCAATTAAACCGGATGCACCAGTGATTAAAATTACTTTTTCAGCAAGTACAGAACAATTAATATTGTTAGTTATTGCCAGGGCATCTTCTTCAATAATATTATTCAATGTAGAGCTATTTAAAAGGGACCGCGGAATTTTTTATATCCTTCTGTCATAGAGGATTCATCCGGGAGTTTTATATTATTATTTTTACCTTTTACCAGGTCAGCAACTTTTTGCGTTAGCGAATGCATATTAGGATAAAATAATTCCTCTAATTCTTTAGAAGTTGGACAAGGCGATGGTTGCATTCCAACAGTAACCACCGGCGCTTTTAAAATACCAGGGTCATATTCACAAATAATTCTTGGTATTTCTGCACAAACCCCAAAGGCCTGCCAGCTAGTATCAGCTATTAATAATTTGCCTGTTTTTGTTACACTATCAATTATCAGTTGTTTATTAAAATGTGAAATTGAATGTAAGTCTATAATTTCACAATCAATTCCTGCTTCAGGCCACAAATATTCCGATACTCTTAAGGATTCTACAACCATAATTGAAGTAGCTACGATAGTAATGTCTTTTCCCTTTTTAATTATTCTTGAATCAAATGGATTTGAAACAGTATCACTTTCTTCCTCATTAATCTTAAAATTAAGATCATACAAAATTCTATGTTCCAATGATATAACCGGCCCCTTGTGATATGATATAGCATAGTTATAAGAAGAAAGCACAGCATCTGAACTTGATGGCATAATTACATGCAAACCGGGTATATGAGCAAATAGTGATTGCAAACTTTGTGAATGTTGAGCGCCTTGCCCCCAGCTGCGGCCGATAATAAGTCTCATTAACATAGGAACTTCAAACATCCCTCCATACATGTATTTATATTTAGCGGCAATATTAATAATTTGACTCATTGCCAGTAAACTAAAATCCGTTCTGATATGTGTTTGTATAGGATAAAGGCCATTCAAGGCTGCTCCTATTGCAACTCCTGTAGTACCTTCTTCTGAAAGAGGAATATCAAATACCCTTTGGTTACCGTATTTTTCTGATAGCGACAGGGTGCTTCCAAAAGTTCCTTTATGGTCATCTACGCCTTGGCCCATAATAATTACATTAGGAAAATTTTGTAATGCATCATCCATTGATTTTAATAAGGCTTCCCTATAAGTTAAAGTAGACGTTTTATTTATTGTGTTTGTATCTATATTTTCTGTCAGCATACTAAATGTCATTTAAAAGTTCGGAATAATCCGGGTAAGGGCTTTTTTCAGCAAAATCCACGGCTTCTTCTATTTCAATATTTATTGCATTAGTAAATTTTTTAATCATTTCCACATCTGTTAGCAAAGTATCTACATCCCGCCATCTTTGATAATCCTCTTTTGATCTGTATTGTACATTATGATCATCTCCTATGCCAACATGTTCTTTATAACGATATGTATCGCATTCAATAAAATATGGTTTTTGAGAATCTCTTACCCCTTCTACAACTTCCTTCATAATTTCATTAATTTTAATAAAATCATGTCCTTCTTTTATATGCAAAGATTTAATGTTATAAGACTTTGCATGTTCATGAATTATATAGCTGTGGCGATGTTCAATTTTAGAATGAATTGCCAAGCCGTTATTTTCGCAAATAAATATTACGGGTAATTGAAAAACCGAAGCAAAATTTAATGATTCATGATAAGATCCTTCTTCTGTAGCACCATCGCCAAAGGAAGTAACAATTACCTGCCCCTTGTTTAATAATTTTGAAGCCATTGCAGAACCTACACCATGAGAAATGGTACTTGCTACAATTGCAGATGAACCCATTAATCCCACCTCTTTAGCAGCAAGATGCATTGACCCAGCTTTTCCTTTACCACAACCGGTATATTTCCCATATAACTCTGCAAACATTTGTTTCAGGTTTCCTCCTTTTGCCAGATAGTATGCATGGCTTCGATAAGAAGAATATAAAAGATCTGACACTTGTAAATTGTTGCAAACACCTACAGCTATTGCTTCCTGCCCTATTGAAAGATGAACAGGGCTTTGAATTTTATCTGAGGGATATAGATCAATAATTTTTTCTTCTACAAGTCTTATACGTAATGATTGATAAAACAGCTTTTCATATAGATTATTCATTAATTAAATTTTTTGAAGTTGAGTTATCTAAATTCCATTCACAAACTTCCAGCACACACGTAAAATCATTTGCAGCTTTTCCATAGGGAGCCATATAGGATCCAGTGTCTATAAGAGAAAATTTTATAACATTTTCATGAACATCAATATTTCTTATATTTCTTTGGTGAGCATAGATACTAACAGCGTAAGTATCCGGCAGTAAAAAAAATTTCCGAATTTTTGTTCTTGTGATGTAGGTTCCACTTTTAAAATTTAAACTGCTACCTGAGAAACTGTCAGTAAGGCTTGTAAAAAAAACATTAACTCCACTCGAATTTTTAAAACAAAGACTTATTTCAATGTTATTAACTTCTTTAAAAACCATAAAGCTCGTTTGAATATAAAAATCTTCATCGTGTTGAATTAGGGGCAGATCGATACCCGTTTCATTTACAACGGCCACAGATTGAAAGGATACATCAAGATTCTCATTTAACGGTAACACAGCTTTATTTTCTGCAAATGAAAAACTATTAGATAAATAATAATTTATCACGTCATTTGTTCCTCCTTCCATCTTAATTTGACCTTCACCCAATAAGATACATTTACTGCATAGCTGTTTTATTGAAGACATTGTATGACTAACAAATAATACTGTTCTGCCCTCACCTTTACTTACATCACTCATCTTACCCAGGCATTTTTGTTGAAATTCTGCGTCACCTACTGCAAGCACTTCATCAACTATTAAAATTTCTGAATCAAGATGAGCTGCGACAGCAAATGCTAATCTTACATACATCCCTGAAGAATATCGCTTTACCGGTGTATCAATGTATCGTTCTACACCTGAAAAGTCCACTATCTCGTCAAACTTCCGCACTATTTCTTTCTTAGTCATGCCTAAAATAGCGCCATTAAGAAAAATATTTTCCTTTCCGGTTAATTCAGGATGAAAGCCTGTCCCAACTTCTAATAAACTGGCAATTCTACCCTTTCCACTTATTTTACCTGTAGTAGGTGAAGTTACCCGACTAAGTATTTTAAGCAGCGTACTTTTGCCTGCTCCATTTCTTCCTATTATACCCACCGCATCTCCCTGTTGTATTTCAAAATTAATATCTTTAAGGCTCCATACAAATTCGGTGTTTCCTTTAACTATTAGGTTATTTACTTCTCCAATTTTTAAAAACGGATCTTCTTTTCCTCTTAGCTTTGCTATCCATCTTTCCAGATCCTGTGAAATAGTTCCGGTTCCAATTTCTCCTAACTGGTAGGCTTTTGATAGATTTTCAACCTTTATCGCTATTGACATATACCATCCTTATTTGAAAGAGACTTTATAAATTTTTATCTGGTTGAATTATACTGTATCTACAAAATTTTTTTCTACCCTATTAAAAATAATTATTCCAACAATCATTAACCCGAAGGTTACCAATGTGGAATATCCTAATAAAAGCCATGAAAAACTTCCCTTCCCTAAAAAACCATATCTGAATGTTTCAATAAGAGCTGTCATGGGATTGAGTTCTATCAACCATTTATATTTTTGCGGCGCTGCCGATAAAGGAAAAATTACAGTTGTTGCATACATCAGCAACTGAATACCAAATGTGATTAAAAAAGCCAGATCCCGGTATTTAGTTGTCATAGCAGAAATGATCATTCCGGCACCCAAGCCCAATAAAGCCATTAATATTACCACTACGGGAAATAAAGCTATTGCCCAGGTAAGATGAAAAGTTGTTCCTTTAAAAGCATAAAAGATAATTACTATTAAAAACAAAATAAATTGTACGCCAAACCTTACCAGATTACTCAGAACAATACTTAATGGCATTATTAAACGCGGAAAATATACTTTACCAAATATGTTTGCATTGTCTTTAAAAACTGTGGAAGTTTTAGTAAGGCAATCTGCAAAATAGTTCCATGCAGTAATGCCTGCCATATAAAATAATGCCGGAGGTAATCCATCAGTTGAAATTCCTGCTAATTTGCCAAACACAAATGTAAACATGATAGTTGTAAGTAATGGCTGAATAAAAAACCATAACGGACCGAGAATAGTTTGTTTATAAAACGAAACAAAATCCCGGCGAACAAACAATAATAATAGGTCTCGATATTCCCAGGTATCTTTTAGTTTGAGATCAAATAATGAATTTCCCGGATTTATTTCCCAATCAAATTCTGAATGATTTGTCATAAACTGTTAGTACTTTTTAATATTAAAAAGTTTTCCTGTATTTTTCTAAACTGTTTCCATGAAGGAGTTGTATAGCTATTACCTTTATTTTGTTTTTTAGCATTTGCATTATAGGTTTTAAAATCCTGTAATACCTTAACTAAACCACCACAGGCTTTTTTTGTTATTTGAGCGCAATTATAGGAAACGGTTTTTGCCAGCGTTTCTTTAAAAATAATAGGAAAAACTTCCTGATAAAGTATATCTCCCTGGTCGATCTTATTATTAATTTTATGAATAGTAAAACCGGTTTCAGGAGAACCATTGTATAATTGCCATATTATACTCTGCGCATTTTGGTAATCGGGTAATATTTCGCCATGTATATTTATCATGCCCATTGGAAATATAGAAAATACTGATTTGCTTATATAACTGTTACCAAGGCTTATACCGATTTCTGCATTAGCCTTATGAAGTAACCCTCTTGTAATATCGCAATTGATTGAAGGTGTTCGCTCAAATGGTATATGGTGCTGACGGCAAAACTTTTCAAGATCAATAACCGGTAAAAATTTTTCTGCATCTTTATAAAACCATTTGCGCATTCTTATCCCATTTAATGCTCCAACTAATCCTATTCTAAAAATTTTATTTATTTTTTTTTTAAAATAAGGTTTTTTATTTATTGTTTGCCCCTCATTTAAAACTACCATTGCAATTTTAATTGAACTTTCATTAAATAATAATGGAACTGCATAAGCTGTCATTCCATTTACTGAACTGGTTAAAACAAGCACTTTCATGATAGGTAAAAAGGATAATTATTTTTCTGCAGTGAGGGTTTTAGGGAGTTGCTCCTTAAAAAGTATTTAATATGATTTAAGTTCCAAGTTAATAAAATATGATCCCTTCGTATCAATAATTCCTCTTTTACAGGAGGCTTAAGTTGTTGTACATGGCAGCCTCTTTCGGCAGAATTGCAGGATTGATATCCTGTATCATAAATCATCTTGCGAACCGTTTCATTTATATGAAAATACCTGCCATAAGGATAAGCAAAGTGTTGAATGTTACCACACCTTTGTTTAATGATATCATATGACGATTGTACTTCTTCGCACAATCTATTAACTGATATAGTCGTCAAATCTCTATGGTACATAGTATGCGAGCCAATTTCATGACCATGGGTTAATAGGCTATCAATATCTTTCCAATTTAAAAACTTAATAGGTGGAAGCTCTAACCGTTTTGCGCAGAAATTTTTTATATTAATATAGTTATTATCTTCTATAATACCAGGGCATATAAAAAAGCAAGCTTTAATTCCATAATCTTCTAAAATTTTAGCGCCGAGTACATTATTTTTAAACCCATCATCAATACTGAAACAGATATAAGGCTTATCAATTTCATTTGTCAAAATTTTTGTGATCGCTTCTGAATAATTAATAAAAACATGATTCTCCAGTAAAAATTCAATCAGCTCTCTAAATTTTTTTTCTTCATCTTTAAAAATATGATGAATATAGAGAAATTGGATCCTATTTTTTTTAAATGCCTCATCACCCTTAAATTTTCCAATAATACCAATTGTATCTAAAGCTAATTTTCTTACAGTTCCTCTTACTGTAAAATTTTGCTCTTGGTTTATTGATTGATAGGTATCAAAATATTTATATAGCCTACCAACAGCATTTTTGAGATTTGTTTGATAAGCATTATAACTGAATTTTTCCATTAATAATTTCTGGTCAGGTATATACTTATCCTTATTATGAATAACTTTTGTGATAGCTGTGTTTATTTCTGTTTGGTTATCCGGATTTACAAGAATTCCTAATTTTCCGCCACACAAAGCATCGACTGATCCATCCCTATTGCCAGCGATAACCGGCTTACCATAAAACATTGCTTCAATAAATACAATCCCAAAACCCTCACCGTTGCTTGGCATTACATAAAGATCAGCAAGATTAAAATGGTCGGCTAATTCATTATCGTTAACAAACCCAGCCAATACAACTATTTTTTCAAGCTTGAATTCTTTTATTATTTTATCTAATGCAATTTTTTCTGTTTCATCATATTTGCCTACGATTAAATAACGAAGCTGCGGATTTTCTTTAACTAAGACATTAAGACCTAAAATAACTTTATCGTATCCTTTATACTTTTCCTTAGAGGAAAGCCGCGATAGTGTAAGCAATATAAAATTATCTTCCTGCATTCCGTATCTCTGTAGCAGTAACTTATTCTTACTAATGTTAGTAATTGGGGTAATGTAGGGATCAAGGCAATTGTTTATTACCACAAATTTATTTTCAGGAAGATGATTGTTTTCCAACATTATGCCCTTTGTATAATTGCTAACAGGCAAAATAAGATCGCACCTTCGCAAAATGAAATTTTTCCACGATCCTTTTATTTGCCACACCTCAATACCATGCGCAAAAAGAACCAATTTTGTTTTTGGAGAAAATAATTTTACCCAAAATCCAACACCTAATAAATTAACATGACT
>OCZT010006576.1_pt1 | contig 11491 bp, 11 predicted proteins | sample 1539031 | NCBI WGS metagenome assembly OCZT01 (sample SAMEA3539308, study PRJEB22396) | soil metagenome | biome: tundra; feature: field; material: soil | place: USA | collected 2010-05 | depth 0.15 m
GATATTGGCGTGACTGGAGTTCAGACGTGTGCTCTTCCGATCTATGCGGGCAACTCGGTCCACGCGTGCACGTCGACGTCACCGGCGCGCCGGGCGCTGCGCGCCACCCGCACGATGTTGACTTCGAAGGGCAGGAGTCGTGCCTCGATGGCGCGGCCCACTCCGCCGTATCCGAGGAGCATCACGGTGCGGTCCGCGAGGCTCTCGTGGAACGCGAAGGCCCACTGGCCCCGGTCGGCGGCGCGCACGAAGTCGGGCAGCCCGCGCTGAGAAGCCAGGATGAGCGCCACCGCGAGCTCCGCGGTCGAGGTCTCGTGCACCGAGGCCGCGTTGGCGTACAGGGTTCCGGGGGGCAACAGCGCCGCAACTCCGTCGTAGCCAATAGACTGGCTCTGGACCAAGCGGGTGGTGACACTCGCCAAGTTCGCCAAGCGTGATTTGGCGGCCAGGTAGTCGGGCACCACGACGTCGATGTGATCACGTGGCGCGGGACCCGAAAGGTCCCACATCACTACCTCGACCGGGGGATCGAGGCAGCTGAGCGCCTCGGCGAGGTACACCTCGGGCACGCTGACGACGAGAGGTGAAGACACACCGCGAGCCTACCGAGGCACGGCTGTCCCGTGATGAGGGACGCGAGCGAGAAGAAAAGGTCACGGTGCCCCCGTCTAAACTTTACGACATGACCAGCGACCCCGCACCCCGAAGCACTGACGTCACTCTCGAAAGAGGACCTGCGCCCGCGCGAGCGAAGCTGCCCGCCATTGACGACATGCGGTCCTCGAATCCGGGTCGTGATGTGCAGCGGGTCGGCACGGCTCGATTCCTCGGTGAGGATGTCCTCAAGATCCACGATCCGGTGTGGGCCGTGGTGGGCAATCTGGGCGACAGCCAGTGCTACTTGGGAGTCCAGGAGAAGGTCGCGGCGGTGCAAGCAGCCATGTCGCGTCGCATCGCCAGTGACGACCTCGCAGTACGCCTGATTGCACCAACTTTCACCCTGGGGGTGTCAGACGGCCAGCTGAACGGTACTCCGGGAATGCGGTTCTCTCTCATCGGCCGTGAACTGGTCAATGACGCCGTCTCGGTGCACGTGGCTGCCAATCGGGTGGCCGGTCTGATCGCCGTGGTCGCCTGCGACAAACCGCCCGTCGGTACTGTCGCTGCCCTTCTGGAGCACAATGTTCCCTCGGTGGTCCTGTCGGACGGTTCGATCAAGCCCGGCCATGACCAGACAACCGGTGCGCGCATTGACTTGGTCGATGCCTTTCAGGCGGCGTCGAATCCAGACGACGAAGTTCGTGCTCAGATTACGCTGCACGCCTGCCCCGGCCAAGGCAGCTGCGGGGGAATGTTCACCTACAACACGATGCAATCCTTCATCGGAGTGCTCGGGTTGGAACCGCTGCACATGGTGGCGCCCACCTCCGACGATCCGCGACGGATCGATCAGTTTCCAGAACAACTCGTTGACTGCCTCTTGACCATGGCCGGTCGCGGCATTCGTCCACGCGACATCGTGACGCCCGCGTCCCTACGCAACGCACTGACGGTCGCGATCGCCATGGGAGGCTCGACCAACGTCATGTTGCACAGTGTCGAGATCGCGCGGGCCGCGGGGCTCGACTTGTGGAAGGACGTTCTCAGCCAGGACGAGTTCAACGCTCTTTCGCGCCGTCTCCCGGTCATCGTCAACATGCGGCCGTTTGGTTCCAACTCAATGGTCGACGTCGACGCCGCCGGCGGCCTTGCGACGGTGGTCAATGAACTACTGAGCGCGGGATACCTCGATGGCAATGCCATTTGCTGCACCGGCGAGACCCTCGCCGAGCAGATTGAGCGCCTGGCACCGCCAGCCGCTGATCATCGCGTATTGTACTCAACGTCCCAACCCTTCAAGGGCACCGGCGGGCTGCGTCTCCTGCGGGGAAATCTCGCTCCCGAGGGTGGGGCTATTTTGAAGTTAGCGGGTGTCGAAAGTGGCATCGTGGACGGAGTCTTCACGGGCAACGCTCGGGTATTCAATGGCGAGCGGGCACTGATTTCCGCTCTCGACGAAAGAGCCGAGGACTTTCACGACAACGACATGGTGGTCATTCGATACGAAGGACCCCGTGGTGCTCCGGGTATGCCCGAGATGCTCGACCCCACATCGAAGATCACGACGATATGCCGCCAGCGCGGTATCACTATCGCCCTGATGACCGACGCTCGATTTTCGGGAGGATCCGTGGGGCTCGTCATTGGCCACGTCGCTCCCGAGGCCCTGCTCGGAGGGCCCATTGCCCTGGTACAGGACGGGGACACGATTACTGTCGACGTCAACGAGGACCGAATCGACTGTGTCGAACTCAACGACCCAGAAATCCTCTCTCAGCGCGTCGCGGCGTGGAACGCAACGGTTGACGCCAACGGTGGCCAACATCCCGACGCCACGCCCGTCTCTCATCGAGTGCTCCGGCGAATGCGCGCTACCGCACTCCCGGCGCTGCTGGGCGGCGGCATGACGGACGGCTAGGGAGACTCTCGCTACTCGCAGTGTCGTGGGGGCGACAGCCGCGAAACCATGACGAGCGTCAGTGAGGTCATCCCTCATTCGATCAACCTGCTCGTCGACGAGGCCGAACTGGCCGAGCGCGCCAAGAACGCGCCCTCCTTCACCCCGCGCGACACCACCGGCGAGTTCGATAAGTTCGCCCGGTTGGTCCAGGGAGCGGAGAAGGGCGCGGTCACCTCGCGGTAGACGTGTTGTGCCGGGCCGAGTGGTTGGCTATATTGGAGCCGTGACTTTTCGCGACTCCATTCTCGAGGTAGTAGTAGGCGCCAGGCGCCGGTAGTCACGCATTGTCGTACACCGGAGGCCTCCCAAAATGGGAGGCCTTTTTCTTTATCTAGATTGCAAAGGAACATTGTGCAACTCACCGGAGCGCAAGCCCTCATCAAGAGCCTGGAGATGGAGGGGGTGGAAGTCGTCTTCGGCCTGCCCGGCGGCGCCATCCTCCCGGTCTACGACCCGCTGATCGACTCGAGCATTCGCCACGTACTCGTGCGCCACGAGCAGGGCGCCGGCCACATGGCCGAGGGCTACGCGCTCGCCACCGGTCGTCCCGGTGTGGCGATGGTCACTTCGGGCCCCGGCGCGACCAACATTGTCACGCCCATCGGCAACGCCCACATGGATTCGACGCCCCTCGTGGTCATCACCGGCCAGGTGGCCACCGCCGCCATCGGCACCGACGCGTTCCAGGAGTGCGACATCACCGGCATCACGATGGGCATCACCAAGCACAACTTCCTCGTCAAGAGCGCGCACGAGATCCCGCGCGCCGTGGCGGCGGCGTTTCACATCGCCACCACCGGCCGACCCGGCCCGGTGCTCGTCGACGTTCCCAAGGACATCACCCAGTCGATGATGGAGTGGTGGTACCCCGAGTCGATCGAAGAATTGGACCTGCCGGGTTACCACCCGACGGTGGACTTAGACGCCGATCGGGTCAACCAGGCGATCGAGTTGATCAAGGACGCCGAGCGTCCGGTTCTCTACGTGGGCGGCGGCACACTCAAGTCCCACGCCTCGCCACAACTACTGGCCTTCGCCGAGCGCACGGGCATGCCGGTCGTCACCACGCTGATGGCGCGCGGCGCATTCCCCGATTCGCACCCCCAGCACCTAGGCATGCCGGGTATGCACGGCATGTACTCGGCGGTGATCGCGATTCAAAAATCAGACCTGCTTATCTCCCTGGGTGCGCGCTTCGACGACCGCGTGACGGGCAAGATCCCGGCCTTCGCGCCCAACGCCAGGGTCATCCACGTCGACATCGACAAGGCCGAGTTCAACAAGGTCCGCCGCGCCGACGTCGCGATTCGTTCCAACGTGGCCGCCGTCCTCGAAGCCTGGGACGCTGAACGCGCGATGCCCCAGAACCTCGACGTGTGGTGGAAGGAGATCGACGCGTGGCGTGATGCCTACCCCCTGGTCTACGACGAGCCCAATGACGACGGTCTGCTGCGTCCGCAGTTCGTGGTGGAGTCCATTGCCAAGGCCGCGGCTCCGGGCACCATTGTGGCGTCGGGCGTCGGCCAGCACCAGATGTGGGCGTCGCAGTTCTGGAAGTTCGAAGAGCCGGGCACCTGGGTCAACTCGGGGGGAGCGGGGACCATGGGATTTGGCGTGCCCGCCGCTATCGGCGCCAAGGCCGGTCGTCCGGACCGCGTCGTCTGGTGCATTGACGGCGACGGCTGTTTCCAGATGACCGCTCAGGAACTGGTGACCGCACGCGCCGAGGGCATTCCCATCAAGGTCGCGATTTTGAATAACGCGTACCTCGGCATGGTGCGCCAGTGGCAAGAGATGTTCTACGACGAGCGCTACTCCGAGGTCTACCTCTCGCCCGACCTGCCCGACTACGTCAAGTGGGCCGAAGCAATGGGCTGCGTGGGACTGCGCGCGACGAACATCGCCGAGATGCACATCGCCATCGCGACCGCCAACAGCATCAACGACGTGCCGGTCGTGATCGACTTTCGCACCGACTCGTCGGAGAAGGTCTTCCCGATGGTCGCCGCCGGCGCCAGCAACGACGACATCATGGTCCACCCCCGGCAGAGAGAGTCCCAGTGAATACCCCCGAACCCTTCCTTGGCGTCACCAGCCACACCCCGGTGCGTCACCACATCTTGTCGGTGATGGTCGAGAACAAGGCGGGGGTGCTAGCCCGCGTCGCGGGTCTCTTCGCTCGCCGCGGCTTCAATATCTACTCCCTGGCGGTCGCCCCGGCCGAGACGAAGGCCCGCTTCTCGCGCATCACCATCGTCGTGGACGCCGAATCGGCGCCGCTGGAGCAGATCGTCGAGCAGCTGGACAAGTTGGTCAACGTGGTGGCGATCTCGGACATCGCGCCCAAGGATGCCCTCGAGCGTGAACTACTGTTGGCAACCATCAAGACCAATGTAGACAGCCGCACGTCGCTGCTCGACGTGGTGGGCAACTCCGGAGCCGCTATCGTCGACGTGGATGCCGGATCGGTGACGCTCATGCTGGCGGGCACCCCCGCCGCCTGTGACGAACTCGAGCGCGAACTCGAGAATTACACGACGCTCGAGTTGCACCGGACCGGTCGCGTCGCACTCCCTAGACTTGGCAAGGCGGCGTTGACCGCCATCCCCGACTGAACAGAAGGACACTTCAATGACCACGATGTACTACGAAGCCGACGCGCAGCCTGAACTCCTCCAGGGCAAGAAGATCGCTGTCCTCGGCTACGGCTCCCAGGGCCACGCCCACGCGCTGAACCTCAAGGACAGCGGCTACGACGTGCGCGTCGGACTGCGCCCCGAGTCCTCGTCGGTGATCAAGGCCGAGGACGCCGGACTCCGCGTGCTCTCCATCGCCGACGCCTGCGCCGAAGCTGACGTGATCATGGTGCTGGTGCCCGACACCGAGCAGAAGCGCACCTACGACGAGTCGATTGCCCCGCACCTGTCCGCGGGCAAGTGCCTGTTGTTCGCACACGGCTTCAACATCCGCTTTGACTTGATCAAGCCACCAGCCGACGTTGACGTCGCCATGGTCGCTCCCAAGGGACCCGGGCACCTCGTGCGTCGCACCTACCTCGAGGGCGGCGGCGTGCCGGCCCTGATCGCGGTCGAACAGGACGCCACCGGTAACGCCAAGGGCATCGCACTGGCCTACGCCAACGCCATCGGCGCCACGCGCGCCGGCGTGCTCGAGACGACGTTCACCGAAGAGACCGAGACTGACCTCTTCGGCGAGCAGGCCGTTCTCTGCGGCGGCGTGTCCGCGCTCGTCAAAGCGGGCTACGAGACCCTCGTCGAGGCCGGCTACCAGCCCGAGAGCGCCTACTTCGAGTGCCTGCACGAACTCAAGTTGATCGTCGACCTCATGTACGAAGAGGGCATCACCGGCATGCGCTTCTCCATCTCAGACACCGCCGAATACGGCGACCTCACCCGCGGACCACGCATCATCACCGACTCCGTCAAGGCCGAGATGAAGAAGGTCCTCACCGAGATCCAAGACGGCACCTTCGCCGCTGAGTGGGTCAAGGAGAACGAAATCGGACGCCCGCGCTACCGCGAACTACGCGATTCGGGCAAGAAGCACCCGATCGAGGACATCGGCAAGAAGTTGCGCGCCATGATGCCCTTCGTGTCGGCGGGCAAGCAGAAGGTCTCCGAGACCTCCGGCGGCGACACCGACTGAATTGACTACGCCGCATGGGCGTCGGCGATGATGCGGCGCACCAGCCCCGGGAACACCAGTCCGTGGAACGGGGCGACGAGGTACAAGTAGACGCGACCCAGTAGTTCCCGTGGCTTGAACCTCGCGCATTGCGTGAGGCGAGTGCCACGGGAACTTGTCGTGACACGCCATTCGAGGCACGCTTCGCCGGGCGGGCGCATATGGCCCTCCTTGATGAGTCGCAGGACGAGGCGACCGCTCACGTAGCCGACCACCCTGGTGTCCAGAATGCGGCTAATAATTGCCCGTTGACGCTCATGTGCGCGGCGAACTGGGGAAACGTCAATTACCGCCCGCGGGTAGTGGCCTAGGTTGGGGACCTAGTCACATCTGACGACCAAACGGTAGTTCTCGACGCCGACGGCCGGCTTAGGAACGTCCGTGAGTGTTTCTGGAGAAAATCCGACATCACGGCAAACCGACAGCAGGCCATCAACAGTTGGTCCCCACCAGTTGCTGGAGTCTCCCGCCAGTTCAGCTCCTGGGTAGAACTCCCAAGCGCGTAACTGCGGATGACCTGCGATCGCGACGGCGTGGGTTTCGATCCATGCCGTTCCACCCGTGACTTGGCGTAGCCGCCTGAGACAAGACCACGGATCACGTAGGTGATACAGCACACCCAGTAGCAGTACGACATCGAATTGGCCAAGAGAGTGGAGATCCGTGGTCATGAAATCCGCGACGATGGCTTCCACGGAACTTCCAAGCGCCGCGTGAGCAGCATCGAACGCCCGCTTACCCGGTAGCGCGTCTGGCTGCCACAGACCCGGAACGGTCTCGAAATCTCCCGGCTGCTCGCCTCGCTCTAGGCATGAGCGGTAGTAAGCCTGTTGCCTAGGAAGATCCATCATCCAGACGTAGTGGTCGAGCGCCACCACTCGTTTCGCGCCCAGGCGCTCAGCCGCAAAGGAGAAGTAGCCGTCCCACGCCCCAATATCGAGCACCGTCTTGTTGTTGAGGTCAGGCAAACCGAGAGAAGCTAGCTCGTGTTCCAGGACCTTCACGGACTTCTGACCAGGCTTGATGACGCCGTTACCGATATCAATTGAATGCCACCAAAAGGTGTCTGACATGATGCCACGATAAACCGTCATCGGCGCAAGTTGCGGATGCGCCAAGCGCGCCAGCCACCCGACGAGGCCACTACCCGCCCGCGAGGCCGACGATTCCCGACCCCGGCAGTTCGCTGAGCAGGACGCGTTCACCGTCGTACGTCACTCCTCCCTCCACGGGGCTGCGGGTGAGAAGCAGTCCCCCGTCGAGGTCGTGTGGTCGCGAGTTGCCCCCATCGCGCGCGTCAATCACTGAAGCCAGCGCCGCGGCGGCGCCAATCCCGACGTGAGTTTCCGCCATGCAGCCAATGATGATGCCCACGTCGTTCCTTCGTGCCTGACTGGCCAGTTCCAGCGCCTCGCGTAGCCCACCAGTCTTCGCCAGCTTGATATTGATCATGTCGGCCGCGTGACTCTTGATGATCTCGCGCAGATCTCGACGCGTCCACACCGACTCGTCGGCCATGATCGGCGTCTGTGCGTGGCCCGTGACGAAAGCGAGCCCGTCAACGTCGTCACAAAGAACGGGCTGTTCAATCAATTCGACGCCGACACCGGCATCTTCGAGGGTCGCGATGATGTTCACCGCCTGCTGAGGCGACCACCCCTGGTTCGCGTCGACCCGGAGCGCGACGTCGTCGCCCACGGCGCGGCGCACCTCGATGATGGTCATCGCGTCGTCACCACCGGCTCCGGCCTTGATTTTGAGAGTGCTAAATCCCGCGTGCGCGAATTCGATCGCCGTGCGCACGAGACTATCGACGTCCGACTCACTGACTGCGGCCGACAATGTCATGTCCGTGCGCACGTGCGCCACGCCAGCGCCGAGGTAACGAAAGAGCGGAACCCCTTGCTCCTGGGCCGCCAAATCGAAGAGTGCGCAGTCGAGGGCCATCCTGGCCGAGGAATTGCGCACGGCCGCGCGTTCGAGCGCCGCGCTAGCCGCTTCAGGATCATCGCTGGTGAGGCCCCGTACGGCGCCACGGAGTGGTCCCGAGACCGCAGCCGTGACGCTCTCGACGCTCTCGCCGGTGACCCGCCAGCTGGTGGGTGCCTCACCCCAACCGCAGCGGCCGTCACTGTCGCGAACTTCGACCAGCAAGACATCAACCGATACTGCCGTGCGCACCGCGGTGACGAAGGGCCGCTGCAAGGCGATCGTCTGGCGGTGAATCGTCACTCGATCAATGTGCGCCACGCGCCGTCTCCTGCCGAGGATCGCTCTCTCGTGGTCCCATCGTACCGGGGGTGACCTCATCGAATGAGGTCACCAACACTGGCCTTTGCACTAGCACGTGAAACCATCCGCGGTGTCGGGCTTAAAGATTGCCCACGATGTAATTGATGCTGGCGCACAGCGACGCGATGTCTTCGGGGTCGACGCTGGGGAACATGGCGATGCGCAGTTGGTTGCGGCCGAGCTTGCGGTAGGGCTCGGTGTCCACCACGCCGTTCTTTCGCAGGATCTTAGCGACCAGCGCGGCGTCGACGCCCTCGACGAAGTCGATGGTGCCCACGACGTTCGAGCGTTCGGCGACGTTGGCAACGAAGGGTGTCGCGAAGTCCGACGCCTCGGCCCAGGTGTAGAGGATCTCGGCCGACTGGCGCGAGCGTCCGGCCGAGAATTCGAGGCCGCCGTTGTCGTTGAACCACTTGATCTGCGAGGCCAGCAGGTGGATGGTGGCGAGCGCGGGCGTGTTGTAGGTCTGGTTCAGGCGCGAGTTGTCGAGGGCGATCTTGAGGTCGAAGAAGGCCGGTGTCCAGCGGCCCGAGGCCGCCAGGGTCTCGATGCGCTCCACCGCGGCGGGCGAGCACAGGGCGAGCCACAGACCGCCGTCGGAGGCGAAGGACTTCTGGGGCGCGAAGTAGTAGCAGTCGAACTGGCGGGGATCGACGAAGAGTCCGCCGGCGCCCGACGTGGCGTCGACGGCGACGAGACCGCGGGCGCCCGCGGGCCGTTCGATCTGCATCATCACGCCGGTCGACGTCTCGTTGTGGGTCAACGCGTAGAGGTCGACGCCCTCGGTGGCGACGGCGCGCGGGTGAGTACCGGTGTCGGACTTGATGATGTCGGGGTCCGAGAGGTGCGGCGCCTCCTTGACCGCACTGGCGAACTTCGAGGAGAACTCGCCAAAACTCAGGTGCTGGGAGTGCTCGGCGACCAGGTGGAAGGTGGCGGCGTCCCAGAAGCAGGTGGTACCGCCATTGCCGAGTAGCACTTCGTACCCCTCGGGCAGGTTGAACAGGGCCGAGAGACCGTCGCGCACTTCGCCCACCTTGTTGCGCACGGTCGCCTGGCGGTGCGAGGTGCCCAGGTAGGACGAACCGGTGTCCACGAGGGCGCTGAGTTGCTCGGCGCGCACCTTGGAGGGACCGGCGCCGAAGCGTCCGTCGCGGGGCAAAAGGTCAGCGGGAATCTGGAGGGACTCGGGTGTGGTCATAGACTTAACTCTAGAGAATGAAACGGAGTAGTCGATGAGTTCGAGAGTAAGTGACCTTCTTGGAGGCCTCGCACCCTCGGCCACTCTGGCGGTGGACGCCAAGGCCAAGGCCCTCAAGGCGGCCGGCGAACCGGTCATTGGCTACGGGGCGGGCGAGCCCGACTTTCCGACTCCCGCGCACATCGTCGAGGCCGCCGCGCGGGCCTGTTACGACCCCCAGAACCACAAGTACACCCCCACCGCGGGTCTCCAGGAACTCCGCGAAGCCATCGTGATGAAGACCAAGCGCGACACCGGCTTGGCGATTGCGCCCAGCCAGGTCCTGGTCACCAACGGCGGCAAGCACGCCGTGGCGACAACGTTCATGACCTTGCTCAACCCCGGCGATGAGGTGTTGATTCCCGCACCGTACTGGACGACGTACCCCGAAGCGGTGTACTTGGCTGGCGGCGTCGCCGTGCCGGTGATGACCAGTGAAGCCAACGGCTTTCGCGTCACCGTCGAGGACCTCGAGCGCGCTCGTACGCCCAAGACCAAGATGCTGGTGTTCGTGTCGCCCTCGAACCCTACGGGCGCCGTGGTGCACCCCGACGACGTGGCCGCCATCGGCCGCTGGGCCGCGGAGAACGACGTCTGGGTAATGGCTGACGAGATCTACGAGCACCTGGTCTACGGCGACGCGCGCAACGTGTCGCTGCCCGTGGTGGCACCCGAACTGGGCGATCGATGGGTGGTGGTCAACGGAGTGGCCAAGACCTACGCCATGACCGGTTGGCGCATTGGCTGGATGATCGGTGCGAGCGACGTGATGAACGCCGCCGTCAACTACCAAAGCCAGACGACGTCGAATATCTCGAACATCTCTCAGCGTGCCGCTATCGCCGCGTTGGTGGGCGACTTGGCGGCCGTGGGAGAGATGCGCACGGCCTTCGACCGCCGCCGCCAGACCATGACCGCGATGCTCAACGCGATTGACGGCGTCACCTGCGCCGAACCCGAAGGCGCCTTCTACTGCTACCCCAACGTCGCGGGCCTGTTGGATCGTGAACTCGGCGGACGCGTCGCCTCGTCGTCGTCGGAACTGGCGGCTTCGCTGCTCGAGACGATCAAGATCGCGGTGGTACCGGGCGAGGCCTTCGGCACGCCGGGTTACTTCCGTCTCAGCTACGCCCTGGGCGACGCTGACCTCGTCGAAGGTCTCGAGCGTTTCTCCGCGCTCGTGGCAGCCGGCTGAGAACCCCTTAGGCTCTACCCAGAAAAACGAAAGGACCCCCCAGTGGCCCGTGTCTTAGTTACCGAAGAAATCGCCGCGTCCGGCCTCCAGGAGCTGCGCAATGCCGGCCACGAGGTCGACGTGCAATTGGGCCTGTCACCGGCCCAACTGATTGACGCGGTCAAGGGCGCTCACGCGCTAATTATTCGTTCGGCCACCCAGGTCGACGCCGCCACGTTAGAGGCCGCCACCGACATGGTCGTGGTCGGCCGTGCGGGCATCGGGCTCGACAACGTCGACGTCACCAAGGCCACCGAACACGGTGTCATGGTCGTGAACGCTCCGGTCTCGAACATTCTCTCGGCCGCCGAGCAGACCATCGCGTTGTTGCTGGCTCAGGCGCGCAACATCCCCCAGGCGCACAGTGCGCTCAAGAACGGCAAGTGGGAGCGCTCGAAGTGGGAGGGCGTCGAGTTGCACGGCAAGACACTGGGCATCCTCGGTCTCGGCAAGATCGGGG
>OCZT010006577.1_pt1 | contig 11491 bp, 11 predicted proteins | sample 1539031 | NCBI WGS metagenome assembly OCZT01 (sample SAMEA3539308, study PRJEB22396) | soil metagenome | biome: tundra; feature: field; material: soil | place: USA | collected 2010-05 | depth 0.15 m
GCCAGCGTCACTGATGTATTTTTGCTGCCGATGCATTTTTACTCCGGCGTTGACAGGTAGTAAAGTTCTGGTCCGCAACTCAATGCACACAATATGGCAGGAACCGTCGATTTCAAATACGGCACCTTAATCCGGACAGGTCCACGCCTACAGGCGGGCGGAAAGTGGGACGCCGAGTTGAATGAAGATGTCCGCAACGGCCACAACAATGCTGACTTGACCATTTCAATTCGTATTCATTTTCAGAAAATCGATCCAGCAAATCGTAGAGCAGGACAATATCCTGACACAGACAACAAACCACGACGCATACAGCGCTGGGCCCCAGGAGAGTTCGAGCTGTTCAAGCGAAGATTGCTGGGGAGAGCACAGCGGTTTTGGAATGAAGTGTACTGGCTGAAAACACCAGCCACGTACAAAGAGCTCGACTGGCCGGATGCGATTGCGACACATAGGTGTAATTTATTTTGTCGACTTGAATTAGGCGATGCACAGTCGAGGGATGCCCATTACACAATTGCTGTCGTCCGTGTTCAAAACGATGAGCAATTCCGCTCCCACAGCCGTCTTTATAGCCAACACGATATCGAAAGCGAAAGCCTAATCCCACAGTCAACGACAAAGTTTTAGACGCATTTTCACGAGGTCGGCCATTTGCTGGGCTTGGGACACGTCGACCAGCGGGACCTCAACGCGGCTAATCTCAACGCTTCCAGTGCTTATGGCGTAACCAAATCCGAGCAGGAAGACGTGATGGGAATGGGCTCAATACGCCATCCCTGGCATGCCCAACCTTGGCAAGAGGCAGCGGCCACATTTACAGGGACTAAAAAAGAGGACTGGATCGTATCGATGCATCATATCGCCCCGATTTTACTCCCGGCGCACCATCGCCAAAGATGATTGCAGAATTCGATCTAAGATCATCGGCTGGGTCGCGCTACTGAACCAATGGCCAACCCGAATGTCCAAGATTACCCGGTGGTCTCAACTGGTCGACGCAACACTTTAGCTTAGAAGGAAAAGATAGAGTATAAGACGATGGGTCACGTTCTCAGGACCATTGCCACCGGCGCTGGCGTGCCGGTTCACCACCGGCGAACTGGCGGTCCTGCGTGTCGTCGCTGACGCGGTGCGTGAGAACGGAAGCTGCGTGAAGACAATTCCTGAGATTGCAGCTCGCGCTGGCGTGTGTCACACCACCGCACAGAACGCGATCCGTGAGGCTCACGCCAAGGTTTACTAGTAGTGCAAGAGCGCCGCCGCGAAGGCCGTAGGAACGACGCGAACGTGGTGCGGATCATCAACCGCGAATGGCGGGCGTGGATCGTGCGAGGGACTACTGGGTTCAAAAAATAGGCCCCACTGATACTAAAAATAGCTTTCAGTGGAAAATACGCCGAGTAGCCACGGCCACGGATCCCCACCAACCCGCTCGGCGCACGCTGTATGGATGATAACCAAATCGGAGCATACGATGTCTGAACTCACGGCGATTGATAAGGACGGAACACCGCAATTCATCTGGATGCAGGAGCGTGGCGATACGTGCGGGCCCGCCTGCGTGTACATGATCGAGCGTATTCTCCACCAAGCCTCTTTTGCAGGCGGTGAGGAGCGCATCGTGTTTCTAACGTCGCTGCTACCGAACGGCTACAGCGAGGGGCGCGGGACACAAGCCTATACCGCTCTCAGGCAGGTACTTGGGTCGATCGGCATCGCCGCCGCTGCGAGCCACCTGACGAACATGCGGCAGTTCGTTAGCGAAGGTTTTTTTCCATTCATCGCTCGCGTCGGCTGGACGAACGGCGGCGGCCATTTCGTGGTCGCGGTCAAGACGACATCTACCGGCCATCTCGTTTGTCTCGATCCGTGGTATGGGCTCGTGGAACCACCCATCGCCAATCTGCCAGCCTATTCTGTGCAGGCAGATTATCGTCGGCAGCAGTCGCTCCTCAACATGATCGGCGGCACTCTGTCCGGCCACGTTATCTTTCCGAATCGCTAGGCGGCTCGCAGAAAAAAACGGCACGATTCTTTTTTTCCTGCCCGGATTTTGTGAGGCTTCGAGACTGGAAGAAGGCGTAAGCGATCATTGTCATAAGCGCATGACGGTGAAGATCTTGCCAGAATCGACCCCAAAAAATGATCGCGGCTTACTCTTTCTGTTGCTGGTGGGCCTGCTCGCAGACCCAACGCGCCTTCAAACGGATAGGCTTGCCGGCGGCAGCGATGCCCTTCTGGTGATTGACGACACCGCGACGCCGAAGGCGCGCGCCGTATACCCCGGACGGCGGATCGTCAGCCGACCAACAGCGCCAATTTCGCCAGCATCTTCAAGTTGTGCAGGACGGTTTCGCGCGTGACGACGGTTCCCTGGCCCGGCATTTGCGCGACCGCAGCTCCGAAATCAACGACCAGCTGATCGAACTTACGGGTGCCGTCAACGAGTTGCACGAATCGACGGATGGCGTCGTCCTCCAACATTACCGAGTCATGTCGCAGGCTGGTGACCATCGAGCCATGTTCCGCTTGCCTGCGGACCAACCGGCTCGCTTCCGGCAGCTCGCTGACCTCGGCGACGCAGGGCAGCGGGAACAGGTAGACCTCGATATGCCCGCCGCACACCGCATTGAACAAAGCCCGGGTCATCGCTTCGACCTGTTCGGCAGAACAGACGTCCCCCATTTCGACGCGAGCCATCAGGCGCGCGCATGCGGCGCCAAGCAAATCCTCGAAGCTCACGGCCATAGGCCAGCACTGGCCGAGATGCAGCAGTGCCGCCTTGGTCAACGGGTGTTTGCTCGCCAGCGTATCGCCCATCTTGGTCTTAAATTCGGCATTGTCGGCGGTTGCAGGATCGATATCCGTCTCGCTCGGTGCGGCCGAGCTGGCGAGGTAGAAGCGTTTAATGCAGCCCGGCTCGAGGTCCCGATCGAGAGAGATATCGCCGTGACACAGCAGGGTCCGGCGGAAGCCATGGCCGTCGATGAAGTCGTGATATTGGTCCCGCGCCATATAGGCCTTGGCGTTGAACTGCGACAGCAGTCCCCTCATGTTTTCCGCGACCCGATCGAGCGATCGACGCCAGAGCGAGGAGTCACACAGGTATTGCAGCCCATGACGCTCTGCATCGGCCACGACCTGGTGCAAAAGAAATGGCACGGCAACTTCGTCGAGGTCATCATGGAACAGGATGTCGTCGCCCATACCTTCGATGCGCGCCAGCTCTGCACGCAGCACGGCGCCGTGCACTGAGGTCTTCGCGCTCGCCTCGGCTAGAGCCTTGACGACGGCGCGCGCCTGCGCGACGCGCTCCCGCGAATCGGCGATGTCGCGCACGTGGAACAGCATCATGTCGCGGACGAGATCCCGCAGGTGGGAGCCGGGATGGGCGTTGTAGCTGACAAAGGCGACGCCCTGCGGCCTCATATTGTCGTGAAAGATCGCCAGCATTTTCTCGCGCACGTCGGCCGGCACCCAGGAATAGACGCCATGCGCGATGATGTAATCGAACGCGCCATAGTCCGTTGTAACGTCTGTGATGCTGGCATGGCGTAGCGTGATGTTCTTCAGGCCAAGCGCGGCGATGGCGCCCAGTCCGAGCTCGATGCTGCGGCCGCTGAGATCGATGCCGACGAATTCACTGTCGGGGTATTGGACCGCCATCGGGATCACGTTGGCGCCGACGCCACAGCCCAGTTCCAGCACGCGGCAGCGTGAGACAGGGGTCGGGTCCATTCCATAAAACGCCGCCATGGTCGCTAGCCGCGCGGGATGTGACTCCATATAGGCGAAGCCGCGGTACGAAAAGATGTCGTAAGGCGTCGGGTTGGGACTCATGGGTGACACGATTGGGTTTGGCGGGATGTGACGAAAGATGGCGTCCCTTGTGACTGACATTATTCACCGCCCGTGACAACTTTTTCGCGAGCCTGCGCCGGGTGGTGGGACCAAAAAGGAGAAACGCGCCAAGATGCGCTGGCGGATTTCGTCGTCGCGGCCAAGGATCCATCCAACCGCCACTTCTGGTCTTCGCGGTCAGGTCTTGGGAGAAGCGGTCGAGCGCGGTGGCGCCTAGGGGCCCAGCGGCATCCCCCGTGCGAGGCTGTGGCGCGCAGCCCCGAGCCGTCCATCAGCTGCAGATTGTATTCGTCAGACTTGGCCCAGATCGGCCGGTACTCAGTGCTCAGCATATCGACCTTGATCTCCCCGAACACCTTTGAAAGATTGAGAATTGGGCGCCGCAGTTCGGGCCTCTTGTATGCGCTGAGCAATAGATGGCCGGTCCTAATCTGGGTTTCGCCGAAAAACAGCGTCGCGTCATACCCAGCCATTGTCGAGCAGTTCCTGAACGTGGTCGGAAATGTTCGGCATTCCAGTGTGATTCTTGCCGAAGCTTTCGACCCTTTTTTGGATCCATCAGCAATCTTGCCCGGTCGCGTCTGAAATGGACGGCCGTCAGACCGATGTCGCTGCCGGCCTTCTACCGAATATGCAAGGATCAGTGCGCGAGCTCTATGTCGCGATGACCCGGGTTCTTGGTGTGGCGCTGGATGAAGGTTTCGTAGCCGATCTGATTTAGCCTGTCGGTCACGGCCCTCAAGGCTGATGTCAGGCATAGTTCCCCCGGGGCTGACGTCTACCCTTCGCTTCCCGGTTGAATCGTCTTCACGATGTCAAGCTCAAGTCTTGACCTTGCGCTTTACCCGTTCCGACGGGTGAAAGCGCGAATCGCAACGATAGGGGTCAGTCGAAGACCAGTTTGGCGACATCCATGTCGTCCAGCCAAGCTGCCCGAAGGAGCCGATCCGGGTCGGTGTCACCTCGCCCGCTGGGATCGCCAATTCGACCTCCCACTCGAGCTGATCACCGATATAGAAGAATACCGCGTCCGCCAGCGGTTCACATAGGTCGCCGGTCGGCAGGAAGCGTTGATACTGCGCCATGTTTTTGGTGTAGAGGCGGATCCGGAACTTGTCCTCGACACTGAATATGCTCGCACCAAGCGACATGTTGACACCAAGCCCGCTGTTCGTCCGACCGAGCCGCGAACGGTCGGACGGATCGAATGTGAGCCAGCTCCCGATGAACTGGTAGATCTCGACGTCGACGTCGAACATTCCGCTGATAAATCCCCTGAGCCTAGAAGCGGACTTGGCCTGGGACGAAATCAATCCGGCAAACGCGAGCTTGGCCGGATCCGGCACCGAATCGAGGTCGCGAAGCGGCGTGCTACCGACTCCAATAAGCGAACCGATATAGGCGATGAAACGATCGTCCTTCGGGCGGTCGTGCTGGGCGATCGGCCGAGCGTCCGCCCAGGCCCGGAAGAACAATTGAATGAAACGATGATTAAACAGATCGAGAAAGCGCGGGAAAGCTTCGTCGCGCATCAGATACCACCCGAGGCTTTCCTCCGTGGTGGTCAGCGGCAGCGCCCCTTGCGGCCCGAGTAAGCCTAAGAATTTCACAAAAATCTTCAGGCGCTGGCCGTCGGGGACCACCCGGCTGAGATTCGAAGCTGGAAAGTCCAGGTAAGGGTCCTGACCCAGCGTCACGTATTCTTCGCGCCGAGCCGCACTGTCGCCGATACGTGGCCGGTCGGGATTGACCCGTTCGAGCCTGCGCATCACCGAGAAGAAATCGAAGCGCCAGGGCTCCTTTTGCATCTCGTCGAGGAGCGTCATAGCGGTCTCTTGGTCCCCATCCGAGTTGGCCAGCGCATGATCTTGCCGCGCTCTGTGGTGCAGATGACGGTTTCGGTGAAATGATTGAGCGCCGAATATTCGGCGAAGAATCGGTCTAGAATGGCTCCGAGCAAGAACGCGCCGCTTCCTTCAAATGCCTTGTCGTCTAGCGTAATCGAGATTTCGATGCCACGACCCGCACCGGTACCGGTGCGCTCGCGAACACGCCGGATCACCGGCCGACTGTCGACGCTGCGGATGCCGCGAATCTTGCGTTCAGTCAGGCTGTCGGCCAAATCGGCGAACATAGACAGCACTTCGCGCAGAGCTGCCGCGTTCTTGCCGCTGCCGCGTTGCACCAGGCCGAGGTGGTTCATGCTCAACATGTTGATGAGCCGCCATGACACCGTTCCGAGATGGGCGGTTTCGCTGCGGGTCCGCAGCTGCGATACCACCGGCTCGCGCGGCGGCGACGGACCAGCGATGCAGGTGACGTCGATCGACACATCGTCGAGCAGCCGGAAATCCGCGCCGCCGTCGCCGACCGGCAGATGTTCGGTCAGGTGCCGGTTCGAGCACAGCGCCCGGACGCTCAATTCGGCCACCGTGCCGTCGCCGTCGGTTGCGCGGGGATCAACGAACGATATGAACATGTCAGTGCCAGTGTAATCCGACGACGAGCCAAACCGCCGCTCCTCGGAGCTGCGTCGCCGCGGCAACCGCCGTACCGTGTAAAACAGATCGTCGTGGGACGCTGCCGTACGGTCCATCGAGGCCGAGTAGAGCGGGCGCACCGGCACCTTGTCCTGTCCGCCGGGGTAATGCGCAAAGACATTGAGAACGCGATGCGGCTCGAAGTCGAGATACCGGCTACGGTCTGGGATCACATGATATTCGTGAAAATTTGATTTGATCGGGATGCGGTCGGTGGTCTTCTCGAACAGATTGATCGCCGGCGCGGCATACAATGCGAACATTCCCGGTTGGACCGCGGCCGCAAGTCTGGTTGTCATCTCGTCGAACGTGAACAGGATGTCGATCGACTTCGCCTTCAGCTTTGGCATCACCTCCGCCAGCCGGGTCAGCCTGAATCCGAGGAACTTGCGCGGGAAGATAAAATATTCGCGCAGGTAATCGAAGCCGCGGAAGATCCGGTTGTCGTTCGGGAATAGCGCCTCGTCCTCGTCCATTCCAATCTGCAGCACACAGTCCTTCGGAACCGGCAGCACCACCGGATCACCGAAGTCGTCGAGGTAGCGAAAATAGACTCCCATGCAATCCGAGATCATCTGCTCGTAGAGCGCGATTGCATCGGATTCCGATCCCAAGAGGTAGACGGGCAGCTCGGTCGTGCGGCATCCAGCGAACCAGCTTACGGGCGTCTTGCGGCTCTCGACATCCGGCATCTCGTCTTCGAGCCGGGCCGCGGTTCGATGCGTCAGCGACAGCCGCAGGCCGGCGAGGACATCATTGTCGACCGAGAGACCGAGTGCCTGCAGCGGGCCCGGCGCGGTGTAATATTCAGCACTCGTGATGTCGAACGGCCAGAGTACCACGCCGCGGCTCATGCGATAGCGGCAGGCAATTTGTCGCCCCCGTTCGCGATAGCTGGCATCGAGATAGGAATCGCGCGGAATCGCATAGCCATCCCGCAGCTTGGCATCCGAATAGGGAGGCAAGACCTTCGCGAGCATCACCGAGGGCGTCGGCGCGAGATAATTCGGTATGAGCTGTTCCAGCAGATTGCTGGTGAACTCCGGAAACTCGTGCTTGAGCTTTAGCTGCACGCGCGCCGCGAGGAAGGCGGCGCCCTCCAAGAGTCCGGCGATCATCGGGTCAGTGCGTTCTGCCACCAGCCCGCCGAGTCGCTCGGCAATCCCCGGATACTCCTCGGCGAATTCCCGAGCTTGCTCTTGTAGCAACAGGAGTTCTCGATTGTAGAGATCGAGAAATTCCCGGTCCATGTCCTAGAGCCTATTGATCTGAATGGCGTTTCCGTCGACGTCGACATCGGCGACGAATTCAACCGGAATGTTGACAGGCTCGCAACGCAATTCGGCCTGCACCACAAAACGGACCTTTAGCTCGGTCTTGTCGACTGCTACATCTCGGGCTGCATGAATCGAATCGGGTGTAAGCCGGGGCTCGAAATGCTTCAGCGCGGTTTCGATTTCATCCTTGACGTCATCGACCGAGGTCTCGTCGATTGTGCGATGGGCAAAGTCGGGCAGGCCGAAATTCAGCACCGATTTTCGTACGCAGTCGAAATCGCTTAGATCGTCGCTGGACTCCAGCGCAACTGTATTCATCAGCGCTTCGAGATCGTGTGCAACCTCACGACGCAACGACCGCTCCGTGATAGGCAAACGGCCAGCGGTGCGGCGGCCGGAGATAACTCGCTCGCCGGCTTCGTCCCGCTGATCGATCTTGGTGGTGGCGTCACGCGCCGCATTGGCGCTGCGAAACGCATACATCAGGGGAGGGCTGAGCCGGTCCTTACGGTTGACATTGGCCATTGCTGAAATCCGTGAGCGGGCGAGTCGCCCGCTCGCTATGAAGTTCAATATATCAGCACCTGACCCGTATACGGTGGCCCAATCGGGCAACCGACCAATGCAATCGAGCGCTGGGGGACCGGGCGGAAAATCGAATGCGAGGGCGACCCCACCCAGGCCACCGTCGCATGCGCCGAACTTGCCGATGCAACCTTCACTCGGACGCCTTGGCGATGTCCCACGTGAAGTCGCTGGAAGGCCTGGGCGAACCCTTTTCGTCCTGTGGCGTGTAGGACTGCGTGAACTTGCGGAAGTTAAGGGTGACGTTCTCGGTGATCCGATCCTGGCCGGCGCCGCCACCATTGCTGATGTGGGTGACCATGACCTGTTCCATCTTGATCTTGAGGTACTCGACTGCCGTGCCTCCGGCCTTGCGGACGACCAGCAGGCCCTCGTCGATGTGCTTGCCGTTGGTTAGATGCTTCAAAAGATCGGTCGAGGCCGAGTCGACATAGTGCGTGACGGTGAGATCCTGGATCGCAACCTTGCCGGTGCCTGACCCGGTACCAGAGTGCGCCGATCCGGTCTGGGACGCGCCGAACGACCAGCTCAAAACTTCGATTTCATTAGGATGCTTCGCATCAACCGATTCGCCCTTAATATTCGTCAACTTGAGGAACATGTCGGCTTGAGCCATAACCTATCTCCTGCTGTGAGATTTGAAGTGATCGGCTTGATCGCCCAGTGGTCGAGCCGGCGTTACAAGCATTTCAATTAGCTGGCGGGTGCGGGAAGCCGGGAAACAAGGCTGATCCCGATGTCCATCGCTTCCAATTGGAAATGCGGTCTCAGGTAAAACCGCGCGTCGTAGTAGCCCGGGTTCTCGGGATTCGGAAATACTTCTACTTTGGCTTCGGCGAGCGGTTTGCGGGCCTTCTGCGCCTCGGACGATACCGCCGGATTGGGATCGACATACTCGTTGATCCAGGTCTGCAGCCAATTCACCAGCTCGTCCTTCTCCTTGGTGGCGCCGATTTTGTCGCGCACCATGCATTTCAAGTAATGCGCGAACCGCGAGACCGCAAACATGTAGGGAAGACGTGCCGACAGATTGGAAGAGGCGGTGGCCTCGACGCCCTTCGGCCCGAAGTACTTCTGTGGCCTATATACCGACTGTGCACCGATGAATGCGGCCTTGTCAGTGTTCTTGCGATGAATGATCGGGATCAGGCCTGACTTCGCCAATTCATGCTCGCGGCGGTCGCTGATGGCGATTTCGGTCGGGCATTTCAGGTCAACACCACCGTCATCGGTCGGGAACGTGTGCGTAGGCAAATTAATAACCTCGCCACCGGACTGTACACCGCGAATGCGGACGCACCAGCCCCATTCCTTGAAGGCGCGGTTGACGTTCGCCGCCATCGCGTAGGCGGCATTCATCCAGCCATACTTCTCACCGGTGTGGCCATCGGTATCTTCTTCAAATGCGAATTCCTCGACCGGCTCGGACTTAGCGCCGTAAGGCAGTCGCGCCAGCACGCGCGGCATGCAAAGCCCGACATAACGCGAGTCTTCCTGGTCGCGCAGGCCCTTCCACGCCGCATATTCGGGCGTATCGAAGACTTTGCCGATGTCGCGCGGGTTCATCAGCTCATTCCACGAGTCCATGCCGAGCAGATGTGGATGCGCGGCGGCAAAGAACGGGGCGTGGGCGGAGCTCGCGATCCGGCTGAGGTCGCGTAGCAGCTGCACGTCGGTCGGAGCGTGGCTGAACGAATAGTCGCCGATCAGGCAGCCGAAGGGCTGACCGCCCAACTGACCGAACTCGCTCTCGTAAATCTGCTTGAACAGTGGACTTTGGTCCCATTTAGCATCGGGATAGAGCCTCAAGTTCCGGTACAATTCGTTTTTTGTGACGTTCATGACGCGAATCTTGAGGTTCGCATCTGTTTCTGAGTTGAACACGAGGTAGTTCAGTCCGCGCCAGGCGCTTTCGATCTGTTGAAACTCTGGCGCGTGTAGAATTTCATTCATCTGCGCCGTGAGCTTCTGATCGATGCGGGCGATCATCTCCTCTATGGTGTCGAGGACGTCATCTTTGATGACTGCCTGATCGCGCAGCGCTTCACGGACTAGCGTGGTGATTGCGTTCTCAACCTCGGTCGCCGCACGTTCGGTGCGCGGTTTGAAACTTTGCTTCAGCACAGAGGCGAAATCCTCCGCTTCGCCAACTTGAACCTGTTTTGCGGTTTCGCCTTGAGAGACTTGCTTGGCCATGATGGACCTTGCCCTTATTTTTCGGCGTCGGGTTTGTCGGTCTTGGTCGCGGCGCGATCGCGCAACGCCTCCATTAGCTGTGGGTCGTTGAGCAATTTCTTGAGCTGATCTTCCGCACCGACCTTACCGTCCATGTAGCGAAGCAAATTGGCCAGTTGCTCACGAGCTTCGAGGAGCTTCGCCATTGGTTCCACCTGGCGCGCCACCTGCGCCGGATTGAAGTCCTGCATTTTCTTGAACTTAAGATTCACTGACAGCTGCTCGCCGCCTGCTTCGCCTAGCGTGTTCTTGACCCGCATGGTCACGCCGGGCTCGATGGCGGCCATCCGGTTTTCAAAATTATCCATATCGAAATCAAGGAATTTGCGCTCCTCGAGCTTGGCTTTCTCGACCCCGGGCGCGTTTCCGGAAAGGTCGGCCAGCACCCCCATGACGAACGGGAGTTCTATCAGCTTTTCGGCGTCGTAGGGGTCTTCGTAGGTGATATGAACGCGGGGAGCACGGTTGCGTCGGATGAACTTCTGACCACTGTCTACGGGCATACTGCACCCCCCCAAAAAAACTGTCCGCAACCCAATCAGTTGTGGTGTGCGGCCTCAAGCACAATCAGAAGCTGTTTTTACCTCCGTAATAGCTATGCCGTCAATCGAAGCTCAATTTCAGCCGCCATCGATCGACTTCAGACCATCGGCAGGCAGAAGAGCCTTGAGAACACTTAGGAAATCGCTCTGGGCAAGATCGCGGGCACGATCGATTAAGTACGGAATGGGACTCGACGGCTCGGACGAGCGCAAATAACCGCCCACCCGGTCCAACAGCGCCAGCGCTTGGGCGCGGCTCTGAATCTCAAAAGCGGTGTCGTTCACAGCCGGGTCGGCGACTTGTGCGGGTCCGCCTTCGGCAAATGCTGACAGTCGCTCGATCGGCAGTTGGAAAACTTGTTCACGACCAATATTGAACGCTGCTCGCTCGACTTGGGCCGGAACCAGGGTCCGCAGCACGTCAAGGAAGGATTTTCCAATCAGCGCA
>OCZT010006580.1_pt1 | contig 11489 bp, 12 predicted proteins | sample 1539031 | NCBI WGS metagenome assembly OCZT01 (sample SAMEA3539308, study PRJEB22396) | soil metagenome | biome: tundra; feature: field; material: soil | place: USA | collected 2010-05 | depth 0.15 m
GGGCGCGAAGAAGAGGTGTTCCCCGCGCGCGGCGGACTGCAAGGTTTCGGCCAGCACCGCGGGCTTAAGCCGGAAATTAAGGAAGCCGGCGCCGGCGATTTCGACCTTCTCGCAGCAGTCACCGACCTCGAGCTTCGCGACCACGTCAGTGGCCAATTGGCGCGGGTTCATCTTTCGGGTCTTGGCCAACGACATGAGGGCATTGGTCTGGTAATCACCGAACTTCCGATCCGGACACGGGCGGACCAGCACCGTGACAATGTCTGCATCTGGCAGCACGGCAAGCACGGCCTGCTGAAGGCGATTTTCTATGAGTTTGTGAGGCAACACGGGCTGGAAAAGTTACTTGGGTTACACAGTTACACGAGTTGCATGGTCACAGTGCTGCATGAGTCGGTGCGAGGTTTCCCATGTAACCATGCAACCCTGCAACCATGTAACCAACCTATTTTTGCCCCTGACTCCGGACGATTTGCAGCATGGCGTCGGCGTCGGGCGCTTGCTCCAGGGCCTGGCGAAATTCGGCTTTGTGAAGGAGCTTGGCGATGTTGGCCAGGGTGTGAAGATGCTTCTGAAACTGACCCTGCGGCACGAGGAAGAGCATGACCAGCTTGACCGGCTGATTGTCCAGGGCATCGAAGTTGACGCCTGCCTTCGAGCGGCCCAGGGCGCCGACCACTTCGCTGATCAGGTCGGTCGAAGCATGGGGGATCCCGATGCCGAAGCCGATCCCGGTGCTCATCGAGGACTCGCGCTTCTTGACCACAGCCGCAATGGCGTCGTGATGCTCGGGGGTGATCTTGCGCGTCGCCACCAGGTTATTGATCAGCTCATCAATCGCTTCCCAGCGGTTGGTCGCCCGCAAGTCAGTGATGATTTGCTCTCTGCTTAGAATATCGCCTAAATCCATAGCTACGGAATCAGTCCGTTAACGCATTTCGCCTGAAGCGCGGGGTGATTTCAAGCTCGAATTAGCGACTTCCATGTCATAAGCCCCTACTCAGGCGATGCAGTGTCTCGCCCGTACACCTCAGCCACCAGCCGAGCGCCGTCAGCACCCCCACCTTCGAAACCAGCAGCGGAATGCCCACCAACAATACAGCCACATTGCCCAAAAAGATAATCACGGCGGAAAAGAGGTAACCCTGGTCGCTGATATCCGTTTGGCTGTACTTGAGGATGTGCCAGTTGAGCGTCACGTGGAAAGCGTATGACGCCCCGAGCAGCAGGTGAAACCAGACAAGGTAATGCCGCCAATTCCACAGCCATTGGCCGACCAGGAACACAAGCACCACCAGGATCGCATAGAGCGGAAAAAAGTAAGGGGCCAGCGAAATGGCGAAGTTGCTCTTGTTCACGACTACGTGGCCGCCCTTGGCGGACGCTTTGAACCGTTTGACCTTGCCGCCCAGCAGCCAGGTCCAAAGGACGTGGGTCAGTTCGTGCCCAAAGACATACACCAACATCGGTTTCGGGAGCAGCAGGTAGATGGTCACCCAGCAGGCGGCGCCGGACAGGAACGCCACCCAGATCGTGTCCGCATCCCCGGTCTCACGCAGGACCATCCAGAGCGCGGCCCCAGCGCCGATGCATACCGGCAGCAACAGGATCGCGATGATGGTCTTGCACCATTTAGGCACGCCCAAAGTCTAACCACAGATGAACGCCGATGAATACAGATAAGAAGAAACGGACCGCGAGCCGTCTCCGACTCGCAGCCGCCGCCAATGCCACCGGACGCTCAAGTTAATCCCCACGTGCCTGTGCCTTTAGAAACGCTGCGAGCCGGGGACGGCTCGCGGCCCGTTCCCTTTGGATAGGTATAACTTTGCGCTTTGCTCCGGACCCGCCGCTCTTAACATTCGAGGCATGACCGGGAACGAAGTCCTGCAGGTTTTTCGGGAGAGCGGCGCGCTGTTGGAAGGCCACTTTGTGCTCCGCAGCGGACTGCACAGCCGCCAGTACTTTCAATGCGCGCTGGCCTTGCAGCGGATGCCAGTCGTCGAGAAGCTCGGTGCGGAACTGGCGGGGAAAGTCCGTTCGTTGGGAGCGGTGACGGTTGTCTCTCCCGCTATGGGAGGCCTGGTGCTCGGCCAGGAAGTCGCCCGGCAACTGGGTCTCCGGTTTATCTTTGTGGAGAAAGAGGGAGGCAAACTGGCGTTGCGGCGCGGGTTCAAGATCGCCGCCGGCGAGACCATACTGGTCGTCGAGGACGTGGTCACCAAGGGGGGGCGCGTTCAGGAGACCCTGGACATCGTCCGTGAACACGGGGGCCAGGTCGTCGGCATCGCCATGGCCGTGGACCGCTCGGGTGGCGCGGTCCAGTTCGGCGTGCCGACGTTCAGTTTGATTTCCTTGCAGGTGGAGACCTTCGAGCCGAAACAACTCCCCCCGGATCTGGCGGCCATTCCTGCCGTCAAACCGGGAAGCCGGTAGAAGTTCTTGTCAGGAACGTAATAACGTGCTATCATAGGGTGGTTCTGACGAGCATGACGCCACTACGGAGCCCCCTCCAACTCCGTGGTTTCTGCGAAGTCTCCCCGATTTCGCTCCCTCCCTGGCGTGCCCCGCCAGGACCATACCTGGTAGCCAAGTGGGATTTTCACGCAACCTGAGTGAAAATCATGCTAAACGCGGAAGCAGGGCTGCGCGAAATCCCCCATTTTAGGCCAGAATAAGGGTTGGCATTCGCCATGCTAAATAGAACTCGTCGCGCGTCCGGTAGCGCAGTCACGCGACGAACATGCGGCGCAACTGATTAGTAGGTTCAGGCGAACATGAGAACACTTTTGCGAAACACAGCAACCGGCCTTTTCTTTCAAGGTCCAGACAAGTGGACTAGCGACCCTGTGGAAGCCCTTGATTTCAAGATGATCGACCGGGCACTCAATTTTGTTGAGACATGGAGCCTCAGGGACATGGAGTTGGCGTTTGCCTTTAAGAATCGCCGCCAGGTCACGGCCGTGCCGCTTGAGAAGATGGCCCTCAGGTATTCTGAGAGATAGGAAAGCCGGCCTCGCGTCTCTGCGCGGGGGTCCCCCTCGACCGCAAACGCTGCTGGCAGTAGCGCCGCCGCTCTGTCAGAGTCCTCCCGCATGAACTATCCGCCGGGCGCCCATGAGCGCGGCTTTACCCTGATCGAGTTGCTGGTGGTCATCGCCATCATCGCGATTCTGGCCAGCCTGCTGCTGCCGGCGCTGTCGCGGGCCAAAATGAGCGCCCAGGCAACGGCCTGCGGCAATAACCTCCGACAGTTGTCCCTCGCCTGGCTGATGTATGCCGATGATAACGACGGGTTGCTGGTCAACAATTCCAGCACGGCGGACACGCGGACCTATCGCCTGAGCTGGGTCAACAATATCCAGGACTGGGCCACGAGCGTGGAGAACACGAACCCCGCGTATGTGCTTAGTGGCAAGCTGGCGCCCTACGTGAACAACGACCTTGGGGTCTATAAGTGTCCCGCCGACCGATCCGTGGCGCAAAACGGGCCGCGACTGCGAAGCATCTCCATGAACTCGCTGGTGGGCGACCCGCTCATCAACCCCAACCGGTTCAATCCCACGTGGCTCCAGTTCCTCAAAGAGAGCGACTTCCCCGGCCCGGCCAGCTTCTATGTCTTCATTGAAGAGCATCCCGACACCATTAACGACGGGTATTTCATGAACCGCTGGGACGTGATCAAGTGGGGCAATTTGCCGGCTTCCTGGCACAACCGCGCCGCCAATATGTCCTGGGCGGACGGCCATGTAGAGCGCCATCGCTGGCTGGCCGATACCGTGCGGCCGCCCGTTCAGGGGGGTGTCGGCACCGGCGGCTTCGTGCCCTCGCCCACGACCGACTATCTTTGGCTGCGAGAACGGACCAGCTTCAAGCTGAATTGAGGGGCTATGGCACCGGTGTCCGTTTAGCGGGGCGCGCGGACATTCCTGTCCGCAGCAACGTGTTTCGCGGAGAAGGGCAACAAATCCGAGCGATGTTCGCACTCGGGAGAGGCTGCGGACAGGAATGTCCGCGCGCCGCTAAACACATGCCGGCCCTTTGGGCGCTTACCACTTCTTCGCCGTGCCGTAGCCGCGGACGAAGCCGATGCATTGGCCGACCTCCGGTGTCGAGTTCTCCCAGTGATATTCGTATTCGATGGAAACGTTGCCGGCGAACTTCTGTGCCTTCAGCTCGGTCAAGAGGGCAGGGATGTCGGAGACGCCGGTGCCATACGGCACGTCATGAGCGCCGAGACCCATCTCGTGCAAATCCTTGAGGTGGCTGCTGATAATGCGCCCCTTCAGTATGCGCAGGCAATCCACCGGGTTCAGACCAGAACGGACCCAGTGGCCGGTGTCGGCGCAGGAGCCGATGCGGGCGTCGCGGTCTTTGACGACCGACAGGACATACTCCGGGTCCCACATGCGGTAAGCGGGATTGTTGGCCTGCTTCGGGTGATCGTGAAAGCCCACCTTAATGTCGTATTCCTTAACCAGCTTCTCGATCGTGTCCAAGGCGTCCACCGATTCAGTGGTAATGCCGTAGAGGCCCAGGGTCTTGGCAAACTCGAATATCTTCCGGGCTTCGGCCTCGTCTTTGGGGATCTGGACCACGCCGTAATTGACGGCCGTTACCTTGCAGGCGGCGAGCTTGTCTTTGACCTTCTGGATGGTCTCGGGCGAGGCGTTGTGGTCCCACTTCACATTCGGCTCGTCCTTGCTCAGCTTCTGGCCGGGATAGAACTCGATGACTTTGCCGCCGGCCTGGGCCGTCTTCTCAATGGCTTCAAACACGCTGAAGTGATTGAAGGTATAGGCCTGGCAGCCAATGAAGAACCCGCCGGTCTTGCAGTCAGCGGGGATGGGGTTTGCGGCGCGCGACGAGAAAGTCACGGCCAGCGTGGCGGCCGCGCAACAACAGGAGAGAGTCCGAAGTGGTTTTAGAAACATAGTGGCGTAATTGAACTCTATTTCCCGGCAAAGGCAAAGCCAATTCAACGGCGGGCTAAGCATACGGACGGCGCGGGGGACGGTTGTGTGGCTGGCGACTCAAGCGGGTTGCTCCGGTGTTGCTCCGGTGTTGCTCCGGTGTTGCTCCGGTGTTGCGAGCGTGTTGATCCCTTAGGTATCCCTTAGGTATCCCTTGGGTATCCCTTAGGTATCCCTTGGGTATCCCTTGGGTATCCCTTGGGTATCGCTGATGCTCAAATGGGGATTTCGGCAGCCTTACGGTGTTTCCAGCGAGTCCATGCCGGGTATCGGCTGCACTGGCGTGGCCACTCTTCACACCCTATGAGAGGACCCGGCATGGGTGTACGCGGCGCTTGCGCGCGGGTTGAAACCGACTAGTCTGGCAGTATGAAGTTCAGACTTTCAATTGGGGTAATCCTGCTGCTTCTGGCAGGTTCCGCCGTTCAGTTGTACGGCCAGGCGACCGACGCCGAACGCCAGGAATTCGCAGCCATCAAAGCCCGGGCCGATCAGGGCGATGCCGAGGCCCAACTCGTGGTCGCGGCTCGTTATGGCAATGGCAACGGCGTGGGTCGGGACCCGGCGAAAGCCGCCAAGTATATCCGCAAGGCGGCGGAGCAAGGGTCGCCCCGCGCCCAGTGCCTCCTGGGCTTGCTCTATACCAATGGCGACGGGGTGAAGCCCGATAAGGTTGAGGCCGTCCGCTGGCTGCACCGGGCCGCCATCCAAGGACTGGCGGAAGCCCAATTCGATTTGGGCATGTGCTATGCCAAAGGCGATGGCGTGGGGGAAAATGCCGTCGAGGCCGTGGGGTGGTATCGCAAAGCCGCCGCCCAGGGCCAGGCGGATGCCATCTGCGAGTTGGGCAATTGTTACCTGGAAGGCACCGGCGTGCCCACGGACATTCCCGAAGGAGTGAAGTGGATCCGCAAGGCTGCTGAGCAAGGATTTGCCTCGGCCCAGAACACCCTTGGGCTGTGTTACTCGAAAGGCAAAGGGGTCCCCAAGGATTATGTCGAGGCCTACAAGTGGTTTAATCTCGCGGTGGCCAAAGGCGGCGAACTTGGCGATGACGCCAGGGTCAATTTGGCTATGGCCGAACGGTCGCTGACACCGGAGCAAGTCGCCGAGGGGCAGCGGCTGGCGCGCGAGTTCAAACCCGTCAAGGCCACCGGGGCAGGCGAAGCGCCGGCGCAACCGGGCAAAGTGAATTCCGCTCCCGCAAGCAGCACCGGGCCAGCCGCCGCCGGTGACAACACGGCTTCGACTGGCTCGACAACCGGCTACGTCAATGTGACCGCCGAGGACGGTGCCTGCGACATTTCCGTTGATGGTGCGTTTGTGGGCAATACGCCGGCCCGGGTGAAGCTCGCGGAAGGCTCGCACGTGGTCGAAGTCAAGAAGTCGGGGTTCAAGGATTACCGGAGGGAGATCAAGATCAGCGCCGGGTCTGAATTGACCCTGCGGGCGGTGTTGGAGAAGCAGTAGTCGCCTCCTCCAAGCGCAGGCTCAGCGCAACTGTGTGAGAATATCCATTGCCACGCCCAGTTTCCGTAACTCGGACTGGCTTAAGCTATGCGTGGCATCGGTAGCGGACCAGGAAGGGGTGGAGGTCGAGCACATCGTGCAGGACGCGCAGTCGGATGACGGCACGCTGGATTGGTTAGTCGCGGATCGGCGCGTGCAGGCATATGTGGAACAGGATCAGGGGATGTACGATGCCGTGAATCGCGGTTGGCGGCGGGCAAAGGGCGAAATCCTGGCCTACCTCAATTGCGATGAACAATACCTGCCCGGCAGCCTGAGCGCGGTCGAAGCCTGCTTCCGCCGGTATCCGCAGACCGACGTGCTGTTGGCGGACACCGTCATAGTGGATAAGCAGGGCCAGTTCATCTGCTATCGCAAGTCGCTCGTGCCCTGGAAGAACACCATGTGGGTTTACAACCCGGTTATCAGCAGCTCCATCTTCATCCACCGGCGCGTGCTCGATCAGTATGGCATCTTCTTCGACACGCGTTGGAAGGCTTTAGGGGACAAGATGTGGACCATTGAGATGGTGCGGCGGGGGCTCAAGTTGAAGGTGCTTCGCCGGTTCACGTCTGCTTTTACTGACACCGGCGACAACCTGTGCCTGAAGCCCAGCAGCTTGCGCGAGATGGAACTGGTCATGGAGCAGGCCCCTGCCTGGGTCAGGCGACGGAAGTTCCTGCTGCTCCAAACCCATCGGCTGCGGGCGCTGTGCCGGGGCATTTACTGGGAAAGGCCATTCACTTACTGCATCTACACGCAGGCTAAGCCGGACCAGCGGGTTGATTTCCATGTGTCCAAGCCGACGTCAATTTGGTGGGGACGCCACCGACGTGGGGGAGAAGCTCCCGCCATAATCAGTTGAGCTACGCTGCCCGGTGAAGGCGGAATACCGGGAGAAATAATTCTCATTGACTGGTCAGCCGATTCTGCAACAAGAAGTAGTCGCATGTCAGCGAGCGGGTCGTGGACAACTTGGTTCGAGCGCGTGGGAAAGCTTCCCTATCGGGCGTCCATCCTGACAGGAGTGGCGCTGCTGCTCGCCGCCGCCATCCTGGATAGGATAACGGGACCTGAGGTTGCATCAGCCATCTTCTACCTGCCGGCAATCCTTTGGATGGCGTGGAAGGGAAAACGATGGCTGGGGCTGGGCACGGCGCTGGCCGGGGGCCTCATCTGGCTGGTCTTGGTGTTGACCACCCATAAACCCTTCCCCAACCACTTAATTCCCATCTGGAACGCCTTTGTCCGCACCACCTCATTCTGCCTGGTAGCCGGGCTGCTGTCGGAGGTGATGGAGCGCAAACGGTTGGAAGGGCGAGTGCGCCAGGGGCGCGAGGACTTGGCCAAGCAGGCCGCGATTCTCCAATCCATCCTCGACAGCATGGGCGACGGCGTAGTGGTCGCCGATTCGCAGGGCAGGCTGCTGCACATGAATCCAGCGGCCCGGCGCACGCTGCAAATCCCTGCTGGGGACCGCGATGTCGTCGCCTGGCTGGAGTCGCAGGAGAATTACTTGCCGGATGTGGCGGCCGGACAGGCCAACCGCGAGAATCCGCTGTTGCGCGCCGTGCGCGGCGAGGCGGTGGATGAGGCGGAGCTGTTCCTGCCCCAGGCGGACTCTCAGGAAGGCATTTGGCTCTCCGTTACCGGCCGGCCACTGCGGGATGCCGCCGGGCGCACTGTGGGAGGCGTCATCGTGTTCACCGACATTAGCGCCGGCAAGAAGCTCGAACGTCAGATCGCCGAAGCCAGCGACCGTGAGCAGCGCCGCCTCGGCGAGGATTTGCACGACGGCCTGTGCCAGCACCTGGTCAGCACCGCCTTTGCCGCGCGCCGGCTGGTGGGCAAACTCTCCGAACGCTCGCCCGAGGACGCCCAAGACGCGATGCAGATCGCCGAATTGCTGGGCGAATCCATCGCCCAGGCGCGGGCGGTGGCCCGGGGGCTTTATCTGGTGCCTTTGGAAGCCGGCGGGCTGCGCTCGGCGCTTGAGGAATTCCTGATGCAGGTGCAGGCGCGGCATCGCATCTCCTGCCAGTTTGTGGAGGAGGCTTCCGTGCCGAACCTTGGGGAGGCGACAGTCACGAACTTATTCCGCATTGCGCAGGAAGCGGTGAACAATGCAGTCAAACACGCACAGGCAGCTCATATTGACGTAACACTATCGGCGGACGAAGAGCGCGTCTGCCTGACCGTTGAAGACGACGGCAAAGGTTTTCGACCGGACGCTGGAGCGCCTCGGGGGATGGGGTTGCACCTGATGAACTATCGCGCCCGCATGATGGGAGCGGCATTGCACGTCGGCCCGCGGCCAGCCGGCGGCACATTGGTCACTTGTTCGTTCCGCCGCGAACATCTCACAGAGAAGGTCACGCATGTCGAACGAGGCTGAAGAGCGGAAGGCCAGCGTGTTTCTGGTGGACGACCACCCACTGGTGCGGGAGCACCTGACGGCGCTGATTCAGCATGAGACGGATTTACAGGTGTGCGGGGAGGCGGCGGATGCGCCAACCGCCCTGTCGCTCATTAGCCAGCAGGTCCCGGACCTGGTGATCCTGGATATTTCGCTGAAGCGGTCCAACGGTTTGGAGTTGATCAAGAGCCTCAAGGAGATGTGGCCGAAGCTGCCAGTGCTGGTGTTATCCATGCACGACGAAATGCTGTATGCCGAGCGGTCGTTACGGGCGGGAGCGCTGGGGTATATCACCAAAGAGGAGGCGACGGTCAATGTGTTGTCCGCCATCCGGAAGGTTTTGCACGGGCAGGTGTACCTGAGCGACCGGATGGCCGGACGCATGATGAAACGGATGGTGGGCGGGGTGGTTAAAGAAGGGGGGTCGCCGCTGGAGGTTTTGACGGACCGAGAGTTGGAGGTGTTCCAGATGCTGGGCCGGGGCTTGGGGACGCGGCAGATCGCCGAGGAGTTGCGGCTGGGAATCAAGACTGTCGAATCGTACCGGGCGCGCATCAAGGAGAAGCTGCAGTTAGAGGATGGGAATCAGTTGCTCCAGCACGCGATTCAGTGGGTGCAGAACGCGCCGGGCGGGTAAGCGGTTGTCGCAAGCAGGCCAAACACCTTAGCCAGCCACCCCCGGGCGTTGGGGTAGGGACGGCGCACGGTGGGGACACGGATAGTATCCGGAAGATGCGACCACCAAGCGTATCTTTTTGACCACCTGGTCAGCCTCTGGCGCCGACGGCGGTGGCGATCTCCTCGAAACAGGCATTCCTTTGAACCGCGAGAAAGTCCGTTATCGCCGCATGGCTGGCCTTATCGGGATCGAAACGCTCCAAATACATCCGGAACCGGCACTTGGGAATGGCGAAAAAGCCGTACCCGGTCTCCTTTAGTATCTTAAACACCGGCTGAGCGCCTGGCAGTCCCGCGTCCTGCTCATTGCTTTCGAATAGAATAGCCTGTGGGCGAATCGATTGGAGGACCTGCAAACCGCCCTGGAGCACCTCGGCCTCGAAGCCCTCGACATCAATTTTGATCAGGCGAATGGCCGTTATTGCCTCCTGGTCGACAATCGAGTCAAGGGTCTGGACGGGAACCGAAAAGGTCTGGTGGCCCGGCAAATTATCGTTGCGAATGAGTGAGCCTGACCCGGTATTGCCGGCTCGAAGGCGCAACTGCATCTGGCCACTTTCCGCGCCCAGGGCAACTGGATGTGAATGAATGTTGAATGCCTGGTTGCGACGAATGGTTTTCTCAAGGAGTTCGCACAGTTCCGGGTTTGGCTCGAAAGCATGAACGCGCCCCTTCTCGCCAACAAGCTTTGAAAGCCACAGGGACACAATGCCGATGTTCGCCCCAATATCGAGCACGGTATCCCCTGGTTTGACTAGGCGCGCGCAAACCCAACTGATCTTACGATCCAGATCGCCCGTGTAGAATGCGGTGCGTCCAACGAGGTCATCGAGGCGCGCCAGGACTTCTCCACCGTTAACGCGGGACCAAACCAGTTCATTGCTTGTGCCACCAATCCGGCGAATTACCGAATGGTTCGCAAGCCGAATGCCTCCGCTGTAAAGAGGATATCGTCTAGTCAGAGTGGCTAGCAACGATTGTCTGACACTAGGCATAGAATTTCATTCGCGGCTACTACCGCTAAACAAGAAGGAGTTTCGCCCTTCAGGCGGTTTGGAGTCAGTGCCACTGTCCTGACTCGAAAGCCGCGGGCGCGGGGCCGAAAGGAGAAGTTCCGCACGTTCCAGAGGCTGAGCAGGAGGCGCGGGTGACCACGAACAGCCGATCGGCGATTGAATCCATAGGTCCGCTTCTAAGTATTGCTTCGGACTTGCTTGTGAGGGATTCCCTCACAGCACAAACGGGGATCGTCCATCTATGAATCTCCCGCAGGATGACTACTTTAGCTCTGTTAAATGCGGACCGGGGACTGGTGCCAGCCGACCGCAGGGCCGGCCTTTCCCCGGCGTTCCGTAGGGCAAACGAAACTCGAGAGATGACAAACGAAACCGAACGACCCAAAGCGAAGCTGTTCCTGGTGGACGATCATGCTTTGGTGCGGGAACAACTGGCGGCGCTGATTCAACGCGAGGCGGATATGGAGGTATGCGGGGAAGCGGCCGATGGACCGACGGCCCTGGCGTTTATTCGCCAGGATGAGCCGGACCTTGTAATCCTGGACCTTTCATTGAAGCGCGCCAGCGGTTTGGACCTGCTAAAGGTTCTGAAGAAGCTGCGACCGAAGCTGGCGGTGCTGGTCTTATCAATGCACGACGAAATCCTGTATGCGGAGCGGGCTTTGCGAGCCGGCGCGATGGGATATATCACCAAAGAGGAGGCGATAATCAATATTCTCCCGGCCATCCGGCAGGTGTTGGCCGGGCATACGTATTTGAGCGACCAAATGACCCGTAACTTGGCAGGGAAGACGGTGAGTGGCGGGCGAACTGCCTCCGGAGGGATCAGAATATGAGATTAACACTACAGCGTCATTTGCCAGTTGCGCCCGCCGCGGAGGTGCGTTAGTTTGGCTG
>OCZT010006581.1_pt1 | contig 11489 bp, 10 predicted proteins | sample 1539031 | NCBI WGS metagenome assembly OCZT01 (sample SAMEA3539308, study PRJEB22396) | soil metagenome | biome: tundra; feature: field; material: soil | place: USA | collected 2010-05 | depth 0.15 m
CTCCACGACGACTTCTCCGTCTGACCGGAAGGGGCTCGCCGGGGCGCGGATGCCAGCCCGGCTTAAGCTTTGGTAGGGCGACCTGTCCAGGTGGACCACCCGCCCTGGCGCTGGCCGCTGGCGCCGGTAGCTTGAGCCTCGGGGCGGCGGCTCACCCGCGAGAATCGGGTGAGCGCAACTTCGACCGGCCGGATTCAAGGAGGCGGAGAATGGCCGACGCGGTGATCGTTGACGGAGTCCGGACCCCCATCGGCCGCTACGGTGGGGCGCTGGCCTCAGAGCGGCCGGACGACCTCGCCGCTCTGGTCCTGCGAGCGCTGGTGGACCGGGTGGGCTTGGACCCAGCGGAGGTCGAGGACGTCTACTTAGGGTGTGCCAACCAGGCCGGTGAGGACAATCGCAACGTGGCCCGGATGGCCCTCCTCCTGGCCGGCTTTCCGGCCGAGGTGGGGGGCTGCACGGTCAACCGCCTCTGCGGCAGTGGCCTGGAGGCAGTCATGGCGGCCGCCCGAGCGATCGGGCACGGCGACGGCTCGGCGATCATCGGAGGGGGGGTCGAGTCGATGAGCCGGGCGCCCTGGGTGACCGCCAAGCCGGATCGGGGCTACGCTCGCGGGGAGCGCGTGCTCCAGGACACCGCCCTGGGCTGGCGCTTCATCAATCCCCGGATGGACGCCCTCTACGGCACCGATTCGATGGGCCAGACCGCCGAGAACGTGGCCCAGATGTTCGCCATCGACCGCGCGTCCCAGGACCAATGCGCCTTCACCAGCCACCGTAGGGCCCTGGCCGCTCAGGAACGCGGCACCTTCGCGGATGAGCTGATCCCGGTTGAGACCGGCAAGGGCATCGTCGCCGTCGACGAGGGCCCGCGCACCGACTCCTCGATCGAGAAGCTTTCCCAGCTGAAGCCGGCCTTTGCCGCCGACGGCACCGTGACCGCGGGGAACTCCAGTTCCCTCAACGACGGGGCCGCGGCGCTGTTGCTGACCTCCAGCGAGTTCGCCGCCAGCAAGGGCCTGCGGCCCATGGTGGCGATCCGGAGCATGGCCGTCGCCGGCGTCCCGCCCCGGGTGATGGGGATCGGGCCGGTCCCGGCGACCCGCAAGGCCCTGGAACGCGCCCACCTGAGCCTGGCTGACATCAACCTCATCGAGTTGAACGAGGCCTTCGCCGCCCAGTCATTGGCGGTGCTCCAGGAGCTGGGTCTCGACCGGGAGGACGAGCGGGTCAACCCGAACGGCGGGGCCATCGCGCTCGGCCATCCCCTCGGATGTTCGGGCAGTAGGATCCTGGTCACGCTCATCCACGAGCTGAGGCGGCGGCAACTCCAATTCGGCCTGGCCACCATGTGCATCGGGGTGGGGCAGGGGATCGCGGTCGTGGTCGAGAACCTCCGCTGATCCCGCCTCCGCCGCGTCGCTTTGTCCGGATCGTCCACCCGCAAGGATGAAGGAGAGGGAGGGAATGTCGACCGTCGACCAGATCGCCCACGACTACCTGGAAAAGAACTCTGAACTGGAACCCAACGCCGCCTCCAGCCGCGGCACTCTCGGCCACGACTCCGAGCTGACCGACTACTCGCCCCAGGGCGAGGCGGCTCGGGCGGAGCTGGCCCGGACGACTCTCCGGCAGGTAGATGAGGTCGCGCCGGAGACGGCCCGGGACCGGCTGGCCGCCGCGGTGATGCACGACCGTCTGCAGGTCGAGGTCGACGTCCACGACTCCGGCGACTGGATGCGGGGACTCAGCGTCTTCGGACCGATGACGATCGCCAGCCGAGTCTTCGACCTGATGCCCAGGGTCGAAGACCACGACTTTGAGGTGGTCGCTGATCGGATGGAGCGGGTGCCCAGCTGTCTCAGCGGCATCCAGGAGACGCTGGAGCTGGGTGTTAGCCGGAAGGTGGTCTCCGCCCGCCACCAGGTGGAGATCTCCGCTGCCCGGGCTCGCGTTTGGGCGGGCACGGAGTCCAACCCGGGCTTCTTCCGCGGCCTGGCGGCCGGCTTCTCCGGCGCCAGCCAACAGCTTCGCTCCCGCCTCGGCCGGGCCTCCGAGGCCGCCGACCACGCCTATCTTCGGTTCGCCGACTACCTGGAGGGGAGCTACCTGGCTCAGGCGAGGGATCAAGACGGATGCGGGTCCGAGCTCTACCAGCTGAACTGCCGGGTCTACAACGGGATCGAGATCGACGCTGCCCAGACCTATCAGTGGGGCTGGGAGGAACTGGGTCGGATAGCGGATGAGATGGCCCGCACCGCCAAGCGGATCCTGCCCGAGGGTAGTGTCGCCGATGTGACCCGGCTGCTGGATACCGACCCCGACCGGGCGATCGAGGGCGAAGCGAATTTTAGGGACTGGAATCAGTCCTTCCTGGACCAGACCATGGCGGCGCTCAATGGCGTCCACTTCGACATCCCTGAACCGGTCCAGCGGGTCGAGGCGATGCTCGCTCCCCCCGGGGGGAGCCCCGCCATGTACTACACGCCCCCGGCTGAGGACTTCAGCCGGCCCGGGCGTACCTGGTACCCCTCCTTGGGCCGGACCCACTTTCCGCTCTGGACCGAGATCTCGACCGCCTATCACGAGGGGGTCCCCGGCCACCACCTGCAGCTGGGACAGGTCTGCTGGCTCGGGGACCGGCTGAACCCCTTCCAGGGGCTTCTGGGGGTGATCTCCGGCCACGCCGAGGGTTGGGCCCTCTACGCCGAGCGGCTGATGGGCGAGCTCGGCTACCTGGAGAACCCCGACTACTACCTGGGTATGCTGGCCAACCAGGCCTTCCGGGCGGCCCGGGTGGTGGTCGACATCGGTCTTCACCTCCAGCTGGCACTGCCGCCGGATCAGCTGTTCCACCCCGGCGAGATCTGGTCCCGGGCGCTGGCGGTTGAGTTCATGGTCAAGACTTCCGGCCGCTCGGTGGAGTTCGGCACCGGCGAGGTGGACCGCTACCTCGGCCTACCCGCCCAGGCCATCTCCTACAAGCTCGGTGAGCGTGTCTGGTTGGAGGTCCGTGAGGAGGCCCGGCGTTCCTGGGGCCCTCGGTTCAGCCTCAAGGAGTTTCACCGCCAGGCCCTCGATTTGGGCAGCGTCGGCCTGCAGCAGCTGCGAGAGGAGATGCGGCAGCCAAGGCCGGCCACCGCGCCGGCCGACTGAGCGCCAGGTCGTCGCCTCGGGGTGGTCTCCAACTGCTGTGTCGGGTCCAGCGCCAATGGGTCGGATCATTTGGTGCAGACTTTGGCTGACATGGACGTGCCCCGAATCGAGAACCTGATCCTTGCCAACCATGTCGAGGCGGTCAACGGGCTGCTCTACATCTCCGGAGGCGGCTGGACCGACCACTGGCGGCCGGCGGCCACCAACCCCGGGCAGCCGGTGGTGAGCCACCTGGGGGTCGGGGTCACCGTGCTGGTGCCCTGGATCGCTAGCGGTAGCCCCTACCCACTCTCCGTGGCGGTCGAGGACTCGGTCGGTACCCAGATCGCCGGCGTGGTCACCCAGCTCAGTTCGACCAGGCCACCTGGGCTACCGACCGGCGCCGACCTGCGCAGCGTCTTGGCGCTGTCCTTGAACCTGGTCTTCCCCACGGGCGGCGAGTACCGGGTGGTGGCCACCCTCGCGGACCAGCCAGCCCGAGTGGTGGACTTCCGGGTCCACGACGTGGTGCCCCCGCCGCCAGCGCAGCCCACCGTCAACTGATCCCGACCGGGCGAGTCGGCGGTCCGCGGTAGACTTCCGCCTGTGCCACCTCTCACCAGCGAAGGGCGCGCGCCTTTCTTGGATTTCGAGACCTGGTATCAGGTGGTGGGCGAATTGCGTCCGGGCCCACAAGATGGGCCGGCCCCGCTGGTGCTGCTGCACGGAGGCCCGGGTGCCACCCATGACTACCTGCTTCCGCTGAGGGAACTCGCCGACGGCGGCCGGGCCGTCGTCTTCTATGACCAGCTGGGCAATGGCAAATCAACCCATCTCCCCTCGCGGGGCGCGGACTTCTGGACAGTCCAGCTCTTTGTGGAGGAGCTGGCCAGCCTCCTGAAACATCTCGGAATCGCTGGCCGCTACCACGTTCTGGGCCAGTCCTGGGGCGGCTTTCTGGCCCAGGAGCACGCGCTCACCCAACCTCCGGGGCTGAGGTCGTTGGTGATCTCGAACTCGGCGGCGTCGTTCCCGGCCTTCGCAGCCGAGGCCAATCGGCTGCGAGCCGGCCTTCCTCCGGAGGTGGAGGCGACCCTGCGTCGCCATGAGGAGGCGGACACGACCGACGATCCCGAGTACGCTGCCGCCTGCGAGGTTTTCTATCACCGCCATCTTTGCCGGCTCGACCCCTGGCCTAAGGGCGTCAGCGAGGGACTGGCCCAGATCGACGTTGATCCCACCGTCTACCACACGATGAACGGGCCTTCCGAGTTCCACGTCATCGGTTCGATCAAGGACTGGTCCGCGGAGGATCGCCTCCGCCAGATCAAGGTCCCGACCCTGGTGGCGTCTGGGCGCTTCGATGAGGCCACCCCGGCCCTCCAGGAGACCCTTCTTCGGGGGATCGAGGGTAGCCAGCAGGTGATCTTTGAGCAGTCCTCCCATCTGCCTTTTTGGGAGGAGCCGGAACGCTACCTGGCGGTTGTCGGGGAGTGGCTGAACAACCACGACTAACGGGAGCTAGCGGCGGGGAGGTCGCTGGCTCAGTCCGTAGGATCCCCGAGGATGTCAGTGGTTCACGGATCTGGCGAACCACCGACATCCTGGCAGGAACCACCTCGGTTCCTGCCAGGATGTGATTCAGGACTTTCCGTGGTGCCACCTGCGGACGATCACACCTCCCGGTTGGCGTAGCCCAGCTCGGAGGCGAGCCCGGGTTGGATCGGGGTTGCCGGCTCGCCGACCACCTCCACTCGAGCTTCCTCGACCGCGCCCGCTCGCGGGCGGCCGAACGCCGCGAAGATCACCCCCGCGACCACGAAGCTCACGAAGTAGGAGATGTCACCCAGCTGGGGATAGGCAGAGGGGATTGGGCCCACGTACCAGGTCTGGTTCATGAAGGGGATCGAGGCCGCCAGACCGAGCAGCCAGGCGATGGTCCCGACCCGAACCGTGGAGGTCTGGTCGTAGAGGGCGCGGAGCTCGTAGGAGCCGCGGTGCTTGAAGAACCAATCGACCAGGACCACCGCCACCCAGGGGCCGATCCAGTAGGCCAGCAACAGGAGGAAGTTGCTGTACTGACTGGCCGCCTGGGTCGGGTTGCTGCCCCCGGTGGCCAGCAGGCCGCCGAGGACTCCGACCACTGTGGCCGCCTGCCAGCGACGAAAGCGGAAGCGCACCGCGCTGGCCACCACCACCCCGACCAGGACGGCGGCGAGCACGATCTCGGGGACCGCGACGAGCGGTTGCTTCTGCGAGGCGAGCGTCGCATTGGCTTCGAGCAGGACGCCCGCCGTGACCCCGCCGAAGATCAGCGCCGCGATCCCGGCCCGGACCAGCGGGGAGTGCTCGACCTTGACCACCAGCGCGGACATCGAGCCGCTGTAGATGTTGAGCGCGTTGGCACAGGCGGTGCCCGCCGCGATCGCCAGCAAGGCCAGCGACGAGAGCGGCCCGGGCATGAGGAAGGCGATCGCGTTGGCCGGGTTGGCGGCGGTCGCCGCCGGCATCGCGATCGATACGGTGAGGGCTCCCATCCACTCCAGCACCAGGCAGGGGATGAACATGCCCAGCGCTGTCCACCAGACGATGCTGGAGGGCTTAGTCGCCTTGGGGAGGTAGCGGGAGTAGTCCGAGGCAAATGGCATCCAGCCCATGGCGTAGGACAGGGCCAGCCCAACCGTGATGATGAAGCCACCGGTGGGACCGCCGAACGGCACCGGGGCCTTGGGGTTGAAGGCCAGGCCGTAATTCCCCGCCTTGAAGGTGAAGATCGCCAGGATCACGAAGACCACCACCAAGGCCACGCTCATCCACTTCTCAAAGGCGTGGATCATGTTGTGGCCATAGACCGCCAGGGCCACCTGGCCCACCACCATGATCGCGAGGGCGATGAAGTAGTTGAGATGGGCGAGCTCAGCCAGGGCGAAGGTGCCGTAGACGGTGTTCACGGCGAACCACCCGATCCCGGCCAGGTAGTTCAGCCCCGCGGGACCGAAGTTTCCGAGGAGGCCGAACGGAGCCCGGGACTGGATCATCTGGGGCACCCCCAGCCGGGGGCCGAAGGTGCTCAGCAGTCCCAGCAGGAGGGCCCCTAGCAGGTTGCCGACCGCCAGGGCGACGAAGGCGCCCATCACGCTCACCCCGAAGGTCCCCACCGCCAGGTTGCCAATCACCCATGTGGCCAGCACCAGGTTGGCGGCCATCCAGAGGGTGAACATCTGGAAGGGCTTGCCATGGCGCTGGGCGTCAGTGATGTGCTCCAGGCCGTGGGGCTCGATTTCAAGGACCTCGTCCTTGTACAGATGTCCCGTGCTGGCAACGCTCTCGGTCATGGCACCTCCCCCCGCATCTGATCCCAGCGAATTCCCACCTGCCGGCCCGGTCTACTGACCAGCTCCGGTTAGGGAGATTTTCCGCTACATGTAGTGGCCCGTCAAGGGGCCAGGCACAATATGTTCTTCCGGCTCCGGGCACTTTGAGGCGGGAGGCAGTACCGGCAACCCACGTCAGTGCTCGACCCGCGGCATCGACTACCCGGCGGCGAGCAGCCGCCCTATCGAGGGAGGGAGCGAATCATGGCGACCAGGTGGAGCTAGCCCTTGGGTTCCAGCGCCGGCTGGGTGCGGGGATCTTCGGCGGGGAGGCGTTCCGGCTCCAAAGTGACCGGGACCGGCCAGTTCTTCGTCGAGTTGTCCGGCGAGCTCGTGCTTAACGAGTTGGGCCCGGGCGACCAGATCCTGGTTTACCACCCTCCCAACGACTACCTCGGGAGACTGAGCTCGACGAATACAACCAAATCGCCCAGGACGACATCGCTGATTCCATCAGCTCAAGTTGGGGTGAATGCGAGGCCGACGCGGGACAGGGTTATGCTCAGGCCGAGAACATCACCGCTGAGCAGATGGCGGCTCAGGGGCAGAGCATGTTCTCGTCAGCCGGCGACACCGGCGCCGATGACGGCATCCGCGAAGGTTCTCGGAGCGCCGACTGGGACTGTCTCGAAGTCGACGTTCCGGCCTCCCAGCCCAGGGTGACCAGTGTCGGCGGGACCTCGCTGGAGAGCGACAACCCCGGCACCCACCCCTACCGCAATATCCTCAGGGGATTGAGTCGGTCTGGAACGTGGACAACCTCTGCAATGGCGCCGCAGCGGGGCTGCAGTGATACAACAGCACCGGGGCTGGTGGTGGCGGACACAGCATCTTCTGGGGCCGACCGGGCCACCAGCGGGGTCCGGGCGTCAATAACAGCCAGACGACGATTGGCCCTGCCAATTGTTCCCCGGCAGCGGCCGGCCCGGCCGGCCGTGAAGTGCCTGACGTCTCAGCTAACGCGGATGAGTACACGCCGTACAGCGAGTACTGCACAGGTACTGACCCCAGCAGCACCTGCGCCTGCTATGAGAGCTACTCCGGCAGCGATTGGGTCGGGATTGGCGGCACCAGCCTGTCTTCGCCGCTGTGGTCGGCGATTTTGGAGTACCGCGATGCGTATCACGGCTACCGCTCTGGAAACACCAATTACCTGCTCTACTCGCTCTTCAATGACCACTACCGGAACTACTCGCGCAACGCCGGCGACTTCCACGACAGCACTGGGTTCCGCCAGACGACCAACCAAAACGGTTATTACTTCGAGACCCCCGGCTACGACCAGGCGACCGGGATCGGGACCCCCAACATGAGCACTCTGATCACCGGCTACCGCGGCAACTACTAAGGCTCCGGTCGGCCCAGCCGGAGCCTTAGCTGGTGTCCCTGGCCCAGCGGACCAAGCGAGCGCTGGGGGACGAGGCAGGGCTATAGTCCACTCGCTGCACCGGATCACTGTCATCCGTATCGAGGAGGGACCAGCCATGGCCGCACCGTTCTTCGGCTACCACATGCCCAACTTCAGTTTTCCGGGAACCGCGGATGACTCACTCTTCGACCATGTGGCTGACATGACGGTGGCGGCTGAGGCAGCCGGCTTCGACATGCTCACCGTGATGGACCACTTCTATCAGATCCGCGGGGTGGGCTCAGAAACCGAGCCAATGCTGGAGTCGTACACGACCCTCGCGGCGCTCTCCCAGAGGACCAAGACCATCCGTCTCAGTGCCCTAGTGACCGGAGTCACGTACCGCAACCCCGCCCTGCTGGTGAAGATGGTCACCACCTTGGACGTGGTGTCCAGGGGGCGTGCGATCCTAGGGCTCGGCGCCGCTTGGAACGAGGACGAACATGCCGGGTACGGCTTCGAGTTCCCGCCTATCGGCAGGCGCATGGACCGGCTCGAGGAGGCGGCCCGGATCGCCAAGCTCATGTTCACCGAGGAACGCCCGACCTTTGCGGGCCGGTACTTCAAGATCGATCGGGCGCTCAATGTACCCCGCCCGATCCAGGCCGGCGGCCCCCAGCTCCTGATCGGAGGCGGAGGGGAGGAGCGCACGCTGCGGATCGTCGCCAAGTACGCGGACATCTCGAATTGGTTCCCCGGCCTGGAGGACACCAAGCGCAAGATCGATATCCTGGAGCGCTACTGCGAGGAGGCGGGACGCGACCCTTCGGCCATCCTCAAGACGGTCATGTCGCCGTGCCTGTTGGCGCTTAACGGGGCCCAGGCCCGCCAGATCAAGGAGAGGATTCCGGCGGAGCGGCTGGCGACCATGGGAGACCCCGTCCTCCCGGCGCAGGCGGCGGAGCGACTGCAGCCCTACCTGGACGCGGGGATCGGGGGCTTCACCTTCGGTAATCCCAACCTAAACACGCCAGAATTGCTCGCCGCTGCCGGCGAACTGAAGCGCCTGCTCGCCTGAGGTCCCGGGGGACACGCTGCCGGGCTGGACCCGGGCGGGGCAGCGACTAGGGTGATTCGCGAGTGAAGGCTACGGCTAGTGCGTACTTCCGATTTCGCTCCCCGATTCCGACGCCCGCGTCAGCGAGCGCCTCAGGGTCCGGACAACAAACCAGGTGCCTCCACCCGTAGAGACCGTGAGCGCAACGAGCACGATCACCGACCGCACTAGGGAGACTCGTTGTTCGTAGAGAAACACCCCGACCACCATGTCGGTAATGAGCGGCCCCAGCAAGGAAAGTAGCGTGACCCGTCGGATCTTGTCCTCAGTCATCTGCACGCCGTTCGAGGGACGCAGCTTGGGCCGTCGGCACTGACCAACGCTCTCGGCAGATTGTGACGCGCTTATCAGAAACCGCCCAGCCCATGGGCGCTTACTGGGGCTGCGGCCAACCCACCCGACCGACCACCGACCGGGGGTGTGCCGCTAACGAGGAACTGGGCATGAGACAGATCACAACACGACTACTCTTGGTGGGCGTCACCGTGGCGGGCTTGATCGGGCTTGGCTTTGGGGTCGCCACCCTGACCGCTGCCGCGGCCAGTGCGTCGAGCGGCGTCGCGGCCGCCCACGGGCTGGCCGCTACAACCCCGATCACGCCGCAAGCCAACGCCGGGTCCGCTCACGGCACGAATCCCAAGAACTGTCCCAACCTGGCCAGCTCCGGCAGCTCCGGCTCGGCCAGCAACCCTACCTAGCCGCTGACCCTCAGGGCGCCCGATCCGCCGATTAGGCTGGTCCGCGGCGCCCGTTCTAGGAGGCGCTAGCTGGACGCTCGCGGATCCGCTTTGGAGCTGGCGTCCGCCGCGTCGCCCTCCTCCAGGGAGGCCTCCAGCTGAAGGGTGCGGCGGAATGCGGCCCAGACGGCGTCTCCGATCACCGTCCGGAAGCGCCCACGCTCCAGCGCGGCCAGAGCTTCCGCTGAGGTGCCGCCCGGGGAGGTGACCATGTCCCTCAGCTGGGCCGGATGCTCGCCACTTTGGATCGCGAATTCAATCGATCCCTGCAGGGTCTCCAGGACCAGCCGGCGGGCCAGATGCCGAGGGAACCCGAGGTGCACCGCGGCCTCGACCAGTGATTCTGCGAACAGGAAGGCGTAGGTGGGCCCGGTGCCGCTGACGGCGGTGGCCATCGCCACCTGGCGCTCATCCTCCACCTCCAGTTCTGAACCGAGGGCCGAGAGCAGAGCCCGCACCTGGGACTTGGCCAGGGCGGAGACTTGGGGGGTGGCGAACCACACGGTGACCCCAGCCCCGATCTGGGCTGGGGTGTTCGGCATGGCCCTGACGATGGCTCGGTGTGAGAGCCGCGAGGAAAGAGCAGCGGTGCTGGCTCCAGCCACGATGCTGATCACCAGGGTCTCGGCCCGCAAGGCGCTGGCCAGCTGGGGCAGCACCCGGGGCAGGACCTGGGGCTTGACCGCCAGGAGCAGGATGTCTGCGCGCCGCGCCACGTCGGCGTTGTCGGCGACTACGGTCACCCCGAAGCGGCCCTCCAGCTCGCGCGCTCGCTCGGCTCTCGGATGGCTGCAGACCACCCGCTCGCGGCTCACCAGCCCGCGGCGCAGCAACCCAGCGATCATGGCCTCGGCCATAACCCCCGTGCCAACCACGCCCAGTGAGCTGGTGCTGAGGTCCGCTGCCGGCACCGGCCCGTCCACTTCCTGCTGCTGCATCGGTAGGCGCTAGGTTGCCACATCCGCGGTCGCCCCGGTACCGGCAGGAACCGGAAGCTGGGGAACTGAAACAATCGAGCGGTCCCTCGCCGCCCGGCGAGGGCTAGGCCCAAATGCCGTCTAACCACGGCTTGCCGGGAGGGACCAGAACCATGCGGGATGACATCAGAGCGGAGACGGTGAGCATCGCCGGCCACGGCGGGGACCAGATCGAGGCCTATCTGGCCCAGCCCTTAGATGAGGGGAACTACGGCGGGGTGGTGGTGATCCATCACCTGCCTGGCTACGACAGCTGGAGCAAGGAGGTGACCAGAACCTTCGCCACCCACGGCTATCTGGCCATCTGCCCCAACCTGTACTCGAGGGACGCCCCGGGGGCCAGCCCCGACGATGCCGCCGCCGCGGTCAGGGCCCGCGGCGGGGTGCCGGACGAGCGCCTGGTCGGCGACGTTGGGGGAGCCGCCAACCACCTCTGTTCCCTGCCTTCCAGCAACGGGAAGGCTGGGGTGATCGGATATTGCTCGGGAGGGCGCCAGTCGTTCCTCTCCGCCTGCAGCCTTCCGCTCGACGCCGCCGTGGTCTGCTACGGGGCCTTCATCGTGGGCGAGCCGCCCGCGGGCTCAACCCACAAGGTGACCTCGCTCCTTCATCTCGCGCCCCAACTCGCGTGCCCTCTCCTGGGGCTGTTCGGCGCCGAGGACCAGTACCCCTCCCCGGAGCAGACCGTCGAGTTGGAAAAGGCCCTGCTAGCGCAGGGTGCCGACTTTGAGTTCCACACCTATCCTGGAGCGGGCCACGCCTTCTTCGCCACCGATCGGCCGAGCTTTAGGCCCGAGGCTG
>OCZT010006583.1_pt1 | contig 11489 bp, 16 predicted proteins | sample 1539031 | NCBI WGS metagenome assembly OCZT01 (sample SAMEA3539308, study PRJEB22396) | soil metagenome | biome: tundra; feature: field; material: soil | place: USA | collected 2010-05 | depth 0.15 m
ATCAGCCATATTTCTATTATTATTTTTATTATATATTAAAAATAATAAATGATTTTAGCAAAAAATGACTTTTCTAAGCGATAAGCCGACAAATTTAATATATAAAATAAAAACGCGAGATGTCAAAAATAATTAAATTTAATGAATTTGTAAATAACGATGATATATCAATCGAGCAACTAATAAAAGAGGCCGAGTGTACCAATAAACCCGATTTAGAATCTATTGCTAATAGAGAACCTTATAAAAGAGTGATCGCTCTTGGTAAAAAAGTTATTCCATATTTACTGGAACGACTAGATCATAGTGGACCAGTCTGGGATAGAGCCTTAACGGAACTGGTGGGTGAAGGTTTAGATCCACTAGAATACACCACATCAGAAAGAATTAACTTTTGGAAAAATTGGGCTAAAAATAATGACTTCTAATGAAATTGAAGCATGGTTTCCAAATATAGAGATATTTGATGAAAAAGTGCTTTCCAGATTATAAACTAATCATAGATTATGCACATCTATTTGATGATAAGATTGGCTCCTATATAACCGAAAAGATTTAATCCTCTTCGTGATTAAACACATCATCTAAGTTAGAATCCCTGATTATACCAGATTCTTTAGCAATTAAATTATAGATATCATTAAAATTATTACCATTTATTTCTTTGACTTTATCTTTAATTGTCTCAATAAAATGTGCATACATATCAGGATCTTTATACCTAGTTCTTTTCTCATAGCCTTGAGCAACTTCAAACGCTACTTTATTTATTTCTATTTTTAGACAATTAGAATCATACGCAGACTTTACTGCGCTTGGATTAGATACAATCGTTTTCTTAAGATCTTTGATATTATCGATTGTTATGGTTATAAAATTATTATTATAATCGAATCTTAAATTATTTGGGTAATTTATTAAATTAGTTACCAATTTTTTAAATCTTTCGCTGACAGCAAAGTCATACTCACACAAATCAAATGGCGATGATTCTGCGGTTGGTGTATCAATAGCATAATTCAGAGCTTTTGATTTTTTGATTTTTAATTCCTTTTGTTCATTTAGTTGAGCAAATAGAATTTTTGATAATTTTTCGATATTTTTCCTTTTCATGTAGGATTATATTTAAAGGAATTTGGAAGTTTTTATTTTTTTCTTTTCATTATAAATGCGATATCACCATATGCGTCATCTGTATCACCACATAACCATTCTAATTTATGTTCTATGATTATGGCTTCGCCCAATTTACTTCGCCACATATTTCCAAATTGTCTGCATGCATGTTGTGATTCTTTTCCTTTACTATAAAAAGCAATTTTATCATACCCTTCTTCATATGAATCATCCGAACATTCAATGTAGTCATATAATTTATATAACATTTTAAATCCGACTAAGCCAAGGTTGCGAGGTATCTGTTTATGCGGCCAGCATTTCTCATTTGGCCATAGCCAATCATCGACATCTAGTGTGTAAGCCACACAGTTAAATTTATTATTTTTGGTGCCAATCATTTTAAATGGCTTACCAAATGATTATGAAATCTAAATGATTTCTTCTCAGACAAAGCTTGTTCTATTGAACTACTTTAACGTCTGAAGGTTCAACCCTGAACCCTTTAATATTACGCAAACCAAAATGTTTGATGTTTTTAGCGGCATTATGGTCTCTATCATGATGCATACCACAACTACAAGTCCATGTACGATCACTCAAGGTAAGTTCTTTATTGATCTTTCCACAAGAACTACAAGTTTTCGATGATGGATCAAACCTACCAATTGTTAGTAAATTTTTACCATACCAATCACTCTTGTATTCTAGTTGTCTTCTCATTTCTGACCAACTAACATCTTGAATGGCCTTCGCCAGACAAGGGATGAACACCAATGGTGTATACCAAGTTGGTTGTTATATTATCTTCCGATTCAAAATGCTTTAGATATCTCATTCGTAGGTTTTAATATTTCTGAAATAAAAGTGAATATCCATATCAGTCTCAAAATCATCTCTCATATTATCAGTGAATTCTATAAATTTATAATTTATATTGATGCTATACTTTTGAGCAAGCTTATTCAAAACTTTACTATTTATTGTTCTACATATATCAAGTGTGATATTAGCAGTTTGATAACGCAAATTTACCGGGTCATCACCTAGGTCCTGTAGAAGTTGTGTATATTTTTTCTCAAAATCCTGCTTTATATGCACTTTATATTCAAAATATAACGCACCACCTGTTTGTTCTGGATTAGCATATCTTCTGATAGACTTAAGCTTCGCTATACTTCTACCAACACTAACATCTAATAGATCAAAGTTATTATTGTCTTCAAACTCGGCGACAAACCAATCTTTAATAGTATCTATGGATGGAGCTTTGGCTAAAAACTCATCAGTATAATCTAAGTCATCTAAGTCTTCAAATATTTTATGCTGTTTTAGATATTTCATGGGATCGATATAATGAAGTGAGTAATTGTTTTAAGAGTATCTTGTGCTATTTCGGCACCTGGGAGAGAATCAACATAATCCCTATTAATGGGCAGTCCATCATTTATAATAATATCGTATTTTTTAGAAATTTTGACTAATATTTTATTATTTATGTCAGCAATCATTTTAGTAAAATCATTATAGACTTTAAGTTGAGCTAATCTTTCGCGCTTAGTGTTAAAATTTTTATAAAGATAATCACCAAGGAACAAACCAGGCTTCATCTTAGTAACTGCTGCTGGATTAATCTTCGCGATAATTGTTTGACTATCAATAAAACTCTGTTCTATCTCTACATAAAGATATAATCCACCGCCATTACGCCCTGCATTCCCCATGTTCTTGGTAAATTGTCTTGATATTCTAATATCTAATAGATCAAAATCGTTGCTATCCTCAAACTCATAAGTAAACCAACTCATTACCGTTTCGATAGATGTTTCCTCGTTATGTGCTTCAAAGCGTTTTAGATATTTCATAGTTAGTTATAATCTTCTTCATTACCCTCATCAGGCAATAGGCTAGTGCTCCCTTCTTCAGAATAGTCATCTTCTAAAAAATCTCCTCTATTATCTACAGCAATTATCTTACCACTAAGTATATCTCTTTTTGAGAACATCATAATAGAACAACTCATGTTACGAACATCTGCTATAATATTGGTTGTTATGTTTAAATCTAAATCTTCTGATTCAATGCGTCTAACCCCACGATATATTGTACCTAATAGCTTACTGAACTCTACTAATGATTTAGCATATTCGGCCTTTCCTAATTCTAAATGATATGTAAATTCTAAATAGTATTGTGGTATAAATAGATCATTTTTTCTTTTAATTGTAAGATCATACTCGTAATCGCTTTCTTGAACATCATCAATACTATCTTGAAAGAATCGTTCTATTTCTTCTTTTTTTAAAATCCAACCCGGATTCTTAGCTATATTTTCTTTCATTATAGCTAATTGTTTATTTTCAGCACCATCTACCTCTCTAATCCACCAGTCTATGCCAGTTTTAGGTCCATCTAATACATTTAATATGATTTTATTTAGTATTCTAACACTATCTTTTGCATCATCACTAAAGTCATCTGGATCATTATTTTCAACTTCGGCTCTTAGATCTTCTTCTGTAAAATAATCCTCTGCAAATGAGTAGTAATCACCACCATCATTAATATCGCGAATAACGACATCGTTGCCACTGTTATCATAGAGTTCAATTTCAAATTCAGTATCCTCAAAAGCATTAGTTAGTCTATTAAATAGAGACTTAAATTCTTTTTGGGATTCAAATATTTTATATTCCTTTAGGTATTTCATCAAAGTATATATTAAATTTGATGGTCATTTTTTATATATAGTCTTGATGAAATATCTGAGAAAATATAATGAATCAAATAACTATCAAAAGATAATTGATATACTTAGATTACACTTGGAAGACAATCCATACTTTGAAGTTATATACGCCGTGCCAGCAGAAGTGATGACTGGTAAAAATGATGGGTTTTTATATACTAATACTAAGACACTAGGGACTCTATCACCACTCCGGAATAAATTGCGACAATATGTGAGTGATATTAATCGGAAACTTTTTGATAGAATTGGGAAGAAATATGATTTCAAGGTAGTTGATATAACGGCACCTGATGTTATTACAAAATTAACCATTATTACAATATCAATACAATGGCTATGAAATATCTAAAGAAATATAACGAATCTATTGAAGACTGGACTGTTCAGAAGTTCGTCGATATGATTAATATCGAATTAGAAGATAACCCGCATTTTGAAATTCAGGAAATTTATATTAATAATATGTCTATTCAATCAGCAATTGAGGTTGAACCCCTTAGTGGGGCAGCGGTAGAAATGAGAAGTCCCGTCATGATTTCAATAGTAGAGAAATTTAATATAGAAGCATATAATTATTATGATCATGAATGGGAAGAAAAAATTAAAATTATTAATCAATCTATATTAAATAAACTGTCGAGAAAGTATGAATTCAGTATTATAGGTAGTATAAAAGTGCTACCTTGGTCTTCACCAGATCTTGAATATGAAGTCCTGTTTGATGTATTCTTTGTATAAATTTAATATATAGGCTATGAAATATCTAAAAAAATATAATGAATCAACTTCTAGTAACGATGACGATTTAACATATGAGTATAAAATAAAAATAATGGAGTCTTGTTATCTTTTACCCAATACAGAACTATACAATATATGTCAACCTATTTTAGATGATTATCCAGATGGTTGTATCACAATAACAGACGGAATACAATACATAAACAAGAAGTTCAGTGGTGAATCTACTGGCTTTTTACCAATGGAAAATTATATAGTTGGATGGAGGAAAGAAAAAGATGGAGATACACAGATATATGGAGTCGAAGATGATTTTGATGAGCTTTGGTATAGATATATACATTATCAGGGCCAACGTATAAACCGCCCCAAATCTAAAATTGGCACTGTGATTTATATGAAATTTGATGATGAATTTGCATACCCAGATTCTCCTAAGATTAATGATGTTGAACGTGAATTAATAAGAATAACTAGAAAGATAGAAGCAGAAGTTGGTAAAGAAAATGTTAAATTTGAATTTGATTGGGGTTATCCTGAAATGATTAACCTTAGGAAAAATAATGGACCAATAACCGAATATACCTTATTGATATACTATAAGAAAAAGAACGATGTAGAATTGGAAACGAAATTGGAACAAATGAAATACTTAAAGAAATATAATGAATCTGTTTGGGAACCAAATGCACAAGATATTGAAAAGGTATTTGATTTAGAATTAGAGTATGATTCTGAGTTTTCCGTGGCAGAGTATGATATAACACCGCTTGAAAGCTATTTATATGAAGATAAGATAATGTTCACTATGGTAATTAATTTTAACTTTGAGGATAGTCCTAAATTTTCATCAAAATTTGATGATATAGCTAAAAAATTTCAGACACCAACTGAACAAATTAACTTTTGGTGCGAACCCGAATTTGCAGATATATCAGATCTGAAAGATAATGACTCCTTAGCGAAAAATAAACTTTATAGAGTTCTAAAAACTGAGCTTAATAGTTACATTGAACCTATGATACAAAAATTAGGTAAAAAATATGAATTTGAAATAATTGACTATCAACCATATATAGTAACTCACGCACATGGTGATCCTGAGGTAAATGTAAAATGCTTTGAAGCTGAGTTTACAATAATATTAAACGATATAAACAATTTTAAATGAGATATTTAAAGAAATATAATGAGTCAACTTGGTCAGCATCGAGAAAAGATGCGGAACCTTTGGTAGATTCAGAATCTATCGAGCGAATGTTTGATATTGAATTAGAACAACAAAACGAATTTACAATATCTATTAATAAAATTGTGCGAGTATATGGTAATAACAACGTATTTTTTGCCTATTTTAAATTAGATTTTCAAGATAATGATAGAGTGGTAGATATATATGAGGAATTTCGCGCACTTTCTGGTACAATATATAAACCAAATGGTGCTTACGTTCCTGCAATTTCATATACTGAGTTTAGACAAAGAGTAGATGATATTATACACCCGATATTTGTTAAAATAGGAAAGAAATATGAATTTAAGCTACATAGTTGGGAAATAAATCCATTAACTGAAATTTTTGATTCCGGAGAAACTACAAATATTGAAAAATGTGATGTTAGATTCACAATGGTGTTGAATAATATAGATAATTTTAAAAACTTATGAAATATTTAAAAAGATATGAAATATTTAAAAAGATATAATGAGACGATCAATTCGATTGATATAACTACTGATGAGGTAGATGTAGAGAAATTACTATTATTGGAGTTAGAAGATGTTAAAGATTTTATAGTCGATGAGGTTGAAGTATATGGCGTGCAACGACACGGAGAAGGTATAACAGTATTATATACAGGTAAAGATAAACAAAATGGATTTAGCATAACAATTAGGGAAGATCTTAGAGATAATGTAGCAGTTACGAATATATTTAGACACGATGCGAACTCCGGAATTTATAATTCCAATATTGATCATAATAGGTCAGCCAAGAGTTTTATGGCGGAAAACCATATCAGTAAAAAAAGACAAGAAGACGCCAGTAAACTAGTATCGAATATTAATAGAAAGTTTTTTGATAGATTAGCAAAAAAATATGATTTCGTAATAGAAGAGTGGGAAGTTAGTAATGATCATGATTATATACCAGCAAACGGCTCAATGGGATTTGAGGTAGGATTTGATTTAATTCCGATTCAAGGTATAACCGAGTCAATAGATGATTCTGGTCAATCGATAACATCAGATGATATTAAACGAATAATGGAATTAAATTTAGAAGGAGTTACTAGTTTTTCAATAGAAGATCTTGAAGTAGGAGGCCCATATAATGTCCGCGATGCATATGAGCCTGATAATTTTCGTAATCCATTGTTTCATATGAGTCCAATGTTTAAGATTCATATTGAGGAAGATTTTCAGAACAATGAAGAAATATCAGAATTATATAACTACATCAGTAATAAAAAAAGATGGGATGGTCCCGATCTGACCAACATCATTTCCAAACCTGGCAAAGGTGAACTACCTATAAATAATAGAATTATGGCACCTGATGATCGATTTATAATGATAAAAAAATTAAGAAAAGCGTATGGTGATAAAGCTGCTGAAATAGTAACTAATATCAATAACTACATATTCCATAAAATATCTAGAAAGTATGATTTTAGAGTAACACATATGTCATGTAGTTTACATAATGATTTTATGTCAAGTGATACTATTAGAGAAGAAGGGGATGAAAAAATTATATTCAATGTTATGGTGACAATAGTTTTGAAACAGCCGATAGATATAAACATATTCAAATAATGAAATATCTAAAATCATATAATGAATCAATCGATCGTGAAATCACTACCAGTGATGTTGAAAGAGTACTTGATTTAGAACTAGAACAATATACAGAATTCTCTATTGTAGAATATGGTATAGATCCTCTCAATAATAGCGAGAAGCGAAAACTTGAAGAGGCGGGTATTATACCATTTGATCAGAGACCACATACGCTTTTTTATGTTAATATCACATTCAGTTTGGAAGATAATACGGAACTTTCGACTCGATTTGATGAAATACAAGGTAATCTGGATTGCGACCTGAAAAGCAATCTTATTACCACATTAACTAATGATATTGGTAATGTTATTAAACCTATCTTACAAAAACTCTCAAAGAAATATGAATTTGAAATAGAAAGTGGACATGATTTATTGCTTCTCAATAATGGTAATAGCGATGTAAAACAATTCTTCATTGAATTCGTTATGATAATAAAAAATACAGAGCTATTCAAATGAAATATCTAAAATCATATAATGAGTCACTTACTTCCGATTCAAGTAAAGAACTAAAAGAGAATATCGAACTTAATTTAGAGGATAATGAATATTTTGATACTATCGATGTTTATATAAATAAAGCAACTTGGGGTCACAATGAAACTAGATATATGATTATAATTGATGAAGATTTTCACGAATCAAAAAATCAAGAAGTTATCGATTTATTAAAAAAAGTAGATGATGTGCATAAGTATCTACAAAAAATACCATATGATTTTCTCCTCCAGGTAGCAGAGAAAAGATACCATATTAATGATTATGAGAGATATGAGAAAGAATTAAGAGAGGAGTATCATATACTTGTTATGAATATTAACAATAGATTATTTGAAAAAATTGGAAAGAAATATGATTTTGATGTTCAGACGGTAGAACATAAGCGTTGGAGAACCGATGATAATTCAATTGTATTAAATGATAGAGTTACTATTGTGATATTTCCACTAAAAGTTAATGAGTCTATGCATCCAGAAGAAGATGTTAAACTAAGGGATAGTTTATTCTATGACCTTGAGGGCAGTCCAAACTTTACAATAGAAGAATTGGATATGAAAGATAATTTTACCGAAACATTTGAACCAACAGATATAGCACATAAACATATATTATGGTATAAGTTTAGAGCCGTTGCAACTTTTGATAAAAATACTATCATGAGTGCTATGTGCGATAAGTTGAGTAAAATACACACAGGACTTGATATAAAAGGAGAATTTTGGGATAAAAAATTCTCCAATCTTCGCGCATATGATTCTGATATACATGCTGCTAATATCAAGAATGAGGCTTCGATTATATTAAATACAATAGCATGTAATATACTTGAAAAGGAAATTGGTAGGATTGCTAGAAAATATGATTTTGAATTATATTTAAATGGCATTAGCTATGCCGCACTATGTTATGATGCTGATGATAATCAGCAATATTGGTTTAATATAAATCCAGGCATCTATCTACAATCTGGGTTTATAGAATTAGAAGATTCATATGAATTTAGATTTATGTTTCATCTGAAAAGACCTTCTGACTTTTTCAGAATTACTCAAAATACATTTTGAAAGCAAATCACAACAATATAACAATTTTCCATAAAAGAGAATTAATATATATGCTGTGAAATATTTGAGAAGGTATAATGAAGATGTGTTTGGTCTAGTCACCGCTTTCGGGACTGGGGATGATCACCATAAAAAGAATGCTATAATTGAACAAATCTTTAAACTAAATTTAGAAGGTATAGATAACCTTTCAATTGAAAGTATTAGAGTCAATACAATTGAAGAAGATCATCGAATTGGTGCTAAAGTAATAAAAGGGCAGACCTATGATGTTGATATTGAAGAAAATTTTACAAGTGATTTAGAAATCTCAGACTTAGTTAATGATGATTTTAGATCTACGGACAATAAAGCATGTAGCATAGTTGAGGATCTCAACAGAAATATACTCAACAAATTAGCCAGAAAATATGATTTTGCTATTGGATTCCTAACAGCCGAATTGGTAGATAATTGGAACACCTTGAATGATGATGATAGAGATCAGCTATATTTTCGTATCAACTTCACTATAACTATGAATGAACCAATAAATATAAATAAATTTAATCTATGAAATATTTGAGAAGATATAATGAACACAAAGATGATAAATATAATATTATTTCTGCAAACACACGCAAGGAGCATCTTAAAATCAAGGAGGTATTTGAATTGAATTTAGAGGGGATATTGAATGATGTATTTTCCGTCGAGAGCATTCGAGTACATAGCATTCGCGGTAACCCAAGAAGATTTAAAATTAATATCGAGGAAAATTTCACTGAGAATCCAAATATAGTAAAAATAATCACTGATTTTAAAGCTGTTGACGCATGCACGACTGTCTGCGCTATTAATGAAAATATACTCAATAAAATAGCAAGAAAATATGATTTTATTATTGTAGATAGCTGTATATTAACACCCACGGTAGATTCCTGGCCATTAGATGAGCTTTATGATGTTCCTGAAACATTTGAAAATGGTCAAATATATTTTAATGTTGAATTTACTATAATTATTGAAAAGGGAATTAATACAATATTAGAATCTTTATTCTCTACATCAGATGATGAAACATTTATCAAAGATGCTATTAATGCAATTAAATCTGGAGAAATATATGTAAAAGAAACTGGTGGAGGTAGAGCACCAATGGCTAGAAGAAGTCATCTTCTTTATCATTTTGATTTTGGTGATAAGCATATTTCCGTTGAGCAACCAATGGAAGGTGGTAATATTTTTGATAGTAAGATTAGTGTTTGTATGTCAGAAGCCGGAAAAAGAGAAGTTGGTGATAAATTAGATATTGGTGCTACAATCAAAAGAAGATTGCTAAACGCAATACAAAATAAGTTCGATGAATATGGTAATCGAAAACTGAATTATAGAAGTACGAAGCATGAATAATTCTAATTCATGAGAACATTTTTCATAATTAGCAATGAACTATACATCAGTCTTTAGCTGATGTATTTCAGGTTTCATAGACTCACCTAATGGTGACGCCTCCCATTTTTACATTTTTTAATTTTTTTGTAAATTATTTCCATTCATTTTGAGAAACGGCCATATAAAAGCTAAGTTAATTCATTTAATAATTAAAATCACACATTCACTCATTTCCTATCTTTTTTAGGAGATATTTTTGAATATTTATAATATATAAACCAAACCATAAACAAGCAAATGAAAAAAATCTATTTATTATTGGCTCTATTCTTAAGCCATCAATTTTCTTATTCACAAGTCGTATTTAATTATACTGGAGGAATGCAAACTTACGTCGTTCCGTTAGGAACAAGCGCTATATGTTTTACCGTCTGTGGTGGTAAAGGAATGGGTAATGTCAACGGAAATACCGGAGGTGGTTTAGGTGGTAGAGTAATGGGAACATTGCCGGTTGTGCCTGGACAAGTTCTACAAATATTTGTTGGAGGCGGAGGAACTAATCAGAATGCAGGAGGCTTTAATGGTGGTGCCAATGGTGGAGTTTGTCTTGCTTGTAATACAGATAATGGCGGAGGCGGAGGTGGGGCTTCTGATATTCGTTTTGCTCCATATACACTTGCAGATAGACAAGCTGTTGGTGGAGGTGGTGGAGGAACCGGCGGAGATAGAATTTCTGGTTGCGCACCTGGTTGTGGTGGAGGTGGTGGAGGTGGTTGGTATGGTGGTGGAGGCGGTGGCGCTTATGGTGGATCACCTGGATTTGGTGGATCACAAGTTGCTGGTGGATCAGGTGGTGCTTCATGTTGCGGTTGTCCTTTATCTCCATTGCCCGGAGCTAATGGTGCCTTCGGACTTGGTGGGTTAGGTGGTGGTTTAACTGGTGGTAATAATCAAGCAGGTCCTAATCCAGGATGTGTAGGTGGTGTTGGTGGAGCATTAATTGGCGGACAAGGTCCCAATTGTACTGGTGGCACAGGTTGTCCAAGTACTTGGGCAGGTGCGAGTGGTGCTGGTGGAAGTAATTACACAGCT
>OCZT010006585.1_pt1 | contig 11485 bp, 18 predicted proteins | sample 1539031 | NCBI WGS metagenome assembly OCZT01 (sample SAMEA3539308, study PRJEB22396) | soil metagenome | biome: tundra; feature: field; material: soil | place: USA | collected 2010-05 | depth 0.15 m
GCTACCGCAGGCCGCCTGACAACCCCAGACGAATTAACGGTGGCATGCACTTAAGCGCACGCAGAGCCGCAGAGATTGCCGCGCCGGCAGGCTGTGCTGCGCGCTGTACTCGCCGGTGCTCGCCGGCCCGGCTCGGCCGGCCAACCTCGCCCGTAGTTGTGCTCGCATTCGCGGATCGAACTCAACGAACGGCGCATATCGGAACTCTTCTTCTTCGGGGAGTCCTATCCACAGATCGAGCCCGAGGGGAGCTGCCACCTCGTCGGCGAAGAGGCGGCCGATGGTCCGGCCACTGACGCGCCGGACAACCTCGCCGACGATCCACCCCATAGATGCGGCGTGGTAGCCCTGAGCGGTGCCCGGTTCCCAGTTCGGCGCCTGCGCAGCAATAGCGGCAAGTACGAGATCCCGCTCACCCGACTTCTCTGGAGAGAACCCCTCGATGTGAGCCAGCCCGGCGCGATGGGCCATCACCATCCGCAGGGTGATGACTTCCTTGCCCTGGGCGGCGAACTCCGGCCAGACCTCGGCGATCGGTGCGTCAAGGTTGAGGTCGCCGCGTTCGGTCAGCAGGAGCGCGCACACCACCGTCGCCCCCTTGGTCGCTGAGTTCATGCAGGCGATGGTGTCGCGCCCCCACGGCCGTTCGCGGCTCACGTCAGCGGTGCCACCCCACAGATCAACCACCGGCCTCCCCGCGGCCCCCGAAGAACCAGCTCAATCGCCCTCGAGGACGAAGCGCGGACCGGGGCCTCGTTTCGCGGCCAGGTCGTCAGGGTTGAGCAACTTGCAGACCCCCAGCGAGAGGCAGCCACAGCCGATACAGCCACCGAGGCGGTCGCGCAGCCGTTCGAGCATGGCGATCTGGGCGTCGATGCGGGGGCGCCACGAGTTCGACAGCCGCTGCCAGTCCTTCTGGCCCGGCGTGCGGTTCTCCGGCAGCGAGCCCAGAGCCTCGCGGATCTCATCGAGGGAGAGCCCGACCTGCTGGGCCACCAGGATGAACGACACCCGCCGGATGACGTCGCGGGTATAGCGGCGCTGTCCCCCCTCGGATCGGGTGCACGATGGCGCCACCGCGCTGGGTCTGGTCGAGAGCTTCCCGATCCGGCCCGGAGAATGGGTGCTCGTAGTGGGCGCGAGCGGCGGTCTCGGCGCCGTGCTGGTGCAGCTGGCCCGCGCGGCTGGTGCACGTGTCATCGGAGCCGCCCGGGGCCAGCCGAAGCTGGATCTGGCCCGAGAGGCCGGCGCCGGCCTGGTGGTAGACGATTCTGAGCCGGACTGGCCCGGACAGGTAACCGAGGCGACCGAGGGGAACGGGGCGGATCTGGTCTTCGACAACGTCGGGGGACCGGTCGGCCTCGCCGCATTCGGGGCGATCGCGGCGGGCGGGCGGTTCTCCGCCCATGGTGCTCCCGCTGGCGGGTTCGCCGACATCGACCCGCAGGCAGCCAAGCGCCTCGGGGTGACCGTACGAGGGATCGAACAGGTCCAGTTCGCACCCGCGGATCTGGCCCGGCTGGCCGGGAAGGCGTTGTCCGGCGCATCCGACGGGCTGATCCGGCCGATCATCGGACAGACCTTCCCGCTGGAACAGGCCGCCGACGCGCACCGGGCGATCGAGGCCCGCGACGTCATCGGGAAGACCCTGCTGGTGACCTGATGCCGCTCGACGACGCCCGCGTCCGGTACCTCACCGACCACCACCAGGGACGCCTGGCCACGGTGGCGCCTGACGGCACGCCGCAGAACAAGCCAGTGGGCTATCACTACAACCCGGAACTCGGCACCATCGATATCGCCGGGTTCAGCATGGACACCTCGGCCAAGTACCGCAACATCGCCACCAGCCCGAGCGTGGCGTTCGTGGTCGATGACGCCATCGGCGAGGGCGCCCCGGGCATGCGCTTCGTCGAGGTCCGCGGTCACGCGGAGCAGGCCATCGTCTCTTCTCTGTCAGAGGAGGGCCTCAGCCCGCACATCATCCGCATCCATCCCCGCCGGGTCGTGAGCTGGAACGTCGACCCGGAGCATCCCGGCCTGCAGACCCACACCATCGTGGGTTGAGCCATGAACGGCGACGGCATCATCTTCACGGAGATCGAGTACCGCTAGCCAGTCGCTCTCCCGCTCGGGCGCCTGGCCAGCATCGGACCCGGCGAAGCGCCACAGGCCCATCCCGTCGCCTACTCGGTCTAACACCTGTCGATGGCGACCTCTCGTAGCTGAGGCGCAAATCAGGCCCCGCCGCCACGCCGAGATCAGCGGTCGCCATTGAGTAAGTGAACGAGTTGCTGTACGCCGTCCTTGCCATGGGTCATCCAGTCCTCACCGTGACTGGCCACGTGCTCAACCCACAACGGCTTCGACGAGACGGACGACGTCGCCAATAACATCGGTGAGTGCCGCGCCCGGGCCGGCCAGGGCGTCGAAGGTCTCGAAACTCGTGAGCACAAAGAGCACTCGTACCAGGTCCTCCGGATCGCCCCGGCTCGTCGCGTCGCGGCCTTCAGCCAGCCGGCCCGCGAGCACTCCGAGCCCCGTCCGGCGTCGCGCGTCCCTGGCAGCAATGACACCCCCCACCTCGGGGTCGAGCGCGGCGAGAGCTCGCAGCCTGCGCATAGCGGGGCGGTCGGCGTCCCAGAAGTGGCCGAAGGTCGCGACGAAGGCGCGCAAGGCGGCGCTCGGGTCGGGATCGGTGAACGCGGCGGCTAGTTCTGACATCCCGCCAGCTTCTGCCAGGGCGTCGCAGACTGCCTCGAGCAGGCCGGTCTTGGACTCGAACTGGTAGTAGATCGTCGCCTTGGCCACGTCGGCCTTCTTGGCCACGGCGTCGACGGTAAAGGCGCGGTAGCTGCCCGCCTCGGCGAGGAGGGAGCGCGCCGCGTCGATGATCCGGCGCCGACTCTCATCGATCTGGTCCTGGCGTTTACCGAGCCGATACGGGCGCGGGCTCATCGTGATTGACAGTGTCCTGTTCCGTTGATTTAATCAGACCGTTGATCTGAGTGAATATTATCAGGAGGTGCCCCGGTTGACCAGTACCGCGATCGCAGTGGCCGGGTTGCGCAAGAGCTATGGCGATGTCGTGGCCCTCGACGGGGTGAGCTTCGAGGTCGCTGACGGCTCGGTCCTCGGCCTGCTCGGCCCGAACGGGTCCGGGAAGACCACCGCGGTCTCGATCCTCTCGACCGCCCTTCGCCCCGATTCGGGCCACGCGAGCGTGTACGGCTTCGACGTGCGTACCCAAGGGGCAGCGGTTCGTCGCGTCATCGGCTTCGCCGGCCAGTTCGCCGCCGTGGACGCCAATCTGACGGGGCGAGAGAACCTGGCCCTCATCGGGCGTCTCTCCCGGCTACCCCGGCGGGTCGCCCGGGATCGGGCCAGTGAGCTTCTCGCCAGCTTCGGGCTGACGCCGACGAGGCTGGCGCGGCCGAGGCCGAACACGTGCTCGGTGCGGCAGGCTTTGGACCGGAACGTGACAGCAGCGCCGTCCGGGTCTCGTCTGCCGATGGCTCGGGGGCACTGGCCGGGGTGCTGCGCGCCCTCGACGGAAGGGTCTCTGATCCGGTGTCGGTGGCGGTGCACGAGCCGACCTTGGATGACGTGTTCCTGGCCCTCACTGGCCACGTGATTACCCCACGTGACGACCAGCCCGATGAGGCTCGTCTGGGCGCGGCATGAGCACGATCATCGCTGCCCGGCACCCGGGCCGGGTCGCGGTGGCGGCAGCCGACACGATCGACGTGGCCGGGCGCAACCTGCGCAACCTGTGGCGCACCCCCCAGGCCATGATCTTCGCCACCGTCCAGCCGGTGATCTTTGTCCTGCTCTTCCGCTACGCCTTCGGTGGGGCGATCCACGTGCCCGGCGTCTCCTACGTGGACTATCTCATGCCGGGCATCTTTGCCCAGGCGGTGGCCTTCGGGGCCATCGGCACCGCTGTCGGGCTATCAGCTGACCTGAGGTCGGGCCTCCTCACCCGGTTCCGTACCCTGCCCATGGCGCGCATCGCGGTGCTGGGCGGGCGGACGCTGGCGGATTTGGCCCGCAACGTGGTCGTTGTGGCCGTCATGACCGGAGTCGGCTTCGCCGTCGGTTTTCGCGTCCACAACGGACTGGCTGGCTTGCTGGCCGCGTTGGGGCTCGTCGCCGTGTTCGCCCATGCCCTGTCATGGGCCTTTGTCGCCCTCGGACTGCGGGTCAGCGATCCCGAAGCCGCCCAGGCCGCCGGGGTACCGTTCATGTTCCTCCTGGTGTTCACCTCCGACGCCTTCGTGCCGCTCCGTTCCATGCCGGGCTGGCTCCAGGCTATCGGCGCCCATCAGCCCGTCACTGCCCTCGTCGACGCCGAGCGTTCCCTCACGTTGGGCGGACCCGCACATAGCGACGTGGTCGCCTCGCTGGCCTGGAGCGCCGGGATGCTCCTTGTCTTCGCTGCGCTCGCCGCACGCACGTACCGGCACATGGATCGCTGACCGAAAGGAGAGCCCTGCGATGACCACGCCGAACGAACCCGACCTTCCGGGCGCCGCCACCTCTGGGCATGGCGCGCTTGCCGGCAAGTCGGCTGTGGTGACCGGAGCCACCGAGGGAATCGGGTTCTACGCGGCCCGCCTGCTTGCCAGTCGCGGCGCGACGGTTCTCATCACCGGACGCGACCGTCAACGGGGGTCGGACGCGGTGGCGGCGATCCGGCAGGCGGCGAGACACGATCGGGTCGAGTTCGTCTCAGTCGACCACTCGACGGTTGAGGCAAACGAGAAGCTCGCGGCCACGCTCATGGCGCGCTTCGATCACCTCGACGTGCTCGTGAACAACGTCGGGGGCATATTTGCCAAGCGACTGGTCACCGCCGACGGCTTCGAGATGTCCCTGGCGCTGAACTTCCTCGCCCCGTTCGTCCTCACCGAGGCGCTCTTGCCCCTTCTAACCCGGGGTCCGGGCGTAGCCCGCTGCGTGAACGTCGTCTCCAGCTCGTTCAAGATGACCAAGCGTGACCCGTTTGACGACATCCAGGCAGAGCGCTACTACGTCGGAATCTTTGTCCATGGCCGGGCCAAGCTCTTCACCCTGCTGTGGTCCATGGGGTTGAGCCACCGAGTCCCCGTCAGCCGTCTCGCCGTCACCGCGGTGAACCCAGGCATGGCCTGGACCTCGATGACCCAATCACTCAGTCCCGAAGTCGTCCCCGCCTGGCGCCACATCTTCCCCATCGTGCGTTTCTTCCAGCGCCGCGCCGACCCCGCGCGCGCCGCCCGCCACTGCGAGCGGCTCGTTCTCGCCGAGCCGGCTGCCATCGAAGGGCGCTACTTCGATGGAGATAAACCGAAGAAGCTCCCGCGAAAATTCGCCGATCCGAGTCTTCCCGATCGCGTCCAGGCGATCGGCACCGAACTGCGCGCCGCCGCAACTGACCGGAGCCGGAAATGACGAACGGAACGGTCTACCTCTCCGATGACGTAGCTCCTGGTCGCATCACGACCGGGCCGCGGCGGGCGCACTCGCCAGCCGTGAGGAAGGCTCGGCGGTGACCGCGCCGCGAGCCGGGGACAGGCAGGCGCCGAAGGTTGTCGTGTTCGGCGCGACCGGCCCCACCGGCCAGCGCATCGTCTCTCGTGCACTGGAGGAGGGCTACCGAATCGTCGCCGCGGCCCGACACCCCGGAGCCCCGCGGATCGACCGGCCCGACGTCGAAGTGGTACCCGTTGACGTGGTCGACTCCGATGCCGATCTCGATCCGCTGATCGAGGGCGCTGTCAGCGTGCTCTCGGCCCTTGGCTGCCGGGAGCGCCGACCGACCACGGTCTACTCGACCGGCACCAGGCGGATCGTTGAGGCCATGGGCCGCCAGCAGGTTCGCCGGCTGATCTGCATCTCGTCGGAAGGCATCGAGATCCCCCCAGGATTGCCCTGGCCACAACGGGTCGTCATGTCCCAGGTCATCCAGCGCCTCTACCGCCACCAGTACGCCGACATGGCCAAGATGTGAGGCCTACCTCGATGACGTCCCGCTGGACTGGACGGTGGTGCGGGCTCCGCGTCTCACCGACGGTCCCCCGACCGGGCACACCCGGGTCTCGCTCGACGCGCCGATCCTCGACGGCGGGTCACTGCGGCGCGCCGCGAAATCGTCAGCCGCATACGCAGCGGCCAAATGCGGCGCCATCGCCTTCAGCCTTCACCTGGCCAGTGAATTCGCCAAAGACGGCATCAGGGTCAACTGCCTTACCCCGTCGGCAATCGAGAACGACCGCATGCGGTCATGGGTGCCACAGGAGCAGCGGAAAGACCTCGCCGCGGCGTCTCCGCTGGGCAGACTCGGACAACCTGAAGATGTCGCGGCAGCGACACTCCTTCTTGCCTCCTCCACCTCATCGTGGATAACCGGCGTCACCCTCGACATCGCCGGCGGAAAGGTCATGCTATGAGCGCCACCGCCCAGAACACGGCTCGCGGCAGCATCGCCACCAAAGTCCAGGGTTTGCGCATCAACGCCCTGGCTGGCCTGGTGATGCTGCTCATCGAGTACGGGCTAGGCATCGGCACGCTGTTGATCATCACCAGTGTCTCGGCGGTCGTACGGGCCGCATTGGTTCGCCAACCCGCTCTGATCATCATTGGCCGCATCGCCCTATTGGCCATCCTCACCGCGTGGCTCGCCGGAACGAAGTTTGTCGCCGACTCAGCCAACGGCGCCTCATTCGCCATGGCCGTCGCCACCGGAGTGGCCGTCTTGGCTTACGCGACGATCTCGTTCATTGCCACCCCGACATACGGCAAATACGGCGGGACTGTAAAAACAACGTAACTCCTAGGACAGGACGGACGGATGTGCCGTCTGACCCGATTCCGCGATTAGTGTGCTGAGTTGATCTTCGGGTCGGAAGTTGATCTTTGTGGGCGGGTTTCGCGGGTGCGGCCAGGCCTGAAGGCCGGTGTCGCGCTGGGTTCGCGTTTTCCGGGTTTCCGGTCGGGGCCTTGCGGGCCGGGCTGGTCAGGACGGCGCGGGGAGGGCCCGGAGGCGGGCGAGGATCTCGGCGAGCAGGTGTTCGCCGGGCGGGAGTCGCAGGATGAGGTGCCCGGCGTGGCGGATCAGCCGGCCGGGGACGGCGATCAGCCGCCACCGCAGGGTCTCGATCATGGCCTTGCCGCCGCGGACCCCGTGACCAGCCAGGATGGTCTCGCCGGAGGTGGCGGCAGTGAGCTGGTGCAGCCAGGCGGCCATGCTGGCCGCGAGCAGCGCGCCCCACATCCAGGCGGTATTGACCTGGATGTATCCCGATGGCAGGTGCCGGAGGGCGGCCCCGTGCTTGCTGTCACGGAAGATGTTCTGGAGCGGAAGCAGGTCTGGCTTGCTGGCGAGTTCAGCCTGCCCAATGGCGGTAGGCGTCTATCCATTCCGCGCCCTCGGGCGCTGGGTCGGGTAGCGGCAGGTCCGCGAGAGAGATGGCCTGCCGGGTCTTGCCACGGGCACAGACAGCGACGATGCGGCTGTCGGTCTTCAGCTCGATGTTCTCGACGGTGACGTCTACCCCGAGAACCCGGGTCTGGAAGGGCAGTGCCAGATTATCTTCGATCATGTTGTAGAGGCCGGAGGCCTGCTCATCCTCGTCATAGCAGTCGACGGTAGCGTCTGCGACGAGCGCGTCAAGTTCAGCTTTGCTTATCTTGCCCACGGCGGAAGGATACGGGCGGCCACATGGGCGTGTTCTTCGTTTAGTGTTCCTGGCCCAGATGACCTGTGCAGAGCCGCCGGGCTCAGGGGCCGCCCGGTTTGCCGTCGGCCGCCAGCCGGTGGTTGACCTCACTCAGGCTGAACGGTTCCGGATCGGACGGGTCGTCTTCGTCCCAGTACTCCGCTGGGGAGTCGCCGCTGAACGCGATGCAAACGGGGTATGGCTGCCCTGGCTGGCGTTCGCGCCGCTCCTCCAGCGTTATCTCGTGCTGCCAGCCGGCCCCGAAGTCGTAGGTGTAGACGATCTTCTTAGCGCCTGCCTGGAAGGCTTCGGGCACCCTCAGTTCTTCCTCGTCCGTCACCTCTTCGAGGCCAAAGAACGGGTCGCTGTAGCGCCGCTCTCCGACCGCGAAGTCGTGCAGGTGGTCCCCGTCCCAGCCGTACAGGATCTGGATCACTCGATGCAGGCCACCTAGCGTGGTGGCGGCGGGTACCAGCACGCGGCGCCAGATCGGGGGTCACCACCTGGCCAGCGCTACCTTGATCTGGATCATCTGGTCCACGCTGCGTGGTGCCCCGGAGGCGGCGAACTCGGTCAGCGCCCAGGCCAGTGTTTCGGTGTCTGGGTGGCCGCTGGCGCGGACGGCGGCCAACCGGGTACCCGGGTCCGAGCCGGGCATGGTCTCATACACGCAGGTAAGCGCCTCGTCCGGGCCTGCGTCGGTGAGCGCGGCAGCGGCCCAGTCAGCCGCGAGCCACCGCCGGTCTGCCTCGCCGACGGCCCGGCGGCGGCCGTCGGAGGCCAGTACCGCGCGGGCATGCGGCCCGACACGCGGCGCGCGTGTCATTTCCCGCCAGGCGGGGAGGGCATCGCCGCCGAGCGATTCCGCCACGGCGACCGCCACGGACCGAAGCGAGGGGGACGCCTGGTCCGCGGCGGCGAGGATCTCCCGCGCGGCTCCGGCTGTGGTCCGCGCCTCAAGCCATGGCCAGGCCACGTTGTGCCGCTCCGCCGTTCCATCGAACCTCGCGAGCCGGGCGAGCAGGTCGCCCGCTGGCAGTTGCGGGCTTGCGGGCGTGGGCAGATTGTGACGCGTCCGCGCCATCGCCCACTGGCCGAGTGCGGTGATCCGTGGCGTGCCTGGATCACCGGTCACCGCCCCGAACGCGGCGAGCAACGTGAACAGGCCGGCCAGCGGATCCGGTGTGCCCAGGTCGGCATACCTGCTGGCGGCATCCCAGGCTCGCCAGTATGGCTTGTCGTACAGGTCGCACAGGTCGCGCAGCGCCGCGTCCACCGCTAGCCAGAGATTCTTGCTGTCGGCTCCGCCGTCACGTCGAGGACCACCAGAAATGCCAGCACGAGCAGGCTCACGCTCTCCTTGCTGCGCGGGTCAGATTCCGCGGCGCATACGGCCCGCAATCCCGCCAGCCAGCCGGTAACCATCTCGCCGTCGGCAGGCGGCCAGTGCGCCATGGCAGGCCCGCACCGGACCTCGCCATGGCTGATCTGCAGCAAGCCGGTCGCCGCCCCTGTACACCAGGGCCTGTGCAAGGCCGCCAAGGACGCCCGCCGGGTTATGGCCACGCACCTGGCTCGTGATGAGCGAGCAGGCGAAGCATGAGGCGGTACAGCTCGTCCGTTTCGCTGGTGTCGAGCGGGGCGAATATCGTCGCGGTGCCCTGGTCCAGGAGCATCTCGGCCTGGCGCAGCACGCGGCTTCCGGCCGGGGCGAGGATCAAGATCTGCCGCCGCCGGTCGCGCTCGTCACGATGACGGGAGACGAGCCCGGCCCGTTCCAGGTCATCGACGAACGCGACCATGTCGCCGCTGTCGATGCGCAGCCGCGCCGCGATATCGCTCTGGCATTCGGGCCCGAACTCGGCCAGGCAGCACAGGATCGCGTGCTGGTGCTGGCGCAGCCCGGCCGAGGCGAGGTGCTTAGCGCAGAGCCCGCGGACCACTGCCGCGAGCCGGGCGAGCTGGTAGGTCTGCCGGTGTCGCAGGGCCGCGGGCGTCGACGTCTTCCCGGCCTCGGGTTCTGATCGCACAGCCCGACTGTAACACGGATCGGCTGGCATCACCATTGACTGGTGTTGCCAATCACTGATAGAACCAGCGTTATGGCTGCTGGGGAGCCCCATGCCGGCCGCCACCTGCAGCAGGAGGAGGATGAAACCCGCCATGGAATGGCTACCGGTACACCGCGCCGCGGCCGCCAGCCCTTACGACGCGCTCGCTTTCGAGCCCGCCGCCGCCTTCGCCGGTCAGACGATCCGCCAGATAGTCCGCCCGCATCGGGGCGGCAGCGGCCTGCGGCTGCATGTCAGCAACCGATTCGGCAAGGACGCGCTGGCCATAGGAGAGATCCGGGTTGCCGTGCACCTGGGCGGCGGCGAGATCGACCCGTCCACCGACGTGGCAGTGACCACTGACGGCAAACGGCGCGGCGAAGTTCCCCCAGGCGGAACTCTTCAGACCGATCCGGCGGCGCTGCGGCTTCCCGACGACGCAGAGCTGGCTGTCAGCATGTTCATCACGGCATCCGGCGGGCCGGCCACCTACCATCACCCGGCACTTGAGACCAGCTACGTGGTTGCCGGCAACGCCGCCGCGGATGCCCGGCTGCGCAACGCCGAGCCCGTCACCTCCCTGTTCTGGATCACCGGCGTGGACGCCCGGGTGGCAGAGCCCGGAAGTGCCATAGCCGCATTCGGCGATTCACTCATCAACGGCGACGGCACGACCGCGGGGGCAGGCCGCCGCTTCCCTGACCAGCTGGCCCGGCGGGCAGGCCAGCCCGTGCTCAACCTCGGCATCAGCGGGAACCGGCTGCTGCGTGACGGATTCGGGCAGGCCGGGCTCTCCCGGTTCGAGTCTGACGTGCTCGGCATCCCGGGGGTCACCCACGCCATCATCGCGCTCGGCATCAACGACATCGGCTTCGCCGGGCTGTACAACCTTCCGGCCCCGCCCGCTGAGGACATTACCGGCGGACTGACCTCACTTGCCAGGCGCGCCCGTGCCGCAGGACTCACGCCGGTCGGCGGCACGCTCCCACCGTGCGAAGGCACTACCTATCCCGGCTTCTTCTCCGTGGCCGGCGAGGACACGCGGGCGAAGGTGAACGAGTGGATCCGCGGCACGGCCGAATTCGAGGCAGTGATCGACATCGACGCCGCGCTACGGGATCCGGACCGGCCGGCATTCCTTTCGCCGACGTTCGACAGCGGCGATCACCTGCACCCCAACGACGCCGGCGCCCAGGCCATGGCCCGCATCATCAACCTGCGCGAGCTCACTGCCTGATGCCGCCGGGTGAAGCACGGCGCCCCGCTGGCCGGGGCCGGCGGCCGAAGTTGACGGACGGCATGAGCCGCCGAGCCCTGGCCCGTGTCGTGAGGCGAGAAGACCCGGATGCTGCGACTTGCACGCCTCCGCCCGGCTCCCTGGCGTTGAAGCACGCCGCCGGAGCGGTTCGTATGCTGGTACGTTCGGGCCACCGAGACACCGGTATCTTTGTGATGGCCCTCACCTGCTGCGTTACCGCAGTTCGGGGGTACCGGCGGGCCGGTTAGCGTCGGCCTGGGCGGATGCGGCTGCACCAGCGCCCAGACGCCGCAGCTAGGTGTCTAGCGCTCTGATCTTTGCGCCTGAACTGCGTAGACGTACCGGAAGCGGATCGCCGGCGATCAGGACTTACTCGGCGGGAGCTGCCGGGGGGACGGTGCGTGCCCACTCGGCCCAGTCCGCTAGGGCCTGGAAGAGCCTGATCCCCGCTTCGGCGGCGATGCGCAGCGCCTGGG
>OCZT010006586.1_pt1 | contig 11485 bp, 6 predicted proteins | sample 1539031 | NCBI WGS metagenome assembly OCZT01 (sample SAMEA3539308, study PRJEB22396) | soil metagenome | biome: tundra; feature: field; material: soil | place: USA | collected 2010-05 | depth 0.15 m
CCTGGGCCGCGCCCATCCAGAGATTTTCCAGGCGGGTGACCGAGGCGTCGAAGGACTTCGCCGGATCGACGGCGGAACCCGCTGCGGGTGGGGCGGGCGTGGCGCGCAGAACGCCGTCATTGACGGGTGGAGCGGACTGGGCGTGAGCGACGCCGTCATTGTATAAACCCGACTGGGCCTGAGCTTTCACGGCGCTGCCGGCCATCAGGGTAAAGACTGCCACTGCCACGACTAATTTCATGTGCTTGATCGCCATCTCCGACTCTCCTTTTTACAACGGCCCAAGCCTACCAGAATGTGGGCAGCATAGAGCGATGCACCCTGGAGCTACAGACCCGGGGCCGCTGCGATTGGAGCGGCCGCCGCAGCCGCAGCCGCCGGGGTCCCCGCTGCCGCCGGTGGCGTTACGCGGAGGGCCATGCGCGGGAAGCTGAAGTTGCCGCCGGCATCGTCGATCACGTTCACCTGGCAGACATAGGTTCCCGGCTTCAGTCCGGTGAGAGGCACATCGAACTGGAAACCCACCGCATCGCGCTCGGGAATATTGATCGCTGTCGCCTCGACCAGCGGAGTCTCGTAGACCTTCACCCCGCCGAGCAGGAACTCGATGCTGGTGAGCACACGCACCGGGCCGCCTTCTCGGCGAGCCAGTCCAGGGGCCGCTGCCTGTGCCGGCGCATCCTTGTCCGTGGTCGGAGCGTACACCTCATACAGGAAGAAGAGGTGCTGATCCTGGCGGAAGACATGCGGCACATTCGGCACCCACTCCAGCCCATCGCGCACCAGAGGGTCCACCACCTTCTTTGCCGTATTCGGCATGCGCTGGCTGGACATGACGATCGAGCTTAGCTTCAGCGGAGTCTTCTTCATGTCCGGGACCTGGATGTCGGTCTCGAAACTTCCCATGTTTCCGGACTGGTTCTCGCGCACCACGAATTTCACATGGTACTTGCCGGGCGCCAGCGTGAAGCCGGTGGAATACTGCACGTTCCTCTTCTGCAACTGCTGGTTTGCGTCGACCGCTAGCGGCACCGTCTGGCGCACCTGGCCGACGGCGATGCCGGTCGAGTTCTTTACCTGCCCCATGATGTCGATGTTGGCCTTGTCCTTATCCTTGACCGTGGCCGCATGGATCTGCGATCCGGGGATCACCAGCGAGATCGGGATATAGAACTTGCCATCGTCCAGCCTGAAGTAAAGCGCCTGTAGATAAACCGCGACGTCGGTGGCGGGAACATCGCTGCGCATCTGCTCGGTCAGCGCAAGCTCGCGGTCCTCGTTCTTCGCGTGCTGGAAGTCAGCGGGCGCATAGTATCCGGGCCGGTACTCGAGCTTCGCGTCAAGATGGTTCAGCAGCGTGATCGTCAGGTGGCGATAGACCCCGTCCCGCGCCGCGTTTGTCGAGTGGAAGCCGACGATGTAGTAGGCCTCGGTATCGTGCTGGATCTGCTGGAAGGCCGGGCCAAAGTCATTGGAGTCGACGAACAGCTTGCCGCCGGTATCGCTGGCCAGCGTGCCCAGCGTCTCCTGCGAACTGAAGTTAGCGTTCAACTGGCCCTGCATCGACGCGCCACTATATGCCCCGGTTCCGCGCCTGCTTCCCTTGGACGCATCGCCTACTGGATTCAGCGCCTGCAGGCCGCGCGTGTCCACGGCGTAGAGAGCGGTATTCGCCTTCACGCACTCGTTGGTGGCGGAGCGGATGCTTGCCTGGTTCTCGATGCCCTGCCGCGACAGGCCGCCGGAGAAGTACATCATGCTCTTCTTCTGCTCCACCTTTTCGATCGACTTGCAGATGGTGCGGATCGCGTACAGTTGCCGGTCCGTGTTGAGCGCGTTGAATTCGCTGTCGTCGGCGACGAAGCTCGACGAGTCATCCGAGGTGTCGTCGGTGCCGCCGCCTTCGCTGCCCGCGTCGAAGCCCGAGCCTTCCGTGCCGTCGTACTTGCTCAGGGCCCTCAGCAGCGCGCCCTTGTCCGAGGTAAAATCCTGGTCCATGCTTAGGCCGGAGACGAGACTCACCGCCGCGACCATGTCTGCGGGAGCCATTTGCTTATTGATGTAGTCCTTGGCGGAGTCCACCGCGCGTGTGATGTCCTCCGGTTGCATGCTGCTCAGGTCGAAGAACATGACGATCAGCCGACGGTCCTTCAACTCGTCCGGCTGGGCAACGAAATTGTTGTTCACCAGGTCCGCAATTGTCTTTTTCCTGGTGGTCGACGTGCCGGACACCGTAGATGCCTCGGACAGCGTCACTGCCTCGTCGACATTCTGATAGTCGAAGCTGAGGATCTTCTGCGGCTTCTTGTCCTCGGTGACGGCGAAGTCGGTCTCCTTGAGTCCCTTGATCACAGCGCCGGTCTTCTTGTCGCGCACCACGACGTTCGTCAGCACCGTCTCGGCGTTCACCTTGATCGTCGAAATCTGCGCGCCGCCCTGCTGCTGCGCGACGGCCGCTAACGGCACGCCAGCCGGCGAACCCGCCATCCCCGCCACTAAGACCGCCGCTATCGCTCGCCGCATTCGCTACTCCTCTTGCTGGTGCCTGTGTGTAAATCGGATCTGAACTGGGCCTTCACCTGATTCCGATACCCTCAGGGGCTAAAGCCCCATTATCTTTGCCGGCCTGATGGACGGGCTAAAGCCCGTCCCTATCAAGACTCTGCAATCCTTCAGATTTTCCAACCCTTCAGAGATGCTGCAATCCTTCAGAGATGCTGCAATCGTTCAGAGTTCCCCTAACTCACAACCAACAACCGGCAACTGGCAACCGGCAACCGGCAACCGGCAACTGTTCTTAGAATCGGAACCGAGCCAAATAGGTAAACGACCGCATGCCTGCCGGGGAGGTCACCTGCCCGAATGTCGGCGAGTTAATCTGCGTACTCACACCCGCATACTGCACGGTGTTCAGCGCATTGTTCGCATTGACGCGCGCCTCGATGCTGCGCGTCTCACCCAGTGAAATTGTCCGCGAGAGCGATCCGGTGACCGAGACTGTTCCGGGAAGTACGATCGAATTGCGCGCCGCGTTTCCGTAGGTGCCATCGAGTGGCTTAGCGAAGGCAGCGGTATTGAACCAGTTCTTCAGCGTACCCGCGCCGGTGATCGACTGGCCGGCCACGCGGTTCGGCCGAAGCGAATTGCCTGCGCCAGCGGCGATCTCCAGCGCGGTACCCGAATAGGAAGGCGTGGCGAAGCCCCCCGATGAGAACGTAAAGTTTCCCGAAATCGAGTAGCCGTCCAGAATCTTCGAGATAACTCCGCCCTTATTGAGGAACGCCCGGTTCGGCCCGAACGGAGGCTCGATCACAAAATTTCCGTTCAACACATGGCGCCGGACAAAGCTGGAATTGCTCTCCTCCGCGCCCAGGTTCTGGTCGTCCTGCGCAATCGAATTGCCGCTTCCACCCACCGAAGAGGCGTTGTCGATGGAGTGCGCAAACGTATACGTCGCCTGCAGCGAGACGCCCTTATGCATCCGCTCTCGCGCATTGACCGCAAGCGCGTTGCTGCGCTGGTAGCCGAGTGAGTCTTCGTAGGTAAACTGCCCTGAAGAGGGATTCAGAATCCCCGCCGCTGTCCGGTTGGGCGCGCGCACGATATCGAGATTGCCCGCGTACGCGCCAGTGTAATCGATGTTCAACACGATGCCTTGGGGCAGGGTTCTCTGAATGCCCAGGTTGTATGTCTGCACCATGCCCAGACGGTAGTTCGGATTGACGCCGAAGTTGCTCTGCGTCGTCTGCGTGGAGCAGTTGAAGCCGGTGGAATTCTGATAGAGCGTATTCAGCGACATATTTGCCGTCGTGCAGGTTGTCGGACTGCTGGGAGTGCTCAACGTGTTGGTCTGGGTGATCGCAAAAGGCTGCTGGAACGACAGGTTCGTCGCAAACCGCGAATACTGCCCGGTGTTGTAGTTGATGCCGTAGCCCGACCGCACCACCATCTGCTTGGTGAACTTGAACTTTGGCTGCCAGGCAATCGCGACTCGCGGTGAGTACATGGACTTGTCCGGATTGACGAGTGAGGGCAGACTTCCGACCGCCGCACATCCCGGCGCAGCCGTTGCGCAAACATTCGCTATCTGCAAGGAGGAACCGCTCCCTGTCAGATTGAGGTTCACCAGGTGGTTGTACTTCTCCGAGTAGGGCGAGAAATACTCCCAGCGCAGCCCATAGCTGACGGTCAGGTTCGCACGTGCGCGCCAGTCGTCCTGCGCATACCAGTCCCACGCGTTGCCGCGCAGGTAGATCTTGCTTAGCCCCGCGGTGATCTTCGTCTGCTGCGGCTGCCCGATCAGCAGGTCCGCAATCGACGACCCGCTGGTCGAAAAGTTGCACTGCTGCGTTGCCGAGGATGCGCATGCCTGCGCTGCCGGGTTCTCTGTGGCAAATCCGGAGAACGTGAATTGTCCCAGCACATTGGTCCCGCCGATGGAATTAGCGTGAATGCGATGGAAGTCGATGCCCAACCGAATGTTGTGGCGCTTGTGGATGTAGCTCACGAAGTCCGAGAAGGAGATTGTCTGGTTCACGGCATTCGACGGCGTCGCGTCGCCGAGGCCGCTCAGCCCAGTCAATCCCACTGACGGTACGCCGAAGTAAAACGGGTTGCTGTAGATGGTTGGGTCGCCCACGTAGATTCCTGCCGTCACCGCTGGATTTACCAGCCCATTAGTGAAGTAGTTGGACGCCGTGTTGAGAGAACGGTTCCAGCCGGCCGTCGCTGTGCTGTTCAAGCGGCCATAGCCGACCGTGTAGGAACTCGAAAAACTATAGCCGTTGGTCTCCGACTTGCCGCCGAGTAGAGGCGAATAGTTCTGCGAACTGCTCGCGTTGTGCGAATACGCGAAGTTCTCGGCGATACTCTGGCGCAGCACCGGTGGGGCGTTGGCATTACGCCCCCCGCCCAGACCGCGTCCACCGCCGCCACCACCGCGTTGTCCTCGCACCGGCGCCGCCCCGAAACTACGGTTGTAGCGCGCCGAAACCTGCGATGCGTGCACCTCCCGGGTGGTGATGGTCTGGAAGTTGTCCTGCGTTCCAAGCGGCGTGATATTCGGCAGCGGATAGTAGCTCAGAAGCTGGGTCGCTGCGTTGCTCATCTCACTCTGCGGAATACACGCTGTGGGACTTGCATCGACCGAAGCCAGAAGCGGACTGCAGTTGGCGGCTCCGTAGGGCAGTCCGGTCTTCGGATCGTAGACCACCTGTCCAGGGGCTACCTGTCCTGCCTGATACGCAGGTGTCAGGTCGCCATAACGCTGCGCCAGCGTCGGCACAATCGCCTGCGCGATATCAGGCAGCGTGCTTCGCGATTGGGAATAGGTTAGAAAGACAAACTGCTTCGGATTCGGAGTCGTCCAACCGGGAATATACGGTGTCCCGGTGATGCTCGCGACCAGCGAATTCGTGTCCGCTGGCGGCTTCACGACGGGGGTCCCCGTCACCGAGAACGGAATCGCGTTGATCGCTCCATTCGATCCGTTATAGGCAAACGACCCATGCGGCTGGTTGGGATTTTGTCCGCGGAAGCCGCCGAACCCACCACCGCCGCCGCCGCGCCCGCCGCCGCCACCGCCGCCCCGCCCGCCACCACCTCCGCCACCACCAAAACCGCCACCCGGTCCGCCTCCGCCAGGGCCACCGAAACCACCGCCTCCTGGTCCGCCGCCCGGCCCGAACGAGCCGCTTTGCATCACCCCGCCCAACGTACCCGCGATGTCGCCGTTGTTAAAGCCATTGCGCTGCATGTCCTGAATTCTGTTGCGCAGATCATCTTCGCTGAATCCCGCGAGGCCGTTTGTCTGACCCTGCGTACCGCTGACCGCAATGGATTCGTTTGCGGATGCCGCTGCCGACGCGTCATTCCCGGCCGCCGCACCGAGCGACGGTAGCTGCGCTCCGGCATTCTCCTGGCCCGCAGTCGCGTCGGCCATCTGCGGGTCTTCCGTTTCCTGCACATTCAACGCCTGGGTGCCGCGTCCTACCCTGGCGACTGCGCCAGTGGTGGCGCCGCGAGCGGCAAGCCCGGTTCTGACTCCGGTCGCTCTGGCGGTCGTCGTTCCGGCCTGCGCCGCCTGCGCGGCAACTCGCGAGGCCAGGTCCATCTTGAACTCCGCCATCTGCATGGGCGCGCCGCCATTCTCGCTGGCCGCGCTTAGCACAACCTCTTGCGTCACAGCGGCAAATCCGGTCAGCTCGGTCTTCACCACGTACCGGCCATTGCTCGGCACATCCATCTGAAACGCGCCATCGACATCGGTCGTGGTCGCATACTTTTTGCCGGTCAGCGTGTTGGTCGCCGTGATCGCGACGCCGGGCAGTGGAACTCCGCTCGCCTTCACCGTTCCTTTGATCGTGCCAACTTGCGACGTCGAGGCCACAACCGGCGCGGGAGAAGCTTGCGCAACCGGGGCCACCGCAACCGGGACTGCCGCTGCCGGGACTGGCGGAGCCGGGGAAACATGGGCCGGGACCGCCGCGGGCTCAGTCGCCTGCGCCCTGGCCGTCCCGCCGAAATCAGCGGCGCCGGCCAGAATCGCCGCACCTATTGCCACTATCCCAACCAGCCTCATCCCATTCACTCGCCGCACAAACACACTCCCAATCGCAGACCTGGCCAAACCAGAAACAGACAAGCAACTCACTACAACCGATCAGCAACCAACATCCAAGGCGGAATCCCTCTCTACCAAGCTGATTAGTCCCACTACCTTCAGAGACAGACAGCTTCCGGTTCGCACCCTTACCAAAAATGCTTGCTATCGATGGGGTTCACGGGGCATCCGTGCGGCGCCCGTTCAAGAGAATCTCTCGTGTGCTCGTCTTCCGCCACATCTCCTAATTCGCGGGAATCTGCTTGTACAGACGGGAAGCCGGGTTGAAAGGACGCCAATGCGCCTGAATAATTTCCCCCCTCCACTTGCGATACACTCCGGCGATGCATGACGTTACCCGCGGCACACAGGATCAATCGCACGTCGAAACCCACTTCCAGTCCACCGAGACCGTCCGTGACGTGGTGATCGGTCTCTCCGACGGCCTGACCGTTCCATTCGCGCTTGCCGCCGGACTCTCCGGTGCTGTATCGAGCGCGCACATCATCGTGCTCGCCGGCCTGGCCGAGATCGCCGCCGGCTCGATCGCCATGGGACTCGGCGGATATCTCGCCGCGCGCGGTGACGCGGAACACTACGCCTCCGAACTGAAGCGCGAACAGACGGAAGTGGTCACACGTCCCGACGACGAGGCGGAGGAGATCTACGAGATCTTCAGCCAGTATTCCGTCTCCCGCGAAGCCGCGGCGCCGGTACTTGCAGCGCTGCAGCAGAACCATCCCGCCTACGTCGACTTCATGATGCGCTTCGAACTTGGCCTGGAGAAACCTGCGGCCAGCCGCGCGCACCGCTCCGCACTGACCATCGCCGCCAGCTACATCGCCGGCGGCCTGGTTCCTCTGCTGCCGTATATGTTCGTCGGGACGTCCGTGTCGTTCCTCCCTACGACGGACGCCGCGCTGAAATTCTCCGTCCTCATCACGCTGCTTGCCCTCGCGCTCTTTGGCGCGCTGAAAGGCCGACTGGTCGGCACTGGCGCCCTGCGCAGCGCACTGCAGACCTCGCTGATCGGAGGGGCCGCAGCCGCAGCAGCCTATGCCTTGGCGCGTCTGATGAACCACGCCTGACCGGCATCGTTTGAATCCATCATCGTCCCCGGGTAACTTGTTTATGGACATCCGTAACCACTTGTTTTTATTACTATTTATTGAGTTTGTGTGGGCAATTGTTTTCCCATTGTGCAAATGTTTTCCCACAATCGCGACGATTGCAGCGTGGCCCAGAGTGCGTCAAGTCTGCGATGGAACAGACAATAAAAGCCGATAGACCTGACTCGAGCGACAATCGGCAATTGGCCAACGGATTGCATGACCTGGGTGTAAGAGATACCCAGGAGTTTCTACCATGCGTTTTAAATCGGCCCTAGTTGCATTGTCCCTCTCCCTCGTCTGCCTGATTCCTCGTGTTACCTTTGCCGACACGCTCACCCTGACCGGCACACCCGGCGGAAGCACAGCCGGTGTTGACATTTACCCGTACCAATTCACCATTACCGGCCCCGGCGGCACCGATCTTAACGTCAATCTGTCCTGCCTCAACTTCGATCGCGAGATCACCTTAGGGGAGACCTGGTCAGTAAACACCGTCCAAGTCGCAGACATCTCGTCAAGCGGGCTCGACGGTGAGACGAAGGCGCAGTATCGCGCTGACGCGTGGCTCTATAACCAGTACGGCACGGCGGCGGGAACCAACTCGGAGATTCAGTTCGCGATCTGGAGCATCATGGATCCGGGTACCGTCAACGCCTCGAATGCCAGCTATAACTTCGCCAACGCCTTCGACGCAACCGCCCAGGGCCTGGCTGCTACCGCCATCGGCAACGCCAGCACCCTGCCTGATAGCTACTATGCGAACACCATCGTGTACGTCCCGAATGCGAGCGGCAGCAGCACCTGGACCAACGGCGAGCCGCAGATCTTTATGAATACGACCCCCGAGCCAAGCAGCCTGATCCTGCTGGGAACGGGTCTGGTGGGTCTGGCTGGTGCCATGCGCAGCAAGTTGCGAAAGGCATAACTGATATCTGAAGTGACATTGCAACCAAGGTCCTGATGGGCCCGCGTCGAAAGTTGACGCGGGCCCACTGTTTTTGAGAGACATCCGCCGCGCACGCCTCTCAATACGAGCATCGCGAACCTCGTGCTGTGCGACCATGAGGCATGACTTTGGAGGCGAGCGGGATCGGAGCAGTTGCGGCGATAACGCGGCGCGCGGCGGATCGGCTGCGGGCAGGACATCTCTGGGTGTACCGGTCGGATGTGGAGCGACTTGCGCCTGCGCCAGGTGAGATAGATGAGGCGACAACCACGCCGGACGCGGCGCCGCCAGCAGTACTCGGAAGCGTTCCGCCAGGGGAGGTAATGACGGTTCCGCCAGGGGCGTTAGTGACGGTTGTAGACGGGCGGGGAATTCCGCTCGGGACGGCGCTCTATAGCTCCGCGTCCGAAATCGCACTGCGCATGGTGTCGCGGCAACCCGGGTTGACGCGCGCGGAATATCTCAGCGAATTACGCGAGCGGGTCGAGGCGGCGCTGAAGTTGCGAAAAGCACTGGTGGCGGAGGCCTTTCCAACTGCGGTCGACAGCGCAGCGGCAGCGGAGACAAACGCCTGCAGGCTGCTCTTTTCGGAGGCAGACGGGCTTCCGGGTATCGTCGCCGACCGATATAACGAGATTGTTGTGCTGCAGTTGCTGACCCAGGGTACGGCGCAGGACGACGTTCGCCAGGCCGTGGTGCAGGTGCTTGCGCAGCAGGCGTGGGTCGGTGCGATCCTGGAACGGCCGGATGCGCGGGTGCGTGAGTTGGAACATTTGTCCGCGGCTCCGCAAGCCCCGCTCTATGTCCGGCAGGGTAGCGATGCGGCGCTCAAGACAGTCTTCGCCATCAACGGCCTGCGCTTCCACTTCGATACCGAGTCGGGACAAAAGACCGGAGCGTTTCTCGACCAGAGGCTGAACTATGCAGCTGCGGCGAGATACGCGCGGGGCAGAGCGCTCGATGTGTGTACCTATCAGGGCGGATTTGCCCTGCATCTGGCACGTGTGTGCGCGCGGGTGACCGGGGTCGATGCAAGCCGCGCTGCCCTTGAAGTGGCGGACCGGAATCTGGATTTGAATCCTGGGCAGATGGCGAAGGTGGATTGGATCGAGGCCGATGCGTTTGAGCTTCTGCGTGATTTCGCTGAGGCCGCAGAGCGCTTCGACACCATCGTGCTGGACCCACCGGCGTTTGCCAAGTCGAAGCGTGCAGCGGAGGGGGCGATGCGGGGGTACAAAGAACTGAACCTGCGGGCTCTGAAGATGCTGAGCGACGGAGGGACGCTGGTGACTTGCTCGTGCTCGCACCATGTGGGGATGGAGGAATTTATAGGGGTGGTGCGATCAGCGTCGGAGGACGCGGGCCGGCGTGTCCAGTTGCTTGAGATGCGCGGCGCGGCGCCGGATCATCCCGCAGTGCTGGGGCTTCCGGAGACGAGCTATCTGAAGTGTCTGATCTGCCGGGTGGGGTGAGAAGCGGTTGCAGGTTGCTGGTTCTCAGTTGTCAGTTGCGCATGCTCGGGTCGGGCCAGCGTGCTTGCGCCTCTTCTCGCTGCCTGAAATCATGGGTGGAACAATATGCGGGAAGCCGTACATGTCGGTGTTGATCCCTCGAAGGCTTCCATCGCTTGTGCTCCCAAGCCCAGCCGCACAGTGCTGTGGTTACAGACTGTCACGCTCGCGTGGATGACGGTGGAGTTAGGCGTCTCCGCCTACGCGGCCAAGACGGCTCACAGTCCCGCGATGCTTGCGTTCGGCTCAGATAGCCTGGTCGAGCTGCTCTCCGCTTCCGTGGTTCTGCTGCAGTGGGTTCCGGGCGTGTCTATTCCGGAGCGGAAGGCGAGCCGCGCCGCGGGAATTCTTCTCTATGTCCTGGCCTTCCTGGTAGCGGCCATTGCGGTGGCAGCGTTGGTTCTGCGGATCAGGCCGGAGACGAGCTGGGCCGGTATTGGAATCACCGTCGCTGCGCTGATCGCGATGCCTGTTCTGGCCGCGCTGAAGCGCCGTGAGGGTCGACGCAGCAAGAATGCAGCCCTCGCCGCCGATGCGGTGCAGTCCGCCACGTGCGCCTACATTGCGCTGGTGGCATTGATAGGCCTGGCGGTGAATGCAGTCTTCCACATTGCCTGGTTCGATTCGGTCGCTGCTCTAGCGGCCATTCCTCTTCTGATCAAAGAAGGCAGATCAGCTTGGCAAGGAAATGTGTGCGGATGCTGCTGACCCTGATTTTCAAACCGTAAAAAAACAACTCGGCTAGAAGTGGTATGCCAGTTCACCGGTGAGCGAGCGAGGGCTGACGTAGTGCGTCCCCGAGAACGTCGAGAGGAAGTTGTAGAGCGCGTACTTGTTGGTCAGGTTGACGATTGTGAGCGAGGCGGAAAGGGTGCGCTTGTCCGCAGTTTTGCGGCGCAGCAGGTTGTCCACACCGACGGACAGGTCGAACAGGTTGCGCGAGTCAATGCGCGGAGGGTTGTGGTCGGCGTTCTCCGCGTTCGGGGCACTCAGTGAAAGCAGAGAAGAAGTGAACTGCGAAACGAGGCAGACGCCATTGGGGATAGGCCGGTTGGGGGTGGCGCGGATGCCGGCGCAGGCGAAGCCGGCCTGGGCCTGCTGGTCGGCAGTCAGTGGAGTGCCTGTGGCGTCCTGGAGCAAGACAGCAGGCTGCCCGTTCAGCGTGGTGGTCTGCGGACAATCGTTGGAGCCGAGCGTGCCGTAGCACGGCGCGGATCCTGCGACCTGGCCCGAATCGAAGCGCCAGTTGAAGCCAACATAGGGACAGCGCGCGCCGTACTGGTATTGGGCGTGGGTAGTCTGGTTGAACTTTTCG
>OCZT010006587.1_pt1 | contig 11485 bp, 13 predicted proteins | sample 1539031 | NCBI WGS metagenome assembly OCZT01 (sample SAMEA3539308, study PRJEB22396) | soil metagenome | biome: tundra; feature: field; material: soil | place: USA | collected 2010-05 | depth 0.15 m
CGAGATCTACACTCTTTCCCTACACGACGCTCTTCCGATCTGTAAGAAACAGAAACAGAAAAACGCGGGGATGCATGAGTGGAGGCGAGAGAAGTGTCATTTAATAGATGACACTTTCAGATTAGCTGAGGCGGTGGCTAAGGGCGACGACGAGGCCGAGGAAGCCGCCGTAGAGCGCGCCGCGCCACCAGGTGGAGGTGAGCGGGCAGGTGCCGGAGGTGCACTGGCCGAAGTAGCCCATGACGGCGCCGAGGGCGGCGCCGGCAACAATCGTTAGGGTGAAACGCAGCACTGGGCTCATGACGATGGCGAATCAGACCTGATCTTTGCGCCCACCCCAGTGGATGACGTCATTGGCGTCGACCCAGCCAAGCATGCGCAAAATCAGGGTCGGCGGGCAGAAGCCGGTGAACACGGACTGAATGAGGTTGGCACCGACGAAGCCGGGGAGCAGCAGCCACCAGGGACTGACGCGCCAGGCCAGAATGACGCCGAGGAGGGTGAAGGTGCCCGCAAGGAGACGGACGAGGGAATCGGTTTTCATGATTTGACTGGACTAATATGAGCATATACGCATATACTTGAAATGATGTCAAGTCTCTGTTCACTGCTCCACATGGCGAAAAAGATCCCCCTGACGGACGAGACCCTCGAATTCGTGGCCCGCCGCTTCGCCGTGCTCGCCGAGCCCATGCGGCTGCGGCTGATCCAGGCGTTGTTCGCCGGGGAGAAGAACGTGAACGCTCTCGTGGAGGAAACCGGCGGCACCCAGGCCAACATCTCCCGGCATCTCCAGACGCTGACGCAGGCGCACATCCTGTCGCGGCGGAAGGAGGGGTTGCAGGTGTTTTACGCGATCGCCGACCCGTCGATCTATAAGCTGTGCGAGCTGGTGTGCGGCAGCTTGGAGAAGCAATTTGTGAAGCAGGCGGGCGCGTTTAGCCGCTGAACCGGGTGGAGTGCTTCAGATTTCGTAGCCGAGGCCCAGCAGTTCTCACTCCGTCGGGACAACGGCGCGATGGCCGAATGCATCGAACCACGCATGCACACGGCGGCCGATGGCGCCGGTCTCGGTGCGGTGGGTGAATTCGTTCGTGTGCGGATTGTAGGTGTAATCGGCTGCCCACTCGCGGTGGTGCGTCGCGAGTGCAGCGATGGCGTCGACAATGAGTTTGGCCTCCGCATCGGTCATCGTCGGGTGGAGCGAGAGGCGGATCCAGCCGGGTTTTTCGGTTTTGTCGCCGGTGTTGATGCGATCGGTGATCGATTTGGATTTCTCGCGCGAGACGTGCAGGAGGTAGTGGCCGTAGGTGCCGGCGCACGAGCAACCGCCGCGAACCTGGATGCCGTAGCGGTCGTTGAGCAGGCGGACAGCGAGGTTGTAGTGGAGGTCGTCGATATAGAACGACAGGATGCCGAGGCGGTCGCGGTGCTCGTCGGCGAGCAGGTGCAGCCCGGGAACCGCGGCGAGGCGATCCCACACGAGATCGACGAGCTCATGCTCGCGGCGGAGAATGTTTTCCACACCCATCGCCTCCTTCAGACGGATGCAGAGCGCGGTGCGGATCGCCTGAGTAAAGCCGGGCGTGCCGCCGTCTTCGCGGGCCTCGATGTCGTCGAAATACTTGTGCCCGCCCCACGGATTGGTCCAGTCGACCGTGCCGCCACCGGGGTCGTCGGGGACGCGGTTGGTGTAGAGTTTCTTGTTGAACACGAGCACACCGCTCGTGCCGGGGCCGCCGAGAAATTTGTGCGGCGAGAAATAAATCGCATCGAGAAACTCGTCGGGCCGCGCGGCCGGGTGCATGTCGATCGCGATGTAGGGTGCGCTCGCGGCAAAATCCACGAAGCAGACGCCGCCGGCGCGGTGCATGAGGCCGGCGATTGCGTGATAAGGCGTGAGAATGCCGGTGACATTGGAGCAACTCGTGACGGCGGCGATCTTGACCTTGCGCCCGCGGTAGCGGTCGAGGAGCGCCGCGAGATGCGTGAGGTCGATGAGGCCGTCGGTGGTGGCCTCGATCACGCGGACCTCGGCGACGGACTCGATCCACGAGGTCTGGTTGGAGTGGTGCTCCATGTGCGTGATGAACACGATGGGGCGCTCGGCCTCGGGCAGTGTGACTTGGTCGCGGAATTTTTCGTGCACGCGCAGGCCGAGGATGCGCTGGAATTTGTTGGCGACCCCGGTCATGCCCGAGCCGTAGCAGATGATCGCATCGTCGGCGGAGGCGTGGACGTGTTCCTTGATGATGTGGAGCGCCTCGTGGTAGGCGCGGGTCATCGTGGTGCCGGTGACGGAGGTCTCGGTGTGGGTGTTGCCGATAAAGGGCGCGATTTCCTCGCTCATCATCTTCTCGATGGGGCCGAACATGCGGCCGCTCGCGGTCCAGTCGGCGTAGATGATGCGCTGGCGGCCGAACGGCGACTCGAAGTCCTGGTTGATGCCGATGATGTCCGTGCGGAACGGGGCGAAATACGATTCAAGGTTCATGAGGGAACGACTGATTGCGATGTTCCGCCTGCGCGGGAGCACTGGCAAGAACGCTGATGCCGCGAAACGGCGGGCGCATCAGCGCGCGAGGTCGTAGAGCGCGAAGCCGGCGAGGAGATTCGGCAGTGTGCGGCAGGGCGTGTGCCAGTTGCCGGCGAGGTGCGCGCGGCGCGCGATGCGGATGCCTTTTGCGGCGCAGAAGGACTCGAAATCGGCGACGGAGACCGGATTGGCCGGGCGGCTCTCGGACCACTCGGTGGTGTAGACCTCGTTGCGGATTTTGCGGCCGTGCACGAGGGCGTTGAGCCGGTTTTTCCAAAAACCGTGGTTGACGAAGCCGACGGTGAGCGTGCGGCCGACGCGCAGCGCCTCAAGGATGACGGCGGCGGGATCACCGAGTTCGTGAACCGTGCGCGAGCAGAGCACGCGGTCGAAATGTTTGTCGGGAAAGGCGCGCATGAACTTCGTCATGTCGCCCTGGTAAGCGCTGATGCCACGGCGCACGCACTCGGTGATTTTCGCGAAGTCAAGGTCCACGCCAACGGCGGAAACCTTCTTGGTCTGCACGAGGTAGTCGAGCAGCACGCCCATGCCGCAGCCGAGGTCGAGCACGCGGGTGCCGGGCTCCACCCAGTCCCCGATGATCTGCATGTCGACGGTGCGTTTGACGACGAGTTGGTTCATGGCTCAGATCGAATAATCGAACACATACGGCCGGTCGCGTTCGAGGAAGCCGCGGACGAGCGCGTAGAGTTCCTCGCTTTCGAGGAGGAAGGAATGGTGGCCGAGGTCGGTGGCGAGTTCGGCGTAACTGGCCCGTTTGCCGGCACGGATAAGCGCGAGGGCGAGGTCGCGGTTTTGCTCGGGAGGGAACAGCCAGTCGCTCGTGAAACCAACGCAAAGCGTCTCGGCCTCGACGGGCGCAAATGTTGCCTCGAGCGAGCCGAAGGTCTGGGCGAGATCGAACTGGTCGAGGGCGCGCGTAATGTAGAGGTAGGAGTTCGCGTCGAAGCGGTTGATGAAACTCTGGCCCTGATGGCGCAGGTAGCTTTCGACTTCGAACTGCAGGTCGAAGGTGTAGGCGTCGCCATTGGCGGTCTCCTTCTTCTTGCGGCCGAATTTGCGGTCCATGCTCGCGTCGGAAAGATAGGTGATGTGCGCCATCATGCGCGCGATGGCGAGCCCGACGCGCGGGCCGCCGTCGCGCGGGTAGTCGCCGCGGTTCCACGCAGGATCCTGCATGATGGCCTGGCGGCCGACTTCGTTGAACGCGATCGCCTGCGCGCTCTCGCGGGCGGTCGTGGCCATCGCGAGGACGCGGCGCGTAAAATGCGGAAACTTGATCGCGAACAGCAGCGCCGTCATGCCGCCCATCGAGCCGCCGATGGTGCAGTGGAGTTCGGCGACACCGAGGTGGTCGAGCAGGAGTTTCTGCGCACGCACCATGTCGCGAATGGTGACGAACGGAAACGCGATGCCGTAGGGCCGGCCGGTCGCTGGGTTGAGGGACGACGGGCCGGTCGAGCCCTGGCAGCCGCCGAGGACGTTGGCGCAGACGACGAAGAAGCGGCGCGTATCGACGGCCTTGCCGGGGCCGATGAGGTTGTTCCACCAACCGGGCTTGGGGTCGTTGGGTGCGTGCCAGCCGGCACAGTGGTGATCGCCGCTGAGCGCGTGGCAGATGAGGACCGCGTTGTCACGGGTGGCGTTGAGCTGGCCGTAAGTTTCGTAGCGCAGCGTGAAGCCGGGAATCGTCTGGCCGCTCTTGAAGGTGAACGGCTGCGCGCAAACGAAGTCGCGCGGCGACACGAGGCCGACGTCGCCGGGCGCGAGATGGTGCGGCGTGGCGTCCGTGGCGGAGGCGATTTCGACGTCGTCGGTCATCGGACGGTCAGTAAACCAGCGCGCGCAAGGCGAGGCAAGGGCCGGTCATGGTTATGACGCGGCGGTATGACAACGCGGAGCGCGGCCAGACGGCGCCGTTACTCGTTCTCTTCGTTCGAGAACACCTGCTGCACATCATCGAATTCCTCGAACGCGTCGTGCAGCCGGGCCAGCGCCTGCGCGTGCCCGGCGTTGGCGATCGGCACGGTGTTGACGGGGATGTAAGCAATCTCGGCGCTGTCGGGCTTGATGCCTTTGCGCTCGAGCGCGTGCGCGACCTTGTCAAACGCGTGGATGCTGCAGCGCACCTCGAAGCCTTCGTCAGTCGAGATGATGTCGTCGGCACCGGCGTCGAGCACGAACTCGATCAAGGCCTCCTCGGTGGTCTTGCCCTTGGCGATGAGGAACTGGCCGGCGTGGAGAAACTGGAACGCCACGGCGCCGGTCGTCGCCAGGTTGCCGCCCCAGCGAGTGAAAATGGAGCGGACCTCCTGCGCCGCGCGCTGTTTGTTGTCAGTGGTGCACTTCACGACGAACGCGACGCCCCCCGGGCCGTAACCCTCGTAGGTAATTTCCTCGTAGACGACGCCGGGCAGTTCGCCCGTGCCTTTTTTGATCGCGCGGTCGACGTTGTCGGCGGGCATGTTGGCCTCGCGCGCCTGGAGGATGAACGTGCGCAGGCGGGCGTTGCCCTCGGAATCGCCGCCGCCGGCTTTCGCGGCCAGCGTGATGTCGCGCGAGAGGCGGGAGAAGATTTTGCCGCGGCGCGAGTCGGTGACGGCTTTGAGCCGTTTGACTTTGGACCACTTGTTATGGCCGGCCATCGCGAAGCGAAGTTGAAAGGTGAAGGTTGAAAGTTGAAAGACGGCGCACGAGCCGCGGCGCGGCGGCGCGCTTACTTTTTCTTCGGCGTGACATTCTTAGTCGGCTTGCCGCCGGGGCCAACCATGACCGCGGCGTTGGCGGGATCGCCATCGTCCTTCATGCGATTAATGATGAGCTGCTGCGCAATCGTGAAGATCGCGTTGGCGGTCGAGTAGAGCGACAGCGCCGCGGGCATGCTGTAGTAGATGAAGAGGAAGATCAGCGGCATGAACTGCATCATCTTCGCCTGCGTCGGATCGGCGTTTGGCGTCGGCGTGAGCCGCATCTGGAAGAACGTCATGAGCGTGAACAGCAGCGGCAGGATGTTGATCGCGATGCCGAAGATGTGGCCGACCGTGTCGGTCGAGGAGAGATCGCCGGCCCAGAGGAACGGCGCGAAGCGCAGCTCGGCGGTGCTCCGCAGCATCGAGAAAAATCCGATGAAGAATGGAAACGGAATCAACATCGGGAGGCAGCCGCCCATCGGATTCACTTTGTGCTCCTTGTAGAGCGCCATCATCGCCGACTGCTGTTTGGCGGGGTTGTCCTTGTATTTCTCGCGGATGACCTTCATCAGCGGCTGAAGTTTCGCCATGCGCTTCATCGAACGCGTGGCCTTGATCGTGAGCGGGAGGAACACGACCTTGAGCAGCAGCGTGCTCAGGATGATCGCGACACCCCAGTTGGGCACGACGCCGTGCATCCAGTTCATCAGCGTGACAAGCAGCGCGCTGAAGAACTTGAAGAAGCCATACTGCATGACCTTGTCCTGGTCGGCCTTGAAGACGGTGCTGTTGGCAAGGCGGCGGTATTCCTTCGGGCCGACGTAGAAATTTGCGGCGAGCTTGGTCTCGCCGTGGGCGGCGAGCGGCTTGACGTCGAATTGCGCGGCGGCGGTGAGGCCGTAGGCGTTGTGATCTTCGTCGGGGAGCGCGGGGAAAAGTTTCACCCGGCGCGTGACGAAGCCCGCGGCGGGTTCGTCGGGCGTGAGGATCGTGGTGAAGAACTGGTTGCCGAGCGTCGCCCACGCGAGGGGGCCCGGGTTGGTGATGAGCGCCTTTTGCTCGTTCGCGCCGAGGCCGAAGAAGCCGTTGCTCTGCTGAAGCCGGGCGCGCGCGTTGAAGGTCTGATCCTTGCCGGTCGAATAGCCGCTGGTGAGCTGGTCGCCGAGATCGCGCGCGCTGGTGGGGGCCGCGGTGCCGATGCTCAGCGCGACGCGCGGGATCGGCGTGATCTGCTCGGTGAGATTCTTGAACATCGTTTCGTGGCGAAGCTGATAGGGATCGGTGCCTTCGCCTTGGTTGGGCGCGAGCACATAGCGGCGCGTGACTTCAAGGTGACCGTCGAGCACGGTGCGGTAAACGACCTCGGTCGCCGTCTGCGACACGCGCGTGAAACGCACATGGCGGTCGAGGCCGGGAAAATCGACGAACGCCAGCATCGGATCGGCGTGCAGGCCGTTGAAGACGAAGGGATCCTTGCTGCCGAACTCGGCGGGATAGACGAGCCGGCCCTTTTGGTCGCGTTTCTTGAAAGCCACATCGCGGACGGCACCGCCAAGGTCGGTGAAGCTGACCTCGACGAAATCGTTGGCGAGGCTGACGACATTGGCGCCGGTCGCATCGCTCGCAATCGCGGCGAAGGCCGGAGTATTGATGGCGGCAGAGGGCGTGCTGGGAGCAGCGGCCGAAACCGCCGCCGGGACGGTGGGCGTCGCTGCGGAAGAAACCGTGGGCGCGGCAACCTGGGCGGGTGCTGGCTTCGGCGCAGGCGGTGGAGCTTTCGGCTGCATGAACATGAAGACGAAAGCCGCCGCAATGAGCAGCACGCCGATGACGGTGTTCTTTTTGTCCATGAAAATTAGGCGAGGGGCGAGAGGCGGGAAACGAGAGGTGTCCTGCCAGCAACGCGCACACATCGCGGCGGCACCGGATCGAAGCCGCCGGGGTGCAGCGGCGTGCATTTCACGAGGCGGCGCGCGGCGAGCCACGCGCCGGTGAGCGCGCCGTGCTCGCGGACGGCGTCGGCCGCATAGTGGGAGCAGGTGGGCGTAAACCGGCAGCCGCACGCCGGGCCGAACAATGCGGGCAACGCCGGCGACAGCGTCCGCTGGTAAAGCCGGATGAGCGCGAGCAACCCGCGGGCGGGCAGCGCCGCGGCGAGGCGGCGGAGTTTCGTGGCGGAGGCGTTCATGAGGCCCGCGGGTGGGATACGGAAATTTGGCGGCAGGCCTCGGAAAATTTTTGCGCGAGTTCCGGGAGCGGCCGGTCGATGGCCGCCGCGCGGGCGATGAGCAGGAGGTCGCAGCCGGCGGGCACGAGGTGTTGCTGGTGGCGGAAGAGTTCGCGGAGCCGGCGCTTGGCGCGGTTGCGGCGGACGGCGTCGCCGACCGCCGCGGTCGAGGCGATCACGCAGACGCGCGGCGCAGAGGAGACGGCCTTGACCGCAGCCACCGCGGAATGGCCGCCGGCGATGGCCGCCGCGGGTTCGCGACGTTTCCACCACACGGTGAAGACCCGGCAGTCGACCCGCCGGCCCAACTCGCGCACGGCGCGAATATCACTCTGGCGGCGCAGGTGCTGCTCAGGGCGGAAACGCATGGGGAACCGTGCTGGACAAAACGTCGCGGCCGCGCGTGGCAGCGGACGAACTTAGACGACCGTCAGGCGCTTGCGGCCTTTGAGACGACGGGCGCGAATGACCTTGCGACCGCCTTTGGTCGCCATACGGGCGCGATAACCAATCTGGTGGGCGCGCTTTTTGCGGTGCGGGCGGAATGTGGGTTGCATGACTTTTGAAGAAAAAGAGGGTCAGACGTGCCGGACGGCAAGGGGTGTGTCAAGGGTGGGGTTTGGCGGGTGGTGGCCGAGTTTGAATCAGCTAATCAAGCGGACAAGTTTTAGCTGCCAACCCCGCTGTGATCACGGCGTTTTTTTGGGCCGCAGGCGGCGCTGCCGGGTGGCGTCGATCTCCTCGAGCTCCGGTTCGGGGATGCGCGTGAAGGCGATGCGCATGGGCGCGTAGTCGGTGGCGCCGTGCGCGCCGCCGAAGTAGACGGAATTTTTGCCGAAGGTTTGGTTGAGCGTGTCGATGGCCGAGTGCAGGCGCGCGCGGGAATTCTCCTTTGCCGCCTCGAAAAGATCCGGGGTGAACTCGCCGCCCGCCAGCAAGTGGTAGAGCACCACGCCGACCTGCAGCGGTGCGCGTCCGCGCAGCTTTTGCGGCCGGCCGGCCCAAAGCTCGTTGAGCACGTGCGTGAAGTGCAGCGTGTCCTGCGTCTCGTTGAAGCGGCGGTCGTCAGCCCAGCGTGCGCCATCGCGGTAACGCACGGACAGGTGCAGCCCGCCCGCGTAGTGGCCGCTGTGGCGGAGGCGCATCGCGGCCTTTTGCAGCAGGCGGTGCAGCACGGCGAGGGCCGCTTCGTCGTTGCGCAATGGCGGCGGGAGCACGTGGCCGTGGCCGATGGTGTTGGGCTGCGTGGTCTCGCGGGCCTGCACGCCGCCGCGCATCCACTCGTAGAACCGCGCGCCCTCGACGCTGCGCCAGATGGCGCGGAGTTGCGCGCGGCTGGTGGCGTAGAGTTGGGCGACCGTGTCGATGCCGGCGGCGCGGAGACGTTTTTCCATGTTGGGGCCGATGCCGCAGAAGTCGGACAACTTGAGATGCAGCAATTTTCCCGGAATGTCGGCGTCGTCGAGCACCACGAGGCCGTCGGGCTTCATCATGTCGGAGGCGACCTTCGCGAGAAACCAGTTCGGGCCGATCCCGATGGAGCTGCGCAGGCATGGTCCGGCCTCCTGCGCGATCCGGGCCTTGATCTGGCGGGCGAGGGCAAGGGCGTGGTCGGGCGCGTGGGCGAAATCGGCGGTGAGCTCGCACTCGAGCTCATCGATCGACTGCACTTTTTTCACGGGCACGCAGGACTCGACGATGCGCTTCAGTTCGCGGTGGTAACGGATGTAAAGCTCCGGCCGCGCCTCGACGATGATGAGGCCGGGGCAGAGCCGGCGCGCCTCGGCGACGCGGGCGTTGCGCGTGAGGCCGAGCTTTTTCGCCTCGATGCTGACGGCGATGCAGCCCGTCGTCTCCGCCAGAACCGGCACGATGCCGACCGGCCGCCCGCGCAACTCCGGCCGCTCCTGCTGTTCGACCGAGGCGAAGTAGGAGTTGAAATCGATGGCGAGGTTGCGGAGGGCCACGGTGTGGAAATTCTCGCCTGAGAAAAACCGCTGTCAACCGGTGCGTGGCGGCGCCAACTTTCCCTACGGCGCGACCACGGCGCTCCAACTCGAACGCGAGGGTGGGGTGTCTGGGACAAGCATGCCAAGCGCATCCACCCAGCCGGCGGACGCGTATGACAGATTTTTATGCCGTGTTCGGCGGTAGGCAATCGGCCGGGTGCGGCTCCGCACTTGCATTCAAAGCGTGCCGCTGTTTGCTCGCCCCTTTCGTTGCGTGAAAAACCACCCCACTCTTCACTTTGCCATGCTCCTTCTGGCGCTCGCCGCCCCAGCGCGAGCCGCCGAACCGCTTTCCGTTGAGGATCGGCTCCGGGCACTCGAGGCCAAGGTCGACATGCTCGAACAGGAAAACGCCGCGCTCCGCCAACTACACGCGGCGCCGCCTCCGGCGCCCTTTGCCACCGACAATCTCGAACAGCCGCCTACCCCCGTGCTCCAGACCGTCGTGCCGCGAGGCCACGAAACCCGGATCACGATCGGCGGCTACATGCAGGTGCAGGCGGAATTTGGCGGCGTTGGCGATGCGCGCTACGCCGGTGTCACCGACCGAATCTATTTCCGCCGTGCGCGGCTCAACGTTTCGGGTGATTTTCCCGGGAATATCGATTTCAGGGTCGAGGCCGAATACGGTGCTGGTGCCATCGGCGCGCTCACCGGCCTCCGCGTGCAGCCCAACGAAGTCTTCATCAACTGGAACCGCTTTCCCGCCGCGAACATTCGCCTCGGCCAGCTCAAGACGGCCTACAGCGCCGAATTGCTCGGCGTCGAATACAACGGAGCGATGATCGAGCGCTCGCTGGGCGCCGAACGGATTGGCGACGGCCGCCAGCTCGCCGCGGAGGTGACCGGTAGTGTGTTCAACCAGCGGGTCAATTACATCGTCCTCGTCGGGAATGGCAACGGCATTAACACCTCCACCAACGACAACAGCAAGTTTCTCCAGAGCGCCCATCTCGATGCCGTGGTGCATGATTCGCCCGCCGCGGGTCACCTCGTCGTCGGTGGCGACGTGCTGCATTCGACCGACGCCGCTGTCACCAAACTCGGACCCGGTTTCGCTTCAGTGACAGGTGGCATGGTCGACAATCTGTTCGCCGGCACCCGCGATGGCTGGGGGCTGGATGCCACCTGGAAGGTCGGGCTTTTCGATCTCTCGACCGAAATGCTCCAGATGCGCTATCGCCCGGTGAACCGCATTCCGGCCGCGTCATTTCTCTCGCGCAGCTGGCACGTCACCGCGTCGTATTTCATCGTGCCCGCGATCCTGCAGGCTGCGGTGCGCCGCGAGCATTTCGATCCGAACACCGCGCTCACGGGCAACTCCACCGAAAACTGGTGGGTCGGATTCAACTATTACCTGAAGGGCGATTACATGAGAATCATGGCCGACTACATCTTCGGCCAGTCGCCCGGCCTGCCCAACGATCACGGCCGGCTCCTGACGCGCTTCCAAATAGTCTACTGAGCCACGCAGCGGCGCGGGCGGGCGTCACAACTTCGCGCGCGGATGTTTTCGCCGGTAGTCGCGCAGGATTTTCCACGTGTCGTCGAGCACCGCGTCGGGCCCGACGTAACGGCCCCAGCGGTTGGTGTCGGACAGGACCTTGCCGTTTTCGTCGACGAGCACGAGGCACGGGATGCCGTCGCCGCAAAAGCGCGTGATGTCGCGCGCACCGTGGATCTTGTCCCACTGCACAGCCGGCCAGGCCATCCGGTCGTCCCGCATGTAGGCGGACATCGCCGCCGGCGACTGGTCCTGGTTCACGAGCACGACTTCAAACTCGGGAAAAAGCGCGCGGATTTTGCCGTAGGCATCAACGAGGCCCGGCGTGAACTCGCGGCACGGCGCGCACCAACTCGCCGAATAATATAAGGCGTAAAACTTCACGCCGGCGAGCTGCGCCACGTCGAACGGCCGCAGCGCGCCGTTTTCGAGCCGCACGAGCTTGCCGGCCAACAGATCGGAAGAGCACACGTCTGAACTCCAGTCACGCCAATATCT
>OCZT010006588.1_pt1 | contig 11485 bp, 11 predicted proteins | sample 1539031 | NCBI WGS metagenome assembly OCZT01 (sample SAMEA3539308, study PRJEB22396) | soil metagenome | biome: tundra; feature: field; material: soil | place: USA | collected 2010-05 | depth 0.15 m
CGATCTGGTGCCGTTGCTTTTCTGGATAAAGACACAAAACTTAAAGAGCTAAAGGGATGTATTACTTCTGTGCATAAAAAAGGATATTACGATAATCAATATCTCACACATGTGATGCGCGAAAGCATTATGAATCCTGAAAATAAGGACTTGCATGTTTATGATAATGTTATTCTTACTGACCACGATATACTTTTGATACAATTTATTGGCAATGGGATGAACAATCCTCAAATGGCTGATAAATTATCTGTCTGTTTAAGGAAAGTACAAATTGATGTGAAGAACTTATTTGATAAAACCAATACAGGAAACGTTGCAATGCTGGTTAAATATGGGGTTCGTAATGGAATAATACCTCTTTAGGAAAGATAGCTGACTCAAATTTCATGAAATAATGTTTTCATTCCTGAGTTTCGTGTCTTTTATTTTATAACCCTATCTATGTTTATTCGCATTACGAATAGATTTCGTTCGCAAAGCGAATATTTTCATTCGCATTACGAATATTTTCAATCCTTTAAATCAAAAAATAACTGTTTATCAATACTTTTTATTCTTTTATTAAATTAATAATGGTTACACCTGACTTTTTAATGTTATTTGAAAAGAAAAATAATTTAAATTTGGTGCATTGAAAATAACAGAAGTATCTTTAGACAATTTATTTAATTAATCATCAGGAGTTCCCCGAAAATCCTTTAAAGAGTAGGGCGCGGAAACTGAAAAGCGAATGAGTAAGAGAAAAAAATAATTAATTAATACTATGAATTATAGAATTTCAGGTTATGGTTGGTCTCCTGATTTACCCGATCAGCGCGACTTAAGTTATAGTGCACCTCGACCCCTTCTTGCTAAACTACCTTCAAAAATTGATCTTCGCAATGGTTGTCCTCCGGTTTATGATCAGGGTCAGTTAGGTAGTTGCACTGCCAATTCTATCGGGGCAGCTTTTGAATTTGAATTATTAAAACAAAAAACTCCTGATTTTATGCCATCGCGCCTCTTTATTTATTATAATGAACGAGCAATTGAAAATACCATTAACACCGATGCTGGAGCTCAGATAAGAGATGGTATTAAAAGCATTAATCAGCAAGGAGTTTGTCCTGAAGCTATGTGGCCCTATAGTATCAGTGAGTTTACACAAAAACCTCATTCCATTTGTTATGATGCTGCTCTTAAACATATTGTCACTTCTTATCATCGGGTTCCGACAGACCTCAATCAAATGAAAAGTTGTTTAGCTGAAGGCTACCCATTTGTTTTTGGGTTTACTGTATATGAGAGTTTTGAATCGCCCCAGGTGGCAAAAACCGGAATATTGAATATGCCAGGTTCTAAAGAGAAGACGGTTGGAGGTCATGCAGTTCTTGCTGTTGGTTATGATGATGCTTCCAAACGTTTTATCATTCGAAATAGCTGGGGCGCAAGTTGGGGTCAAAAAGGATATTTTACTATTCCTTATAATTATCTGATTAATTCATCACTGGCAGATGACTTCTGGACAATACGTTTAGTATTAGCAAATCCCTTATTGAAGAAAAAAGACATAAAATAATTCTCTCCATTTCTTATTATTTGAACAAAAACATTTCTGACCCCCGGAAATAAATACATTTTTAATGTCAGGATTTGCGCAATCGTTGTCAGGATCTGCGCAAAATGAACCTGTTAAAAGTAATAATTTTTATAGCCAAAACCTTTGCCAGCTAAAGGTTTTGGCTATAATTTTATAAAATATAATAATTTTTGAAGAATACCATTGTGTTGGTATTCATTTTTATTTATATTACGTTTGCCGAGTATTAAATGTATGAGTATTCAGAAAATCATTTATGAACAGGACGCAATAGAAAAGCAAATCAGTTGGTAAAAACAAATAAAATATATGACAATATACGGACCTGTTAATTCAATAATCTTTTTACAAATTCATTATATATGGAATCCACAACGGAATTATCCCTCTTTAGGGAAGCTACGAAACACTTATTTCTACTCTTTTCATTCGCTTTGCGAACAATTTTCGTTCGCAAAGCGAATATTTTTATTCGCTTTGCGAATATTTTCAATTCTCTGAAATTTTAATTAGCTGTTTATCAATGGATTTTGGATTTTATGACTTTGATACTTTTTAAAATGTTGTTTTTATATGTTATAGGAAAGGATGAATGATTTAGATTTGGCTCGTGAAAATGATTTGAAATATCTTGAACAAAATAAAATAACAAGGAGTATCCCGAAAATCCAAAAGAGTAGGGCGCGGTAACTGAAAAGCGAATGAGTAGGAGAAAAAAATAACATGAAAGAAGATAACATAATAGGAAAAGTAAAACCCGTTGATCCAAATAGTAAGCCAAATGATAAGAACATGGTTTTTGGTGCCGACTATACTGTTACAAGTACTACAGATAGCGGAGGAAAAGTACTTACAAATGTGGAAGTGATTCTTTGTTTCTGGGGAAGTTTCTGGAACACAACACCGGCTCCTTCACCCTCGAGCGATGATTATAAAAAAGCTATTCAAGGAATTCTTTCAGGTCCCTATCTGGGTCGGCTTTCACAATATAGAAGCCTTGGTAGCGCCTCTTTGATTTATACTGATATGAATCATAGTACCGACCCTGTTAACGGCTATTCGGATGCTGATGTAGTTACCATGCTGAAAAGCCGTTTACAAAATACTTCTATGCCCCCTCCATCTGCATCTCATAATCGCTTTTATGCAGTTATTTTCCCTCCGGGGATTAAAAATGCTTTGACCAGTGATGCCGGACAACATCAAAGTTTTGTCTTCAATAGTCACAGGGGATATTATGCCTGGATGTGGAATACCGGCTCCCTTACAGGGCATAATTGCGTTACAAAAGTATTTTCACATGAATTAGTTGAAGCAATGACAGACCCTGATGTTGATAATGGACTTGGTTATGGAATATTGGTAAATGGAACAAAACCAGGTGGAGGCACTGTTTCAAATGATGAAATAGGAGACACCTGCAATAATGAATATGCGACGGTTGATATGAACGGCATCAATTGCTCTGTTCAAAGTTATTGGAGCAAAGGTGACAATGCATGCGTATTGCCAGTAAATCCGCCTAAAAACGGCTCACTGAATATTGTTGCAATAAGAAAATTATACAGTGATGATTTAGGTGTTGATTTCATCAGCGAAGTTAAAGCCATTGATGCAGCAGGTGATAATTATATTATGTATCGTGCCGAAGTGATACAATATATTCAAACCAATGGCAATACTTTTTATGTTCATGGAGCTGATGGTACAAAGGCAAAAGTTATTGTTGATACTCATTATATTAAAACAGTAGCCGATAATTCTTTAGAGGATAATCTATTATCATTGCCAAATTTCTAAATAGTATATTAAAATAACAAGGAGTATCCCGAAAATCCTTTAAAGAGTAGGGAAATTATATCTTAATATGAAAAAACTTATATCGTTGATGTTGCTAACAGGAATGATTTATTTTAATTCTTGTGGACCAAGTGCTGAAGAAAAAGCTGCTTCCGAAAAAGCAAAAGCTGATTCACTAGCTGCTGCTGACTCTGCAGCAAAGGCTGCAAAAGAAGCGGCTACTCAAGATTCAATGGCAAAAGCGCACAGCGGAAAACCACACGATTCTATAAGACACGGCGGTGGGCGTCCATAATAATTCAATAAATCATCTTCTTAAAATAAATATTAATATGAAAAAAAAACTTTCAATTGCATTTTTATTACTTAGTTTTCATTTAATGGCACAAAAGGATACAACAAATTTTAATCGTTCCAATTCTAATGAAATAACCTATGATTTCTTAAATGATCATTTAATTAATCCAGCCAATTCATGCATTAAAAATAAAGGAATAATAAAATTAAATGTAAAGAATGTAAATCGCTTTCTATATAACATTTCAATAGACGGTAATGCAACCACATTTGGCTCGAATCAAGAAGTAAGTTCAAAAGCGTTATCAAAAACTGATTTTTCAGTTGCAAATCTAAATGCTTTTGATATTAAAACATTAAAAATTCATTTAAATCCTTTATTTCAGCCATCAGTAGATAACGAAGTTAGGTTAACGATTATGAAACAGATCCAACTCCAGGGTAAGAGTAATAGAAATGATACATCAATTAATAGAAAATTAGATTCTTTACATAATAAAATAATTGAAAAGACGCCTAATATTTCACAAAGTAAAATAACAAGAAATGACTCAATTGATATTAGTTTTAACTACAGTAAAATTTTAGCTTATACTGATATACTTAATGATGATTTATTTAACTTGTCATACTATGATGCTTTATACAATGAATTTTTTGCCATATTGCATCAGGAAGGAAATACACTTGAAGAATTAATAAAAGAAAAAAATAAAGTTTTGGGAACATTTATGGATGGTACTATTGATGTTGATAGTCTTAGCGGATTTATAATGGAATGGAAAGTTGATATTCAAAATGATTTTACAAGACTCGAACGAACTTACGCCAAATACATTTCAATAATAAATAAATATAAGGATACCACAATATCGACTGAGAAGATAAACAATATACAAAAAGGATTTGATGACGTAATTCAGGCTGAAAAAGATTTTAATAATTATGATGTTAATAAATTAGTAATTGAAATAAAAAAATTAAATAATTATTTTACTCCTTCATTTTTTAATTTTACAACAGAAATATATGTCCCAGATAAATCTGATGCTTTGCTTACAACACTTAGTATTAAACCAATTGAAAATGCAGGGGGATTGAGAAATATAAGTAAAGATTTTACATTTAATATTACAGGGGGATGGAAAGTAGATTTTAGTTCAGGGTTTTTCTTTAATATTGGTTTAGCTGATAATAGTTATTTTTATGATACAACTGGTATAAATTCTCCAAAAGATACTGCAATAACATTTATTAGAAGAAATAAAGACAGAAATAATTTTGTTCCTGCCATCGGGTTTTTAGTTCATGCCTATAAAAGAAAATGCGAAGAGGTAAATTGGGGTTATTGTTTTGGATTAAGTACAGAAGAAGGCAAGCAGCTTAGATATTTTTTAGGTATTTCTAGATTCCTAGGTAAACAAGATCGATTTATACTTAATTTAGGTTTATCCGGTGGTTCTATAAAAATACTTTCAGGTAGATATGAACAAGATCAAACATACGCTATAAAGTCTTTACCAACAGATGTTCCAACTGAAGATGCGTTCAGAGTTGGAGCATTTTTAGGACTTAGTTATAATATATCTGGTACATTTAAACAAAATAATGCGGATCAATTATTTAAGAAGTAATAACAAGGAGTATCCCGAAAATCCTTTAAAGAGTAGGGCGATATCCGAAAAGCGACCAAATAATTAAAAAATGACAGATACTACAACTTTAATAACCATAAATGCAGGAGTTGAATTTACTGTGACCTCCTGTCATTTAGTAATTATTTCTATCATTATCATTATTGCCGGAATTACAGGAGGGGTTGTGAATTTCTTTATGAACAATACAACAAAAGAAATTGATGGGTACGAAATGGCTAAGAGTATCATGTTTGGTATCGTTGCATCTGCAATAGTTCCTTTATTATTACAAATGATGTCAAGTGATTTATTGGAAAGCAGTCAAACCAATAGCCTTAAATATTTTGTCTTTGGGGGCTTTTGTCTTGTTGCTGCGGTATATTCTACTAAATTTATTCAATCAATTGCGGATAAAATCATAAAAGATTTAAATGCTGTTAAACAAGTAGCTGAAAATAATAAAACTAAAGTGGATTTATTAATTAATAAATCTTCAGATGCTGAAGCAAAACCTATCGGTTTAATGACAAAAGATGTCAATTTTAGTGCTGATAAAACTGATGTTGATAAAATAATGGGCGCATTAAGCAGTACTAAGTTTAAATTCAGAACACTTGATGGCGTTGTTACGGAAACACAATTAACATCAAAAGATGTCAATTCTATTTTGAAAGAATTAGAAGAAAAGAATGTTGTTATGAAAATTTCAACAAAAGATAAAACTCTTTGGACATTGAAAGATTAATCATAATTAATCACGAGTACCCAAAAAATCCTTTAAAGAGTAAAGCGTAGAAATACTGCAATTATTTATTTTTCAACTTATCTTTAGCTCTTTTTATTGAATCCAATTTATTTTGGTCGGAACCAAAATTCGGACTTACCTTATTTGATGAATGCGATAAACTGTCTTTTGATTGATAACCCGATTCATTTCCTGTATGAGCATCGGATGGGGGCATAGTATGAGATTGATTATCTCTTGCGGAAACACCCGAACTGTCGGTCTTCTTTTTCACTGAATCCTGAGAGTTTGAAGCGTCCTCCGATTTTGAACCGGTAGAATTCTGACAGGAGATAAAACCAACAAATAAAATGATATTAATGAATAATGCTGATTTTTTCATGACTGATAATTGTATTATTATTTTCAATCGTCAAAAAATAAATTCCGCAATCCAGACTTCCTTTATCAAACCTGAATGTATTGTCACCCTTCCAAATATATCCTTCATAAAGGAGCTTTACTAATTTTCCTGTTTCATCATATATTGATGCTTTTATGGAACCACTTTCAGGGGCATATAAATCCATAGTAAACAGATTAGAAATCGGGTTAGGATAAACATTCATGGTATTGGGTTGATTATTTTTTACCTCATTTATTCCTACTGTTCCCGGAATTATTTCTGCTATCCATGTATTCCAATAGTTTGAAGAATTACCATAACTGCCACTCATCCAAACATGATTATTATTATATTTTCTGGATATTCCTGAATAATCACCCCATCTGTCAGCACCCTTATTTGAATCGTAACAATTACTTATATAACCGTCACCTGCTTTTACTAAAACAGAATTTGACCAATTTCCAGCATCATCGCAAGTAACGACTCTTGTTTCAGGATAAATAGCCCCGCTGCTTCTAACAAAAGCTATTGCAACTGATTTATCTGTACTTGAGGATGAAATTGAAGCTACTGCCGGATAGCAATAATCAAAGTTTCCTGCAGAGCCAAATGAGTAGGAAGCATTTGTTTGATTCAAAACTGTAAAGCGATTATAATTAATTCCATTCCATCCACTTCCTATATCACAACAAAAAACAAAATGAATAATTCCATTTAAATAAAAACCATTCATTGCCCTGCAATCTCCATTATCTAAAATATGAGTTGTGCCACTTTGAGAAGCATGTCCTGCTACTGAATATGCAGTGGTTGGAATTGAGTAATAAGTCATAGTTGGACTGTTACTTAGATTGTTATCTATATAATAATAGTTAAATGATGACCCACCATTACTAAATGTATTAACAAGATGAATTCCAGGTGGTCCGTAATTACCACTTTGACCATTCCCGACAGGTAAAATAGTGAATGGAGAGCCTGAAATGTTGCTCCAATATTGCCAGGTAAGAGATAATTGAGAATAGCCATCACTTTTTTTAATCTGATAAACTACTGATTGATTGAATGTACCGGCATCATAAAATAAATTCCCTGTAATAAATACCTCATCTGTTGAAACAGCAATTTTGGGATAATCGAACCAGCTGCCATCATTCATTGGGTTGCCCGTAAGTTCGTAATAGGTCCAGAGACCAGAAGGATCATTGGTATTCGAAAAAGAAATAATGACCCTGGATGTTGCCGAGGAACCATCGCAGGTTTGAGAATAAAATATAAATCTGTCGGCTTGCGGATCATAAATAACCTTAGGGTCACAGATAAAAGTAGAGAGTGTGTTATCATTATAAAAATTAACTAAAGTCATTCCATTAATATAGGCTCCTGAAGAGTTGTAATATTCAATATCTGAATTTACTAAACTCGCTATCAATCCACCATTCGAAATTGCAATGGTATTATCCTGTGGACAACCTTGGGTATTGCTGTTACCTTGAAAGTTTACGCCAAGTACAGGACCAAAGGACGCGGTGCTTTTTTCTTTATTATCATCACTGGCAGCCATAGAGTTTACCGGGAGATTTTGCTTTTTAATATTAAATTTTTCAGCTTTAATTGCATTCAGTACATCTTGATTGGGTCCATCGTTTTCACTTATTTTATGTTGTAATTTGGCTCTCCATTGAGGATCTATGTTTTCAATAGACATTGTTCCGGATTTAATAACAGGCATGGGACCGGAATGGTGACCTCCAATACTTTGTGCTGTAACGCTCAAGCCAACTATGGCGAGCAGAAATAAGATTTGTAATGTTTTTTTCATTTTATTTATAGATTATTTAATTATTAAATTGCGCGGCAAAAGTATATAAAAATATCATAAATAAAAAATAAAATATTTTTTTAATTTTTCGGTTCTTCTATGGTAAATTGTAATTCTATCCCCTCCTCCATTCCCTCCCCTTTCCCCTCCTAATCAATCAATTACCATACCTCACAAAAAAAAATGACTATCCAAATGTCACTTTAATGTATATACTTTAGCTTTTAATGTATATACATGAAATAGTTTTCGATATACATGAATAAATATTCTATATCGGTTTACTTTTAATGTATATCAATAAATAGTTGATGTATATCAGAAAATAGTTCATGTATATCGGTTTACTTTTAATGTATGTCAATAAATAGTTGATGTATATCGGAAAATAGTTCATGTATGTCGGTTTACTTTTAATGTATGTCGGAAAATAGTTCATGTATATCGGAAAATAGTTCATCTATATACATTCAGTTCACTTTAGTGTCGGTTTTTTTATAAAACACACACATTTTTGGTAGAAACATAGAGATAAAAACAGGATTTATACTGATTCGTTTTTCATTGATTTAAGAACATTAAAATAGCAGATGAAATTTATGTTGATTTACCTGTTATTTTTTCAAACACACCCACTTTTAAAAATCATGTACCAACCTTCCTGTAAATTTTAGCTGCTTTATTATTTTATAGACATACCTTATGGTTTGGAATTCAGATAAATTTATTTTTTGTGAAACGAATGGGTTTCATTCGTTTTTGGGAATATATTGTTCTTTTGGGGTTTTATTCAGTTATTAGGTAGATAGAATTGGAAATACTTGGGGTGGGTAGCGAAGTACTGGGGGTGATATTGGAATATCTGGGGGTGATGTTGGAATATTTAGGGGTGATAGTGGAATATTTAGGGGTGATGTTGGAATATTTAGGGGTGATGTTGGAATATTTAGGGGTGATAGTGGAATATCTAGGGGTGATAGTGGAATATCTAGGTTTTTTTAACATAGTTGTTAATAGAAGCGTTTAAATGGATTGTTTATTTTGGGGTATGGGGGAGTAGCTTTTGGAAATAATAATTGATTTGTGGGCTTGGGAGGGGGCTTTAAATGGAAATTTGGTTTTTAGTAAAAAAGGGGTTTAACGCAGATTTATAGGAAATAAGAAAAATTAACCACAAAGAACACAAAGTTTTACACAAAGAAACACAAAGCTTTGTGAACTTTGTGTTTTTTTCTTTGTGTCCTTTGTGGTTAATCTCTTTCTTTATTAATTAAATACTATCTTTGCAAAAAAAAATCATGAAGTGGTGGAAAGAAATAACTGAAGAAGACAAAGAACTCAACAAGGATCATTATATGTTTCAAATAACCAGTGAAATGAAAAGGATGTGGTGTCCTATAATATGGAGCACCGACAGGCGTATATTATCCCAATATTGTCATACATTTTCAAATTTTCAAATTGGCACATTTTCAAATTGGTCTAATACCATTTGTACATTTAATATAGTGTTGATAAATAAAATCAATCAATGTTTTTCCCTTTTGCTCTCCACATTTTCAAATTTTCAAATTATCAAATTTTCAAATTGGTATGAGGGCGATGAGGATTTCCTGTGGAATCGTAATTTTATAGCCCTTTCGGTGGGGCAATCCTCCATAGAAGCCCTCCGAACCTATATAAAAGCACAGGAAGTAATACATAAAAAGAAAACTTACAGGCAGGAATTTACTGAAATTGTTGAGAAATATGGGTTTAAACGATGAGGAAGATTTAGGCTGGGGAATAAAAGGTTATATTTGCGGGATGGAAAGTGAAGGAATTCTTTTGGGAAATAAACTGAACATATATAAGACTGGGAGAGAATTAGACAACCTGTTTGGAAATTTTGAAGAACATTGTATTAAAATGAATTATTATTAATGGGTATTATTATTTGCAATTATATCTCATCTGATTTTACATCTTATATTCCAATTCTTTCAGGATTATTTGCTTTCAGTGGTGCTCTATTAGCATAGCTTATTGCACACCGCTTTGCAATAAGGCGTGACAATAATAAATCTGATAAAGAAATTTTACAAAAACTGTATCTTCCAATATTATTTGACTTATATATGTACTTAGATATAAGTACCCCAAGGAGGAGATCTGCTGAAATAAAATATGAATTAAGAGATGAAAAATCATTTGGAGAAGTAGGAGAAAAAGTTATTAATCATATTTCAAATAATATTATGTACGCAAGCAACAATATTATTAATTCTTATCATAATTACAAAACGAATCAATATAAAACAGATACTGTTGATGGTTATCGAAATAAAATTGATCTATTAAAGTTATTTTGGACAATACTTGAAGAATTAAACCATTTAAATATTAAACGAAAATTCTTTTTTGATGATAGACTATCAAAATATAGATGGTATTACTTGGTTCTAATTTATTTATATAATTATAAACCTGATAGTGCAAATTCAATTATGGGATACAAAGAAGAATTGAAGAATTTGACATCCAAAAATTATAATTTATTTAGACAAAATTTAAATTCAATTACAAATAATAAGAAAATTGCATTAAAATATCTTCATATGGTTTCTTACAAGCAATTCATTGGTCCTTTCCATCTTGAATAATTAATAAATTCTTAGAATTTTAACAATTGCATAATGATGATTAATTACAGAAGCTATAAATTTTACATTTGAAACTCTCAATAATTAAAAATGAAATCAGACAAAGAACTTTTAGCCCTACAGTATTACGATCTTGATGAAATTCAAGCAGAATTTCTAAAGTATGCACCTGCATACGCACAACACGAGGCTAGCGAAGCATTAAGGAAGGTAATAGAACTACAAAGTCAAGGAATTATACGTAATGGAATTTATTACATCGTGCTTGTTGATCTTTGCGGTTCAACAAAATTTTCAGCTGAGCATGGAAATATGAGTATGAATGAACGAATACAATATTTCGTTACATATTCATTTCAAGCATTAACAGCATCTAATCTAACTAATACTGCAATTTTTCTTAAAGAAATTGGAGATGCCGTATTATTTGTTTTTCAACATTTTCCAGATATATTGAAGTGGAGAGACAATCTTCAAAAATTTCTTGAAACATTTTCAAAACATACTGACCCGTATGTTTTGCGAACTTGTATTCATATCGGAGAGGTTTCACTTAATGGCGTAAATAGATC
>OCZT010006589.1_pt1 | contig 11483 bp, 10 predicted proteins | sample 1539031 | NCBI WGS metagenome assembly OCZT01 (sample SAMEA3539308, study PRJEB22396) | soil metagenome | biome: tundra; feature: field; material: soil | place: USA | collected 2010-05 | depth 0.15 m
CCGGTCGCGGGGGGGCCGGTCGCGGGGGTCGCGGCCGGGGCGTTGGGGACGGCAGCGGCCGGGGTCGTGATGGTCGAGGTCAGCGGCGTGGTCACCGGTGAGCTTGACCGGCCGTGGGAGGCGATGATCGGCTCGGAGCACCTGAGCTGCCTGCTGCGACCGGATCGCACCGGGGGCCGGGTGATCGGCGCCGAACTGCGTGAGGCACTGCGGATCGCCCACGACGAGCTCGGCGTCCGGGCGGTCCGCGCGCACGGCATCTTGTCCGACGACCTGGGTGTCTACCGGGCGGGCCGTCCGCCTGAGTTCGGCGGCATCGACCGGGTGTACGACGAGCTGATGGACATCGGGCTGCGGCCGGTCGTCGAGCTCTCGTTCATGCCGCGTGAGCTGGCTCGCGACCCGGACCAGACCGTGTTCGACTACGACGCGATCATCTCACCGCCCCGGGACTGGGACCGCTGGGCCGACCTGACCGGCGCCCTGGCCGCCCACCTGATCCAGCGGTACGGCGCGGACGAGGTCGCGGGCCACTGGGCGTTCGAGGTATGGAACGAGCCGAACCTCGAGGTGTTCTGGTCGGGCACCCAGGCCGAGTACTTCCGGCTGTACGACTGCTCCGCCGCCGCGATCAAGGCGGTACACCCGGGGCTGCGGGTCGGCGGGCCGGCCTCAGCGGCGGCGGGCTGGACCCGCGAGCTGCTGGCTCACCTGGACGTCTCGGGCGCGCCGCTGGATTTCCTTTCCACCCACGTCTACGGCAACGTGCCGCTGGACCTGCGGCCGGTGCTCGCGTCGGCAGGCCGCGCCGGGACGCCGGCCTGGTGGACCGAGTGGGGCCCGACCCCGACCCACTTCAACCCGGTCGGCGACACCGTTTTCGCCGCGGCCTTCCTGCTCCGCGGCATGGCGTCCGCGCTCGGCCGGATCGCGGCGCTGTCGCCCTGGGTCGCCTCCGACCACTTCGAGGAGCTGGGTCCGCCGCCGGAACTGTTCCACGGCGGGTTCGGCCTGCTGTCGGTCGGTAACCTGCGCAAGCCCAGGTACTGGGCGCTGGCGTTGCTCGCCGGGATGGGGCGGCACCGGCTGCGCACGTCGGTGACCGGCGACGGAGCCGGCGGCCTGACCGAGGCGCTGGCCGCCCGCCACGACGACGGGCGGATCGGGATCCTGGTCTGGAACGGCACGCTGGACCAGGGCAAGATGGCCGGCGCCCCGGAGCTCGACCGCCAGGTCCGGCTGCGGGTAGACGTCACACCAGGAACGTCGTACACCGTCCGGCACTACCGCATCGACGCCGGGCACTCCAATATCGTCGGCGCCTGGGCCGGCCTGCGGGACGGAGCGGACTGGCCGGATGGCCGCCAGTGGCAGGCGCTCAGGGACATGAACACGCTCGATGAGCTAGCGCCGCCGGCCCGGGCCGGTACCGGGAACGGACGGCTGGAGCTGGTCTTCGATCTGCCGATGCCGGGCGTCTCCTGTCTGCAGATCGTCCCGCGGGAGCCTGGGGTGGAGTGAACCGCCGGGCGCGTGGCCGCGTGGCTAGTAGTAAGGGACGCGCTCGAGCGTCCCTTACTACTGTTGGGACGTGATTGGCATGATGCACGAGCTACAGCCCGGAGATCCACAGATGATCGGGCCGTACCGGCTCCGCGGGCGGCTGGGCGCTGGCGGCATGGGACAGGTGTTCCTTGGACTTTCGGCGGGCGGCGGCGCCGTGGCGGTGAAGGTCATCCGCGCTGACTTGGCCACCGACCCCGAATTCCGGGCGCGTTTCCGGCGCGAGGTCGCGGTCGCGCGGAAGGTGAGCGGCTTGTTTACCGCGCCGGTCATTGATGCCGATCTTGATGCTGAGGTACCGTGGCTGGCCACCGCCTACGTGGCCGGGCCGTCGCTGGCCGAGGCGGTGAGCGGCCATGGGCCGCTGCCGCCCGGGTCGGTGCTGGCGCTGGCCGCGGGGCTGGCGGAGGGCCTGAACGCGATCCATGCCGCGGGCGTGGTGCACCGGGACCTGAAGCCCGCGAACGTGCTGCTGGCCGCCGACGGGCCGCGGGTCATTGACTTCGGTATTTCCCGTGCGGTCGGGAACAGCGCGCTGACCCATACCGGACTGGTGGTCGGCTCGCCCGGGTTCATGTCCCCGGAACAGGCCGAAGGCCGGGAGGTCGGGCCGCCCAGTGACATCTTCAGCCTGGGGGCGGTGCTGGCCTTCGCGGCCACGGGCGAAGGGCCGTTCGGTACCGGGTCGACCCCGGCGCTGGTCTACCGCGTGGTCCACAGCCCGGCGCAGCTGGACCGCCTGCCGGCCGAGATACGTCCGCTGGTTGACCGCTGCCTGGCCAAAGACCCTGGTCAGCGTCCTACCGCAGCCGACCTGCTGGGCGGGCGGGTTCAGCCTGCGACGGGCTGGCTGCCTGAGCCGGTGACCCGGACGTTCGTCGGTGTTCCGGCCCTGACCGCGCCGCTGTCCGCGCGGGATGAAGCCGGTCCTCCGCCACGGCGCGAGAACTGGCGTCCCAGGGACCGCCGCTGGCGTCCGATGGCGGCGGCGGCGATCATCGCCGGGCTGCTCGGGGCAGGTGCCACGGCCGGCTTCACCCTGACCGGCACGACCAGTTCGCCACATGGGACCCGGTCTGTCCAGCAGCGGGCGGCGGCAGGCCCGCGCATCGCACCGGCCGCCTCCACTTCGGCGCAGGCCGCCTCGGGCCGGACCTCCTCCCCCGCCACCAGCACGCCCTTGCCCCCGTCTATGCCCCCGAGCACGCCGCCGCCCGCGACCACGCCACCGCCGCCGAGCGCATCCCCCATCCCGACCACCCCGGGCACGTCGCCGAGCCCTAGTACGTCCTCACCGGCCAGCACGGCCCCGGCGTCAGCCACCTCCGCACCCGCGACCCCCGCCGGGTACTAGGACACGGCCGCAGGGCCATTGAGCAGGGCTGAATCCCGTTAGGATGGGGGCGGATGCGTCGAGGGAGTCCTGTCGTTATCTATTATTCCGATGTGAATAACGGAGAAAGGGATCCCCGGATGCTGCTGCCCCGACCTGACCACGCCGTCGTCGCTGCCGAACCACCCGGCTCCGGGCCCGGATACTGGTCGGGCGCACCGTGCGCGGTCGCGGGTGACGGTGAGATCTTCCTCGCCTACCGGCTCAGGCGGCCCACCGGCCAGGGCCGCGGCTACGCGGTCGCGGTGGCGCGTTCGGCCGACGGCGAGCGGTTCGAGACGCTGCTGACGATCGGCAAACAGGAAATGAACACCGAGTCGCTGGAACGTCCCGCCCTGGTCCGCACCCCGTCAGGACGCTGGCGCCTTTACCTGAGCTGCGCGACGACCGGCACCAAGCACTGGCGGGTGGAGATGACCGAGGCCGCGCACCCGTCAGAGTTCAACGTCAGGGACCGGGAAACGGTGCTGCCCGGGGACGCCAAGACCGGCGTGAAGGACCCGGTCATCGTCTACCACGAGGGTCAGTGGCATCTGTGGGCGTCCTGCCATCCGCTGGACGACCCGCTGCAGACGGATCAGATGACCACCGAGTACGCGACGAGCACCGACGGCCTGGCCTGGACCTGGCACGGCACCGCGCTGAGCGGCACCCCAGGCCAGTGGGACGCCCGGGGCGCGCGGGTCAGCGCGGTGCACTTCGACGGGGGCACGGTCACGGCCTACTATGACGGGCGCGCGAGCGCCGCGGAGAACTACGAGGAGCGGACCGGGGTCGCGACCGGAACCGACGCGGCCGCGCTGACCCCGGTCGGGAACGAGCCGCTCGCGTCCTCGCCGTATCACGGCGGCGGCCTGCGGTACCTGGACATCGTGCCGCTGCCCGACGGGCGGCACCGGCTCTACTACGAGATGACCACGCCGGACGGATCCCACGCGCTGCTCACCGAGCTGCGCTAACGGCTCCTGGGCGCTAACGGCTGCCGGAACTAACGGGCTCCGTTTAAAGGAGATCCGGCGGCCGTTCCTGGCCTGGCTCTGCCCGGCCGGCCTGCCGCCGACCATGCCGCCCGACCGCTCCCTGGGCCTGCTCCAGTCAGCAAAGCTTTCGCCGAGAACGTCCTCGAGGAGCTTGATGTCGGTCTCGAACCCCGGCAGGATCTCCTGGCGCTGCTCCCAGCTCAGCGGCTGGCGCTCGCGGCTGTGCCGCTGCAGGTAACGCTCGAGCGGGCCGGTCAGGGTGGCCGCGGCCCGGCCGGGGATCAAGGTGCCCACCGCGGTGGCGGTCCGCTGCGCGAGCGACACCACGCTGTGGGCCAGCGTCGACTCCGGGTGCGACGTGACGTTGTGCCGCGGTATCTCGGTCAGCACGCCGGTCTCTACGCCCAGGAAGGAGCAGATCCGGTCCAGGCTCTGCAGCGGCTCGTCGACCAGCAGCCGGTAACGTAGCACGAGCACCTGCTCGCGCGGGAACAACGTGAACAGGTACTCCAGTTGCTCACCGTAACGGCCGAGCCCGACGTAATGCCAGAAGCTGGCCCATCCGGCCGCGATCCGGCGCTCCTCCTCACCGCAGGCCCGGACGAAGTCGCCGATAGGCTCCAGGCCCGCCGACCACAGGTGGGTCCAGTTGGAGTGTGCTCGTTCCACCGGGTCCCGGACGATCACGATCAGCCTGGCATCGGGCAGCGTGTCCCGTATCCGGCGCATCGCGGCGCGGTCGTACAGGTAGAGCGGAGTCGACTCACCGCGCAGTGTCCCGGCCGGGGCCGGGTCGAACAGCGCCTCGTAGTCCGGCCGGCGCCAGACGTGCTCCCGGTAGGTCAGCGCGTCACCGGGTCCGCCCTTGGTGGGCGGCGGCCCGTCGGAGAGGAAGAACTTCGGCTCTTTGATCGCCGACATGTACAGTCCCGGGTGCCGGGCGAGCGCCGCATTCAGCGCCGTGGTCCCCGCCTTCGGGGCACCGATCACCAGGAAATCGGGCATGGCCACGGGGGCCCTCCAAGGGAAGAAGACTCCTACACCTTATAATTTCGACTAGATTACTTGGTTATTGCTCGGCACGGTATTTTTTACCCGGCTGGAGGGCCTCCATCACCCGCCTGAAACTTCAGATGCGCAGCTCAGCGGGCCGGGAAGGTCCCCGTTCTGCGGTCGGCATGTTGCTGGCGTGGCGGCGAGCTTTCCCTGGTGACGGCGTAGAGAAACATGTCCCGGCGGCGGCCGCCGATTTCCTGGTGGCTCCGCAGCAGGCCCTCTCGTTCATAACCGGCTCGCTCGGCCGTGGTGATCGACCCCACGTTCCAGGGCTCGATGTAGAGCTCGATCCGCTGCAGGGCCGGGATGCTCCACGCGAAACCGGTCAACGCGGTCAGCGCCGCCGCCGCGATACCTCGTCCCCGGGCGCTCGGAATGACGGAATAGCCGGCGGTAGCCCGCCCTTGGCCCAGGGACGCCAGCCACAGGCCGATGCCTCCGACCGCACGACCGGTGCCAGCCTCAGCGATGGCGAACGAGAACCCCGCGCCCTCGGCCAGGCGCCCGCGCTGCCGGTCGACCCAGGCCTGCGCCTGCCGCGGGCTCGCGTTCGCGGGCAGGGTTCCGATGAGGGGCACGTACGGGTCGGTCGATAGTTCCCGGGCCATGGCCACGTCAGCGGCCGAGAACTCGCGAAGTACGACCGGTCCGCAAGCCACCGGCCAGGGCGGCAGGTTAATGGGGGTCACCGCCCTAACGTAACGGCCGCTCGGTCAGGCGAGACGCACGGGATCAGCGCCTTCCTCCGCCACGGTGACCGGATCTTCCAGACCTACTCCAGCTACGCTCGGGGCACCGATCTGGTCGTCGGCACCTACAACTGGCTCGACTTCACCGCACGTGGCCGACGGATCCGTCGCTGCCCAGGGCCAGGATGTACGCGTCGCCCACCGAGATGCCGGCGACCTGCGGGGCATTGATCCCCGGGACGCCGGTCGGGGTCAGCGGGTTGGCGCCGGGGACGCCGCCGAGACCCCAGGCCACGACGGAGGTCAGGGTGGTGTACGGCCCACGGCGACGGATCGCGGCCGCGGAAGCCTCCCCGGCAGCAATCTTGAAGACCTGAGTCAGGCCCGGCACCTGCACCGGTGTCGCGCTCGACACCTGCAGCATCTCAACGCGGCCTCCTCAGGCCCAGGCTAGACCCGGCCACTGCATACCGCCAGGTCAGTGGTCATACGTCGACCGGCGCGACAAAAGCGCGCGGTGGTGAGGGTGATGATCGCCAGGGTCGGGGACCTCTTGCGTCAGCGCGTGCGTGGCTGCCTGCCCGGGCACCTCAGCTCCTCGAATGCCTTTACTTGCCTGCGCTAAAGCCTAGGTGAACGGGGTGGGGGTAAACAGCCGGACAGGGCCCACTGCGAAGGGATCAGCGATGGCAGACAACATTTACTCAGTCAGCGAGATCGTCGGCTCGTCCACGAAGGGCATCGACGATGCCATCAGGGGAGCCGTCGCCCGCGCCTCGAAGACCCTGCACAACCTGGACTGGTTCGAGGTCACCGACATGCGGGGCCGCATCGAAAACGACGGGCTCTGCCACTTCCAAGTCACGTTGAAGGTCGGTTTCCGGCTCGATGAGCCGGCCACCTGACCGATGACCGGCCGCCGCAGGGGTTGCTGCTATCGGCAGGATGGAGGCATGGCCCGTCCCCCGCCCCGTCATTGATCGTGGCGGCGGCGGCCCGGCTGACGTGCTGGCCGTCAAGGCGGCCTCGATCAGCGGCGCCACCCGGTCCGCGCGGCGGGGGGGGCGGGGAGGCCGTCGGGGTGGGTGCGGGCGACCTCGGCGACGGCGGACAGAATGTTGCGGTAGCCGGTGCACCGGCACAGGACACCGGACAGCTCGGTGGCAAGCTCGTCGTCGGTGACCTCGGGGTGGTGAGTGAGCAGGTCATACGCGCTGAGCAGGAAGCCGGGCGTGCAGAAGCCGCACTGCAGCGCATGATGGCGGTCGAACGCCTGCTGCAGCGGGTGCAGCTCCCCCGGCCGGCCCAGGCCCTCCACGGTCGTGACCTCGGCGCCGTCCAGCTGGCAGGCGAACAGCAGGCAGGACCGGGCTGCCTGGCCGTCGACCAGCACCGTGCACATGCCGCAGACGCCGTGCTCGCAGCCGATGTGCGCCAGGTCGAACGCCTGCCGGTAGTCCCCCGAGTCGTACACCCCGCCGGTCGGCGTGCGGTAGGGGAACTCCCCCACGCCGATGAAGTTCCGCCGCCGCGCCTCGGCCGGGTCCAGGCCGGTCGTGGCCGCGACCTTGTCCATCAGCCGTTCCAGGCCGAAGTACAGCTGCTGCCCGCCGAACCCCCGGTTCAGGCCGGTCGGCATCTTGTTGGTGAACTACGGCACGGGCCCGGATGCGCACCGCCGGGATGCGGTAGGCGCCGGCGATGTTCCCGAAGCAGCGGTACAGCGTGGACGGCTCGGGCGGCCGCAGGTAGGCGCCCACGTTGTCGACCAGGTCGGCGCGCAGCGCGGTGACGGTCCCGTCCGCGGTCACCGCGGCCTCGAACCGCATCAGCCGGTCCGCGCCCGCCGAGGATCCCACCAGGTGCTCCAGCCGGTCCTCGGTCCACCGCACCGGGCGCCCGGCGTGCTTGCTGGCCAGCGCCATCAGTGCGACGTAGGGGTAGATGCCCGCCTTGATGCCGAAGCTGCCGCCGATGTCCGCGGGCACGTGCAGCCGGAGCCGGGACGCCGGGACGCCCAGCGCCCCGGCCAGCACCGGGACCATGCTGAACGGGCCGTGGAAATTCACCCAGGCCTCGACGGCCGGCCCCTCGGCGGTCTCCGCCCAGTTCGCCACCACGCAGTAGCACTCCATCGGCATCGAGGAGTAGCGCGGGAAGGAGTAGTCGCCGCTGACCACGTGGCCGGCGGCGGCGAAGGCCGCCTGCACCGGGCCGAAGCTGAACGTACGGTCGGTCGCGACGTTGCTCTCCGCGTCCGGGTGCAGGCGCGGGGCGCCGGTAGCCAGCGCCGCCTGAGTCCCGGTGACGGCGGGGAGTTCTTCGTAGTCGACGTCGATGAGTTCGGCGGTCTGGGCCGGGCCGATGACCGCGGCCACGCCGGGCGAGGCCAGCGCCGCTCTGGCGTCGAAGCCGGTGATCCGCACGTGCGGGTAAGGGCTGCGGACGATCGTGGCGACCAGCGTGCCGGGCAGCGGGTCCAGGTCGTCGAGGAACTGGCCCTGGCCGCAGAGCAGGGCGGGGTCCTCGACCCGGGCCAGGTCGCCCGTCATGAGCGGACCTCGGCAAGCGGCTGGAAGTGGCCCTCGGCGAGCACGCGGCGGAGGATCTTGCCCACCGCGGAGGTGGGGATGCGGTCCACGGCGACATAACGCTTGGGACGCTTGAGCGAAGGCAACCCGGAGCTGCCCTTCGCGTAGTCGGCCAGGTAAGCCACGGATCGTTCGGGAGAAAAAATCTTGAGCGGGCACCACGAAGGCGGTGACCACCTGGCCCCAGCGGTCATCGGGCAGGCCGACCACGACCACGGCGGAGACGGCCGGGCAGCAGGCGAGCGCGCCCTCGATCTCGTCCGGGTAGAGGTTCTCGCCGCCTGAGTTGATCATGTCGTCGACCCGGCCGCTCACCCACATGTCGCCGCCGGAGTCCTCGGCGGCCAGATCGCCGGTCAGGTACCAGCCATCGCGGATCGCGCGGGCGTCGGCGTCCGGGTTGTGCTGGTCTCGAGCTCGCCGTCGGGTTCACGCTGGGCCAGCTCGTCCAACCTCGCCAGCGTGACCGGGGCATGGGCGAGGTTCGCGGCGGTGCTGTCGTCGGCGAGCACCAGCGCGGGCTCGGCGTCCTGGACGCAGTACGCCAGCTCGGCCGGCCCGAACCTGATCGATAGCGGCACCGCGGCGGCGCCCAGCTTCTGGACGGCCAGGTGCAGGCTGGCCATCGGCTCGCCGCCTGCCAGCAGGAACGCCACCCGGTCACCGGGCGCTACGCCCAGGCCCGCCAGCGCCCGGGCCAGCTGGTTGGTCCGGGCGTCCCACTGCCGGTAGGTCAGCGGCCGCGGACCGCCGACCGCTCGCCGGCCGGGATACCGGTCCGCGGTCCAGGTCAGCATGCGGGCCACGTCCATGATGACCCAGAACCTACCCACGGTCCCAGCCTTAATCACCGAGCGGCGTCGGCGTGATCTTGATGTTCGTCGCGCGCTTCGGGCTGCGGTCCCCGTTCTTCGGTATCGCGCGCGAGAGCAGCGACACCTAGGCCGGATCGGCCGCCGGGTCCCGGCCGGCGGCGAGCAGGATCGGGATGGCGGCGAGCAGGGTGACGCCGCAGATGATCCCGGCGACGATGTAGGGGGCACGCAGGCCCGCCAGGCCCGCGATGACTCCGCCGGCCAGCGCGCCGACCGGTATCAGGCCCCAGCCGACCATGCGGTAGACGCTGTTGACGCGGCCGAGCAGGGCCGAGGGCACGATCTGCTGGCGCAGGCTGACCGTGACGACGTTCCACATGGTGATGAAGAACCCGTCGGCCGCCATCAGCGCCGCCATCGCGATCGGATCAGGCGCGAGCCCGATGCCGACGAAGACGGCGGAGAACGCCCCCATCGCGATGATCAGCGAGGGCAGCAGGCCGAGGCGGCGGGTCAGCAGCGGGCACATCAGCCCGCCCAGGACGCTGCCGACGGCGGTCGCGGCCAGGATCAGGCCGTAACCCCAGGTACTGACGTGCAGCGTCTGGGTGGCCAGCAGGACCAAGATGCCCTGGCCCATCTGGCCGGCGAAGTTGCTCACGCCGAGCAGGACGGCGACGACGCGGAGCAGGCGGTGGCTGGTCAGCCAGCGCAGGCCCTCGGCGATCTGGGCGCGGAGGCGGACCTTCGTTCTGGCCGGGTCCGGCTGGGATTTGGGCAGGCCGGCCAGCAACGCCGCGGACCCGGCGAACGACGCGGCGTCCAGGGCGAACGGCAAGACCCTGGCCGCGGCGAACAGAAGGCTGCCGGCCGGCGGGCCGAGGAACGACTCGCCCACGGTCAGGCTGACCTGCAGTCTGCCGTTGGCCTTCGGCAGCAGTTCGGGGGGGACCAGGGCGGGCAGCACCGACTGGGCGGCGTTGCTGAAGATGACCTCGGCGCTGCCCAGGAGCAGGCCGGCCACGCAGAGCACCACGATGTCCACCTGGCGGGCGATCACCAGGACCGCCACCACCGAGATCACGGCCGCCTGGACCGCCTGGGCGCGCCACATGAGCGTGGCCCGGTCGTAGCGGTCGACCAGGGCACCGGCCGGCAGCGACAGCACCATCCAGGGCAGGTAGGTCGCGGCGGTCACCATCGAGACCAGCCACGGGACCCTGGTGATCGTCACGGCCAGCAGCGGCAGCGCGGCCGCGAAGGCGCCGTCGCCGGTGCTGCTGACCGCATTCGCCCACCACAGCCGCCAGTAGTCACGGCTCAGGGTGGGGCGGGGTTTCTTGTCCTGCTTGTTCTGCGCGGCGGGTGATGCTTGCGTCATGTTCGCCAGCGTGGCCGCAGGCACCGGGCGCGGACCACGTTTAAGCTTTTTGCTAAATCCTGCCGGGCCGGGAGGGCGCATGCTGCTGGTGCTCGAGATGGACGTGGCCGATCTCGCCGCGACCAGGTTCGCCATCTCGCCGTTGTGCGAAACGCTCAAGGCCGTGCAGCTGCTCGCCCGGCCCGACCCGCCGCCGGTGAACCGGCCCTGGATTCGCTGGGCCCGGGGCCAGCTTGACCGGCGGCCGCTGCGGCTCCCCCGGCTGTGGCCGCTGGTCGTGACCGACCTGCCCTACTGGCCCGAGTTCCTCGTCCCGGCGCCCGCGGGACAGTCGCCCGGCTTCGATGAGGAGCTGGCCCGGCTGTGCGCCACGCCGGAGGAGCCGGTCAGGGCGAGCCTGCGCCGGGTGTTCGGCGACGGCCGGTGGCCGGACAGCGCGACGGACCTGTTCGAGCGGCCGCAGGAGTCCTTCGCGGAGATAGCCGCCGAACTCGCCGAATGCCACGGCCGGCTCATCGTCCCGCACTGGGAGCGGATCAGGTCCGTGCTCGACGCCGACGTCGCCTACCACGCGGGCCTGCTGGCCGGCGGCGGTGCCCGGTCGCTGTTCGGCGACCTGCACGCCGACCTGCGCTGGTCCGCGGGCAAGCTCTTCCTGGCTGACTCCGGCTCCGACTCCGGTTCTGGTTCTGGTTCTGGTTCCGGTTCAGGTGAGGGCCGCGCTGAGAGCCAGGTCACGCTGGGGCCGGACGGGGTGGTGCTGATGCCGAGCGTGTTCATCTGGCCGGAGTGGTCGGTGAAGCGGGCGACGAGCACCCAGACCACCCTGATGTACCCCGCGCGGGGCGCCGCGACCGTGTGGGAAGCCGACTTGTCCGCGGCGGGGCTTGGGGACTCCTGGTCTGGGCCGGGACTGGGGGCCGGGGTGAGCGACCGGGAGGAGGCGGCCGAGGCCTTGCTGGGCGCGCCGCGGGCCCGGCTGCTCGGCGCGCTCCGCTCGCCCGCCACCACCAGC
>OCZT010006590.1_pt1 | contig 11482 bp, 7 predicted proteins | sample 1539031 | NCBI WGS metagenome assembly OCZT01 (sample SAMEA3539308, study PRJEB22396) | soil metagenome | biome: tundra; feature: field; material: soil | place: USA | collected 2010-05 | depth 0.15 m
CACGTCGCCGTCTTCCACACCGCCGGGCGCCGCATGGAGATACGAGCCGAGCACGAAGAAATTCCTGGTGGCGGAATCGACGCCGTGCGTTCCCCAAGAGCAGCACTCCGTCGCGTCGCCATCGGCGTAGGTTGTGGTGTTATGCATCATGGCGATGACGAGCTTGCCTTCCTGTTTCGGAAGTTGCTTGAAGAGTTCCTTTTGCAGAAACTCGACGTCGACGACGGCGAAGAAGCCGCCGGTCTTCTTCGAGGTGAGGATGTAGCCGTAGCCGGCGGGGACGGTGATCTTGACAGGCTTCACCTCCGGCTTGCCGAGAAGCGTATGCCACCCCTCAGCCTTGGGGAAGGTGGCGCGCAGCATGGCGTCGGCATACTGCGTAACGCCGCCGGAGGGAAAGGCGAACTTGGAGAAGACGGGCGAGCGGAGGACGCGCGGTACGTCCGGGGCTGCGTCCATGATGAAGGGCTTGCCGGCGGCCTTCTTCGCCTCAAAGGAGAGCGTGATGGGAACGAGCACCGTAGGGATGGTGGTGGCGCCTCCCTGTGCCGGATCGCGGCCGGCGAGAGTGTAGGAGCCCTGTCCAACGGCGTGCTGGAACGTTGGCACGCCGCTTTGCGCGTGCGCAAATTGCAGCGGCAGGACGAGAAGAAAGACTAGACAGAAGGACTTGATATGCATAACCGGCTTCGCCGACCTCCAATACAGAATTTAAGACGTGCGCCACCAGTTTATTGCAGGCGCGGCGGGGATGGCAATCGGGAGGGGCATCATGAGGTTGTCGGGTAAGGGGAAATCTTCACGGAGGGAACCCAGGTAGTGGGGGAACGTTAGCGGCGCCGTGCACAATGGCGCGCAGAGATGTTGCATCTGTCCTAGCCAGCCCCCGGTTTCACCCCCAGGTTTCACCCAGGTCGGGTCCGAACTAGGCGAATCAGCACTCGGGTCCGTCTGCCCGCCGTCAGCCTCGGAATCTTGATGGAGGAATCCGCTGAGGCAATAGGGGTCCTGTGCGGTCAACGGCGTCGCCCGTGTATACGCGCAGGAACGCCTAAATGGCTCATCCACTATCCACACCATCGAAGAGATTGTCTGAGGTTCCGTAAACTCACCTCGTCCGATGCCGCGCTCAATGGAAAATATTGCCACCGCGAGTGCCTGCAACAGGGGGATAGCGTCGGTTTTGGTCTCCGCAGTTCTTGAAGCCCTTCCTTCGATTCCTTTCAGAAGGCGCCACAATTCATAGGCCTGCTTCAAAAGGTCCGGGTCAATATCCACGTATCTCGTCTGAAGCAGAAGTTCAAGACAACCGCATGACACGAAGGTGGCGCCGTGACGAAGGTCGGCGATGTTCCCTGTAAGTTCGGTCCTCAGGGCACTCAGCTTTTTCATGTTTTCGCGTTGAGACCAATTTGGAGGAAAAGTCCAGCGAAATCTACAGAGCTACCCTGGCGTCCCACCGGCTCTGGCCGAGTCCCTTTGTCGCGCAAAGGGCCAATCTCCAGGGGCCGGGCACGCCCGGCCCGGAGGCCTCTGCCGGTCGCGGCTCTGCGACGTTCTATCGCCTGCCGCGCCCGGTCCGAGAGAGAATGGGGGAGGCCGATGAATCCCGATCCCCGCTCCACCTATTCGCAACTGCTAGCAGAACGGCAGGCCGAGATCGCAGCCCGGGAGCGGCGGCACGGCGCCCTGGGGTATTGGCGGCTGGCGGCCGCGGCGTGCGGCACGGCGATCGTCGGGATGGCTTTGTTTCAGCGCTCCGTATCGGTTCTGTGGGCGGCCATCCCGGTGGTGGTCTTCGTCACCCTGGCGGTGCAGCACGAGCGCCTCTTGCGCGTCCTGGAACGGCGGCGGCGCGCGGCCCGGTTCTTCGTGCGCGGTCTGGCGCGTCTGGATGGGCGCTGGGCTGGAACCGGAGAGCCCGGCGACCGCTACCTCGACCCCGCGCATCCCTACGCGCGCGACCTCGACCTGTTCGGGAAAGGTTCGCTCTTTGAGTTGATCTCGACGGCGCGTACCCACGTTGGCGAGGACTCCCTGGCGCGATGGCTGCTCTCTCCGGCCGCTCCCGCCACGGTTCGCGCGCGGCAGGAGGCCGTCGAGGAGTTGCGGACGCGCGTGGATCTGCGCGAGGAGCTGGCGATCCTGGCCGAGGAGGCCCGCACCGGGGTGGATCCGGTGGCGCTGGCCGCATGGGGCGAAGCGCCGCCTCTGCTTGCGGCGGGCTTGGCGCACGCGGGGACGTGGGCGCTGACCGCGCTGGGCTTGCTCGGTCTGGCGGCCTTCTTCACGTTCGAGGCGGGCAACCTGGGATTCCTGCGCGTGCCCGAGTCCGCCTCCATCTTGCTGCGGGATTTCTTTCTGGTCTCGCTCCTGGTGAACGGAACATTTCTCTACAGCTTCCGGAAGAAAGTGGGACCCGTGGTCGCGGCGGTGGAGGAGGCGGCGCATGAGCTGAAGCTGCTCTCCGAGACGCTGGTACGGCTCGAGCGGGAGAGTTTTCGTTCACCGCTGCTGGCCGCGCTGCGGGAGTCCCTGGATGTGGCCGGCAGTCCGCCCTCGCGGCGCATGGCCCGGCTCGACCGGCTCACCGAATACCTGGATTCGCGCGACCACCTGTTGGTTCGGGTGGCCGAGCCCTTCGTGCTTTGGACCACCCACCTGGCATTCGCGGTGGAGGACTGGCGGCGGGAATCGGGTCAAGCCGTTCGGCGCTGGCTCACGGCGGTGGGCGAAATCGAAGCGCTGTGCTCGCTGGCCAGCCACGCCTTCGAGCATCCGGACGATCCCTTCCCCGAATTCGCCGAAAACGGGCCATGGCTCGAAGCGGAGGGAATCGGCCATCCGCTCATCCCCGAGGACCGGGTCGTGCGCAACGACGTTCGGCTGGGCGGCGAGCTGCGCGTCATCGTGGTCAGCGGGTCGAACATGTCGGGCAAGAGCACGCTGCTGCGAACCCTCGGCGTGAACGTCGCGCTGGCGCAGGCGGGAGCGCCGGTGCGGGCCCGGCGTCTGCGGATTTCGCCCCTGGCTGTGGGGGCGTCCATCCTGGTCACGGATTCGCTCCAGGGCGGCGTGTCGCGCTTCTATGCCGAGATTCTGCGGCTGAGACAAATCCTGGACGCCACCGGGGGACCGCTCCCCGTGCTCTTTCTGGTGGATGAATTCCTGCACGGCACCAACTCGCACGACCGGCGCATCGGGGCGGAGGCGCTGGTGCGCGGACTGGTGAAGCGCGGGGCCATCGGGTTGATCACCACCCACGATCTGGCCTTGGCCGGCATCGCCGACGGCCTGGGTGAACGCGCCGCCAACGTCCATTTCGAAGACAGCATCGTGGACGGCCAAATGCGCTTCGACTACGCCATGCGGCCGGGGGTGGTGCGCAAGAGCAACGCCATCGAGCTGATGCGGTCGGTGGGGCTGGAGATTTGACGTCCGCGGAGATTCGCGAGCTGGCGCGCGCGTGCGGTTTCGAGCTGGCCGGGGTAGCGGCGGCCCTGCCCACTGCGGACCGGGAGCGGAACCGCGCGTGGGTGGACGCCGGCTTCGCCGGTGAAATGGGTTACCTGACGGGCCGCCGCGCGGACGTGCGGGACGACCCGCGCAACCTGCTGGCATCGGCGCGCTCCATCGTCTGCGTGGGCCGTCTCTACAACACGCCTTGGCCGTATTCCACGCGCTACAGCGGCCCCGAGCTGGCGTGGATCTCCCGATACGCCTGGGGCGAGGACTACCACGCCGCCGTGCGCCGCGGCCTGGAGCGCCTGGACGGCATGCTGCGAGAGCGCGCCGGCGCCGGCTTTGAATCCAGGATCTGCGTGGACACCGCGCCGCTGCTGGAACGCTCGTACGCGCGCCTGGCGGGCCTGGGGTGGATCGGCAAGAACACCTGCCTGATCCACCAGGGCGGTGGGTCGTGGTTCTTCCTGGGGGAGTTGCTGGTATCCCTGGAGATCGCGCCGGACACGCCGCCACCGGACCGCTGCGGAACCTGCCGCCGGTGCATCGAGGCGTGCCCGACCGCGGCGATCGTACCGGCGCCCGCGGGATCGGGCTACGCTGTCGATTCGCGCCTCTGCATTTCCTACTTCACCATCGAGCTGCGCGGCGGCATTCCCGAGGAGCGGCGAGCGGGCATCGGCGGCCACGTTTTCGGGTGCGATATCTGCCAGGACGTTTGCCCCTGGAACCGGCGCGCGCCGTCCAGCCCGGACCCCGCCTTCCAGCCCCGGCGCGTGGCCCCGCCGCTCGTGAAGCTGGCCGGGATCGCCGAGGAGGAGTTCCGCACGATGTTTCGCGGGTCGCCGGTGACGCGCGCCCGGTACTCGGGCTTCCTGAGGAACGTGGCCGTCGCCATGGGCAACGGCGGGCTGACCGAGTTTCGCGGGCCGCTGGAGCGCCTGGCGCAGTCCGGCGACCCGGTAGTGGCGGAACACGCCCGGTGGGCGCTGGAGCGGCTGGCGTAGGCGGGCGCTGGGGGCTTTTCATCTGTACAGTTCTGTTGTACGCTACAAGTGTGAAGTCGTTAAACGTTACCGAGTTCCGGGTGCAGTGCCTGGCATTGCTGGAGCATCTCCCCGCCGGAGGAGTTCTGGTGACCAAGCGGGGTAAACCGATCGCCAGGGTGGCGCCGGTCCGTCAGGATAGCGCCGAGTTGATCGGCAGCCTGGCGGGCGCCTTCGAAATCAGAGGCGACATCCTCTCGACCGGAAAGGCGTGGGATGCTGAATCTTGACACCCATATCCTGCTTCACGCGCTTCATGGCACGGTGACTGCGCGCGAGAAGGCGGCGCTGTCCAAGCACCGATGGGGCATATCGTCCATCGTTCTGTGGGAAATCGCCACGCTCTATCGGCGGCACAGGATTACGCTGTCGCCGGACCACCCCCTGCTCGTGAACGCCCTGGCGCAGTTGGAAATCTGGCCCATCAGCCGGCAGGTGTGTCTGAACATCCCGGCGCTGGACTTCCGCGGCGATCCGGCCGATGAGCTAATCGCCTCCACAAGCCTTACCTACCGTGTGCCGCTGTTGACCCGCGACAAGAGAATTCGCGCATCGAAGGTCATCCGGATACTGTGATCGCGCCGCCGCGCCTGGCGGTGTCTCCGCTGGTGTAGGCTGAGAATCTGGCTATGCTCATTGCCATCACGCGTCCGGTCAGCGCTTCGATCAACCGCTGCGAACTGGGGTATCTGCCGCGCCGGGAAATCGATTTTCAAAAGGCGGCCGCGCAGCACGGCCAATATGAAGCTTGCCTGGCCGGGCTCGGCTTGCGGGTGGTTTCGCTGGCGCCGGAACCGGAGCTCCCCGATGCGGTCTTCGTGGAGGACCCGGCTGTGGTGGTCGGCGAAGTCGCCATCATGACGCGCATGGGCGCCATTTCCAGGCGTCCGGAAGCCGAAAGCGTGGCGCGGGAGCTCGGGCGATACAGGCCGCTTCGCTGGCTACGGGAACCAGCGACCCTGGATGGCGGCGATGTGATGCATGCCGGAGCGACGCTGTTCGTGGGGGCCTCGCTACGGACGAACGCCGACGGCATCCGGCAATTGGAAGCTGAACTGGGGTCGTTCGGGTACTCGGTGGCGCCGGTCGAAATCCGCGACTGCCTGCACATGAAATCCGCCTGCTGTTATCTCGGCAAGCAGACCGTTCTGGCGAACCGTGCGTGGATCGACCCGGCGCCTTTCCGGGAGTTGCGCATCCTGGACGTAGCGCCCGAGGAGCCGTGGGCCGCCAACGTGCTCGCCATTGGCGAAACGGCGATCGTCCCGTCGTGTTTCCCCGCCACCCAACGAATCCTGGAGCGCGCAGGCTGGAACGTCATCCCCGTGGACGTCTCGGAGATCATGAAAGCCGAAGGCGGCGTCACTTGCATGAGCCTGATCTTCGAAAGCCGGCCTTGAGCCCGACTCACGATTCCCACGCCCACAACGACGATTTCGGCTCTTGGAAGCCGGCCCGGCCCGCATGCCGTACTCAGGCAGGCTGGCGCTCGGGGGTGTTCCGTGTTAGCTTCAGCTAAGTAGAGGTCTCGATATGAAATCTGTTCCTCTCGTAATGAGTTTCCTGCTGATGAGCGGCGCCGGCCTCGCACAGCAGTATGTGATTTCGACCCTCGCCGGCGGCGCCGCGCCACCCACGCCGAGTGCGCCGATGGATGCGACGATCGGCTCTCCCCTGGGAGTTGTCAGCGATGCCGCCGGCAATGTGTATTTCAGCGGCCTGAATTGCGTTTTCAAGCTCGGTCCGAATGGGGCTCTCACGCGCGTGGCTGGGAATACCCACCCCGGCTACACGGGCGATGGGGGGCCCGCGACCGGCGCCGAGTTGAACTCCCCGGGAGGCGTCGCCTTGGACAACGCCGGCAACCTCTACATCGCGGACACGATGAACTATCGGGTTCGCAAGGTCTCACCCGGCGGGAGTATCTCCACGGTAGCGGGTAATGGCGCCGTTGGCTTTTCGGGCGATGGCGGGCTGGCCACCAGCGCCAAACTGAGCGCCCCGACGGGCGTCGCCGTCGACAGCGCCGGCAACCTCTACATCGCGGACACGATGAACGACCGGGTTCGCGAGGTTTCGGCCAGCGGGATCATCGGCACGGTGGCCGGAGGAGGTACTTCTGGCCTTGGCGATGGCGGGCCGGCCACCAGCGCCCAACTGAGCGCCCCCTCCGGGCTCGCCGTGGACGGCGCCGGCAACCTTTACATCGCGGATACGGGTTACAACCGAGTGCGCCGGGTCTCGCCCAATGGCACTATCAACACCGTTGCAGGCGCCGGCAGCGCAAGTTACTGGGGCGATGGGGGACCAGCGGTCAGCGCCCAAGTAAGCAACCCGGGAGGCGTGTTCGTGGACGGCGCTGGGAACCTCTACATTGCCGACATGGGAAATAACCGAGTTCGCAAGGTGTCTGCCAGCGGGATCATCACCACGATTGCTGGCAGTGGCACAGGGGGCTACTCGGGCGATGGCGGGCCGGCCACCAGCGCCCAACTGAACGCCCCGCAAGGCGCCGCCATGGACAGCGCCGGCAACCTCTACATCGCGGACTCAGGCAACAACCTTGTTCGCAAGGTCTCGCCCGATGGCATCATCGCCACGGTAGCCGGGAATGCCTCATGCTGCCTCCCCCTGGGCGATGGCGGGCCAGCGGCCTTTGCCCAACTGAGCGCTCCACAGGGCGTCGCCGTGGACAGCGGCGGCAGCCTCTACATCGGCGAGAATGGCGCCGGCCGGGTTCGCAAAGTCTGGCCTGGCGGCATCATCACCACCGTTGCCGGCACGGGCAGCTATGGTTTCTCGGGCGATGGCGGGGCGGCGACGGAGGCACAACTCAGCCACCTGTCTGGCTTGGCTCTAGACAGCGCCCACAACCTCTATATTGCGGACTACGGCAACAGCCGAATCCGGATGGTCTCGTTCGGCGGGCTCATCACTACGATAGCCGGCGACGGATCGAACATACCCTTGTACACGGGCGATGGCGGGCTGGCGACAGCCGCCCAACTGAACCTCCCGTCCGGCGTGGCTGTAGACATGGACGGCAACCTCTACATTGCAGACGCGGGCGACCATCGTGTTCGCAGGGTGTCTGCCGGCGGGTTCATCGCCACGGTAGCCGGTAACGGCGTGGTAGGCTATTCGGGCGATGGCGGACCGGCCACCAACGCCCAACTCGATGCCCCCGCATTCGTTGCCGTAGACAACGCCGGCAACCTTTTCATTGCGGATACGTACAACAACCGGGTTCGCAAAGTCTCCCTCACGGGGATCATCACCACCGTTGCCGGCAATGGCGTGCAGGGCTACTCTGGCGATGGCGGGCTAGCGACGAGCGCCTCCTTGAATTGGCCGGAGGGTGTTGCCGTAGACGGCGCCGGCAACCTCTACATTGCGGACCGTGGCAACAACCGAGTTCGCTGGGTCTCGCCCACTGGCATCATCACCACCGTCGCCGGCACTGGCGCATTGGGCTACTCGGGCGACGGCGGACTGGCCACCAGCGCCCAACTGAACGGTCCGTACGGCCTGGCCATAGATAGTGCAGGGAACATCTACGTGGCGGACTCCGGTAACGGCGCCGTTCGCCTTCTCCAGCCGGTCGCTGGCTCCACGGTGCTGATCGCCACGTCCTCTCCCCTGCCGATTGGAGCCGTCGGCGTGGCATACTCCCAGACGCTGGTTGCATCCGGAGGAGCGCTCCCATACATCTGGTCGGTCACGTCTGGCGCCTTGCCAGCCGGCCTCGCCCTCTCCTCCGGCGGCGTGATCGCCGGAACCCCCACGGCCGCTGGGACCTCGACGTTCGGCATCACAGTCAGCGACGCCATCTCGGTTACTGCCGGCCAGTCGTTTAATCTGACCATCAGTCCCACCTCACTCGCCATCGCCACGCCCTCAACCTTGCCTTCAGGCTCGATCACTGGGGCGTATTCGCAGATTCTCGCCGCCACCGGCGGCGTTCCTCCGTACACGTGGTCGATCCTCTCCGGCGCCCTGCCGCCCGGACTGGCGCTGTCCAGCGCGGGCGTGATCGCAGGCACGCCCGCCACCACGGGGGCTTACGGCTTCACGGCTCAGGCGCAGGACAGCCGTTCGGCGACCGCCTCCCAGGCCTTCAGCCTGACCGTGACCGCCACAGCCGCCCTGCCTCGTGCGGGAGTCTTCTCCCAAATAGCCACGGGCGGCGGCTGGGATACCACAATATGGCTCGTCAACAGGTCTTCGGCGCCGGCTCCAACCACACTCGTCTTCCACGGCGACGATGGCGGCCCGCTGAGCCTGCCGCTCACCGTCACGCAGCCTGGTGTCTCGCAGCAGGTCACCGCGGCGACGCTGGACCGCGTGATCGCCCCCAATACCACGCTGGTCGTGGCCACCGGAGCCCTGGCCTCCAACGTGGAGGGATGGGCCGACGTGCTCAGCAACGGCGCCCTGAGCGGTTTTGCGGTCTTTCGCTACGCCGGCGCTTCGGAAGCGGCGGTTCCCTTGCAGAGCCAGATCGACACCTCGATTAGTCTTCCTTTCGACAATACGGGCGGGTATTCGACGGGCGTCGCCATCGTGAATCTGTCCGGCTCGCCAGCCAACCTCACAGCCGTGGTGTGGGACGAAAACGGGAACCAGCTTGTGGTGCAGTCGGTCGCGCTGACGAAAACCGACAGCGCCGGCAACGGGCACGATTCGTTCATGCTGCCCGACCGTCTCCCGGTCACGGCGGGAAAACGCGGCATCGTGCAATTCCAGGGCAACCCTGGTTCTCCGTTCGCTTCCGCCGGCGCGGTGACCGGTCTCGGCCTGCGGGCCGGCCCGGACGGCCTTTTCACGTCGATACCGACGATTGTTCCCTGAAGGGTGGTGGCGCAGGCACTGCCGTCGGCATTCGGCGCCTGCGCCACGGTCTATCGCCGGCCTATAGCCCGCCGCACGCCAGGACTCTCTCGATTACTTGCATGTTCTTCAGGGCTTCTTCGAGGGGGACGGGGACCTGCGTGTTCTCCTGAATGGCCTGCGAAAAGGCGTCGCCTTGCACGGTGTACTGGTCGCAGGCGGGGAACTCTTCGGTTTCGCCGCCGGGGATCGGCTCCGATCCATCGTCGATGCGGAGGAAGCACGGCAGGTCCGGCGCAGGGTTGAACGGCATCTCGACTTCCAGGCGGGCCTTCGTTCCGAAGAACTGCATGCTCTGATAACGCGCAAGCTGCGTGCCGCAGGTGAAGATGGATTGGCCGGAGGGGAACTCGAGCACCGCGGAAACCAGACGGTCGATCTTCATCGCGGGATCGCGCTCCACGGCGGCGGACACCTTCACCGGCTCTTCTCCAAACATCCAGCGCGAGAGGAAGATGGGATAACAGCCAATGTCCATGACGCCGCCCCCGCCCCACTCCGGGACGTTGCGAATGTCTTTCGGATCGGCGTTGTGATAACTGAAGAACCCCACAATCGAGCGCAGGGGCCCGATGCGTCCGGAACGCACGAGCTCCCGCGCGCGCAACCACCGGGGATGGGTCGCCACCATGAAGGCTTCGCCGATCTTGACGCCGGCGCGGTCGCGGGCGGCCATCAAATCGCGGCATTCGGCGCTGGTCAGCGAGATGGGTTTCTCGCAGAGCACGTGTTTGCCCGCCTCGGCGGCCTTGATGGACCAGGGCACGTGCAGATGGTTGGGCAGGGGGTTGTAGATGGCGTCGATATCGGGATCGGCCAGGAGTTCTTCATACGCCCCGTAGGCTTTCGGAATGCCGAAAGCGAGGGCGGCGTCTTCGGCTTTGCGGCGGTCGCGCGACGCGATGGCGGCGATTTCGGCGCGGGCGCACGCCTTCATCGCCGGTATGACCTTCCTGGTGGCGATGCTCGCGACGCCCAGGACGCCCCAACGGATGCGGCTGTTCATGGCTGTGAATTCTCGATTCGAACCAGTGTACAGTGATGCGGGTCATTGTTACACTACCTTCGATGGTACGTTGTTCCAGTTGCGCCACCGAGAATCCCCCCACCAGCCGCTTCTGCGGGAACTGCGCCAGGCCGTTGGGAACGGTCGCGATGAATTCGGAGATGGAGACGGTGGCGCAGCCGGCGCCCCCGGTCAGCCGGCCGTCGTCGCCGTCGTCGCCGGGCACGTCTTCCAGCGCTCTCGACGAAGGCCGTTTCCCGCCGGGAACCCTGTTACTGGACCGCTACCGCATCGTCGCGCTGCTGGGGAGGGGCGGCATGGGCGAGGTCTACCGGGCCACGGACCTTAAACTCGGCCAATCCGTCGCGCTGAAGTTCCTGCCGGAAGGCGCCATGCGGGACGAGCGCGCGCTGGCGCGTTTCCACGACGAGGTCCGCATCGCGCGGCAGGTGTCGCATCCCAACGTGTGCCGCGTTTACGATATCGGCGAAATCGAGGGGCAGCGGTTCCTCTCCATGGAGTACGTGGACGGCGAGGACCTCGCCTCCCTGCTGCGGCGCATCGGGCGCGTGCCCACGGACAAGGCTCTCGAAATCGCGCGCAAGATCTGCGCCGGCCTGGCGGCCGCGCACGATAAAGGCGTGCTGCACCGCGATCTGAAGCCGGCCAATGTGATGCTGGACGGCCGCGGCAACGCGCTCATCGCGGATTTCGGCCTGGCGGCCATCGGCGGGCAGGTGCAGGCGCACGAGATCCGCCACGGCACCCCGGCCTACATGGCCCCCGAGCAACTGGCCGGGAAAGAGGTCACGGTCAAGAGCGATATTTACGCGCTGGGGTTGTTGCTGTACGAGATCTTCACGGGGAAGCGCGCTTTCGAAGCCAGCACGCTCGCCGAGTTGATCAAACTGGAGGAGAGCACATCGCCCGCCAGCCTGGTCACGCTGGTGAGGGACATCGATCCGGCCATCGAGCGCGTCATTCTGCGTTGCCTGGCGCCGGACCCACGCAACCGGCCCGCCTCGGCGCTCGCGGTGGCGGCGGCGCTGCCGGGCGGCGACCCCGTTGCCGCGGCTCT
>OCZT010006591.1_pt1 | contig 11482 bp, 10 predicted proteins | sample 1539031 | NCBI WGS metagenome assembly OCZT01 (sample SAMEA3539308, study PRJEB22396) | soil metagenome | biome: tundra; feature: field; material: soil | place: USA | collected 2010-05 | depth 0.15 m
GCAGCCTGCTCAGCATCCTGCTCATCGGCGTGCCCGTGACCCTCATCCTCTGTTTGGTGGGCCTGAGCCACGGCTTCCTGGAAGATAGCCAGCGGCGCACGCGCGGCATCGGCGCCGACGTGATCGTCCGTCCGCCGGGATCCACACTCTTGACTCTGAGCGGCGGGATCTCCGACAAAATTGTGGATTGGCTGGGGAAACAGCCGCACGTCAAGTTGGCCGTGGGCGCCGTCAATCAACCTGTCCAGGGCATCACGCTGGGAGCGACCGGCATCGACCTGCAGCAGTTCAACCGGATGAGCGGGGGCTTCACCTTCCTTCACGGAGGTCCCTTTCAAGGTCCGGGCGACGTCATCATCGACCAGTTCTACGCGGACCAGCAGCGCGCGCATGTAGGGGACCGGATTGTCATCCTCAACTCCCCATGGCGGGTGAGCGGCATCATTGAAGGCGGCAAGCTGGCCCATATCGTGTTTCCGCTGGGCGTGCTGCAGGAGAAGACCAGCCACATCGGCCAGGTCAGCCAGATTTATCTGAAACTCGACGATGCGGCCAACACCGCCGCCGTGGTTGAAGGCCTGAAGGAAAAGCTGCCAGATTACCCTATCTACTCGATGGCCGAGTTCACATCCCTGTATAACGTGAACAACATTCCGGCTTTGAGGGAATTCATCATCGTCATCATGGCGATCGGGGTCATCATCGGATTCGCCGTGGTTTGCCTCTCGATGTACATGGCGGTGCTGCAGCGGACGCGCGAGATCGGCATTCTGAAATCGCTCGGCGCGTCGCAGGTCTTCATTCTGCGGATCATCCTGACGGAAGCCGTGATTCTGGGGATCGGTGGCACCATTCTCGGGATTCTGATGAGCTTCGGCGCGTGCTGGCTCATCCGGACGGTCGAGCCGGCCTCGATTCCGATGGTGATCGTGCCTTACTGGTGGGCCATCGCCGGCGTGGTCACCCTGGTCGGGGCCGCCTTCGGGGCGCTCTACCCCGGCCTTAGCGCCGCCCGGCACGACACCATCGAGGCGCTGTCCTATGAATAGCGGCCCGATCATCGAAACACGCGGCCTGCGCAAGACTTACCAGGTGGGGAAGGTGGATGTGCCGGCGCTGCGCGGAGTGGATCTCACCGTGAAGCCGGGCGAGTTCGTGGCCATTGTGGGACCCTCGGGTTCGGGGAAGTCCACGCTTTTTCACATTATTGGCGGCCTGACACCGCCGACCTCGGGAGAGGTGCGCGTGGCCGGCCAGGATCTCGCGGCCATGACCGAGGCCGGCCGCACGCGCCTGCGCAAGCGCAGCGTCGCGTTCGTGTTCCAGAAGTTCAATCTGCTGCCCAACCTGACGGCGCGCGACAACATCGCCATCGCGCGCTATATCGGAGGCTCGGATTCGAAGCCGGAAGCATCGTTCGAGGAGGCCCTCCGGTTGCTCGGCATCGCCAACCGGCTGGACCACAAACCGAGCGAGTTGTCCGGCGGCGAGCAACAGCGCGTGGCGATCGCGCGCGCGATTGTGAACCACCCCGCCATTCTGCTGGCCGACGAGCCCACCGGCAATCTCGATAGTGAAAGCTCGAAGGCGGTGCTCGAAGTCCTGCGCGGACTGAACGAGCGCCTCGGCCAGACCATCCTCATGATCACGCACAACCCCGAAGCCGCGGCCTACGGGCACTACATCGTGCACATGAGAGACGGAAGGATTATCGAGAGGGCGTAAGGAAGAAATGGCCGCAGATGAACACGGATAAGAAAACAAGGCTCTTAAGATTTTCACCGCTCAGCAGCCCTTTGACCGCTGGCTTAATCCGGTGTCATCCTTTTTAGAGAGTCCAGATCGCGTTCAGCGCAGCTTCGCCAGGATCTTATCTACGAGGAGCTTTGCATTCGCCTGGCTTGCGCTGCACTCGTAAATGAGGCCGATGACCTGCTCGTAAGCACTTCGCTTGGCGGACGCGAAATCGGACAGCACGCTTGCCTTCACCGGAGCGTTTAGAACTCGACCGACCTCGCGGTCGATCTTCTCTTTTCGCTTTCGGAGGTCGTTCAACTCCTCATCCGGAAGAATCCCTTTTCGAATGATCTCCTCAAGCACGCCGAGGTCGGTTCGGATGGCTTCCGCCAATCGGTTCCGTTCCCGGCGGGAGACGGCCCCCTGCTTCAGAATGGCAATCTTGCCGCGGACCGCCGCTTCGCGGAGTTCGAAGTCCCTCGACCACTTCCGTCGTACACTGCTTGTCCTGCACCGGCGCGCGATTTCGCGTGCGCAAGGCGTGAGGTGCGTAAGCAGATTGTGAAAATGTGTGCTCTGCTCGAAGTGGTCGCGCCGTCCGTTGGGTACGATCCGCGGGTCAACCACATGCAACTCGCCAACACTCCAAGCGTTGAACCGCGTTTCGGGGAACAATTCCTCAAACATACGCTCGTCGCCCACCTGAATGTTGCCGCACCGAACGCGCAGGCCGCGGACGTGACATGATGCCGGCAGGGCGCCCGTATACCCATGGTGAAGAATCCAACCCATGGCCGCGATCCCTTCGTCAACGGCATCGATCTTGATCAGTTCGACTTCGCTGAACGGATCAACGACACCTTCAGCAACCTCAATGCCGCTGGAGTGCGGCCGGCGAACGGGCCCTCCGTTCCCAGAAACCGAGACCTCAAGATCCCCCAATTCAACTTGAGCCCCCAGATGCTGCAAAATCCTATCTCTGTAAGGGAAGTCATCCCGAAACGGCACCGGCGCCACCTGGGAGAGGTAGGTGCTCACCGCCGCAGGATTGAGCAGTTGATCATTTCGGTGCCGAACGATGCCGCGGAGTTCGACCTCAAAGAAGCGCTGCGGTCTGTCCGTCGCTGTCGTCCGCCGCACTTCGACAATCTGTGCCACCGCCTGGCGCAGGTCGTGCTGAGCTTCGGTACTCCGCAGAATGGACTTCAGCTTTCGGCAATCCCAACGGAGTTCACTGACCTTCGAATCACCCTTCACCCGCGTACGAAACACAAGCTCCTGGCAATAGCCGATGCCCGCAAGCCTTCCAACACCGCGAAAACCACGTGCGCCCCGCCCGCGCTTCTTGCTGCCCCCAAACGCCGAGAGCCTCCGCGCGAAATCTTCAAAGGGGATACCGGTGCCGTTGTCGGTAACCTTGGCCGTGCGTGTGGCCGGATCGATCTCGATCTCTACACGCCCTGGCTCGCCCGTGGCGATATCGCCGACGCTCCTCGCCTCGTCGATCGCATCCGCCGCGTTCTGAACGTACTCGCGGTAGATTGTCATCGGGTCAACGTACATGGAGGTGCTGAGGAGCTCCAGAATATCCTTGCCGATGACGATCTCATCGGCAAGCTGTTGCCACGAAGGTTCGCGTAACGTGATCGGTACGATATTTGTGCTCATGCGTGTACTGGAGTTAGTTTCTGTTTTAGGCGCCGACTTCGGCCCTTCGCGGCCGTAGCTGCCGGCTCTTCATAATGGAGTCCCGCATCCTCGACCCGTTCCTCGTCGGGCACAACGATGCTAGGGTGATCTTGCTGTTTCATAGCCCGTTGCCGCGCCCAAATCTTGGCCTCCTCCTCCTTGGGAAGCGGCAGGTAATGTCGCAGGATTGCCTTAACGCGCGGTGCGGTGCCGAACTGGATTTGATCGTGCAATGCGCTCGGGCCAACACTTCCGATGAGCTCCACTAATTCGGTGCGTTCAGTTGGGCTCAGCTTTTTGAATTCGGCCTCGAACTGATCAAAATGGGGTCGCCCACCGTACAGCTCATACCAGTCGCGGTTGAAAATGAAGTGATGCGGGCGAAGGAGGAGATCTAGGTACTCTTCGGAGGTGTCCCCAAAGGCGCGTTTGAAGAAGGTAGGATCGCCGCTCACAACGCCGTGTGTCGCCTGCAGAACTAGTTGCATCGAGCGGAGTTGATAGCGAGTCCAGTTTTCCCCGACGTGGGAACGGTCGGGAAGCGAGGTCGGCTGATAGCGCATTGGGAAGGACCAGATCCGGAGCCCCAGCTCCTCGTTGAGTTTCACGTTCAGGCGCATACGCTCGAACAGATCCACCGGTGTGTCGTGGAAGTTGTAGAGCATGTAGTTTGACATGCTCAAGAGACCGAATTCATAAGCGTATCGAACAGCTCGCTCGTAGGGTCCTTTCAATCCGAGATGGTCGAAAGCAATCCGTAATGGCTTTAGGCAGATCCGCGACAACTCCCGCAAGTAAACCGGATCTTTGCACAAGATGCGAGCATCCACACCTTGGTTGAAGTCCACCCGTCGCTGTACAGGCACGCGGCCGATCCTCAGCTTCGCGTCAGGCACGAACCCGAGATCGCGGATTTCAGCAATGATGTCATGAAACTTGGGGCTTGCCACGATGTTGTTATCCATCAGGATCAAGTCCTTCTTCGTGCCATAACGGGCCTCGATGCCGTTCACCACCGAAGTGATGGATTCCGCATCGCGCTGATCGCCTTCAAGCTTTGGCACCCCGCAGAAGGTGCATTTGCGAATGCAACCACGCGAAGCATAGGCAAAGTAAGCGTCGCGAACGGGATACTTGTACTCGATCTGATCCAGAATTCCGTAATCGGGTATCAGATCCTCAATGGCAGGGCCGTCGAGATCGTCCGAGTAGAGTTCTTCCGAAAAAGCATCCAGTTGGAGCGCCTTCGCCGGAGGTCCAGTCAGCAATCCCTGGATGAATCGAATACCTCGCCATGATGCCTCCGTGGCGAACCGCTCCGGCATCAAAGACGCCGCGATCCCGCCCACAAAGATCTTGTCCGCGTGACCGTTGACCACCTTCAGCGCGAAATCGATGCTCTGAGCTATTCGAGCAAACTCGAAAGAGAAAAGCGTCGTGATGTAGATCCGATCCCACGCGGTCCCGAAAACCGACGGATCCTCACCCTTGATGAACTTCACCCTGTCCCGCTTACCAATCGGCCCGTGATACTGCGCCAGCTTCATGAGCCCGAGCGGCGGGTACTTGTTCTTGTACCCCGGTTCGATAAGAAGGATGTTCTTGTTCGCCATTCAAACCACCCGAAGTTGACCCTTTCCGCGCTTCGCGCGTAGGACGGCGAGAGCCGTCTTGACCCCGCCTTCGCCCCCGAGACCACGCAACGGTCCTGAGTTGCTCCAATCAATATCGAGGATGAAGTCAGCGAGTTTGTTGCTGAAATATCGTTTGTCGATGACGGCAGCACCTGCTTCGTTCACCAAGTCGCCCCCTAAACCCATGAGCGAGTAGACACCCACACCCTTACATATGAGGCTCTTTCGAGGGTTATCCCACGGATCGCGCAACAGCAGAGCCACAGCAGCCCAAAAATCCAGAACAATCTGCGCCACAACGTCTGGCTGGCGGTGCTGTAGGATCTTGGTCTGCGTCAGAAAGCGCTTGATGGCTTTTTGCATCGTCCGTAAGGACGCGCGCCGGGTGAGCCCTGATGTTGTGTTTCCTCCGAGGTTCAGCTGCCTGTACCACGGGGACTGACTCTCGTTGTTCAGATGCAGAGCAATGAAAAGCTCCGGACGGTCAGAGGCGAGGTCACTCGCGAGAGTTGCGTCGTGGAAGTCTAAGAGGCTGGTGCTAAGCCCTTTCGCCTTGCTGTTGATGACGTTGAAAATCTCCATCTCTTCACGCTCGGTCAATCCAAGGAAACACATGAAGGGCAGTACGAGAGGGAGATCGTTCAGGTGTCCCAGCCGGTGCTGACAATCGACTTGCGTCAGGATCTTCGCAGTCGGATTGAGGATGACCAAACGCGCGAATGGAGTTGTACCGCGTTCAATCCGCCATGCGCCGCCGGCAAGCGCGCGCGCATTGAAAGTCAACGGAATGGTCGTGCTCTTTTCCTGCTGAATGTATTTCCGGAAATCCAGACTGTGAGCCGGATTGAAGCGCCGCTGGTAGCCGCGTCCGGTGTCCTGATCAAGAACATCCGCGAAGCTGAGCGCGTGCAATACGTTAGCAGGCGCAAACCCCAGGAAAACCTCGCGACCTGCCGACATCCCGAGAACGCCATCGAATTCCACAGCGTCTATCATAGAACATTTCTCGGCAAAAGTGCATCCGTTTAATGCAGCTACAGTACAAATTGGGTGCACGTCCTGTTCTGTTTTCGCGCACCTTCTGCAGCCTATGCCAGCAGGCACCAAAGTCTGAGCGGCCCACGCCAATTTTCCCGCAACTCATTCAGATGCCGTGATTTATAATGAGAGCGCAAAAGGTATTTATGATCACGAGTGGCGTTCTTGAGATGGTCCCGGTTGCCGACATCGAGCTTGATCGCACAAATCCGAGGATCCGGAAGTTCCTTGAAATGTACCCCGACGACCCGACGCCAGAGCAATTCTACTTGGCGCTCGGCGCGGCCGGCGACGATGAGAGCGAGAGCAGTACCAGCTTTGATAAACTCCGCAACTCCATCCAGACCAATGGTGGGGTCATCCATCCCGTGATCCTCAACCGCCGCGCCGACGGCGTCCTCGTCTGTATCGAAGGCAATACGCGCGTTGTCCTCTACACGAGCTTCATCAAGAGGAAGGTCCCCGGCAAATGGACGCACATCCCAGCGCTCGTCCATGACCAGATGGACGACCAGCAAGCCGATGCCATTCGCCTACAGGTTCACCTAGTTGGCACCCGGGCCTGGGACCCCTACTCGAAAGCGAAGTATCTGCACTACCTGCGAAACCAGGAACTCCTCCCCTTTTCGAAGATTGTGGATTTCTGCGGGGGGCGCCAGAAGGAGGTATTGGAGAGCATCAACGCCTATTCCGACATGGAGCAGTACTACCGCCCGATCGTTGATGAAGGGAACTTTGACACCAGTCGTTTCAGTGGCTTCGTTGAATTGCAGAAACCAGGCGTTAAGGAAGGTATCTCCAAGGCCGGCTTCACAATCTCAGACTTTGCGCAGTGGATTAGCGATCAGAAGCTCTATCCCTTGTACACCGTACGATCATTAAGCCGAATTCTCGCGAACCCGAAGGCTCGCGAGATCTTTCTCAAGAAGAACGCCAAGGCAGCCATGGACGCCTTGGAGCGCCCCGACCTGGACAAAGCGCTCGTCGACGCCAAGATCGAACAATTGGCTCGCGCCCTCAGTCAAGCAATCTACAAGCTACCCTGGCACGAGGCCGAAAAGCTGCGTAAAGAGCCGGGCTCCGAGTTGGCCCAGGCCCTTTCGGAGGCACTTACCAACCTCACGGGGCTTTTGGGCGCGGCGGATTCAGAAGGAGACGCCATTGGCTGAATCCAGCAAGCATTCAGCGCTTGTTCAGATCATCATCGACTACATTCAGCGATCCTATGCCGATAACCCTGCCCTCGGCATCATGCATGATCTCTCCAGCCCCCTCTACGCTGAAAAGCCCAATCGCATCGAGGGCTACGTCCCCGATGTGTACGCGTTCGACGCACCGTTTACGACCACCATCATTGGTGAAGCCAAAACAGCCGACGACCTCGAAACGGAGCATTCGAGGAAACAGATGACTGCCTTCTTGTCGTTTCTCGGTAAGCAGAAATCGGGGACCTTCATTCTCGCTGTGCCTTGGCAAGTGAAAAGAAGAGCCGCGTCCCTCGTCGCGTCCCTATGCCAGGCCGCTGGCGCAGAAGCCGTCTCGACAGTTACTCTTGATGATCTAAGGCTCTAACTAATCATGCTGCGAGTTCACCGCGAAGCAAATCTCTCGGCGAAGCACAAGGGATTTGTCTTCCAGGTGGAAGCGTTTGAGGCTGTGAAGGACCTCCCCTACGCTGCTGTATTTCACGAGCAGGGTCTCGGCAAAACCAAGATCGGCGTCGATCTTATCCTCCACTGGCTGCGCACCGGCGTGCTGGACTCAGTCATCATCATCACCAAGAAGGGCCTTTTGCAGAACTGGCGAGACGAACTCGCCATTCACACCCATTTGCAGCCGAGGCTTCTGAGCCAAGATGGACGCGCCAATTTTTACGCCTTCAATAGTCCGGCAAGCATCTACCTCGCACATTACGAAGTCATCAAGTCAGAACAGAAGCGACTCGCGCTGTTTCTCAAGACACGAAATGTCGGGGCCGTTCTCGATGAGGCCCACAAGATCAAGAATCCGGCCTCAGCTCTCACCCATGCTTTCTTCGCCCTCAGTTCCGGCTTTAAGAGACGGCTGATCATGACCGGAACGCCCGTCGCCAACAGGCCTTACGACCTGTGGGCTCAAATCCATTTTCTCGATGCTGGGGAATCACTTGGTCAGGACTTCACCACCTTCCGACGCGAGTTGGACCTTACCAACGATCTCGCGGACGATACTCATGCCGTCCATCGTTTCGAACGAGCACTCGGTGCCGTCTTTGACAAAATCCGTCCGTTCACCGTTCGCGAGACAAAGGACACCGTCGACATTAAGCTGCCCACCAAAGAGTTGAGAAATGTCGAAGTCGACTTGGAACCGCGGCAGCGTGAAATCTACGACCGATTCCGAAACGAGATGGCAGCGATAGTTGTGCGGGATAACAAGCCCGTTCTCGACGATGCCGAGGCGACGCTCAAGCGACTTTTGCGCCTTGTTCAGGTTGCCTCGAACCCGACCCTCGTCGATGGCTCCTATCACGTTCAGCCTGGCAAGTTCCCTGTTCTTTTGAACTTGGTCCACGATGCCGTCGATGCCGGGGAGAAGATTATCATCTGGACAGCCTTCACGGATAATGTCGATTGGCTGGGGCGGGAGCTGTCGGACCTTGGCGCCGTCCGTGTGCACGGGAAGAGAAGTATTCTTGAGCGTGATACGGCGATAAAGAAGTTCAAAACGGAGCCAAGCTGTCGCGTTCTCATCGCGACGCCGGCCGCAGCCAAAGAGGGTCTCACCCTGACCGTCGCTAATCATGCTGTGTTCTACGACCGGTCATTTAGCCTCGACGACTACCTTCAGGCCCAGGATCGGATTCACCGCATCTCACAGACGCGGACGTGCTACATCACGAATCTGGTGGCCTCAGAGACAATTGACCAGTGGGTCGATGTACTTCTGGCGGCCAAACACCTTGCCGCTCAACTCGGGCAAGGGGATATTACCCTCGATGAATACTCCAAGCAGGCGGACTATGCCTATGGCGCCATGATCCGCGATGTGCTTGGCTTAGATCCAAACGCATGAGTAAAACCAAGGACATCATCGACACGAGCTGGAGCGGCGACTCCCTCGTGATCCTCGGCACGAACGTGCCGGTCAAGAATCAACTCCTGCCGCAGAGCAGCCTTAAGTTCTTTGCTGACAATCCCCGCGTCTACTCTGTGGTGCGTGCGAACGGCAAGCAGCCGACTCAGGAGGAGATCCTGCAACTACTGAGCGAGCTCGAACACGTGAAAGAGCTTCGCGAGGACATCAGACGCAATGGTGGCCTCATCGAGCCGCTGATCGTTCGGGACGGCACCATGGAGGTGCTGGAGGGAAATAGTCGCCTAGCCGCTTACCGTCAGCTCGCCAAGAAAGAGCCCATCAAATGGGGTATGGTCAAGTGTGCGGTCCTTCCTCCTGACGTCCATGACTCACTCGTTTTTGCACTCCTGGGTCAGTTGCACATCAAAGGCAAGAAGGATTGGGCACCCTATGAACAGGCTGGCTTCCTGTACCGCCGGCACAACAACCACAAGGTTTCCGCAAAGGTACTCGCTCAGGAACTCGGTCTCACAACGAAACTTGTTACCCATCTCGTTGGGACGTATACGTTCATGGTTGAGCACGATGAAGTGGACATCAGCCGCTGGAGCTACTATGACGAGTACTTGAAGTCCAATAAGATCAAGAAGGCTCGCCAACAACACCCGGACATGGATGATCTCGTTGTAGAGAGCATCAGGAGCCGTGAGATCGAACGTGCCATGGACCTGCGCGCCCAATTGCCGACGGTCTGCAATTCCCCGGTGATCGTGAAAAAGTTTGCCGAAGGCAAGCTGTCCCTCAAAGCCGCGTACGAGCGTGCCCTCGATGCAGGGGCCGACAATGTGCCGTACAAACGAGCGGTCGCGTTTCGAAGGTGGATCACAGGTCCTGATGTCGATACGCTTCTGGAGGACTGTGCTCCGCGCGTGCGGAACAAACTGCTTTACGAGCTCAAGAAGATTTCCTCACGAATTCTTTCGCTACACCAGAAGTACTCTGCCTGATAGGAGGCCCCGCGATGGAAGAACTGTCACCCCCAGAGAAGAACCTCAACGACGAGTTCATGCTGAAGGAGTACGAGAGCATTGCGGCGGCACATTTCGATTCCCAAGATGGCCTTCGGCAGCAGTTTAGGTTTTACCTCCTTGTAGTTGCAGTTCCGTTGACAGTACTCGGGCTAGCCTGGAACCGGCAACCCGGTGGGCCTGTTCAGACCAAGGATATGAACTTGCTGAGTCTCCCGACGTTGGTCAGTTGGGTCTTCGTTGGAATTGGCTTCCTAGGGTTCCTTCTTTCCCTCGCGATGATCCACACGGCCTTTGATTCGGTCCTTTATGCAAGAACAGTCAACGGCTTAAGAAAGTACTTCTATGATCGCGCTTTCTGCTCGGGTGTTGATCTTGAGCCTTATCTAGTAATGCCATTGAATAGGCGGAAGCCCCGGTACTTCCATTTCAGGTCGTTCTTCTACCAGCATCTTCTGATCTCACTGGTGAATGCGGCTTATATGTGGGTAGGTATTGCCAACCTGAGCAGGTTGGGTGTCGCGCTATGGGTTTGTGTTCCAGTGTGTTTCATAAACATAACATTATACAAGCTGTTTGCAATAGTGCGCGAATGGAAGCAGATTGCCGACTAGTCTCCGGTTGTGGGTCTTCTAGGGTGAATTGTTGGCAGTCGATTCGATCGGTTGCTGACGATTGCCGCGGACCGTTAGCGCAGGTTCTTTGCTTATCCGTGTTCATCCGTGGCTAAATTGATTTATGCTTTTCCCGTTGTAGTGGCGATGGTGATGCTCTGCGGTTTCAGTCCCGGCGAGCTGGCCGTCAGTTGAACCTGTCCCGGCTTGGCGGTCGATTGGACAATTGCGAGACAGGCGCCGTTGTAGGCCTTCCGCCGGGTCGCCTTGTAGTCCTCGTGGCTTAATGGATTGCCGTTGTCCACGCCGATGATTCTTCCCTCCCCTTGGATGGCAAAGGCGACTTCATTCTCCGCTAACGGGACCAACCGCCCCTTGTAATCCACGATGCGAACGGTGAGGTGGGCCACGTCGCGGCGGTCGGCGACGATCGAATCCCGGTCGAGGGAGAGCGGCTCGGCCAGACCATCCTCATGATCACGCACAACCCCGAAGCCGCGGCCTACGGGCACTACATCGTCCACATGAGAGATGGAAGGATTATCCAGAGGGCCTAAGGCCCCGCTCCGCTATTACTCCTACACCTGCCGGGCCAGTTCCAGGTTCCGCTGCTTGAGCCAGCGCAACCGGCCCTGGTATTCCTGGTACAAGGTGCCGAAACCCGCCCAGTAGTAGCCCACGACGA
>OCZT010006592.1_pt1 | contig 11482 bp, 16 predicted proteins | sample 1539031 | NCBI WGS metagenome assembly OCZT01 (sample SAMEA3539308, study PRJEB22396) | soil metagenome | biome: tundra; feature: field; material: soil | place: USA | collected 2010-05 | depth 0.15 m
CGCGTTCACACGGAGGACAAGGCACTCTGGAAGGAGGGTGTGAAGGGCTACTACAACTTCACCGTGAGCACCGAGGCGGATGCTACCAAAGCCAAGGAGATGCTGAGTCAGATCACGGGGACTACGAAGTCGGTGTCTCGTCTACCAGATCACCGTCTGACAGACCCAGCTCGATCCCAGCAATCTCCTGCGCATCCAGGGTTGGGACCCCAAGCGCTTCGAGCTCAAGAACTCTTGCGTCGAGCTCGGCCTGCTGTGCATTGGTCCACTCAGACATCCAAGTCCAGTGTATCACCTAAGCAAACTCGCGGTAGGATAGGGAGCGTGCAAGTGGAACGTGTTGCGAAGCTGCGACGGAAGGCTCGGGCGTGACAGACATCGACGCCGAGATCCACCGCCTGTCAGCGCGTCGCCAGGAGATCTGGGGTGGTTCCCCGGACACTCCTGGCGAGGCACAACGCCTAGCCAAGCAGCTCGCCGACCTGTACGAGGAGCGTCGATTCACGCAAGCACGCTCCGTTGTTGGCAGCAGCTCCAACGTGGAAATCGTTCGCCGAGCTCGCGTCGAGTCTGAGCTCGAGCGCCTGATCGATCGCTAGTGCGACTTCAGCCACTCGTCTAGCGCGGCGTACTCTTCGTCGTCCGGCGTGTACTCAAGGACGGCATCGCCAATCACGCCAGCACTCTCCGCTCGTGCCTGCGCGAGGATGTTCCCGTTCGGAAGTCGGCGTGGAAGATCTTGATCCATGGTCTAAGGGTATACCCATTCCGGTACTAGAGCAACCTTTTCAACACCGTTCGCAGGTCGTGGTAGAATGGAGGAGTGCAGAGTACTCTGGGAGATTTCGCGAGTAAGATTCACGCTCAGAAGTACGCTCTCAAGGACAGTAGCGGCAAGCCGATCGAGTCGTGGCCTGACACTGCAAGCCGCGTCGCATCGAACGTGCTGGGTGCGATAGGGTACGGCCCGAGGTCAGACGAGGTCCGAGAGATCGAGCGGCTGATCACGGCGAGGAAGTTCCTGCCGGGTGGTCGCTACCTCTACGCTGCTGGTCGTGACTTGCACCAGGTCAACAACTGCTTGCTGCTTCGCTGTGAGGACTCGCGTGAGGGCTGGGCTGCGCTACTCTGGCAAGCAACGATGGCGCTGATGACAGGTGCTGGCATCGGCGTGGACTACTCGCACGTTCGCCCTCGCGGTTCCTCGGTGCACCGCACGGGTGGGCACGCTTCTGGCCCACTCTCTCCGATGCGGATCATCAACGAGTTGGGCCGTGACGTGATGCAGGGAGGTAGTCGTCGCTCGGCGATCTGGGCTGGGTTGAACTGGCGCCACCCAGACATCATGGACTTCATCACGGTCAAGGACTGGGACGACAAGTTGCGCGCGTTGAAGGAGAGGGACTGGACGCTGCCCATGGAGATGGAGCTCACCAACATCTCCGTCATCCTCGACGATGACTTCTTCGCTGCGATCGAGTCGCCTGCGCATCCTGACCACGAGCACGCCTCACGCGTCTACAGCGCAGCGCTCTCGCGCATGCTCAAGACCGGAGAGCCTGGCTTCTCAGTCGACACCGGTGAGAACGCCGGGGAGACACTGCGCAACGCGTGCACCGAAGTCACCTCAGCGGATGACAGCGACATCTGCAACTTGGGGTCGATCAACCTGGGTAGGATCGAGAGCCGCCAGGAACTCAAGTCCACGATTGAGCTCGCGACGTTGTTCCTACTCGCCGGCACCGTGTACTCGGACGTGCCGTACGTCAAGGTCGATGACGTCCGTACGAAGAACCGCAGGCTCGGCCTCGGACTGATGGGCGTGCACGACTGGCTCCTTCAGCGTGGGCTTCCGTACGGCCCTAACGGTGGGCTGGGTCTCCTGCTTGAGGAGTACGCACGGTGCGGCGTCATCGCCGACAGCTGGGCCGACGCGCTCTCGCTGTCTCGACCCGTGAAGACGCGCGCGATCGCACCGAACGGAACGATCGGTATCATCGCTGAGACGACCACCGGGATCGAGCCGATCTTCTGCACCGCGTACGAGAGAACGTACCTCGTCGGACGGGAGTGGCGCACCGAGACTGTCGTTGACCCAGTCGCCGAGTCACTCGTGCGACGCGGTGTTGACCCTGACGACGTCGAAGATGCGTACTCACTCTCGGCAGATGTCAAGCGTCGACTCGGGATGCAGGCGTGGGTCCAGCAGTACGTCGACCACGGTATCTCGTCGACGGTGAACTTGCCCGCACCGATCACCGACCCCGCTGAGGTCGCGACCTTCGGGGAGACGCTACTCAACTTCCTGCCCTACCTTCGTGGTGTAACGGCCTACCCGAACGGAGCTCGTGCGGGTCAGCCGATCAAGGCTGTGCCGTTGGTGGAAGCGTTGCGTGGGCCGCTGGTTATTGACGTCAACGAGGAAACGTGTGTAGGAGGAATCTGCGGCGTATGATTTCCATGCCCGTACTCGTCACAGCTTACTGCCTCGCCGGTACGACCGCCACAGGGTCCCGCGTGCGCGCGGGCACAGTCGCCGTTGATCCGCAACTCATCCCACTGCACTCACGACTGCGCATCCCGGGTTACGGTAGCGGACGCGCACTTGACACCGGCAGCGCCGTGATCGGTCATCACATCGACGTGTGGATGCACTCGTGTGTAGCCGCCCAACGCTGGGGTGTGCATCACACAAGAATTGAAGTGGGAAGGCCGGGCCAAGCGGTACGCCGGACCCGGCCGTTCACGTTTCCTACGGTACTGCTGGCGGAGCCAGTGGCTCCTGAACGAACAGTGGCGCAGGTGGTGCAGGAGGTGCTGTCGCGGCCTGTGCAGGCGGACTCGAGTCCGGTGTTGCGTAGACCGTGTTGGTACTGGTGTGCGTGGTACTGGTGCCGGTGCTTGCTGCATCCGCTCCAGCCGAAACTCCGGTGTGCACGCTGACCGCTGCGACGCCTGCCGCGATGATCGTCGTGAACGCACCGTACGCTTCGGTTCCACTGATCGTTCCCGTGTAGGCCAGGAACGTCAGAGCACCGAGTACGGCGAGGAGCAGGATGGCTCCCACGGTTGCGTTGCTTTTCATTCTCACCTCTTCCCTCGTCTTGACATCTTGTCACGTAGTGCCTTGTCACGTACGTGAAGGTAGACTGTGGTCGTCGCCATGTGTGCGTGTCGCAGCAAAGATTGTACTTCGACAAGTGAGAGACCTTCCTCAAGATTCTCAGTTGCGAAGGTGTGACGCAGCACGTGTGGCGTGAGCACACCTGTGATGCCGATGTCCGCGCGAAGCTTGACCATCAAGCGCTGGAGGTATCGCGGCGAGACGCGGAAGCCGTTGGGCTTGATGAAGAGGTTGGGCATTGGTCCCTTCGGCCCGTTGTACCAGTCCTTGCGAATCTCCAACCAGCGATCGAGCTGCGGTAAGATGCGGTCAGCGTCGAAGTACGCGGTGCCGTCACCGCCCTTCGCATCGAAGATGTCGATTGTCCCGTCGCGGTGTATCTGGCGAGGAGTGATATCACACACCTCGGAGACGCGCAACCCAGCGCGGTACATGAGGTCGAGCATGAGCCGGTTTCGCAGTCCGACGTTCGTGCCATCGTCCGCGGCCGCGAGCACTGACGCAGCTTCCTCAGAAGAGATGATCTTCGGGAGATTGCGCTTCTTACGCTTGACAGGTTCAGTCACTTCGACACAACCTTTCCGCAGCGGCGGCAGGTCTTGAGGATGCCCTTTGCACCCATGTCGAACAGTGGGACAGTCAAGCCGGTTCGCACTTGCCAGTCATGACGGAACGGCCAGCAGCGCTTACGCTGTGACACGGCTCATGTCCCGTAGGCGACGCCAGTCCTGCTGAACCCAGTACGTCTCGGACGCCTCGGGCTGCTTGACGATCGGCAGGCCGTACTGCTCAGCGACGAGCTCTAAGCGAAGTTGATTGACCACGCTCTCTACTCCCGGAGACCACAAGCACACCGGCTCTGCGAACATTCCACGCAGTCCGAACTCGTGAACGAACACCTCTCCCCAGAGGCGGACCTCGCCGAAGACGAAGTCGAATTGACTGTACAGGTGTGGCTGCGGATACATCAACGCGTAGATCCCGCACGTGTGCTCGGGTTGAGTTAGACGACACTCGTAGTTCAAGCACCGGCACACCGCGCGTAACGCTTCGTACTTTGGCCACGAGCTAACGAGCATGTGCACGGACTCTAGCGTTGCCAGTCCGCTTTCAACCTTCGCATACCAGAACCGGTAGCCGGGGAGAGCATCCTCCTTGGCGATCTCGTGCTGTGCGATGACGTTCCCGATGTTCACTCTGCCTCTGGTCCCTCGTCATCGTGTTCCTCAACCACGTCGTCGAGTTCCTCAGCTACGTCGCCCTCATGGGCGACGTACTCCTCGCCTTCAACTTCAGCGACGACTGACCCGTCCGCGTGAATGTGCAGGTTGACAGTCTGGACCGCTGCGGCCAGGTTGGTTCCCTGACCGGTGTCGTCGGGGATGGCGAAGATCAAGCGCGTCGCTGGGTGTGAGCCGAGAACCTTGGCAGCCTCGATGCGCACGCCCCAGTTCGGGGTGCCGTCGTCACGATCGGCCTTGAGAGCCTTGAGGAGCACCTCCACAGTGGTTGCCGCGGCGGAAGCGAACGATGCCTTCACGGCCGTGATCATGTTGTCAAGCTTGTCAAGTGTCTGGTTCTGCCAGCGTGTGCGCTCCTCCAAGTACACGTCCTTACCTCGCCAGTGCGAGATGGTCTTCTCGTGGACGCCAGCCAACTCGGCGATTTCCTTCACGGGCATTCCCTGCGCGTCAGCCCATGCACCCATGCGCATCTTGGGTGTGAGCTGGTCCGTCTTCTCGAGGTCCGTGCTAGTCACGCTGCGAGCGCCGCCTCATACGCTGCGGCAGCTTCCGCCTCTTCCTTCACGGTCGGAAGACCCATCAACTTCCGTACCCTGTCCTCTGACGGCTGGGTCTTCTCGACTCGGCGATGCGGGTGATCACGGAGCTCATGCTCCTGGTCGATTCGATCACAAGCGTCCTGGAGTCGGATCACAGCTTCGAGCTGGAACCCGAGCTCGATGGCGGTCACAACGACGGACCCACTACCGAACCGCTCGGCGTGCTTCTCGAGAGTCGCGATCGTCGGGTTCTCGTAGTCGGGAATGTCGATCGTCGTGAGTCGTAGGAACGTGCGTCGTTCTGGTAAGTCGTCACTCGGTCTGCGCGGTGGAGCTTTGACTGCCTTGCCCCAGTCTGACTCGGCGTCTGGGTCAGGCAGAACCTCAATGTCCTCCACTTCATCGTCCACAGTCGACCTCCTTGGGTTAAACGGGTACCAGTACATTCTATCACAAACTGCGACAGAGCAACAAACGGCCCCGTTGGAAGCGGGGCCGTTCGTCCAGTCACATCAGGCGCTTAGCCGCCTCTAGGACTGAAGGTCGAGCAGGCAGGTCTCCGTGAGCCCGCGCTTTGGGTGGAACGTGGCGAGCACCTGCTGCGCGGGCTGCCCACCGCCGAACCGTGCGAAGCCGTACTCGTCCGGTCCCTTGATCGAGCCGTTCATCAGGATCCAGCCACCGCGGATCTGGTTCGACTCGTGCCAGTGGCCGATCGCGAAGTGGTCGATCGGCTGGTTCATCATGCGCCACGTGTCTGACAACTTCTTGCAGTAGCGCATGATCCCGCCCCACGGAACGTCCGTCATCGCCGAGCGGACGCCGTCACCGTGCCAGAGCAGGATCCGCTTGTCGTAGATCATGAACGGAACCTGAGCTGCTTTGGTGACTTCGAAGTCGATGCTCTCGTACTTCGAGAGTCGGAGCTGGAGCGTCTTGTAGAACATCCAGTCCCAGTTGTGGAAGGCGTTCTTGAACGACGGCTTCTTGGTCAGGCGACCGTGGTTGCCGAACGTGCAGCGGATCATGATCGACGGGTACTCCTCGACGAACGTCTCGATCCAGTCGCCCATGTCGTGTGCGAGCTGGAACGTCGCTTCGGTGAGGACCTTCTCGTTCGTCTCCCGAAGCTCATCGTGGATGTCGCCGGTGAGCATGTCGCCGATCGCACCGATGACGAGCTTCTCGACCGGGTACGGCCTGTTGTCCTTGAAGCTGAGCATCGCCTGTCGCATCCGCTCGTGTCGTCCGAGCATGATGTCCCAGTTGAACGCGTTCAGCCCGTTCATCTGGTCGTAGTCCACCACCTCGGTTGCGTGGATGTCGGACCACTGCAGGAAGTGCGTGTGCGGCGTTCGTGTCTTGCCACGCTCGAACGGGGCGGGCTTGTACCGCGGCGTGATGGCGCTGACGTGCCGGCGGACTTCCGCCATCACACGCTCGTCCAGCACGGCGTCCTTGTGCTGGGCCGAGATGATGGAGCGCGCCTCACGGAGCTCCTGCTCGAGGACCTCCTCATGTGACACGGTGCCAGACACAGCACGTACTGCCGCTGGCGATCGAATTGCGGCGACCTCGTCGCGGAGGCCGAGCCTACCGACCCACTTGGAGAGGGTCTCAGCGGAAACGTTCTGAGCGTCTGCTGCTCGCCTCACCCCTCCGGCCTCGGTGATGGCAGCAAGAAGTTGGTCGCGGTCTCTGTACCACGGGTCAGCTATCAAATGGATCCCCGATCTCCGCAAGCGGATTGAACTCTTGAATAGGCATGGTAACCGCTTGGGCAACACCCAAAGCAGTTGGTTTGGCTTGACGCACACGTGCGAACGAAGTCTCGGGCTGGGGTTCGCCTGGGAAGAGGCATGTCTTGACGGTGTACTCGAGCTCCTCCGGCGTAGGTTGCCACGCCGTAAGCCACGGACCCTCGGGGAGAAGTAGACCGTGGACCGGACACTGCCAGCCGTTGTGCACGAGTAGGTCGTGTACCATCTCGTAGGCGAGCTCGTACTTGATCCACCGGACGTCGATGCCGTGGTCGCGCTTAGCGTAACACGCAGCGCGACGACAACGCTTCCAGTGTGCCATGTGCACGTTGTGCTTCGTCTCGACTTGGCGGTGATGAAATCCCTCGGCCTTGGCGGCCTCACGTCGAGCTTCGACACGAGCAAGGCAGACGTCAGCCGGCGTGTCGAGGTGTGCCCACACCGACGGGTTGCCCGCTTCGCGGAGCTCAGTTTCGAGCCTGCCCCACCGACCGACGTTCGCTGACACGAGAACGTTCTCCCAGACGAGATGACCCTGCGGTGCCCAGTACCGAAGCATGTCCTCGATGATCTCCTGTGGCAGAATCCCGTCGCAGCCAGACTGGTAGCGACCGACGATGATGAGGTCGGTGCTGCCGGGAGCGCCAGGGATGCGGTGTGCGTTCGCCTTCTTGAAGCGCTTGAGATACGGCTCAACCGTCCCGTCCTTCTTGGTGCTGGTGCCCTCGAACTCGGCGGGCTCGACCAGCGCCTCGTGCGGGTGCTCGTTGATCAAGCGGTGGCTGATCGTCGTCTTGCCCGAGCCGTGTGTGCCTCGGACGTTGACGATCACGGGAGCTCCCGTAACCAGTCAGCGAATGCAGTGTTGTTCAACGAGTGCGGCCTAATGATCGTTGCGTGCTCCCAGGCCTGCAACCCTGTCCACCCGTTTCGCTTACGCTCGACGAGCGCGGCTGCAAGCACAGAACGGTTGCGACCCTCGATGCAGTGCACCAGTACGACCTCTCTCTCAGCGAGTCGAGCCAGTACATCTGACACTATCACACGGAGGTCGTCCAGCGGTGGGATACCCACACGTTTGTCAGGGATCGGATGATACACCAGACCTACTCCTTGAGGAACGGCACGTACGTCCGTCTGCTTCTTGCACAAGCAGAAGATCGCGTCGATCGCAGCGTCCTCAAGTGCAGCAAGGTCTTCCTCAGGATGCCGACCGACCCAGCGCGATACGTACAGGTTGGGTCCGAACTCGTAGAGCTTCACAGCTCCTCACCGTAACCTCTCAACGAGGTGAGTGTTGGTATGTCCCGACGGTAGGGCTGGCTGAGGTCTGTCGTCTTCCCGTAGTCGTACAGGAGGTCGCTCCAGAAGTAGCCGTGAGCAGCGTAGCAACGCTCGAGTTCCTTCCGCGTGCTGAACCAGTCGTTGTGCTCACCAAGGCACACGCGTGGGTACAGGTCCTGGCGCACCGCACGAAGTTCTCCCGCACGCTCTCCGAACCACCCCTCTGCCTTTGCCGCATGCGCCAGCTCGCGGTCGACGGCGTGGCCCGGGTAGTATGAGCCCTTGACCGCTTTGCCAAAGTTGCACAGGAGCATCTCGACGTTGAACCACGTCGTGTGCAACTCCTTGCGGAGCTCATCTGCCAACTCGTTCGCCTCGCGAAGCGCTGCGTCATCGTTCACGGCGTACGGATGCTGAGGGAAGATCATCGTCAGACCCTTCCGTGGAGTCTTACCTCCACGTGGAACGATGTTGTCAACCAATGCCAGTGGAGCACCCAGCCGGCGGACTGTCTCGTAGAGCTTCAGTCCGGTGTACCGACCGTGGTACGGGACGTTGCGTAAGAACATGGTGAACGCCTCGTCAAAGTCGTAGCCTGTGAGCCGGTACGGTCCGTCGAACTCCAGGTACTCGGCCCAGCCCATGAGTGCGGCCATGACCTTCACTGGCGTGAACGCACCGGTGCGTCGGGCACCTGACAACGGCAGACCCTTCCAGTTCCTGGTGACCCAGTCGAGGACATGCGCTGGGTGATCGAGCACGTCACGCCGGGACCACCAGTTGCAGAAGAACTCCTGCGCGGGTGGAGCGTAGAACGTCGTGAACACACCAGCACTCCAGAGTGGATCATCCGTGCGGAGTGCCGTCTCGACAGCACCCATGATGTACGAGTCCGAGCCGTCGGCCGCGAGCTTGAGTATTCCGAAGTCGATGAAGACCTCGGGGCTCACTCCTGCTTCATCCTGACCTCGCCACCGCTGTAGAGAACCTGGCCATCCAGGTTGTTGGGTTCGAGCAGGAGATAAGCGATCTCCTCGGCGACCGACTGGGCTGTGAGCAGCTTGTGTGCGTCGAGGTCGTCGAATCCGCGGTGACGAAGCATCGGCGTGTCCACGTGGCTGGGACACACGATGTAGACCTTGATCCCATCCACCTCGAGTCCTCGTGCGAGACCGATACCCAGCGCCGAGACCGCAGCCTTGCTCGTTCCGTAAGCCAGGTTCTCCATACTCGGTCGTTTGCCCGACGGCGAGCCAAGCAGGACGATCTTCCCTGGGAGCCTGGCTTCCTGCAAGCGGCGGACGTGGGCACCTACCGCGATGACAACGCCCATGACGTTGGTTTCCATCACGTCGTACCAGCTGTCCAAGTTCGCTTCTGGAAACTTCGGGCCTGGTGCGATGATGCCCGCACTCGCCACAAGGAACTGTGCCACGCCCTCAAGGTCGTCGTACGCGTTGGCAACGGCTACATCGTCGCGTACGTCGACGCCAGTGCTGCGGGAGAAGTCATACGTGTCAACGCCTCGAGCGCGCAGCGCTTTCACCGTCGCCAGTCCGATCCCTGAGCTGCCCCCTGTTACGACAGCCCGGAGAGGCGGGGAAGCGCCAGCCTCTTGCACGCTCGGTCCCAGAGAAGCCTTGAGCTGGGACATCTCAGTGCCGAGAGGGCTCATCTTCGCTACTTCACCGTCTGCGAGAGCCTGCTGATCTCACGCGGCCACCGCTTGTAGTCGAGCGTGCAGTTGAAGTAGCCCTCGCGCTCGCCGATCTGTGTGAGCGGTTCTTCAGCTTCACCGCGCAGCGCGTGAAGGATTCGCTGGCTGATCCACCGGCCGGACGTCACCGGGCAGCACTTGCCGATCCAGGCGCTGGCTTGGTTCAGCCCGCTTGCCGAGTCCCACGACCACGTGTCGGGATAGCCCATCAGGCGCGCTGTCTCACGCACCGTCAAGTACCGGGGCTCAGCCCAGTGGAAGAAGTCCGCGAGTCCACCGCCCGTCAAGACGTAGCCGGGCCGGTCGGGCACGATCATCCGCGGACTGGAGAATCCCTTCTTGCGGTTGTTCTCCCAGTCCCACCAGCCCTCGGCTCCAGCGGGCAGCCGCCCGTTGTCAGCGAGGAACTTCTGGAGCGGTACCTCATCGTTCCCTCCCTCAGTGAAGTACGGAAGGAGGTCCTCGAGGTAAATCCGTCGTGTGCGTGCCTTGTCGTTCTCGTCGCCGTACGCGGCGTGCGCATCAATCGTCTTGCCAGCGCCCTTGCGAATGCCCTGCTCCTTCACCCACCACGCGTCGAACAGTGGATCGATCGCGGGCTGACGGTAGGGCTGGGCGTCCCACGTAAGTAGGTGACCCTGGAGGTCGCCGATCGCATCGCGGTACGTCGCGACTCTCCGCGGCTTGATCGGATCCACGCCGAATGCGATGCGGTGGAAGATGACGAAGTAGCGATGCCGGAACTGCGGAGCACCAATTGAACTCCCACTCATGAAGACGTGTGACAGTCCGTACTGCTGTCCAGTATCCGCACTGAGCATGTCGCGAAGTGCTTGCATCAGCGGGCGACCTTCCTTGCCGGCGCCCTGGACACTCTCGAAGCTTACGACCTGCGGACCCGGCAGTCCGTCTGATCCGACGGACTTGCCAGCGTAGCGGACGAGCTCCCGCATGCACTCGTTGATCGCGGAGTCGATCCCGCGCTTCGTGATCGGCTCAGTCTTGCCAGCCTTGCGGGCAGCAGCCGCAGTGTTGTTCAGTAGCGAGAACCCGGAGCACGGAGGCGTGCCGTTGAGGTACGCGACGCCGTCGACGGGTGACCACTCGCTGCTGTCACCACCCTCGTCCTGTTCCCAATCCTTGCCGAGTAGGTGGCGGTTCCTGTCAACTGACGCGTCACCGAACCCACCCTTGAGGCTGGCACGGTGCACCAGCTCGAACCCGCCCGTTTGGACGGTACCCAGGGACCACGCACCAGCCAAGCCGATGCAGTCCACGTACGGAAAACGCTCCATCAGCTGACTCCTCTATCTCGTTCGCGTGTGTAGCCGACCTTCTTCGCATAGCGGTCGTTCAGCTCGAGGTCGTCGACACCAAGCAGGTTAAGGATGTTGGAGATGTGGCAGAGTGCGTCGATGATCTCGACGATGGCAAGATCTCGTGCGTCGAAGTCGGGACGGCCTACTGGTCCTCGCCACTCCTTCCACGGCATCTCCTGGAGCGCTTCGCTGAGCTCCGTGTGCGCGCAGAGAAAGTTCTTCTGCAACGATGCTGACCACTCTTCCTCGGAGAGGTCTACGGGGCGAACCCCGTAGACCTCGTCCTGGACCCGTTGTGCGGCGGTCAACCAGTTTCTGAACCGACCCTCGTACACTAGAACCCCGGGTCTCCGTCAGCAGCGGGCGGTGCAACCGCGACCGGCGCGACTGCGGCCGGAGCCGCTGCGGGAGCAGCGGCGACGGGCGGAGCAGCGACGACGGGCGGAGCAGCGACCGGAACCTCTGCCACGATCGGCGCGATGCCCACGGGTGCTG
>OCZT010006593.1_pt1 | contig 11481 bp, 10 predicted proteins | sample 1539031 | NCBI WGS metagenome assembly OCZT01 (sample SAMEA3539308, study PRJEB22396) | soil metagenome | biome: tundra; feature: field; material: soil | place: USA | collected 2010-05 | depth 0.15 m
CCCGTGGCGCGGTGTTCTGTCTGAGCCAGCGGGCCGAGCACATCTGGGAAGGCGTCTCCTCGGCCACCACCCGGAGCCGCCCGATCATCAATACCCGGGACGAACCGCATGCCGATGCCGAGAAGTACCGGAGGCTCCACGTGATCGTGGGCGACTCGAATATGAGTGAGTACGCCACGTTTCTGAAGGTGGGCACCACCAGCATCATGCTGAGGATGCTCGAGGACCCGGCGACGGTACTGCCCGACCTCGCCCTGGAGAATCCGATCAGGGCCATCCGTGAGATCAGCCACGACATCACCTGTCGTCGCACCGTGCGTTTGGCCAATGGTCGGGAGATGAGCGCACTCGACATGCAAGCCGAGTATCTGGAACGGGCGTTGAAATTCCGTGACCGGCAGGGTCTGTCCCCCCAGGAGGACAGGGCCCTCGATATGTGGGAGCACTGCCTGAAGGGTCTAGGGTCTGACCCGCTGTCGCTGCACCGCGAGTGTGACTGGGTGGCCAAGTACCGGCTCATCGATAGCTACCGCCATCGCCATCAACTGCCCCTCAACAGCCCGGAGGTGTCGTTGCTCGATCTGCAGTACCACGATGTGGATCGCAACCGGGGGCTCTACTATCGGTTGCAGCGCCACGATCAACTCGATCGGATCTGCGAGGACGCCGATATCGCCGCGGCCACGTCCACCCCACCCCAGACCACCCGGGCGCGGCTTCGAGGCGAATTTGTGCGGAAGGCGAAGGAACGCCGACGCGACTTCACGGTCGATTGGGTTCACCTGAAGCTCAACGATCAGGCGCAGCGGACGGTACTGTTGAAAGACCCGTTCAAGTCCAAAGATGACCGGGTGGACAAGCTGATCGCCGGATTGTGAGGCACACGGGTCACCGTGCACTAGGGTCCACCGATTGTGACCACCGAACCTTCCGACACATCGACGACACCGTCTGGTGCCCAACCGCGTGGATCGGGCTCGGTGGGGCGTTGGTTGATCGAGTGGGCGATCATCCTGGTGCTGGTGGTCGGGTCGACGTTCATTCTGCGGATGTTCGTGATCCAGACCTTCTCGATTCCCTCGGGATCGATGCTTCCCACCCTGCACCTCGGTGATCGCATCATCGTCAATAAGTTGAGCTATGACTTCCACGGCGTGCACCGGGGAGACATCGTGGTCTTCAAACGGCCACCGCTCGAGGCGCAGAACTATGCCGATCTGGTAAAGCGGGTCGTCGGGCTCCCGGGCGAAACCATCTCGACGGTGAACGGAAACGTCTACATCAATGGAAAGATGCTCTCCGTACCGTGGCTTCCGACAGGGCCTCAGAGTTATACCGGGCCACTGCCGTCCAGTGCTCATCAACAGTTCAATATGCCGGGACCCGTGAAGATACCGAAGGGCTCTTATTACGTGATGGGGGACAATCGGACGGACTCCGAGGACAGCCGTTTCTTCGGACCGATTCCGGAGTCGCTCATCGTGGGCCGAGCCGTTGCCGTGGTGTGGCCGGTAGGCCGGCTCAAGGGCCTCTGACGCCTGATCCGGCCGCTTCCCCGGGGCCGGGAAGGGGTAGCGCCGCCCCACACGTGGTGGTCGCCGGTAGACTCGACAACGTGCCGTTCATCAGTCCTGCCAAGTTGTTGATCATTCTCGTGGTGGCTCTGGTCGTGCTCGGACCTGACAAATTGCCCAAGGTGGCCAAGCAGATCGGCGGGCTCTGGGGGGACCTCCGTAAGTTCCGTGAACGCCTGGAGACCGACGTACGAGGGTCGTTCCCCGACCTGCCGTCGACCGACAAGATCGCCCAGGCGGTCCGGTCCCCCCTGGCCTTCCTCGGCACCCTGGCGGATACCCACCAGTCGGAGAATGGCACGACATCCGTAGTGAGCGACAGTTCCGATTCACTTGGTACATTCGGAGACGCTGTCGATCCGTCGGGCAGCAGCAACCGGCCCTCGGGAACCGTCTGGCCGAAAGAGGAGAGACCCGGTACCCCAGGTGATGCCTCGGCCAATCCCGGAGGTGTGGTCCACCGGGTACGCGTATCCGGCGTTGTCGTCCCCGATGACCCCGGCATGAACTAGTCACGTCAGACCACGGATCACCGGCGGCTCGAGGACGAACACGATGGCTATCAGCCTGAAACGGCGTAACGACACAACATCCAAGCCCGAATCCATGACACTTGTGGAGCACCTGACGGAACTCCGACATCGGGTGTTGGTGTGCGCGCTGGCGTTCATCGTGGCCGCAACGGTGGCCTTCATCGCCTACAACCCGATTCTCGCCTTCTTGAAGGAGCCGTACTGCCAGGCTGCACCACACCACTGCGCCTTCTACATCACCGGGCCGCTCGATGGCTTGTCGTTGAGGGTGAAGATCTCCGCCTACGGCGGACTCTTTGCCGCATCACCGGTCCTCTTATGGGAACTGTGGCGCTTCATCACCCCGGGATTGAATCCGAAAGAGAAGAAGTATGCGGTGCCGTTCATCGCCGCGTCGATTGTGCTCTTCTCGCTCGGATGCCTGGTCGCCTACGAGACGTTTCCCCATGCCCTCAAGTTCCTCGATTCGGTCGGGGGCCCGAGCCTCAACCAGATCCTCGACCCGACCAAGTATTTGAGCCTGATCGTCTTGTTGATGACGGTCTTTGGCCTCACCTTCGAGTTTCCGGTCCTTCTGGTGTCGTTGGAGGTGGCGGGCGTGTTGACGCCGAAACAGCTGTCTTCGTGGCGTCGGTGGGCCATTGTGCTGATCGTGGTGGTGGCGGGAGTGATCACCCCCAGCTCAGACCCATTTTCGATGATCGCCCTGGCCGTTCCCCTGTATATCTTCTACGAGGCGTCGATCATCATCGGTAAGTTCATCCGTCGGTGACTTCCGGGCAGGCCGGAGGTCGGTGTCGGGGTGTCGATGGAGCCGATGAGCATGGGCTCCGGGCCCGCTTCGAATCCGGTCTCGGATTTCCTCTTGACGGGTTTCAGCGCGAGGCCATGGATGCCATCGACCGCGATGAATCGGTGCTGGTTTCCGCTCCCACCGGATCGGGCAAGACGATCATCGCCGACTACGCCGCGGCCAGGGCGCTGGACCACGGGGGCAAGGCGTTCTACACCACACCCCTGAAGGCCCTGTCCAACCAGAAATTCTCGGAATTGGCCGATCGGTACGGAGCCCGCCGGGTGGGCCTGTTGACCGGGGACGTGTCCTACCAGTCACAGGCTCCGATCGTGGTCATGACCACGGAAGTCCTGCGGAACATGCTGTTCGCCCGCTCTTCGATGCTCGATGACCTGGCCGTCATCGTCCTCGACGAGGTGCACTACCTCCAAGATCCGTATCGCGGGTCGGTGTGGGAAGAAATTCTGGTACTGACGCCGCCGGATGTGTCCTTCATCAGCCTGTCGGCCACTGTCAACAATTCGAAGGACTTCGGGGCCTGGCTCACCTCGGTGCGGGGAACCACCCACGTGGTGGTCGAAACCCATCGACCGGTCACGATCCAGCATCATTACGCCGTGGCCGAGCGGGGCAGTGACCGGATCAGCGTGTTCCCCCTCTTCCGCCAAGGAAAGCCCAATCCCGACGGCCTTCGTCTCGACGAACGCCGACATCGCAATGCCCGACATCGCTTTCGAACGCCACGGCGCACCGAGGTTGCCGAGTATCTGTCTGACGCGGGCATGCTGCCGGCCATCACCTTTATTTTTTCCCGGGCCGCCTGTGACGACGCCACCCGACAGTGCCTTCAGGACGGTCTCCGACTGACAAACCCCCAAGAGCGAGAACGCATACGCGAGCTCACCGAGGAGGCGGTGGAGCGGTTGTCCGATGATGATCTCCGGACTCTCGGATATGGGCAGTGGTCGGCCGCCCTCGAAGCCGGGATCGCACCTCACCACGCCGGCCTGGTGCCGGCCTTCCGCCGGGCGGTGGAACACTGCTTCTCGGAGGGCCTGCTCAAACTGGTGTTCGCCACCGAAACCTTGGCCCTCGGAATCAATATGCCGGCCCGCACGGTGGTGGTGGAGCGGTTCGCCAAGTTCCGGGGCAGGGACACGTCGGCATTGACGGCGGGTGAGTACCAACAACTGACCGGGCGGGCCGGACGACGGGGCATCGACACCGTCGGTCATTCGTTCATCCTCTGGTCCCACGCCACGACGTTCGCCACGGTGGCCGCCACCGCCTCGTCCCCACCGCCCGACCTCATCTCGTCCTTCCATCCCACCTACAACCTGGCAGTCAATTTGGTCAGGCGCTGGGACAGGGAGGAGGCGCACAGCCTGCTGGCCGCCTCCTATGGGCAGTGGCAGGCCCCTCCGGGCTCGGTGTCACTCCCGGCCCAACTCGACCGCCGCCTGGCCGTACTGGGGTCGCGGGGCTATATCGACGGTTGGCGAATTACCGACGCCGGAAGTGTTCTGGCCGGTATCTACCACGAGTCCGATCTGCTGGTATCGGAAGCGCTGGGTGCCGGGATCTTCGATGGTTTGGAACCGGCACTTCTGGCCGGCGTGGTCTCTGGGCTCACCTTCGAGGCTCGGCGGGCCGAAGAGGACCCGGATGGCCCGCGGCAACGGCTGGTGGCGGAGCGTCTGAGCGCCCTTGAGGCCATGGCTGGCGACCTGAGAGCGGAGGAGCGCCGCCACGGGCTCAGGAGGACCAGGCGCCCTGATCCGGGCCTGGCTCGCTCGGTGGTGGCCTGGGCCCAGGGAGGGCTGTTGTCGTCGGTCCTGCGCCACACCGATGTGGCCCCGGGAGACTTTGTGAGGAACATTCGCCAACTGATCGATCTGGTCCGACAGTTGGCCCAGGTGGCGCCGGATCCGAGCACCGCCGAAGCCGCCAACCTGGCGGTGGCCCTCCTTCGCCGTGGAGTGGTGGCCGCCGATGATCCTGTTCCAGTAGGGTCCGCGCCTGATGGGTCGGTGCCGTCCTAATGTGATCCGGGCATGTTCCCTTACGCCGTTGAAACCTTTAGCGCCGATGAAGAAGACATTCTCCGCCGGTATGTCACCAACCTCGACTTACCGGTGTTCGCCCTGGTCAATCTGCCCGAGGTGGTGAAAGGCGCACTGTTTGCCCGGTATTCGCGCTCTCCGAAGAGCCTGCGCCGGCTGTTTCTGGACGAATTCGTGGGCGAGTTGGATATCTCCGGGGATGCCTCGGTGGATGCCACGGTAGGAGTGGAACGGGCCGAACAACTCTACGAAAAGGTGTTTTTCGAGTACGGCGATGATTCGGTGGCTCAGCTCGGCGGGGTGCACCTGGCCTGCGAGCAGGCCTCCAATGTCCTCACCAAGGTCCTCGAGTGGGGGAGGCTGATGGCCTACCTCGAGCAATCCACCCGGTATATCGGCTACGACAACCGACTCTCCACCGGGCACTACCGGTACTACCGGGACCCGGGCCTGCTCGACTCTTCCTTGGGCGCCCGTTACGTGGGTGACATGGACCGTATGTTCGACACCTACGCCGAACTCCTGGTGGAGGTCCAGGCCTGGCTGACCAAGCGGCATCCGCGCCAGGCCGGCGACTCGGATTTCGTCCACCGACAGGCAGTGAGGGCCAAGGCCCTCGATTCCCTGAGGGGCCTGCTCCCTGCCGGGTCGCTGTCCAATGTGGGTGTGTACGGCACCGGGCAGTCCTACGAGATGCTGCTGCTACGGATGCGGTCACACCCACTCCCCGAAGCCCGCCGGTATGCGGACATGATGCTCGATGAGCTCCGAAAGGTCATTCCGTCATTTTTGCAACGGGTGGATCGGGCTGAGCGGGGAGTGGCGTGGTCGGCCTATCTCGAGAAGACCCACACCGACACCGGACGCCTGGTGCAAACACTCTTTCCCGATCTGTGCGTGGCCGATGAAGATCCGATCGCAGGCCCCTCGGGCGCACCTTCGGTCACCCTGCTCGATTTCGATCCCGATGGCGAGGAGAAGGTGATTGCCGCCATCTGTGCGCCACTCACCAGCCGACCGGAAGAAGAGGTGCGCCGCCGGGTCGGACTGCTGGGGGTCGAGGACCGCCGGTCATTGCTGCGTTCGTATGTGGGGGATCGCACCAACCGGCGCCATCGACCCGGGCGGGCCTTTGAGCGAACCGACTACCGCTTCGATGTGGTGAGCGACTACGGGGCCTTCCGCGATCTGCAGCGCCACCGTATGTTGACCATCGAGTGGCAGCCGTTGGGTCCGTCGCTCGGATACGACATTCCCGAGACGGTGGAAGAGGCGGGAGTGGCTGTCCGCTACGCCGCGTCCCTCGAGAGATCCCGTGACCTCTACGCCGCGTTGGCGCCGGCATTCCCCCACGAATCCGCCTACGCGGTGGCGTTGGCCTATCGGATCCGCTATTCGATGCAGATGAACGCCCGCGAGGCGATGCACCTCACCGAACTGCGGTCGGGCCCGCAGGGCCATCCCTCCTACCGCTGGGTGGCTCAGGAGATGCATCGGCTGATCGCCGACCAGGCCGGCCACCGGCTCTTGGCCGAAGCCATGTCCTACGTCGACTACGGCGGACAGGACCTGGAGCGGTTGGAATCAGAGAGACGGGCCGAAGAGAAGCGTGCCGGGCAGGATGTCAACAAAATTACTTCACGTCCCTGACCTGGGAATTTGGGAGTCATACCTGGTCAGAGCCTAAGTTTGTCGCTTGACGAACTCGGGGACCAGTGGCGTAACGTGCGCTTATTCCCATGCGCTCCAATTGACGTTCTCGGTGGCGGTTGCTGTCCGGTCCGGATTGAGGGGGGGGGATGGTGTGAGAGGCGGGGATGACCCGAGGGTTCGAGTAGAGAACGGTTTCCCGAAACCGAAGGCGAGAGCCGAGGGTGGCGGGGGAGTGGTACCAAAGAACCCCCGGGTTGGTCCGCCTGACCTGGCAGTGTCCCCGCACCTGGGTAGTTGGCCGGCTCTCAGACGGTGTCCCACTCCCGGGTGTCCTTCGTAGCCCCACCTACCATTGATTCATGTACCGAGTAGGTCTACGACCGTCTATGCTCCCGGCCAACTCACCATTGAAGGGCCGATATGCCGCAAGAAGTCGATGAACTGGAAGAACCCGAAGAGCTCGCCGAGAATGACCTCGATGCGCTGGCGAACGAGGACGATGATGACCTGATCGACGACGACGTCCTGGCCGTCGACAACGACAACGACGACCTGGCTCCCGACGCCGTCGAGGACGACCTGGCTCCCGACGCCGTCGAGGAAGACCTGGCTCCCGACGCCGTCGAGGAAGAGGTTGTTCCCGGTGCGACGGTGGTCGCCAAGCCTGCCGTTGGCGAGGAGGAGGAAGAGGACGAGGACGAGGAGCATGACGAGGACGTCGAGGCCAGCCTCGACGTCATCCTCAAAGAGCGTCTCGTGGTCGAGGAGCCCGAAGAGGACGAAGATGCTCCCGAGCCGGAAGACCGCACCGACGGGGTCGATCGGGTGCTCCCCAAACAGCCTGACGAGTTCGTCTGCCGTTCATGTTTTTTGGTGAAGCACCCGAATCAGCTCGCGGATCGGAAGAAGATGTTGTGCCGCGATTGCGTGTGAGAGGAGGCCGCCATGGTCGATGAAGCCAATCAGGACGTGTCGCTGAACGACCATCTCCTCGATGTATTCGTGTATGCACCGGCAGGGTTCGTTCTCTCCGCGCTGGACGATTTCCCCAAATTGGCGGCGCTGGGTCGCGAACGGTTGGGAGCCCAGGTGTCGACGGCCCGGGTGATCGGTGAGTTTGCGGTCAAGGTCGGGCGCGACGAGCTCAAGCGGAGGGGTGACGGCCTCCTGCATCGTGGCTCTCGTGCCAACCCAGCCGACGAGAGTCCAGTGGGTCTCCACTCGGTGCCGGCTTCGCCGGAGGCCGGCGAATCGGTAGAGGCTCCGATCCCGAGCGCTCCGTTGACGCCTCTCCCGACTCCCACTGCATCGTCCATCCCTGAGACCCCGGTGGCGGCGGTCACCCGTCCGTCCACCAACGGGCACGTTCCCACGGTGTCATCCCTTGCCATCCCCGGTTTCGATACCTTGTCCGCATCGCAGGTCGTCCAGCGCCTGGACGGCTTGAGCCGCGGGGAGCTAGTGGCAGCCCGGGCCTATGAGGCAGGCACACGCGGACGCCGGACTATTCTCAGCAGAATCGACCAACTGCTGGACGAACGGGCATAGCTGCTGTTCTCCGGGCGGAGGTTCGGCTCGACCGAGGGGATGGCATGGAGGGAGTCAGGGTTGCAGAAGCCGACGACGCTCAGAGATGTCTCGAACTGGCGGATGAATTTGTCTCTGGGTTGGCCTCGCGGCGGGGTGGTTCCCTCCTTCTGGCTCAGTCGGAGGAATCAGCCGAGTGGGTATCCGATATTGCCCGGTTTGGTCAGCTGCTCGATGATCCGGACCGATTGCTGATGATTGGTACTCTCGACGGCGTGGTGACGGGACTGGCAATGGGCCACGTCGAACCCCTGCCCGACGGGAGACCCCTCGGGTTTCTTGACGCCTGCTACGTGGAACCAGATGCCCGCGGCGTCGGGCTCGGGCGTTTGTTGTTGGATGGCATCGTAGGGTGGCTTTCGGATCGGAACTGTGTCGGAGTCGACGGGATGGCGCTCCCCGGTGATCGGGAAGCGAAGAACTTCTTCGAAGCCTCCGGGTTCAAGGCCCGGCTGTTGACCATGCACCACACGTTCGAATGACGCCGCCAACCGATCCAGTGGAGCACGGAACGGTGGATGCCAATGGCATCGAGATGTATTTCGACAGTGTCGGGGTGGGTGATCCACTGGTGCTCTTGCACGGTGGCATGGCATCCAACCTGGGGTGGATGGGCCAGATCGACGACTTCTCGGCCCGTTACCGGGTAATCGCCCCCGAGCGACCCGGCCATGGTCACACCGCCGACAGTGCCGGGCCGTACAACTACGAACAGATGACCGATGACACCGCGGCCTTCCTGACCGGCCTGGGGCTGCCGCCGGTCTGTGTGGTCGGCTGGAGCGACGGTGGCATCATCGCCCTCCTCTTGGCCATCACCTATCCCGATCTGGTCTCCAAGGTGGTGGCATTCGGATCGAACTCGAGCAGTGAGGGCTATCAACCCGGTGGGATGGAGTCTCTACTCGACCAACCGGCCGACGCGGCCGAGATTGCTGAGTTCCGGGCCATGTATGACCCGGTGAGTCCCGACGGGCCCGACCATTTCTCTGTGGTCTGGGAAAAGGTCCGTTCATTGTGGTCAGCGCCGTTCGACTTCACCGATCGACTGACTTCGATCAAAGCTCCCACCTTGGTGATGGTGGCCGATGACGATCTGGTCACGTTGGAGCATGCCACGGCCATGTATCGGGCCCTCCCCAAGGGTGAGTTGGCGGTGTTGCCCGGACTCTCTCATGCCGCGCCGATGGAGCGACCATCGCTGTTCAATCGGATTGTCCTCGATTTCCTCTCCGACGAGACGACCCACCTGATGATGCCGTACCGGCGGGCGTCTTCTGGATAGAGGGTTGGGCCTCTTAGGGGCGACGCCGGGCCGGGGTGGTTCGGGCCGGCACCGGACGACGAGGCCCGGGTGGGGGAGGAATGGGAAGGCCGAGGAGCTTGGCCAGTTCAGGCACATATCCCGATGCCTTGTTGGCAGCCACCAAGAGGGCTTCGTCGGCACCGGTGGGGATTCCCGCCGGCTTCACGTTGCGCCGGACCGGCGAATCGATGACCACCTCGAGAACCGCCAACCAGTCGGCCGGGGTGGAATCCGACGACATGGCATGACTGGCAGAGTCCGCCAAGCGAACGGCGAGCTCGGACGACAGCCGGGTGGCCGGTTCGGGAGGACGATTTGAGACGCGGAGGGCATCGGCCACCCGTCCCTCGTCCAGGGCGATGGTGATGCGTTCAACCCAGCCATCCCGAAGCGCCGTGACCCGCACATCCAGGGCAGCACGGAGGGCAGTCGAAAACTCACGGCCCTCCTCGTCGAGCGTGACGGTGGACGCCGAGGCGACGATGGAGCGCAACTCCCGAAGGGGAACATCTTTGCCTTCGGTTCGTGCCATCGAAGCGCGGTCTTTCCACGCCGCCAGGTTCACGATCGGAAGCAACTGCTCGGCCAGGGTGAGAAGCGGGCCCGGTGTGACTTCTGTCCGGGACTCGGCTCGTGCCCGGGCGTTCTGCTCCTCAATGGCTTGGCGAACGGCCGGGATGCCCCCCCGCAGCAACTGCTCGGCCACGGGGAGTTGCTCGGGTTTGAGGGTGGCGAGGGCAGCGTTGCGGTAGGTCGTCGACTGGGCCGGCCGGCGTGGTCCCTCGCGATGGCCACCCTCATGACCCCCGGGGCGAGCGGGGCGCTCGCGACGCTTATCGGAGCTGGGACCGTCCCCACTTCCTGTGCGACCTGCGCCTTCTCGGCGGGGCCCTCGTTCGGCTGAATCGGTGCGAGGTCGGCGATCGGAGGGTCCACGACCGCCATCACGACCTCCACCGGGCCGTTCGTCACGACCTCCACCGGGCCGTTCGTCACGACCTCCACCGGGCCGTTCGTCACGGCGACGGCCCTTTGACTTGGAGGCCAGAACGACATTGACGTCGGGTCCGGAGGTGGGAACGCCGACCACTTCGATCGTTTCGATCTTCCTGGGCGCCGTTTTCCCCTTGGGCGGGAGCAGGGCCACCACAGTTGTGCCGTCGAGCGTGGACTCGACCTCGGCCCTCAGGACAGCTCCGGCTGCGGTCCCGTCAGGAACCAACGAGGCATCCACGGTGCCGCGGGGTTGTTTGGCCCCTGCGGCGCGCCACGTCCAGGTGGTCTCGTCTGTCCGGCTGGTGAGTTCGATTTCTATACGATGAGCCATACCGGGCGACACGCTACTGCCGACGCGTACCCCCACGGGCACGGACAGGATAAGCGTGGCCTAAGAAGCGGCTAAGAACCCTCTGAAATGGGGGTATGTCGGCTGATTACCACCGTACGATGACACCGCAGCGTTGGCGGAAGGCCAACCCGAGACGAAGCAATGTCCAATGATGGGCGCAAGCGAAGAGGAGCCGGCGAATGGAACAGTCCGATGCCGAAGGCGAAACACCAACCGCCAGAGAGATGCCGGACGGATCACCTCTCGCTCCACCGTCATCGGGTCAGCCGACCACCCCGGTGCCTGTCGACCTTCCGGCTCAGACCGAGCAGACGCCCATGACGGCTCCTCCGCCTCCCGTCACTCCGCCGCCGGGTGGGACTCTGCCGCCTCCAATGAGCCCACCCGGATCGCCATGGAACCAGCCACCATCGTTCGGCCCCGCACAGCTGATTCCCGGGACAGCCCCGGTGTGGGGCACAGCCGGCCCGCCGCCCGCCCCCCCGACGACGAAAACAACTTCGGGGGGTTGGCGATGGGCGGTCGTCGCCGTGGTCGCAGCGTTGCTCGGCTCAGTGGTGGGCGGGTCCATCGTGAACGCCGCCAATCACAACAATTCGACCACCAGCGTGAAGCAGATCT